>Ga0307510_10003887_pt1 | contig 17506 bp, 17 predicted proteins | sample 12_EM_MG_FD_207224 | JGI IMG/M metagenome (GOLD analysis project Ga0307510, IMG submission 207224) | Populus trichocarpa ectomycorrhiza microbial communities from riparian zone in the Pacific Northwest, United States - 12_EM | ecosystem: Host-associated > Plants > Roots > Unclassified | place...
AGAATCGCCGCCACCATGCCGGCATTGCCCGCCTGGATGTTGCCGTTGGCCACCTCGCTGATGTTGCCGGTCAGCGACTGGCTCTGCGCGTCGATCCCGTCCTTGCCGGCCGTCAGCGCGGTGACCGCGCCCGTGGTCACCGAGATGCCGGTGCTGGTCCCCACATCGCGAACGGTGATGCCTTCGCCGGCTGCGGCAAAGACATTGCCGGTGACGATGATGTTGACCGAGCCGACACCGCCGGTCTGTCTCGCATCGAACGCATTGCCGTTGCCGTTGTTGATGACGTCGCCACCCGTGTAGGTGATCGTCCCGCCCGCCGCCGCGAGCGACAGGGCCGCCGTGCCGCCCGCAGTGGGCGTGTTGCCGGCATCGACGCTGATCGTGCCGCCATTGGTGACGGTGATTCCGCCTGCGCCGGTATTGGTGGCGGCAAGGCCATTGCCGCTTATCGTAACGCCAGGATTGACGGTGACGACGATCGGCACGGGCAACAAGCCCTGATAGTTGCGGTCAACGGGTGGGTTGGCCGGGAATGTCGTGTCGGTGGTGGTCGTGTTGTCGCAGGTCACCGTGGTGGCCCCGACAAGGCATTGCGCCCAGGCTTGGCCGGGTGCGAGCAAGCTGACGCCGGCCACGGTCGCGGCGGCGATCATCGAGCGCAGCGACAGCCGGCTCGCTTGTGAACAGAGATTCCTGCGCCGCGCCACTCGCGCGGATGAAATTGAGCTCGAAGCCAAGATGCACGAAGAATGGGGTGCGCGAATCATGGGGAGTCCCTCTCTGAGTGGAGGCAGCCCAAGCGCCGCGAAAGATCCGCGACGTTCCCAACCCCCTGTTCATTTTGGGTAGATATCCGATTCGCCATCGCGGAAATTGGCGAAATGCGACACGGCCGCAAATCGGCCGTCAAAGTATTCCGTGGTTTATAAGTTGTTGCCAGTTTCATCGAGATACACTCAAGTTGATTTGAATAGCGGGCAAGCCTTAGGGAGCGCCACAGCCCTTTTTGAGGCGCGGCGCGACTCACCTCCCACCTATCCCTTGGCGCCCTTGCGCTCGCTCTGCCCAACTCGGTTGCGAGGGCCGGCAATATCAACCTCGGCCGATGGAATGAGCCGCCTCACCCCCTGATCCGGTCGTTAATCTCCAAGCCAGCCCCTCGCGAACCGCCCATAACCCACCCCGGCGCGGCCCCGTATCAATCCCCGCGCTCCCGGATTAGGATGGGCGGCGATGGTCACCAGCGAGACGTTCGAACAGGCGCTGATCGTCGAGGACATTCTCGCCACACGCCAATGGCTGACCGGGCTGGTCCACACCGCCTTCGAACGGGCCGGGGTCTATTTCGCCAGCGACCTGCGCACCGCACGCGCCTGGTTCGCCGAGGGCGGAGCAGCGGAGCGGCGAACCATCGCACTGATCGATATCGGCCTGCCCGACGGCTCCGGCATCGACCTGATACGCGAGGTGAGCGCCGCGCATCCGCATGTGCAGCTGGTCGTCACCACCATCTATGACGACGACGCGCATCTGATGCAGGCGATGGCCGCAGGGGCGGACTCCTATCTGCTCAAGGACCGGCCGGCCGACGAGCTGGTCGCGCTGTTGCGGCGGATCGGCGATGGCGAGGCGGCGCTGTCGCCGCCGATGGCGCGGCGGCTGCTCGATCATTTCCGGCGCCACGCGACCTTCATGACGGCGGGCGCGGCGGAGTCGGGCGAGCCCGACCTGAGCGCGCGTGAAAGCGAGGTGCTGGGCATGATCGCGCGCGGGCTGACGCTGAACGAGGCGGGCAAGGCGCTCGGCATCTCGCGCTCGACCGTGGCGAGCCATGTGAAGACGGTTTACCGCAAGCTCGGGGTGACGTCGCGGGCCGAGGCGGCGCTGGAGGCGACGCGGCGGCGGTTGACGTGAGGGCGGCGGCGGGCACCATCACGCGAGATCGGTTTGAGCCTCGAACCATTGTCCTTCCCCGGCGAAGGCCGGGGTCCAGTTAGGATGGCAGAAGTAACAGGGCGCAACACGCGTTTGCCGTCGTCCCCCAACTGGGCCCCGGCCTTCGCCGGGGAAGGAGCTTTATTTTCCCTCTACGGCGCGCCCGCGGCACTGCCCGCCCCCATTCCCTCCCCGAACTGGAGGTGAATTGGTGATCGTCTCTTCGGAAGACCCGGTGCGCGGCGTGGCATCGGCGGTGGTGCGGTTGTGGCGGCGGCCGGCGGTGACGATCGGATTGTTCGCCTATCTCGTCGCGGCACTGTGCGTTGGCGCGCTGGTGATCGCGCTGCACATGCCCGCATTCGGCGCGCGGTTCGACCAGGCGGGGGCCAATTTCGCGCTGTACCTGGCCGATGGACGGGTCGCGGTCGTGCAACCCGACGCGGCGGTGACGATCGCGAGCAGTGCCGGCAGCGCCCACGCGGTCGCAGCAGAGATGGTGCCGGATTATATGCCCGATGGCGGGCCCGGGGCGGTGCGCGACTGGTATCGCTGGCGCAACGATGTGGCGCGGCTGGCCAGCGCGCCGGGGGCAACGATCAGTGTGGCGGATACCGGGCGCGTGATCCACGCGCCGCTCTCGCCGCGCGCGCGTGGCCTGGGCGACCTGCCGATCGATTTCTGGCTGTTGCTGATCCAGGCGATCGTGATCGGGCTGCTCGGCCTGGGCGTGCGGCTGGCGCGGCCGCGCGATCTGCGCAGCTGGCTGTTCGGCGCGAGCAGCGACGGGGTGTTCCTCGCCGGGCTGTCCGGGGCGGTGTTCGATGCGCGCGAGCTGGTGGCGGACGGCACGCTGCTGCAGGCGATGCAGGGGCTCAATTTCATCGGCTCGAACCTGTGCGCGGTCGGGTTGTGCGCGCTGTTCCTGCATGTGCCGCGCGACATCGCGCCGCGGCGGGTGACGATCGCCCTGCTGGTCGTGGCGGTGGTGCTGGGTGTGCTGGAGGGCGTTGCGGTGATACCGCGGCTCGGCTTCTACATCGCATTGCTGCTGCCCAGCCTGGCCTTTCCGGCAATCTTCATCGCGCAGTGGCGGCGCACGCGGCATGACCCGGCAGGGCGGTCGCTGCTCAGGTGGAACGGCGCATGGACCTTCTTCGGCTCGGCGCAGATGGGGCTGGCGATGGCGGCGCCGATCCTGTTCGGCACCGCGCCGATCGCCTCGGACGGGATGATCATCGTGCCGCTGCTGCTGATCTATGGCGGCATCGCTTTCGGGGTGGCGGGGTTCCGCGTGTTCGAGCTCGACCGCTGGACCTATCGACTGGTGCTGGGGGCGCTGGCGATCCTGATGCTGGTGCTGGGCGATGCGGCCTTGGTGTCCGTGCTGCAAGTCGAGGCGCCGGTGGCGCTGGCGCTGTCGATGCTGGCGGTGGGCTATCTCTATTTCCCGTTGCGCGCCTGGCTGTGGCGCTGGGTAAGTGGCGCGCGCGAAGTGACCAGCGACGCTTTGTTCCGCCAGGCCGCGGTGGTGGCCTTCTCGGCCAGCGCTGCGGCGCGGCGGGCGGGGTGGCGCGAGCTGCTCGACCGGGTGTTCGAGCCGCTGGAGATGGCGCCGGGCCCGACGGATATCACGGCGCCTGCGATCACCGAGATGGGCGAGATGCTGGTACTGCCGGCGATCGCCGATGATGGCGCGCTGTGCCTGCGCTTCGCGCGGGGCGGGCGACGGCTGTTCGGGCCGGCCGAGCTGAGTATCGCGCGCGAGCTGATCACGCTGATGACCGAGGCAGAGGCGGCACGGGCGGAATATGGCCGGGGCGTCGCTGAGGAGCGCTACCGCATCGCGCGCGACCTGCATGACGATGTGTCGGCGCATCTGCTCACCGGACTGCACCGCGAGGATGTCGCGCTGGTGCGTGGCGATGTGCGCCAGGCCCTGGTCGAGATCCGCACGATCGTGTCGAGCCTGTTCGGGCCCGCACTGCCGCTGGCGACGGTGATCGCGGACCTGCGCTTCGAGACGGCGGAGCGGCTGGCGGCGGTGGGTATTTCGCTGGACTGGGCGATCGGGGATGGTGGGCCGCCGGGCGCGGTGATGCTCGACTATACGCACCACAAGGCGCTGGCCTCGTCGGTGCGCGAGGTGGTGAGCAATGTGATCAAACATGCGGGCGCGTCGGCACTGGAGGTGACGATGGCGATTACCGATGGGGCGCTGACACTGACCATCGCGGATGACGGCGCGGGGGCCAGGGCACGCGGGGCGGTGGCAGGACATGGGCTGGGCAATATCGCGGCGCGGCTGGGCGAGATCGGCGGGAGCTGTGCGGCATCGGCGGAAGTGGACGGATTTCGGGTGGTGTTGCGGATGCCGGTTGGGGCGGAATGAGGCGCGCCGCACGTGGCTATCGCCGGCGGCTGATGGCGCCGAACAGGCCACCGGGCAACAGCACGACATAGAAAAAGAGCAGCCGGCGCGCGAGATCGTCCATGCCATTGTCGAATGTGCCGAAGGCCATCAGCAGGATGGCTTCGCATACCAGCGGCGCAAGCACTGCGGCGAGCAACCGGTAGCGATCTCCCAAAGCGGCGCGGAACAACAGCGCCACGACCGTCACGAACGCCACGGCGAAGCCGTACATGACGAGCGACATGGCGATCATGGCACGTGCGGTTGCAGTGCGCGGGTGATGGTCACGCCACCTGCCCGGCCGCCCAGCCGCTGGCCCAGGCCCATTGGAAATTATAGCCGCCGAGCCAGCCGGTGACGTCGACCGCCTCGCCGATGGCATAGAGTCCGGGAACCTGGCGCGCCTCGAGCGTGCGCGAGGACAGGCTTTCGGTGGAGATCCCGCCGGCGGTGACCTCGGCCTTGGCATAGCCTTCGGTGCCGTTGGGGTTGAAGCGCCAGTCGGCGAGCTGGCGGGCGGCGTCCTCCAGCCGCTTGTCGGTGGCTGCACCGAGTTCGCCGGGGATGCCGAGGCGCTCGGCGAGGGTTTCGGCGAGGCGGGTCGGGAGGGCGGTGGCCAGCGTCGCGGCGAGCGAGGCGCGGGGTTTGGCGCGCTTGGCGGCGCCCAGCCAGTCGGGCGCGCGTCCGGGAAGGAAATCGATGGCGACAGGTTCGCCGTGGCGCCAATAGCTGGAGATCTGCAGGATCGCTGGGCCGCTGAGGCCGCGATGGGTGAACAACGCCGCCTCGCGGAACGACGCCTTGCCGGCACGGGCGATGACTTCCGTCGCGACGCCAGAGAGGGAGCGGAACAGGGTCTCGTCGCCACCCAGCGTCAGCGGCACGAGACCGGGGCGCGGCTCGACGATCTTGAGGCCGAAGCGGCGGGCGACCTCATAGGCAAAGCTGGTCGCGCCCATCTTCGGGATCGACGGGCCGCCGGTGGCGATGACCAAAGCGGCGCTGCGCTCCTCGCGATTGCCGACGGTGAGGCGGAATTCATTGTCGGCATAACCCACGTCGCGGATTTCGTGGCCCAGGCCGATCGTAACCTGCCCCTTGTCGCATTCGTCAAGCAGGAGGTTGACGATCTGGCGGGCCGAGCCGTCGCAGAACAGTTGGCCGAGGGTCTTTTCGTGCCACTTTATGCCGTGGCGATCGACCAGGTCGATGAAGTCGGCGGCGGTGTAGCGGCCAAGCGCGGACTTGGCGAAATGCGGGTTGGCCGAGAGATAACGATCGGGCGCGGTATGGATATTGGTGAAGTTGCACCGCCCACCGCCGGAGATGAGGATCTTCTTGCCGGGTTCGTCGGCGTGATCGAGCAGGAGGACACGGCGCCCGCGCTGGCCGGCGGTCGCGGCGCACATCAGCCCGGCGGCGCCGGCGCCGAGGATGATGACGTCGTAGGGTTGGGGCACCGTCATTTTTCCCTCTCCCTTTGGGAGAGGGAGGGAGCGCCGAAGGCGCGGAAGGGTGAGGGCAGCACGGTCACCAAGGACATCGCCCTGCCCTCACCCCGCGCTGCGGCGCAGCTTGCCCCTCTCCCAAGGGGAGAGGGGAAGAAGGGCGCGCCCGTCACGCCGTCACCAGAGTGATGGTAAGGCGAGCGCCCGCGCTCACCGGCTCGGCCGCGATCGTGCCAGCGCTCGCCGCAAGCAGCGACCGCGCGATGGCGAGCCCCAGCCCCGCGCCGCCGCTCTCGCGCCGGCCGGTGAAGAAGGGTTCGAAGATGCGTTCGCGGTCGGGCTCGGCGATGCCGGGGCCATTGTCGGTAACGGTGAGACGGATGGCGTCGCCATCGGCATGCGCTGCGATCGTGACTTCGGTGGCACGCGCCTGGCGGCTGTTTTCGACCACCGTTTCCAGCACGGTCTCGATCACCTCCGGCGTGATACGCGCCACGACACCCTGCCCTTCGACCATTACAGCAAACCGATCGGAGCGAAACGAGTCCGCCACCCGCGCGGAGGCCGCCGTCACGTCGGCTCGTGCGTCGGCGTCGATCGTCGCCATGTCGGCGCGGGCGAGGTCGAGCAGGCGCTGGACGAGGCGCGAGAGCCGTTCGGCATCGGCGCCGGCATTGCCGAGGAAGCGGTGGCGATCGGCCGCGCTCATCGTATCGCCATGTTCGTCGAGGAGCTCGAGCGCGCCGCGAATGCCGGCGAGCGGGGTCTTGAATTCATGACTGACGGCGGCGGCGAAATCCTTGAGGTAGCGTGAGCGACGTTCAATCCGCGCGGCCATGGCGGCGAAATTGGCGTAGAGCGCGCGGATCTCGATCGCCGCGGTGGCGGGGGTTTCGGGGATGACGACATGGCCCCGCGCAACATCCTCGCTGGCGTCGGCGAGCGCGGCGATCGGACGGGCGATGCCGCGCGACAACAGGCCGGCAAGGACCAGCAAGGTGAGCAGGATGAGGCCGGCGCCGAGCAGGATCTTGCCGCGATCCTGATACAGGCCGACGAACAGGCCGCGCGGTGTGCGCGACAGCATGATCACGCCGACTACCTTGCCCTGGTCGATCACCGGCCGGGCATGGTGGACGCGGATTACGGCGGCACGGCTGATCAGCGCAACCCAGGTCGAGGCCTCGCCGAACGCGGATTCGCGCAGCACCGTGCGCGGGCGCCCGGCGAGCGCGGCACGAACTTCCGGCAGGTCGGCCATGTTGACGCCGACATCGTCGCGGCCAAGCACCACCGTGCCGTGTGCGTCGAGCAGGCGCATCGCGGTGAGCGTGACGGCGGCGGTATCATTGGCCATGGGCGCGAGTTGATGACCGACAAGACCAGCATGGGTGTCGGGCGCCATATGTCGCTCGTGCGGGGCACTGGCGGGGAGGATCGGCATGGCGCGCAGGTCGATGGTCGGCGGTTCCGGCGCGAAATAGCGCGGCGCGGGATCGGGCACGCCGTCGCGCCACGCCGATTTATAGGCCGAGGCAAGCACCACGCCCTGTGCGACCAGCTCGGCCTCGGTCTGCTGGACGATGGTGTTTTCGTAGACGCGCAGGAACAGCGCGGCGACGCCGGGCAGCGCCGCGACGAACAACAGGGTACCGAACAGGATGGTGCGCAAGCTGAGCGCGGGCCAGTGCGCCTTGGCGAAGTTCTTGAGCGCGGTGATCAATCGCAGGCACCGATGCGATAGCCGATACCGGCACGCGTCTCGATCACGTCGCCGGCGCCGCGCCCAGCGAACTTGGCGCGCAAATTGCGGACATGGCTGTCGATCGTGCGGTCGGTGATGGCGAAGCCGGGGCCGTGCAGCCGATCGATGATCGCGTCGCGCGAGAAGACCTTGCTCGGCATGCCGGCGAGCAGCTGCAGCAGCTGAAACTCGGTCGCGGTGAGCGGCACCGGGGCGTCGTCCCAGCGCGCTTCCCAGGCATCGGTGTCGAGCGTCAGCCGGTGATGGACGATGCTCTGCGGCTGCGGCGTCGGGGCGGCGCTGCGCTTGAGGATTGCGCCAACGCGGGCGACAACCTCGCGCGGCGAGAAGGGTTTGACGACATAATCGTCGCCGCCGACCTCGATGCCGACGATGCGGTCGATTTCATCGTCGCGCGAGGAGAGGAACAGGATCGGCAGCGCTGCCCCTGCGCCGCCCGCGCCGCGCAAGCGGCGGCACAGGTCGAGGCCGTTCAAGCGCGGCATGTTGATGTCGAGCACCATCAGATCGGGCATGCGTGCAGCGATCCGGGTCAGCGCCTCCTCGCCATCGGCGGCCTCGGCAATGCTCATCCCCGCCTTGCCCAGCGCGAAGGCGAGCAGTTCGCGGATATGCGGATCGTCGTCGACGACCAGGATATGGTGAGTCATGGCGTGCACCAGTGCTTGTGTCCCTTGGTTGGGTCAATGTCTGGTGGTGCTTATCGCGCGGCGCGGTGGCGGGGTGATCCGGTGGATGTGGAGATTCGGTGCAGGCCATTTGCTCCCCTCCCTGGAAGGGAGGGGTTGGGGGTGGGTAGTATGGGGCGGGTGCCGTGCTCTCCACGGGCCGACCCACCCCCGACCCCTCCCTTGTCCAGGGAGGGGAGGAAGTAGAGGTTCAGCCCAGCTTGCGTCGGAACAGCTCCATCGTACGCGCCCAGGCCAGCGCCGCCGCATCCTTGTTGAACCTCGGCGTGGTGTCGTTGTTGAAACCGTGCTCGACCCCCGGGTAAATGTAAGCATGATAGGTCGTGCCCGCTGCCTTGAGCGCGGCCTCATAAGCTGGCCACATCGCGCCGATGCGCGTGTCGTTGCCGGCGAAGTTGAGCAGCAGTTCGGCCTTGATCGCCGGCACCGCGTCGAGCGGCGGAGGCGATCCGTAAAAGGGCACGCCGGCACGCAGTGTGGGCATCTTGGTCGCGAGCTGGTTGACCATGCCGCCGCCCCAGCAAAAGCCGACCCCGCCGAGCTTGCCATTGCCCGAAGGATAGGCCTGGGCATAATTCGCCGCTGCCAGAAAGTCGGCCGCGATCTTCGCCTGGTCGAGCTGGCCGAACAGCGTGCGAGCCCTGTCCTCGTCGCCGGGATACCCGCCCAGCGCGGTAAGTGCGTCAGGGGCGATGGCAATGAAGCCGTCGATGGCGAGACGGCGGGCGATGTCCTCGATATGCGGGTTGAGGCCGCGATTTTCGTGGATCACCAGCACAACCGGACGCTTATGCTTCGGCGAGGCCCCGGCCGGCATCGCGACATAGGCGCGGATCGTGCCCGAGCCGGATGGCGAAGCGATATCGGCGTGGCTGGTAACGATGCGCTTGTCGGCGGGTGGAACGACCTGCCCCGCGGCGAAATTCGGGGCAAGCGCCGCGAGCACGCTGGTCGCGACCGCAAGGCCGCCGACATGGCCGGCGCAACGATCGAGAAAACCACGGCGGCTGATCGCGCCATGGACATAGTCGTCGAACAGATCGAGCACTTCGCGCGAGAAATCGGTGGCTTCGGTCATGGGAATGCTCCGCTTTGCGGCCGTGATCCTAGGTCAGGCGAAGGGGCAACGCCACAAGCGAGGTTTCGATGCCCGCGACCGACGCGATACCGAGCGAGCATCGCCGCGACTCTTTGCCAAAGCCCTCAGCCCTTCTAGAGCGACGCCATCCTTCTCTTGGAAAGGCACATCCCATGCGTGAAGCCGCCATCGTCGCCACCGCCCGCACGCCAATTGGCAAGGCCTATCGCGGCGCCTTCAACGCGACCGAGGCGCCGGTGCTCGCCGGCCATGTGATGAACGCCGCGGTCGAACGTGCCGGGATCGACCCGGCGCGGATCGACGATGTCTATTGGGGCGTGGGCAGCCAATGGGGCACACAAGGGGGCAATGCCGGGCGCATGGCGATCTTCGCCGGGCAATTGCCGCAATCGGTGCCGGCCTTCACGCTCGACCGGAAATGCGGATCGGGGCTGACGGCGGTGGCGCTGGCGGCGCGGACGATCATCTGCGGCGAGGCCGATGTCGCACTGGCCGGCGGGATGGAGTCGATCAGCCTGACGGTGACCAAAGATGCGCCGCGCTACGTCAACCAGTCGGTGATCGCGCATGAGCCGGCGGCCTATATCCCAATGATCGAGACGGCCGAGATCGTCGCCGATCGTTACGGCATCACGCGCGCGGCACAGGACGCCTATGGCGCGCAGAGCCAGCAGCGCGCGACGGCCGGGCTGGAGCGCGGGGCGTTCGCCGAGGAGATCGCGCCGATCACCGTCGAAAAGGCGTTGTTCGACAAGGAGGGCAACCGCACCGGCAGCGAGACCGTGACCCTGTCGCAGGACGAGGGCATCCGCGCGGGCACGACGGCCGAGGCGCTGGCGGGACTGAAGACGGTGTGGCCGGGCGGCGAGTTTACCGGGCCGGGCAGCAACATCACCGCCGGCAATGCCAGCCAATTGTCGGATGGCGCCTCGGCGCAGATCGTGATGGACCGCGCCACAGCACAGGCCGAGGGCAAGGAGATTCTCGGAATCTATCGCGGTTTCCAGGCGGCTGGCTGCGCGCCAGACGAGATGGGCATCGGGCCGGTGTTCGCGATCCCCAAGCTGCTCGAGCGGGCCGGCCTGTCGGTGGCAGATATCGGGCTGTGGGAGCTGAACGAGGCGTTCGCCTCGCAATGCCTGTATTGCCGCGACCATCTCGGCATCGATCCCGACAAGTACAATGTCGATGGCGGGGCGATCGCGATCGGCCATCCGTTCGGCATGACCGGCAGCCGGCTCGTCGGGCATGCGCTGATCGCGGGACGCAAGCGTGGCGTGCGCTGGGTGGTGGTGTCGATGTGCACCGCCGGGGGCATGGGCGCGGCGGGGCTGTTCGAGATCGTTTGAGGGTTTGTGCTCCTGGGTGGTTACCCCACCAGCGTCGTCACGATATCAACCCCCTCCGACAATGTCCGATGGACCGGGCATTTGTCGGCGATCGCCATCAGCCGCGCACGCTGAGCCTCGTTGAGCGGGCCGGTGATGATGATACGCCGCTCGATCCGTTCGAGTTGGCTATGCCCGCCGGGTTCCCGGCAATCATCCGCGTGGCAGCGACGATGCTCCAGCGTGACGCTCTGCCCCTCCAGCGGAATGTTCTCGCGCGCCGCGACCATCTCCATTGTCATCGAGGTGCAGGCGCCGAGCGCGGAGAGCAGCAGGTCATAGGGTGTCGGGCCGAGATCGGTGCCGCCCTTGGCCATCGGCTCGTCGGCGAGGAAGCTGTGGCCGCCGGCATCGACGATCTGGAGGAATTTGCCCTCGGCCCCGGTGACGGTGACATGGCCCTCGGGCATCGCCGCCGCGCAGCTCGCCGCGGGGAGATAGGCCTCCGACCAGGCGGCGATGATCGAGGCGGCATAGGCGGCCGCACCGGGCACGGTGAGCAGGTGATCGGCGCCGTCGAGTGAGATGAAGCTCTTGGGGTGTTTCGCCGCGACGAAGATCTTGCCGGCATTGTCGATGCCGACGGTCGTGTCGGTCGGCGAATGCATGACGAGCAAGGCGCGCTTGAGCCGGGCGAGGCGCGCGGCCTGGTCCTGGTGCTCGGCGGATTCGATGAACTCGCGTGTGACGGTGAAGGGGCGGCCGCCGATCGCGACCTCGGCGACGCCCTGTTCGCGGACGCGCTCGATACCGTCGCCGAGCTGGTGCAGCACATGCGCCGGGTCGAACGGCGCGCCGATCGTCACCACCGCCTTGACCTCAGGGATATGTTCGGCCGCGGCGATCACCGCCGCGCCGCCGAGCGAGTGGCCGACCAGGATGGCGGGGGCGAGCATCTCGGTGCGGAGGTGTGCGGCGGCGGCGATCAGGTCGGCGACATTGGCGTCGAAATCACTGTCGGCGAACTGCCCCTCGCTCTTGCCCAGTCCGGTGAAGTCGAAGGCGAGCGTCGCGATGCCCTTGGCGGCGAGCGCGGTGGTGATGCGCCGCGCACCGATATGCGCCGAGCTGCCGGTGAAGCAATGCGCGAACACCGCCACGGCACGGATCCGGCCGGGGGGCAGTTCGAGCGCGCCGAACAGGCGCACGCCGTCCGCGTTCAGGAAGGTCATGGTGCGGCGCATCGCTAATCCCCTCGCCCGGTGAGCGAGGGGATCATAGCCATATTCACCGCCGCGGGAACGGCCGTTATTACGCGAGCGCGGCCACCGCCTTCGCCTCGGCCTGGCGGTGCAGTTCCCAGAAATCGGCCACCTTGCCGCCGGCGATGCGCGTCTGCAGCACGGCGAGATGCGAGCCCCAGCCGCCACCGAAATTGCGCGCATCGTCGGCGCCGCGCAGGCCGGTGTGGGTCAGCACCAACCGGGTGCGGTCGCCTTGCGCGGTTAGCTCGATCGTCACCTCGCCCGCGGCGCCATTGTCCCAGGTGAAGGCGAGCAGATGCGGCGGCTCGATCCGGGTGATGGTTTCGTGCCAGCTCTTGCCGACATTCTTCGCATATTTCTCCGGCGTCGGCACGTCGCCGTCCGAGAGGTTGGCATGGTTGAAAGTCAGCCCCAGCTTGCCGCCCACATGTGGCTCGGTCGGGCCGCCCATGAACCAGCGCGCGCGCAGTTTCTCGTCGACGAGATAGGGCCAGACCGTCTCGATCGGCGCGTCGAGCGTCCGTTCGAAGCGCAGTTGTTGTGGAGTGAAGCTGTCGCTGTCAGCCATTATCTTTCTCCAATGTGGTGGCGAGATTCGCCAGGATCATCGTCCAGCCCTTGCGGGTCTGTTCCTCATAAGCGGCGCAGGCCGGGTCCATTTCGTGGGTGAGGGTGAGGCGGGTGCCGTCGCCCTGCACAACGAAATCGATCGCCACGCGGGTCCATTCGCCCTCCTTCGCCGGGTCGGCGCGGAAGCGGAATGCGAGCCGGTGCGGGCGGTCGATCTCATCGAACAGCAGATGGTGATGCGCTTCGCCGCCGGCGCGGCGCTCAACGATCAGAGCGCGTCCGCCGATGCGCGCGTCGATCTCGCAGGTCAGCATCTCGCCATCGGGCGTGGCGAACAGGAAGCGGCGGGCGGTGGCGGGATCGAGCCAGGCGTCGAAGACGGCTTCCGGTGGCGCTGCGATGTCGCGCGTGACGGTGAGGATGACGGGCGCTGTCATGCCGGTACCTCGTAGAGCTGGATCCAGTTGCCGCAGCCATCGTCGAACACGGCCATGGTCGGCATGCCGGGATGGGCCACCGGCGGCCCCTTGAACACGACACCCTTTGCGACGAGCCGGTCATATTCGGCCCGAAGGTCGAGTGACTGGAACGCGGTGGCGGGAATGCCATTGTCGTACAGGCCGCGGCGAAAGGCGACCGCCCAATCCTGCGGCGCAGGCTCGAGCGAGAGCTGGACGTCCTCGGGCCCGTCGGGCGCGATCAATCCGATCCATTCATACTCGCCGACCGGGAAACGCTGCGCGACGCGGAAGCCGAGCGTGTCGGTGTAAAAGGCGATCGCCTTTGGCTGATCGTCGACCATGATGCTGGTGAGCCCGATCTTCATGCCTTCTTCTCCCGGTCCGTCTTGAGAATGTCCTCCAGCAGGTCGAGGCTGGTGTTCCACACGCCTTCCCATTGTCTGAGCCAGGCATCGGCCTCGGCCAGCGGCGCCGCACGCAGGCGGCAGAGTTGCTGGCGGCCGGCCTTGCGCCGTTCGACCAGCCCGGCGCGTTCGAGCACGCCGAGATGCTTGGCGGCGCCGGCGAAGCTCATCGCGAACGGCGCGGCAAGCTCGCCGACCGAACGCTCGCCCCCGCCGAGCTGGGCGAGCATGGCGCGGCGGGTGGGATCGGCCAGCGCGGCGAAGGTCATGTCGAGTCGTTCAACCATATGGTTGAATTAGATGCGCACCGACAAATCGTCAACCAATCGGTTTAACGTCTTGCCGCGGCACGCCACCGGTGTGTCGATTTCGCTTGCGATGCAGGCGGTTGCGATGCCAGTTTCACGAGAATCCGGGGGGAAACCAGGCATGGGATTGTTCGGCCGCCGTCACGACGATGACGACGAGATGGACGAATGGGCATATGAGCTGACTCGCAAGGACAGCTTTCCGCTCGCCGCGACGATTACCGGATCGATCGTCATCCTGGTCGTTTCTGTCGCGATCAACAGCTTTGCCAGCCATCGCCATATGCTGGCGACCACGCTCGGTGCCGGCACGGTGGTCGCGCTGCTGGTGTGGATCGTGGCGTTCTGGTCACGCTGCGCCGCGCGCCGATCGGCTGGAAGATCGGTTCCTTCTTCGCGATGATCGTTATCGGCTTGGTCGCCGGGGTGATCGGGATCGGCACCGCGATCACCGCCTTGCAGGACGACATGCGCGCGATCGCGGAGATCAAGGTCAATCCTTATTCCGGCCTGGAAATGCCGGAAGGCGGGGCGCGCGGGCCGATATCCAAGGCGGCGTTCACCTATTTCAAGACGGTGGTCGACGATGCGATGAAACATCGCACCGCATTGAAGGGGCTGGGCTATGAAGCGATGACCTCGGCCTCGGCGTTGCGGCAGAATCCCCAATTGCTGTCGCATTGCGACCAGCGCGCGACGGTCACGCCGATGATCGAAGCCTATTATGCCCGGCGGCGTGCGGCCTATGGCAAGTTTCGCGCCGACCTGAGCGCGATCGATATCGACGAGAATTTCCGCAAGGGCCTGATCGATGGCGTCGACAAGGCGCAAAAGGACCATGGCGACCTGCTGGAGCGCGCCGCGGCCAACGAACATGGCCAGATCGGCGAGTTGATCGCGATGTGCCAAATCCTCGCCCGACATCGCTGGATCGAGCAGTTCGGCAATATCGCTTTCACCAACCCGGGCGATCTTCGCGACTTTCAGACCCATGCCAAGCGCGAGAACGACCTTGCCGGCGAAGAGCGCGGGCTGATGCAGGAGAGCATGTCGATCATGAATGCCGGCCGCGCGCAAATCCGGCGCAGCCTGTTCTGACTGCGCCGGACCGGGCGTTTATTCGGCGAAGAGCAGGACCGGCGTTTCAAGATACTTCTTGAGCGCCTGGACATAGCTCGCTGCGTCCCAGCCATCGACGACGCGGTGATCGCAGCTGATCGACAGGTTCATCAGCTTGGCGCGGACGATCTCGTCGCCCTGGAATATCGGACGCTCGACGATCTTGTTGGGCCCGATGATCGCGACCTCGGGACGGTTGATCACCGGCGTCGTGGCGATGCCACCGAGCGGGCCGAGCGAGGTAATGGTCAGGGTGGAACCCGACAGTTCCTCGACCTTGGCCTTGCCGGTGCGCGCGGCCTCGGCGAGGCGGGCGATCTCGGTCGCGAGCTGCCAGACATTGCGGTCCTGCGCATCGCGGATCACCGGCACCATCAGCCCGGCATCGGTCTGCGTCGCCATGCCGAGATGGATACTCCCGTGGCGCGTGACCACGCCGGCCTCGTCGTCATAGCGCGCATTGATCATCGGGAATTGCGGGATCGACTTGCAGATCGCCACGATCAGCAGCGGCAACATGGTCAGCTTGGGGCGGCTCCCGCGATTGTCGTTGAGGTCGGCGCGCATCGCCTCGAGCGCGGTGACGTCGATCTCGTCGACATAGGTGAAGTGGGGAATGGCGCGCTTCGCCGCGGCCATGTTCTCGGCGATGCGGCGGCGCATGCCGATGACCTTGATCGGCTCATCCGGTCGCGCGTTGCTGGCATGGGGGGCGTGATAGCCCTGGCCTGCGCCATAACGCAGGAAAGCGTCGAGATCGGCGTGGCGGACGCGGTCGCCTTCGGCTGCTTTGACCTGCGACAGGTCCACGCCGAGGTCCGCCGCGCGAGCGCGGACGGCGGGAGAAGCGAGTGTTTTCTCCCTCTCCCCCCTGGGGAGAGGGAGTAGCGGGCATTTCTACCGGTGCGGGCGCATCGGGGATGCCAGCTTCGGCCGCACCCGGCGTTTCAGCCGCGATCTGCTCCGCAGCTTCCGCCTCGCCCTCGACCGCATCGGTCTCGATCACCACCAGCGCCGCGCCGATCGGCACCTGATCGCCGACCTCGCCGGCCAGCTCGATCACCGTGCCGGCGACCGGTGATTCCATCTCGACCGTGGCCTTGTCGGTCATCATGTCGGCAAGCCCCTGGTCCTCCTCGACGCGGTCGCCGATCTTGACGTGCCAGGTGACGATCTCGGCCTCGGCAATGCCTTCACCGATGTCCGGCAACTTGAAAACAAAGCGCGCCATTATGCTGCGTCCTTCATGATCTTCTTGAGGGCTTCGCCGATGCGAACCGGACCCGGGAAATAGGCCCATTCGAGGCTGTGGGGATAGGGCGTGTCGAAGCCTGTGACGCGCTCGATCGGGGCTTCGAGGTGGTAGAAGCAACGCTCCTGCACCAGCGCCGAAAGCTCGGCGCCGAAGCCCGAGGTGCGGGTCGCCTCATGGACGATCATGCAGCGCCCGGTCTTCTTGACCGAGGCCTCGATCGTCTCGATGTCGAGCGGGACGAGCGTGCGCAGATCGATGATCTCGGCATCGACGCCGGATTCCTCGACCACTGCCTGGCAGACATGGACCATCGTGCCATAGGCCAGGATGGTCAGCGCCTCGCCGGGACGAACGATCTTCGCCTTGCCGAGCTCGATCTTGTAATAGCCGGTCGGCACCGCGCCTGCGGGATGGGCCGACCAGTTCTTCGATGGGCGATCCCAATGGCCGTCGAACGGGCCATTATAGATGCGCTTGGGTTCGAAGAAGAGCGTCGGATCATTGTCCTCGATCGCCGCGATCAACAGGCCCTTGGCGTCGTACGGGGTCGATGGGATGACCGTCTTCACGCCCGAGACATGGGTGAAGATGCCTTCCGGGCTCTGGCTGTGCGTCTGGCCGCCGAAGATACCGCCGCCGAACGGCGAACGCACCGTCATCGGCGCGATGAACTCGCCAGCCGAGCGGTAGCGCAGACGCGCCGCTTCAGAGACGAGCTGGTCGAGCGCCGGGTAGATGTAGTCGGCGAACTGGATTTCCGGCACGGGGCGCAGGCCATATGCACCCATGCCGACCGCAACGCCGATGATGCCGCATTCGGTGATCGGCGTGTCGAACACGCGGGTCTTGCCGAACTTGGCCTGGAGACCCGCAGTGGCGCGGAACACGCCGCCGAAAAAGCCGACATCCTCGCCCATGACGATGACGTTGGGGTCGCGCTCCATCATCACCTCGAGCGCCGAGTTGATCGCCTGGATCATGTTCATGCGCACGGTGCCGTCGCCCGCTTCCACGGGATCAAGGTCAGCAGGCGTGTCGGCGGTGGTCTCGGTCATGTCGCTCACTTCCGTGCCCAGGGACGGCCCGAGGCCTGTTCTTCAGCGATCATCTGCCCCTGCTGCTCCCTGAGGTGCCAGGGCATCTCCTCGAACACGCCATCGAACAGCGAGTCGAGCGGCTGGTGCAGGCCGTGGCCGAGGATACCGTTCTTCTCGGCTTCCTTCTGCGCCGCCTTCACTTCCTCGGCGACCTGGAGATCCTGCGCGGCGTGGCGCTCGTCATCCCATTCGCCGATCGCGATGAGGTGATCCTTCAGCCGTTTGATCGGGTCACCCAGCGGCCAGGCGGTGGCCTCGCCGGCGGAACGATATTGCAGCGGATCGTCCGAGGTCGAATGGCCTTCGACGCGATAGGTGAAATGCTCGATCAGCGTCGGGCCCTGATT
>Ga0307510_10003888_pt1 | contig 17506 bp, 18 predicted proteins | sample 12_EM_MG_FD_207224 | JGI IMG/M metagenome (GOLD analysis project Ga0307510, IMG submission 207224) | Populus trichocarpa ectomycorrhiza microbial communities from riparian zone in the Pacific Northwest, United States - 12_EM | ecosystem: Host-associated > Plants > Roots > Unclassified | place...
GTCATCCGCCGTCTCGAAGCGCATGGACTGGGCTATGTCAGCTTCCATGGCGGCGTGCCGTCGGAAAAACGGCCGGCACTGATCGAGCGGTTTCGCGACGACCCCGCTTGCCGCGTGTTCCTGTCCACCGATGCCGGCAGCACGGGTCTCAATCTGCAGCATGCTTCGACCCTGGTGAATATGGACTTGCCGTGGAATCCGGCAATCCTCGAACAGCGCATCGCACGCATCCATCGCATGGGCCAGACGCGGCCGGTACGGGTCGTTAATTTCGTGGCAAAGGGCACCATCGAGGAGGGCATGCTTTCGGTGCTGGCGTTCAAGCGCTCGTTGTCGGCGGGAATTCTCGATGGCGGTAGTGGCGAGATTTCGCTTGGCGGTTCGCGTCTCAACCGCTTCATGAAGGACGTGGAAAGCGTCACCGGAAGCATGGGCGAGGGCGAAGCGGTGACACCGGCCGAGGAGGTGGGGAGCATTGTCGCCGCTGCTGATGACGATGCAGGATCGGCTGAAGACATAAATGCCAATGGGAACATTCGCGCTGGTGAGATAGCGCAGACTGATGGGTTCGGGACACCGCCTCGCGATATGGCTTCCGATCCTTGGCAAGCCTTGGTGCAGGTCGGTGCGCAGTTTGTTGCCGCACTGGCGGCGGCCAACGATCCCAAGTCTGATCCCAAGGCCGCTGCGCATCCCTGGATCGAGCGCGACCCGGCAACCGGCGCGCAAAGCCTCAAAATACCGCTGCCGCCACCGGAAACCGCGCGACAACTTGCCAATGCACTTTCTGCACTCGCGGGCGGCCTGCGCGGCAAGATTGCGTGACGATGCGTAGTTTCGCCAACATCCTGGATGGAGGTCCGCGGTGTTCCGTCATGTTAAATGGTCTCCGTCTGAAAAGAAGATCGCGCGCAGGGCTTTCGACGCCGCGTTGGAATCGGCGCTCGCCAAGGGAATGGCCGAATTCAAGCGAAAGGCTAACGCCGCAACGACGCCTTCAGAGATGTGAGTGATCGAAGACTATCTCCGTCAGCAACGGCGGGAGATCGACGAGTCATTCGATTTTCGGTACTCGCAACTTCCTCTTGTCTTTGCCCTTCTCATTCGAGAGGGGCATCTGGACGAAAACCTCCTTGCAGGCTTGTCGGAAGAGAAGCGCGAGATCATTCGTTCATTCCTTACTTTCGCTGCTGAAGAGTGACGTCGGGCGGCCGCGCTACACGTCAGGCTAGACGCCATGAGCGCAGCGTCGCGACCGCGAAGCGCGGCACCAAACAAGCCAGTAGGGAGGAATGGCGAAGCGTATTCCGCCAATCCGCTACGCACCACGAAACGGATTGGCGATGCGTAAGCCCTCGTCGAGTTTCATGCCATGCTGCATGTCCTCCGACCAAAGCGTGTCGCAACCGGCGTCCAGTGCCGAGGCGGCAATCATCGAGTCATAAAGTGAAAGGCCGTATCGTTCGGCGATCCGGAGTCCAGCTTCGTGGGTCTCGACGGTAATCAGATGAACTGTCAGCAGGCCGCGCAACATGTCGAGGAACGCGTGCGTCTCGTCCCAGGACATCTGCATTTTCCGGCGCGCGACGTTGGCGAGCTCGTTCAGAACTTGCACGCTGATTGAGCCGCCTCCGGCAATCGTCGCTTCCGCCCGATCGGCCTTCGAGACGTCACCGGACGCGAGGTAGACGAGGACGTTGGTATCGAAAAAACTAACGGGCATTCGCCTCGTCCCTGTCGAACTTGAAATCGGCAGGGAGACGGCCGCGGAATGCGCGAAGGCGCTTCAATACCTCGTCGCGCCCGGGCTTGCGCGCCACACCGAACCGTCGCCCGTCAGCGACGTGGATTTCGATCTCATCGCCTTCCTTGAGTCCGAGCGCTTCGACCACGATGGCGGGAAGGCGAACCGCAAGGCTGTTTCCCCACTTTGCGACCTGCATGCTTGCTCTCCGCGTCTAGATATACATCTTATTTAGTGTATATCCATCGCTGACAAAGGTCAAGGAGGGCATAACTGCTTCAGCCGCGCCGGGATCGGTCACCAAGCGTAGCCCGGGTGAGCGCAGCGATACCCGGGACCGCTGTTCCCGCATTTCGCTGCGCTTATGCGGGCTACGAATCTGTTCGCCGCGCCGATCACCCCTGCTCAAACGCCGGCTGCGCACTATGCATCACCATGTTACGAGTTCGCATCGTTGTGCAGGAGTAAGCCTTCATGTCCGTCGCGACCGCAGCCAGCCAGACTGCCACCCCGACCGCCGCCGAGACCGATCCGCAAGCACTCGGTTGGATGCAAGGCTTTCCACCGCCGCCCGATAAAACCATCACCTTCCATGACGGTTCGTTCCGCAGCTTCCCCGAACTCCGCTGGGCCTGGAGCAATATCCGCCAACTCGTCCCGACCGTGAATGTCTGGCGTGGGGCAGGGCCCGCGTCGGTGCTGCCGCGCGAGGAGCACGATATCGGCGCGTCCGCGTCGGTCACCATGGACGGGCGGCCGATGACGTTTGCGCGCATGCTCGAGGAGACCTATGCCGACGGCATCGCCGTGCTGCACCGGGGCAAGCTGATCTACGAGCGCTATTTCGGTGCGCTGAAGCCGCACAAGCCGCACATCGCGATGTCGGTGACGAAATCGTTCACCGGCACGCTCGCCGGCATTCTGGTGGCGGAAGGCAAGATCGATCCGCAGGCGCCGGTCACGGATTATGTCCCCGAGTTGAAGTCCAGCGCGTTCGGCGATGCGCGCGTGCATGAGGCGATGGATATGACGACGGGCCTCGAATACACGGAAGTTTACACCGACAAGAATTCCGATGTGTGGGGGCTGCGGCGGGCGAACGGCATGGCGCCGATCGAGCCGGGCTATCAGGGCGCGACCAATATCTTCGATTTCCTGTGCGCGCAGAAGAAGCAGGGCGAACACGGCAAGGCCTTCGCCTACAAGACCGTCAATTCCGACGTGCTGGCCTGGATCTGCCGACGCGCGAGCGGCATGACGCTGTCCGACCTTCTCTCCGAGCGCATCTGGATTCCGATGGGCGCGGAGGAGGACGCGCATTATCATGTCGACCGCATCGGCACCGAAAGCGGCGGCGGCGGGCTTTCGACGACGCTGCGCGATCTCGCCCGCTTCGGCGAAACGATCCGTAATCACGGCCGCTTCAACGGCCGCCAGATCGTGCCGTCCCAATTCGTCGAGGAAGTCGCCTGCGGCGGCGATCCCGCCAAATTCAAGCCGGCCGGATACACGACGTTGCCCGGCGCGTCGTACCGCCATCAATGGTGGATCACGCACAATGCGCACGGCGCCTTCATGGCGCGCGGCGTTCACGGGCAGGGCATCTACATCGATCCGAAGGCCGAGATGGTGATCGCCCGTTATGCCTCGCACCCGGCCGCCGGCAACGCCGCCAACGACCCCGTGACGCTGCCGGCTTACATGGCGCTGGCGGCGGATTTGATGGCGGGCGGCTGACGCCGCTTCGCCTCAGCCCCGGACCGCGGCCTCGATCTTCGCGACGTCGATCTTGCCCATCGGCATCATCGCCTCGAACGCGCGCTTGGCGACGTCGCCGCCCTTGGCCATCGCGTCGGTCAGCACGCGCGGGGTGATCTGCCACGAAAGGCCCCACTTGTCCTTGCACCAGCCGCAGGCGCTCTCGACGCCGCCATTGCCGACGATCGCGTTCCAGTAACGGTCGGTTTCTGCCTGGTCGTCGGTCGCGATCTGGAACGAGAAGGCCTCGCTGTGCTTGAACATGTCGCCGCCGTTGAGGCCGATGCACGGCACGCCGCACACGGTGAACTGCACCGTCAGCACCTGGCCAGCCTTGCCGCCGGGAAAGTCGGATGGCGCTCTATGAATGGAGTCGACGCTGCTGTTGGGGAACGTCTTGGCATAAAACCGCGCGGCTTCTTCGGCATCGTGGTTGTACCAAAGGCAGATCGTGTTCTTGTTCATCGGTCTCTCCTCGAGCCGCACGGGGCGGCGATGACGATTTTTTCTCGGCCAAAGGACGTTCGAGCACCCGGCGTCCCGACATGACCACCAGAATTTTTTGGCAGGCGCCCGGGACGCCCCGTAGCCCGGGCGAGCCAACGGGTCGCGCGAACGCGCGCCCGATGACAAGCTCCGCGATCCCGGGGCCGCTGCTCCCGCATATCGCATGCGCTCATGCGGGCTACGAACTCAGCGAAAACTGGGCTAGAAGTCATCTGAACAGGAGATACAGGCAACATGGTGGACGACGCCAACGTACGGTCCGGGCAGTGCCATTGCGGCGCGGTGCGTTTTGAGGCGACGCTCAGCGATGGCTTTAATTCGATCCTCCGCTGCACGTGCTCGTATTGCCGCATGCGCGGCGCCGTCGTGGCCATGGCGGAAATGGGCGGGATCAGGATCCTGCAGGGCGAGGATGCCCTGACGAGCTACCGTTTCCATACCGGCGCAGCGCAGCACTTCTTCTGTTCCCGTTGCGGAATCTATACCCACCATCAGCGGCGATCGAACCAGAATTCATTCGCTGTCAACGTGGCCTGCCTCGACGGCGTAAGCCCGTTCGATTTCCCCGAAGTGCCCGTCACGGACGGTGTCAACCACACCAGCGACACCGGCAAGCCGACGCGTCGCGCCGGCACGTTGCGCTTCATCCCGGCCGACTGACGATCGCGTGGGACCCCGTAGCCCGGGCGAGCGAAGCGACCCCGGGGACTGTCCCGCATATCGCTGCGCTCATGCGGGCTACGAACCTAACCGGCAACATCAACGTTCGGACCGCCAATCGGATCAGTCCGCGATGCTGATATGTGCATCCGTGATGACCCTGGTCCATCGATCGACATCGCTTGCGACGAGGTTTCTAAGGTAGGTCTGCGACTGCTGCTCGGGTGCGGGCGCCACGGCCCCGAGTTTCTCAAGCCGGCCGATCGCGTCCGGGTCTGCCATCGCCTTTGCATAGGCCGCGTGGATTTTCGTCATGATGTCGTCGGGCAATCCCTTCGGAGAGAACAATGCCGTCCATGCGTCGGCTTGGTAGGCCTTCAGGCCGCTTTCCCCTGACGTGGCGGTGTCTGGAAGGACCTTCGATCGCTGCGGCGAGGCGACGACGAACGCCTTGATCGCGCCGGCCGAAACTTGCGGGGCGACCGTTATCACCTGGTCGCACGAATAGTCGATGGCTCCGCCGAGCAGATCGTTCATCAGCGGGCCGTTGCCACGGTAGGGGATTTCGGTGGGCTTGGTTCCGACCAACGCATTCAGCAGGGTGCAGGTGAGGTGTGCGTTGGATCCGATGCCGGAATGGCCGACCTTGAAATCGGGACCCTTCTCCTTCATCAGCGTGACAAATTCCTGGAAGGTCGTCGCGGGCAGATCCTTGCGGCCGAAAACCACGATCGGCGCCGAGGCCATCAGGCCGATCGGCTCGAAATCGGTTCGGGGGTCGTATTTCCGTTTCTCATACAGCGCGTAGGATGACGCATGGGTTCCCATATGCCCGGTCAGCAGCGTGTAGCCGTCGGGCGCGGCTCTCATGACGCGGATCGAGCCGATGGTGCCGCCGGCGCCAGCCACGTTTTCGATGATGATCGGCTTGCCCAGCTGCCTGGACATGCCTTCGGCAACAATTCTGGCGATAACGTCGGTCGCGCCGCCTGCCGCAAACGGGACGACCATGGTGATGGCCCGGTTCGGGTAGTCTGTCTGTGCTGATGCCACCGGGGCCATCAACAGGCTGAATGCCGATGCAACCAGCGTCAGAGCCGTCACCCTTCTCATTCCAGTTCCTCCCTTTTATTGTTGGTCGACAGACACGACCGCTTGTTTGTAGGCCAATGCGCTTGGCCCGACCGGGTCATACTATGTTCGTGGCCATCCTGGCAGACCTATTGTATCGAGAGGGTTGCGATCGTCGGCGGCGATGCCACGCATCGTTGCGCGAACGTACCGGCGCGGATCAGGAGAGATATCGTGAACCTCTACGCAAAACTCCTCGCGCGCGAAGCAGAGCGGCGCCCCATACGGGTTGGATTGATCGGCGCTGGCAAGTTTGGCGCGATGTACCTTCATCAGGCTCCGCGCACGCCTGGCGTGCACATCGTCGGCATCGCCGATCTGTCGCCATCGCGTGCGATCGAGAACCTGAAGCGCGTCGGTTGGACCGAGGAGCGGTATGGCGCGGCTTCCCTCGATGATGCGCTCAAGCATGGCACGACGCACCTCACCGACAACTGGGAAGCGCTCGTCAAATTCCACGGCATCGACGTGATTGCCGAGTGCACCGGCAATCCGGTGGCCGCCGTCGAACGCTGTCTGGCGGCATTTTCGGCCCGTAAGCCGATCATCAACGTGACGGTCGAGGCTGACGCGTTCTGCGGCCCGATCCTGGCCCACAAGGCCAGGCAAGCCGGTGTGATTTACAGCCTCGCCTACGGCGATCAACCGGCTTTGGCCTGTGATCTCGTCGATTGGGCGAGGGCATGCGGCTTCCCGGTGGTCGCGGCTGGTCGCGGGCACAAATGGCTGCCGCAATATCGGGAATCGACGCCTGAAACGGTTTGGGACCACTGGGGGCTGACCGCCGAGCAAGCGGCGCGCGGCGGCATGAACCCAAAAATGTTCAATGCCTTCCTCGACGGATCGAAGCCGGCAATCGAATCGGCTGCGATCGCCAATGCGACCGGCCTGCAGGCGCCCTCGCAGGGCCTTGCATTCCCTCCGGGATCGGTGGACGACATTCCCACGCTCATGCGTCCGCGCTCCGAAGGCGGTGTCCTTGAGGCGAAGGGGCAAGTCGAGGTCGTGTCCTGCCTCACGGCCGAGGGCGTTCAGATCCCGAACGACATAAGAAAAGGCGTTTGGGTTTGCTTTGAAGGCGACAGCGAGTACATCCGGAATTGTTTCCAGGAGTACAACGTCGTTACGGATCCGAGTGGTCGTTACATGAGTTCCTACAAGAAATGGCACCTGATTGGTCTGGAGCTCGGCATTTCGGTCGCCGCCATTGCACTTCGCGGTGAACCGACGGGTGTCGCGACATGCTTCAATGCCGACGTCGCTGCGACCGCCAAAAGGAATCTGCGGGTGGGAGATACGCTCGATGGGGAGGGCGGGTACACCGTGTTCGGAAAGCTTGCGTCCGCCAGCACGTCACTGGCAAAGGGATATCTGCCGTTGGGTCTCGCTCACGATGTGCGATTGATCCGGCCGGTCGCCAAGGACTCCTGCATCACCTGGGCCGATGTGGCGATCGACGAGACGCTGCCTGCCGTTCGCGTTCGCAGGGAGCAGGAGGCGCTCTATTCGTCGGCGGCGGCAGCGAAGCGCGCCTGACGGACTGAATGACCGCGGTCGCACGTTTGTTCAACGCGAAAACGCAAACACGCGCTAGTTTGCTTCCCCACCTAGGGGAGGAAAACCAATGACAGCTACAGCGCTTGCAAAACACGCAACGCCGCTTCGCGATGTGTTCGAACGCTATCATGTCGGCTGGGAGACCAGGAACCCGGACCTGATCGCCTCGCTGCATTCGGAGGACACGGTCTTCCATGTCCATGATGGGTCCGACGCCGTCCACGGGCGGGAGGCCTTGCGGCAGCGCTGCATTGATACCTTCGAAAAGTTCGACTTTTCGTTCGAGATGGGCCGCAGGCTCTACGGTGACGATCACTGGGTCTTCGAATGGACCATGCTTCTTGCGCTCAAGGAGCCGGGCGGCGCGCCGTTCACGGCCAGGGTCGAGATGCTCGATGTCGTAACGGTCAATTCCCGCGGCGAGGTGGTGCGCAAGGACGTCTACATGAACGGTGGTGAAACGCAGGCCGCGTTCGCCCGGGCCGGGATAAAGCGCTAGCAAGCGCTGGATGCATCCGACGCCGGCCATATCGTGCGGCTTGAGGATTTGCGCCAAACCACAGAGTTGCCGATAGTAGGAACCATGCTGTCTGTGGAAACGCCATTCACCAGCACCATATTGCCCATCCCGGTCACGCGTCTCGGGGCGCATCCGAATGTTGTCATGGCCGTGCTGGCGGGGCGGGACGGGCCGATCACGGTCCAGCATGCAGGCGGGAGCGTCACGGGTGACGTCCTGCTCGTCCGGCCGGGGATCGAGCACAGCGTTCAGCTCGGTAGCCGAGGTGCCGATGTCGTCTACCTCAACGGACTGACATTTCCGTTCGAGGCCCCGCTGGCCGTCGCGTTGAAAGGCAATTTCGAACTGCTGGCGCGCCGATCGATCGGTGGCAATTCCTGCGCGACAGACGAGTTGCGGGAAAGGCTCGCATTCGCGACCGATCCGCTTCCGGCGAAGGTGGCGGAGATCGTACGGGCGATGCAGGCCGATCCAATGCGGCGGGTGTCGCAAGACGAGCTGGTGCGATGCCTCGGCATGGAGCGGACGCGGGCGCTGCGCTGCTTCAAGGCGGCGACAGGGCTGACATTTCGCCGGTTCAAGCTGTGGTCGGCGCTGCAGCATGCTGCGGTGAGAATGGCCGAGCGCGAGCTGGTGCGGACGGCAGCGATGGATGCCGGTTTCGCCGATACAGCCCATCTTTCGCGCGTATTCAGCAGCATGTTCGGACTGTCACCCAGCGTGGCGATCGCGGGGCTCGACGAGCGGGAACGGGAATGACGGTGCCAGTGCACTAAACTGGCCGAAGACTGAGCTCCCAAGCTGCGTTCTATTCCAGGCCATCCATCGCCGCCCCGGCAAGGGGCGCTGTGGATTGCTTCGTTGAATTACCGCGGCAGCTTCGTGGTTTTTCCACGCATTTGAGCGTAAAATGCGCGTTGACGGAGCCGATGCTTTCCCGCGCGCCCCGGAAATTGCCTTGCACGGACGCTTGGCATAACAATGCCGCACAAAAAAAGCGTCGATATCGAGGGAGGAATTTCATGCGCACGATCGCGATCGCACTGGGGGCGGCCGTCATGGCGGCGACATCGGCCGCGGCCGACTATCTGGTCAAGGAGGTCGGCAGCTTCCATGTCGGCGGACATACCGAAACGCTGAACGGACTTCCTTCGAAGGAAATCGTGTTCTCTCCCGGCGCGCCGGCGATCAAGGTTGATCCGAACGGCGAGTTCGAGGTCGAGCAGATGTATGTCCAGTTCGTCAAGCAGGCAGCGCCGAAGTCCAAATTGCCGCTGCTGTTGTGGCATGGCGGCGGCCTCTCGGGCGCAACGTGGGAGACCAAGCCCGACGGCAAGCCGGGCTGGCAGCAGTTCTTCCTGAATGCAGGTTATGACGTCTACGTCTCGGATGCGGTGGAACGCGGCCGCGCCTCCTGGGCGCGCTATCCAGAGATCTTCAAGAGCGAGCCGTTCTTCCGGCCCAAGAAAGAAGCCTGGGAGCTGTTCCGTATCGGGCCGAGCTACGAAGTCGGCGGCAAACGCGAGGCATTCGAAGGCGAGCAATTCCCGATCGAGGCGTTCGATCAGTTCGCCAAGCAGGGCATTCCGCGCTGGTCGACCAATGACGCTGCGACGCAAAAGGCCTATGACGCGCTGGTGCAGAAAGTGTGCCCGTGCATCATCGTGGTGCACAGCCAGGGCGGCAATTTCGGCTTCACGGCCGCGCTCAATGCACCCGACAAGGTGAAGGCGCTGATCACCCTTGAGCCGTCGGGTGCACCGGATCCCGCGAAGGCCGACGCCGCCAGACTCAAGGGCGTGCCGCATCTGATCGTATGGGGCGATTTCATCGACCGGCACGCGGTGTGGTCGAAACTCGTGGTCAATCCGAACAAATGGGGCCAGGCGATCGTGGCTGCGGGCGGCAAAGTCGATACGTTCGAGCTGCCCAGGATGGGGATCAAAGGCAATACCCACATGATGATGATGGACCGCAACTCGGACGACGTCGCCAAACTGGTCAACGACTGGATCGAAAAGCAGGGGCCGGTGAATTAAGCGTATTCTAGGCGCCGCGCCATCTGCATCGACCAGGATCCTCTCATCGAGTAGTGGTCGTGATGGCGGGTTACGCTTTCGCTAACCCGCCTGCGGGTTCTTCGCCGGTCACCCGCTCAGCGTGCCAGCGCGGGAGAAAGGCGCCTGCCGGTCGACCAGAAACAGCACCAGGTCCGCCTCCCGGCTTGCCGTCACGTCAAGCGCAGTCGTGTCGGAGCTGATCGCCAACGCCGTACATCGAGTTGACAAAAACCTTTCGCGGCTTCGACCACGAATGCGGGATGGCGAGGGAGTTTTCGTCGACGCGGATTTTGCCTGTCCAAACCGCTCTCTTCCCGCTTTTTCTGGTGAGCCCGCGGTACTTCTTGGTGCCCATAGCGTCGAACCGAGCCGCCATACGCATGGCATAGCAATTTGTGCAGCCAGCTGTCAGCACCGTGCATCCTGCGACTGGGTTCCACGTCGCGTCCGTCCATTCGATGGACGTTTCGGCCATAACTTCCTCTCAGGGCTTCATAGAACAATCTCAAGAAAATGGTTAGATTTAGTTACGGCGGTGCGCCGCGAGCGCGAGGAGGAGTGGCGCTAGCCCCCGGACCACCGGGGCCGCGCAAAGACGCATCAGCGGGGCTCGGACAATTGGCGGCGGTGATGCTCATCGGGTTTTTACCGCCGCGCAGAACTGTTCCGTGACCGCTGTCGTTTCCTCGGTGACGTTCCAGCCGTTCGTCTCGGCGTTTTCCTTGGCCAACTTTTGCTCGTTCTGAAGCATCTTTTTGATGAGCGCGTACGGCTTCCAGTCGGCCTTGGACAGCTTGACGGGGGGCGCACCGCAGACGTTGTGGGCAATCGCTTTCTGCACACTGGTGCTGACGCCGCTCATGTGGTCCTCGACCACGGCGGTGAAGCGCGGCTTGGCGTATTGGCTGTTGGCTGCGATGAAGTCCTTGCAGAAGGCGACCCGTTGACCTCCGTCGCGGGCCTTGATGTAGGCCGTCTGCGTTTCGTAATGGAGGCGGTAGGCGAGTTTATTGGCGTTCGGGTCGGATTTCACCGCTTCGAGTATGGCGCGGTGGTCACCCGAGGTGGCGTCATTGATCCTGAGGTCACATACTTTGGCGAGGGAGACGACCGGAACGTAGGCCCGCACCTTGCCTTCCAAGGCATCATTGGCGTGCGCAACTGGTGCGAACAGGCTGGCGGCGATTGCGAAAGCAGCGAGACAGCGTTTCATTGGTGACATGCTCCAGATCACCGAACAGCAAGCGGCGGCGGGGTTGGGATCCGCGGTGGCCGACCGCACACACCAACGCGGCGACCCAGCCGCGGAGCGTCCAGCCCAGAAAACGGGTTGAGCAACTTACTGCGCGAATTCTCTGGGCGGCTGTCGAGCGCCCATCTTGATCTGGATCATGGTTTCGCATCCGGACCGGATCGGGCAGCAGAATTACGGCGACAGTGCACTAAACTAGCCGAAGACTGGAGCCCCAAAGCTGCGCGCTATTCCTGCCCACAAGCAATCCAGGGCCGCCCCGGCAAGGAGCGCTATGGATTGCTTCGCTTCGCTCGCAAGGACGAGGTCGGCTCATCGAGCGCGACAACCTAGCCTGACGGGCAAATCATTTCTGATTTTCCGAAATCGTGTCAACCCCGCAAACCAAAAATATTCCGCTTCCGTTCTCACCCAAATCAGTCGCACAACTCCGCTTGTCTCACGGCAGATGAGGGGCGCTTCGCGATCGTCACGAACGCGCGGTGAGATGCGGTGGACGCTGAGGGCGCGATAGACGTACGCGCCGGACGCGTACGGCGAAGTCGTGTGGTTCGGGCGCCGCGGTGCTGGCGCTAAGTCCGGAAGGAGCGAAAGTTTCTCACGGGCGACGGAGGCAAAAGAGCCGTTCTCCGGGGAGAGCGCGAAGTAAGCCGTAAAGCCATAGCGCAGGGAAAATAATGATCCGTATGGGTTTGTGGAGAGTCCTGTGGAATCTCCAAGCCATTGATCACCCACGCAATATCCCCATAACGTGTCACACGCCTTCATAGGCCTTTACAGACACGATCGCGACACTTCGCGAGAACGGGGACACGCTAATGGCGCGCAAAGTCAGCTTCAGCGCACTCGAAAGCCGCAGCGCACGGCTGCGGTTAAAAATCCGCCGCAGGCCATTCAGCGGTCTGTCGCTGGCACGCGGTATCCTGCTGATGTATCGGCGCAACAAGACCAATGGCACGTGGGTGATGAAGGTGAGCGACGGGCGCGGCGCATACTGGACCAAGGCCTTCGCGCTGGCCGACGACTTCGAGGATGCCGACGGCAAGAACGTGCTGACGTTCCATCAGGCGCAGGATCAGGCGAAGAAGCTGGCGCGCGGTGACGACGGTAGTGGCGACGGTGCGCCGATCACGGTTGATGGCGCGCTGGTCTCTTACAGGACCGATCTGACAGCGCGCGGGGCCAATCCTTACAACGCCGAATGGCCGCGCGTACATCTCACCCATGCGCTGCTGTCAAAGCCGGCGGCGCTGCTCGTGGCCACCGAGTTGAAGAAATGGCGCGACGGCCTGCTGATTACGATGGCACCATCGACCATCAATCGGCTCTGCGGTTGCCTGTGCGCGGCGCTGGAGCAGGTCGCACAGCATGACAAGCGCATTCAGAACCGCGAAGCTTGGGAGGTCGGACTGGCCGGTCTGCCGAACGCGCAGGAAGCGCGGAATGTCATCCTTTCCGACGACAAGGTTCGGGAATTTGTCGCCGGCGCCTACGGGCTTGATGACAAGTTCGGGCTGCTGACCGATACGCTGGCGGTCACGGGCGCGCGACCGAGTCAGGCGGTGCGCTTGCGCGTCGAGGATCTGCACGATCATCCAGTGCGGCCGCGGCTGATGATGCCGAAGTCCGCAAAGGGTGGCGACAGAAACCGGGCCGCGAAAAAGCTGGAACGCTACTCGATGCCGATCACCATACAACTGGCGGCGAGACTGAAAGCGGCGGCCAAGGGCCGTGCGGACCGTGCGCCGCTGCTGCTTCAAGTCGACGGCAAGCCTTGGCCCGACAATCCGGGCGCGAGCGTTCATCGTGATGTCAAGAAGATCGTCACCGCTATCGGTGCCGATCCTGCCGCAACCATGTACGCGCTCCGGCATTCGTCGATCGTAAGGATGCTGCTGCGAAACATACCGATCAGGCTGGTGGCGTCGCTGCACAACACCAGCGTAGCGATGATCGAAAAGCATTATTCAAAGTACATCACCGAGCATTCCATCGACGACATCACGCGCGCCGGGCTGTTGTCGGAGCCTACGCCAGCCGGCGACAATGTAGTCGCAATGGTGCGATGAGAGGTGCCGGCCGAAAGGCGACGGAACCAGACAAGACAGGCAGCCAAAGAAATATTTGTAGGGAGCACGACCAGGACGTAAACAGGCCATCGGCGCGGATAGGGTAGCCCCGATAAGCCGGCTTGCACCGCCAGCTTCCGCGTCCCTCACGGTGCTTGCCTCGCGAGGTGCACGCGAATGGCTGACGAACCCGACGATATTGAACCCGATCTGCTGCGGGAACGCCTACTTAGGCTAGCTGAGCATGGCGAGATCACAGGGAAGCAAGCCGAGGCAACGGCGGCTGCCCATGGTCTCGAGCCGTTCGAGAGGAAGCCTGAATTTCCTCGCTTCGATCCAAAGCTTAAATCGCACTGGTCGATCATGATGGTGGTGGCGTGGATTGCGTGGCGTGATTTCGAACTGGTCAGGAAGCAGGATCCTGAGTTCTGTTCGGCATGTTTTCGTTGGGTCGGTCGCGACCGGAAAGTACGCCTGCAGAATGACGGCGAGCTCGTCAAGCGCATGGTATATTCTCTGGAGGCGCGCCGCCCGCCGACGGTCGGTCGCCTGGCGCTCCAGGACGAATTGTTACGCGATGGAGCTAATGTTTCTTCAGGCGCCGTCATGAGGATCCGGGAAGCGGTGGCCGCGCTCTGGCAGGCGTTGTCGGAGGGTCATCTGGTAGCCTTGGGTTTCGACGCCCACGACGCGGTGGTCGAGATTCCATCGAGGGACTGGGTTTATCTTCGATTGCGCGAAGAGGGTGAACGAGACGTCCTGAGTTATGACGCCGGCGGCCAACCTGAGCCCTTCACCGCAGTGACGCTCCGGCAGAGCGATGTGTTGCGGCTGTGGCCGGCTACCGGCGAAATTCCCGACTTGCCGGCAACAGTGATTGATAAGGGAAAGAGACCTGCCGAGGCCGCGATCAAAAGTACTCGCCCAGATGAGCCGCGTAATGCCGTTGGTATTGCGCCCAAGGCGCATCGTAGCGGTTCCCAAGTCGACCGTATCAAACGGGCGCTAAGCATAGCATTTCCGGATGGGGTCGGGCCCGATCTTACCGATAAGGAAATCCAACGCCGTATCGAGCCTATTTTTAAAAGAAATTCTTGGAAACTGGCTTCTGTGGACTCTATCGCCCGTGCCCGTGGCCGGAGAAAGGTCGGCTGACACGCAAATACAAAAAAAGCCAAATGCGTTTTGCGTGGTCGATTAAAACTCCACACTGCCTCATCGTTCTCCATACGGCTTCGCAAGCATGGAGGACATGGCATGGCGCGCCCCAAAGTTACCAGCCGCAAGCCGTTCAACGCAGCCGATCACGCCGACGCCTATAGCGTTGGCGAATTTTGCGCGCGTCATCGCATCAGCCAGCAGCTTTTCTACAAGTTGAAGCCGCAGGGCCTGATGCCCGTGACGTTCAATGTCGGTACTCGCGTGTTGATCTCGCGCGAGGCCGCCGATGCGTGGCGTCGCGCGCGGGAAAACCAGCAGCCGCGGGCACCGTAATCCTGAAACGACAACCCGGCGGCACCATCCGAAATCCAACGCCGCGCCAGAGGAATTCCTCTCCGATCAAGGCGCATCATGACGAAAAAACCTGACGAAAAGCCGCACTAAGTGACCTGTCCGCGCCCGCCGTCTGCCGTCGGGTGTTCGTGGATTTCCGCATACACGGCGGCAAACACAATCGAAAACAGGAAAGCAAATATGACCCAGGAACTTGTCAAGAAAAACAACACCGCCGTCGCGATTACCGACGACACGGATCCGTTTCAGGCTTTTGCCGACGCGGTGGCGCCCCAGCACATCCTCGGCAAGCTGTTGAAATTCACCAAGGGCGATTGGGTCGCTGGTGAGGGCAGCGAGCCTGTCGACAAAAAGGGATCGTTCATCGTCGGGATGCACGCATTGACGACGGGGTGGGTCCGCTGGCGCGAGTTCAAGCCTGTCGAACATGCTATGGTCAGCATCGGCAGCCGCTTGCTCCCGCCGCGCCGCGATGAACTCGGCGATAATGATCCCGGGACCTGGGAGACCGATGATCGCGGCGACAAGCGCGATCCCTGGCAGCCCACGAGCTACTTGCCGATGGTATCCAACAATGACGGGGAGGTTTTCACCTTCGCCGCTTCATCGAAGGGTGGAATCGAAGCGCTCGGCAAGCTCTCGCGAATCTACGCCGCTCACCGGCGCAGTGCGCCTGGGCAGTTGCCGGTCGTCACCCTCAGCAACAGCGGTTATCAGCATTCGCGTCGCGAACTGGGTTACATCAAGACGCCGTTGTTTGTGGTGACGGGTTGGGTCCCCGCGTCGCAGTTCAACGAAATGGCGGCGCTCGCCGGCTACGACTTCCTGGAGGGCAACGAGCCGGCTCCGACGGAGATCCCCGCCGCTCCGACGGCTGTCGTCAAGCTGGACAACATGGACGACGACATCCCGTTCTGAACAAAAGCGATTGGGCGGGAGGCTCTTCTCCCGCCCCTCATCTCCCTTTTTCAGGTTCCAGCGCGTTGAGGCCCCGCCATGGCGATGCATCACGAAAATCTCACCGCAGCACTGGCGCTTGCGTCCAAAGGCATCAAGATTTTTCCTGCCGGCGTTGACAAGCGCCCCCTGATGAAGGGATGGCAGGAAGCGGCGACCTGCAATGTAGATCAGATCGATACATGGTGGCAGCACGCAGCAGCGTTGCCGGCAATTCCGTGCGGGCGAAAGCATGTCGGGGAATGCTGAGGCATCCACGACACGCAGCCGCTAAAGCGGGACTGCCCAGTTGCGCGCTCGGACTTCTGAGTTTGACCCTGACCGGACGTCGGGGACCTCCAAACAAATTGCGTTACACAGTCTCCGGTATCTTTCAGATGTTGAGTTTGGACGCTTACAATGACGCATTCTGATCCTTCGGGGGGACAGGCATGCGACGGCAGGAATTCATTACAGCAATTGCAGGGGTCGCCGCTTCTCGGTCGCCTCCAGTGAGCGCAGAGCGGCCACACCGTAGTGTGCCCCTCCTAGGCATGGCGCGAAAACCCAAATCATTGGCGCGCAATAGCAAGACGTGGACGCTGGTGTTCCGCTAAGTCGCCTTGTTGGGGATTTGATGGCCCGGCCACGGAAATACCGGCGCCGCCAAGCGATCATACTCCGCTGGGCGGCGTTGTGCTTTTTGATGAGGCAGGCTTATCCAAAGATAACCTGTCACCGCCCTGTCTATTCCGAGCCGCAGGGGCAGGCGCAATGACAATGTGGCCATCCGCGGCGTCGATCGCCGACTATCTCGAACAACTGCTGCCCGGCAAGGACGGCGAAATCCATGTGGGCTTCACCAGCAAGCAGCGCGACCAGGTCGTGGCCGCGCTGCGCCTGCGCGAGGCGGCGGAGCCGTTCATCGCCTTTGCCAAGAGCGGCAGCTTCAAGCTATTTGGCGATGACTTCGTGCTGACCAACGGGGCGCGGCAAGCCCACCGCCAGCTGACAGCCAGCGACTTCCGCGCACTGCTCGCCGCTGTTGGGGAGAAGGAAGCATGAAAAGTGCTTCGCCTTGCCCGCGCCTGCCGAGCTAGAGTTCACGCTTACTCGCCCGCACCGAGTTTGTTGCGCTGCATTAGTCCGGATGTGGCACCTTTGAGACATTGCGATCGGCCCTGACGACGTCCGTTAACAGGGGAAGAGCGGAAGTAATTGGCCGACTGCCAAAGTGTCGCGATTGACCCCAAACAGACATTCGGTCGGCATCTGCCGCTGAGACGTGGGCTTTTCGTGGCTAGGTGCTGTCCGTATTTAACCCTAGTGCGCATAGTTGATTGTTGGGGGGTGTCCTAATTTCTCTTTTGCCGAGCGCGCGCAATTAGGATCAAGAAGACCAGCCAAACCGTCCAAAAGGTGACCGTTATCATCGTGAGCACGTCACCATCATGCTTAGGCAAATGAACTGTGAACGATTGAGTACGCCACGTACGTCACAAGAAGGCAAATCATTCCAAAAAGAATGAAGAGTGCCACCACGACAATGAACCCGCAGCCGGGCGTCTTAGTGGGCGGCCGTGTCGGGCCATTCAAATCGGTCATCAGGCTTGCATACAGTAAAGCCACTTCGTTGGCGACGGTGGACGCTGCCCGACATCGCGTCCAAGTCCGCTATTGATGCTGTGGACGGCTCCTCCACCGGCACATCCGTGCCATGGATGTGGGCGCTGTTAAGGCTCCCACGATTCAGAGGAGCGAGTCATGCAGACGATAACGACAATCGGTTTAGACCTC
>Ga0307510_10003890_pt1 | contig 17505 bp, 16 predicted proteins | sample 12_EM_MG_FD_207224 | JGI IMG/M metagenome (GOLD analysis project Ga0307510, IMG submission 207224) | Populus trichocarpa ectomycorrhiza microbial communities from riparian zone in the Pacific Northwest, United States - 12_EM | ecosystem: Host-associated > Plants > Roots > Unclassified | place...
TACCGCCGGGTTACAGTAGCGGCCAGTCTTTAGATGCGCTTAGGGAAATTGCGGCCAAAGTACTGCCTCGTGGTTATACTTATGAATTTTCGGGCTTAAGTTACCAGGAGATTAAGGCGGGGAATATTACTATCTATATATTCTTGTTCTCTATCATTTTTGTGTTCCTCTTCCTTGCCGCGCTATACGAAAGCTGGTCAGTCCCATTTTCTGTAATGCTGGCGGTGCCGATAAGCGCATTCGGTGCAATAGTAGCTCTATGGACGGCTCCAACCATTACCAATAATGTATATGCCCAGATCGGTCTCATTACACTGATTGGTTTATCGGCAAAAAACGCCATTCTTATTGTTGAATTCGCCAAATTGCGTGTTGACCGTGGAGAGCCGCTGTTGCAATCAACCATAGACGCAGTACGCCTGCGTTTCCGGCCGATCATAATGACATCCATGTCTTTCATTTTTGGCGTGTTGCCGCTGGTGTTTGCCACGGGTGCCGGCGCGGAGTCCAGGAATACTATTGGTATTGCCGTTTTGGGCGGAATGATAGCCTCGTCAACCATATCTATTTTCATTGTCCCGGTATTATTTGTGCTGTTCACCCGCTTTTCTTATGGCAAAAAACAGCTTCAATGGCTTCAGGACCACCACGAAGAGTTGCTGGAAAAGGCAAAAAGGGTTGAGGAAAGTAACATTGACGCTGAACTGGAGTACGATATTGCCGAATCGCGCGCCGCAAATGAAGCAAGCCGGGCCGCAAATGATGAGAAAAAGAGAGCGGATTAGTTACTGGCCTTAACTTTTGGAATGATGTCAATTAACCTAATGCTGAGAGTAGATACCAGGATCGAAGGGACTATCAGGATCAAAATCTCCAATAGCCCGTGAGTGAAGAGCTCTCCACTGAACAGCAGGTAATACAAAAAGACCGGAAATGTTAAAGGGAAGGCAAATAGCAGGATTATTGCCTTCTTTTTATTTTCAGGGATATTCAGATTGATAACAATCAGAGAAGTAAGAAACACAGTGATAAAGTAAGCTATTGATAAGCTTAACTGTATATTATAACGCTCAACAATTTCCAACACAGTTTTTATCAAGGAAGTAGGCTTGAAGCTTTTAGTGGCAACCCATGTGACGATGGAAACCGGGGTAGAAAACACGAAGGTGAACAGCCATACAGTAAGCCCGTAAATTATAGCATCCTTTATTGTTTTTGAACCATTAACCGTAATTGATCTGCTTTCCGGCAATTTAAATATCCACACAACCAGGACTGTGCTGATACCATAAGCCAAAGCTAAAAGATAACTGCCGCCATAACTCATCAATGCACTGATGCAATGAACCATTGCAAGGCCCGCAAATGGAATTGCAAAGCCGGTGACCGATAGGTATTGCTTTATTGATTTATGGTTTCCAGTCAATACGATTGTTCCAAATATTGCCAGCGCTACCCAAACGGATATCAAAAGTGTATAAGGAATAACGAATGTAAGGATTACTGAACCAAGGGAAGCTGAGATATGAAAGCCTGAAAATAAGATTAAAAGCAAGCTATAAATAACAGGGGCTAACAATATACCACAAAGCCAAACCCTGAATGTATAACCGATTCCCAGCATCTAATGGTGATTTCAGAGCTAATATACTGTTTTAGCTATAAATTGGGATTAGTTCAGATTTTTACGGTATTCGTTTGGTGTGACACCCTCAATCCGTTTGAATAGTTTAAAAAAGTAGCTCAGGTTGTTGATACCAACTGAATAGCAAGCCTGGCTGATGGTCACATTCATATCTTTGAGTAGTTTTTTAGCAGCTTTTATCCGTTCCTGGATAATGAAATCTACGGGGCTTATCCCAAATTCCCGTTTAAAGCAACGGAAGAAGGTTGGCTTGCTCATGAAACACAGATTGCTGAGCTTATCGATTGTAATCTCCTCGTGAATATGGGCCTTTATATATTCTACAACAAAAGAAAAACGATTAATGGTGGTATTTTTATGGTAGTTGTCCAGGATCAAACTGCGTGCCTGTGTTTGCATCAACCTTATAAGCAGCTCCTTTAAAGTAAAATCGACGATCACATCTTTTGATGAAATGTTTTCTGTGCTTACGCTCAATAATCGGTCGATTGTTGTTTTTATCTCAAATGTGTTTTTCAGGTGAAAACAGGAAAGATCGATTTTCCAGCTATCATTATTTTCTGCTTTGGAATAATTTTCATTGAGCAGGTTCAAAGTATCCTGCAAAAGATCAGCCTGAACCGCCAGGGCAATACATTGTGTCGGGTGTGCTTCATCAGCTTCAGGAAAATCGATCACCATTTCTTCATGATCGGGCACAATTACTGATTCACCCGGCAAATAATCAAATTGTTCTGACCCAAAAAGGTGCATTACTTTTTTTCCACGAAGCATAGTGGTGAGCACCATGTCATCAAACGTCAAGTGCACCTTCTCGGATTGTTGCCTGGTTTCAAAAACATTTAGCTCGCAATGCTGCAAGGTATACACAGACCGGTTCTCGACCAATGTTTTTAGATCTTTCTCTGCCTTGAGAGGCAACAATTCCGGTTTGAAATTACGCTGCATGCAAATAGTTTGATCAATAATTTGTCTTAAACGCCTGATGGGTAAGGTTAAATTGGTTATATTAAAGGTAAGAATTAAACGCTAACTGTATATTAATATTTTATTACATAAAAGTGATAGGATACTGCATAAATCATGGGTCGATGATGACCTAATTTTACAAATACCAATTTATTAAACTCAAATTCCCGATTTATGGAAACCCAGTTAGCAGAACAAAACCTTGTAGCAAGGCCGTCGTTTAAAGATCACTATGACAATTTTATAGGAGGCGAATGGAGAACGCCTATCAATGGACAATATTTTGATAATATTTCGCCTATTGACGGACAATCCTTCACCAAAGTACCCAGGTCGACCAAAGAGGATATTGACCAGGCCCTGGATGCCGCTCACAAAGCATTTGAAACGTGGTCGCGCACATCGCCTACTGAAAGAAGCAGCGTATTATTAAAAATCGCAGATATCATGGAGCAAAATCTGGATTACCTGGCTGCGGTTGAAACCGTTGATAACGGTAAACCTATCCGCGAAACCAAAGCAGCAGATTTACCTTTAGCAATTGATCATTTCCGCTATTACGCTGGCGTGATCCGGAGTGAGGAAAGTACCGTGAGTGAACTGGATGCCAATACTGTATCATTGAATATCCATGAGCCAATAGGCGTCGTCGGGCAGATCATACCATGGAACTTTCCGTTATTAATGGCAACATGGAAATTAGCGCCTGCATTGGCTGCAGGTTGTACTGTAGTAATGAAACCAGCGGAGCAGACCCCTGTGGGGCTTTTGATCTTCATGGACCTGATAAAAGACGTCCTTCCAAAAGGTGTAGTAAATATTGTTACCGGTTTTGGCCCCGAAGCTGGCAAACCTCTGGCAAGTTCGCCACGGGTGGCTAAAGTGGCCTTTACCGGCGAAACCACTACTGGTCGCCTGATCATGCAATACGCATCAGAAAACCTGAACCCGGTGACTATGGAACTAGGCGGCAAATCGCCTAATATTTTTATGCCGAGTGTGATGGACGCCGATGACGCATTTTTCGATAAATGCCTGGAAGGTGCCGTCATGTTTGCATTAAACCAGGGTGAAGTTTGTACCTGCCCATCGCGTATGCTGGTGCACGAATCCATTTATGACCGTTTTATTGAACGTGTAATTGAAAGGGTTGAGGCTATAAAAATGGGCCACCCACTTGACCCAACCACCATGATGGGTGCACAGGCATCACAAGATCAGTATGAAAAGATACTTTCCTATCTCGAAATAGGTAAGCAGGAAGGAGCAGAAGTATTAACGGGTGGTGCAAAAAAATACATTGATGGCTTAGCCGAAGGTTATTATATTCAACCCACCATTCTGAAAGGGCACAACAAAATGCGTGTGTTCCAGGAAGAGATATTTGGCCCTGTTGTATGCGTAACTACCTTCAAATCAACCGAAGAAGCTATTGAGATCGCTAATGACTCATTATATGGCTTAGGCGCCGGCGTGTGGACACGCGATGCCCATGAACTATATCAACTGCCACGTGCAATACAAGCAGGCCGTGTTTGGGTAAATTGCTATCACGCTTACCCTGCCCATGCACCGTTTGGCGGGTATAAGAAATCAGGTTTTGGCCGTGAGACTCACAAGATGATGCTGAATCACTATCGCCAAAACAAAAACATGCTGATCTCTTATGACAAAAATAAACTGGGTTTCTTTTAATTATAGCAGAGTGATGAACACCACGGAATTGGCCGTGGTGTTCTTTTTTTAAAATTATGGAACCAGTATCAAGAGTTTCCGCAACACCGGAGGCGATAAAAATTATCCGGCAGCTACGTGAGCAACACGGCGAGTTGATGTTTCATCAAAGCGGAGGATGCTGCGATGGTTCGCAGCCTATGTGTTTTGAGAAAAATGAATTTAAGGTTGGATCGAACGATATTTACTTAGGCGACATCGATAACTGTGGCTTTTTTATGGGCACCGACCAGTTTGAATACTGGAAACACACGCAGTTGACCATTGATATAATACCAGGCCGTGGCTCAAGCTTTTCATTAGAAATACCGCTTGGGCTACGTTTTATAGTGCGTTCGAGGTTATTTACAGAGGAAGAATTAAATAACCTTATTCCTGTCTGCACCGGCGAAGAATACCTGGAAACCCATCAGGCATAGCTGATATTGTCAAATACATCCTTCATTACCGGTTTTGAAATGAAGGTAGTAACAAAAGGATATAATTTGGAGCGCTTTATATCTTCTGGATTAATAGAGGAGGTAACAACAAATACCTTTATGTTCTTTTTTAATGATTTATAAATCTCCTGGAACCTGTTCAGGAAATCCCATCCATCAAACGCAGGCATGTATAAATCGACAAAAATGTAATCAGGAAGCGATTGCGAATCCAGTTTCTTTTCTTCAAGATAATCAAGCACAACTTCTCCATCAAAGGTATAAGTAGCTTCTTTGGATAATTCACTGTTTTTGATGGTCATTTGTACTATTTTGTGAAAAATAGGCTCATCATCAATAAGAACAATTTTACTCATAGGGTTTAGCTTTAGTATAAATTAATAGGCTAAGGGGCTAATTAAAATAACTATGACGCTAATTTAGTGAATTAATAATCAAACACTTAAATTTACTTGTTAACAATTTTGATACATTTATTCAATTAACAATTCATCAAAAATTAAAATTAGTTCTGTCGTTTTTTAATTATTACTTAACTGAAGTATCCGGTCATGTTCTTATATTAATTTCATATTTATCGGGTCCCAGTGAATGGTTTTATTTTGAAAGTAACTTTCATTACATGCCAGGGCTGGAGCGGCTGCTCTGAAACCAAATTCAGCATTCTCTACAACAGGCTTACCGGTACGCATGGAATCAAAGAAATTATCAAAATGATCAAATGATGAATTGTATCCCTCAGGTGATTGGTAGGTTATAGGGTCGCCCTTGGGTTGCTGTTTATCTGATTCAGAATATTTTTTATTGTATTCATCTGCAATAGCTTTTTGCATAGCCAGGGGATATGTTTCATATGAATCCCATCCACCATACCCGGGTGCCACCGGCATTTTGTTTTTATGGATTGTAAAACCACTTTCGTCAGATATATCGATCACACCTTCCGATCCGATCATCCGGGTATAGCCCATTTCACCCGCACCACTTATAAAATTAACCTGCAATGACACCTGAAAGGATGGATGCTCCGTCGTTTCCGGATAATGAATTATAGCTGTCATTACATCGGGTACATTCCGTCCGTCTTTCCAGTAAGCAAGGTCACCGATAGAAAATATTTTGTCAGGCCCTTTAGAGTCGGTAATGAAATGTATACCTGATAAAAGATGCACAAAAAGGTCCCCGGCAACACCTGTGCCATATTCACGGTAATTTCTCCATCTGAAAAAGCGGTTGCTGTCATATGCATACTTCACTTTTTCGGTTTCCTGGAATTTATCCCACTCAACAGTTTGTGGCGATGCATCCAGCGGAATGGTATATTGCCATGCGCCCAGTGCACTTTGCCTGTTAAAAGATGCCTGGATGGAATTTAGTTTACCAATAGCTCCCGCCTGGTACAATTCTTTAACCTTTTTAAATGCGAGGCTGCTCACCCTCTGGCTGCCTACCTGGAAAACTGCTTTTGTTTCCTGCTGCACTTTTATTTCGCCCAGGCCTTCATTCAGGTAATGTACCATTGGCTTTTCACTGTAAACTGCTTTGCCTTTGCGCATGGCATCAATGGCTATCCTGCTGTGCCAGTTGTCGCTTGTGGCGACAATCACGGCGTCTATATCCTTGCGGTCAATAATGGCCTTATAATCGTTTGTGGTGAAAATATTTGTACCAAAAACTTCTTTGGCCCTGTCCAGTCTCCCTTTGTATAGATCGCAACACCCAACCAACTCAATACCTGGTGAATGGAGTGCAGCATGCGTATCATTAAAACCCATTATGCCCATGCCGATAGTGGCAACACGGATTTTATCATTTGCGGATATGCGTTTTTCCGCCTGAAGAATTCTTTTTTCATGTTCTTCCTGTGCTGCCAGTGTAGTGAGGCCAGCAGAAGTAAGAATAATGGTACTGCCTAATTGTTTAATAAATTTTCTGCGATCAGAGGACATGTTTTTTTGCTTTTTTAAGGTAAAACTATAATTGGTTATGGATAAAGCCGGGGAGAGCTTTTGCAATGGCAATATAATAAAAGATCAATCGGAGGTACAAACAAATTATTAACTTCATCGCACCAATTTCTTACTATGAACAGACGCCACTTTGTAAAAATATCATCTGCGACTTCGGTAGCTTTATTGTTTAACAGGGTAACTTCTTTGGCGGCGGATGCTGCTCCGAGGATAAACCTTCCAGATGAAGTCTGGATTAAGGTTGGTTCGGGCTGGTTTCCTGCCCGTCTTTCAAATGGTTCAGTATATCAATACAAGCAAACAGAGGTGAGCCTGAAACACAATGGCGAGGCTTTGTCGGTATATGCTCAATCGCCCGGACAGGAACTGAATGCTATAAGACTGAAATGGAAACACGATACAGCGCAAAGTACCAAAGTGCTTGGTGATCATTGGGAACGGTCCTATGGTGACCTGGCATGGAAATCACCTGATGCAAATACCAGGAACCCATGGTATGCCATAATATATGATGGTAAGCAGTCGGCCTGTTTTGGCGTAAAAACGGGATGCAACTCGATTTGCTTTTGGGAGATCAAACCAAATAGCCTTGAACTGACTATGGATACTCAATCCGGAGGTGTTGGTGTACAATTAGGCGACCGCAAATTGCACGCTGCCGATATAATCACCACAAAAAGTACAGACGGGGAAACACCCTTTACTACCACGCAACGCTTTTGCCGGATGATGTGTCCAAAGCCGCGCCTTCCCAAAAAGCCTGTATATGGCATTAATGATTGGTATTTTGCCTACGGTAACAACTCGGCTAAGCTGATTAAAGAAATTACTACCCTCATGACCGATCTGGCTCCGGATACTGACAACAGGCCATTTTCAGTGATTGATGCAGGCTGGGCGACCTATTCACCCTTACTGCCTGGCGATGGTGGGTTTATGGATGACTTCTCCAAACCCAATGATAAGTTTAAAGACATGCACCAAATGGCTTTGGATATAGAAAAACTAGGTATGCAGTCCGGTTTGTGGACAAGGCCGCTTTGTGCGAAACACGATGATAAGGCCAGTTTGTTATTGCCATCAATCTCTGGACGCGATGACCCTAAACAGCCTATACTTGATCCTACCATTGAAGGGAACCTGGCGCGGGTTAAACATAATATCGCTGTTTATAAGGAATGGGGTTACAAACTGGTAAAGCATGATTACACCACTTACGACATCATGGGTAAATGGGGTTTCCAGATGACCGATGCTCTAACAGCACCGGGCTGGGGGTTTAATGATAATACCCGTACAACAGCCGAGATCATCAATCATTTATACAGTGCTATCCGCGAAACGGCTGGGGATATGTATATTATAGGGTGTAATACCATCAGCCACCTTTCGGCAGGAGTATTTGAGTTGAACCGTATCGGTGATGACACCAGCGGGAAGGAATGGGACAGGACACGCAAAATGGGGGTGAATACTTTAGGGTTCAGGATTGCACAGCATAACGCATTTTATGCTACTGATGGCGATTGTGTGGGAGTAACGCCTGATATATCGTGGAAACGCAACAAGCAATGGATGCAATTGCTTGCCGAAAGCGGTACGCCTTTATTTATATCGCCACAACCCGATGCTTTGGGCGAAGAACAGAAAGCCTTTATTAAACAATGCTTTGCCAAAGCTGCCAAAGTACAGCCTACAGGCGAACCATTAAACTGGATGACCAATCCGCAGCCGGAAAAATGGAAGCTTGATGGGAGAGAAGTAACTTTTGATTGGAGTTAAAAAGTGAGCGGATGATGCGTCTCTGATCTAAATCAGTTACAGTTCCCTCAAAAAATATTGTTTACCTGTAGTTTCATCAATTTCTACCAATACCCTGCGTCCACCTGAATATTCAAGTATATACTGGTTGGGCTCACAGGTTTGATGAGAAACATAGTGTTCAGCAGAAATTTTGTGACCGGAATCGGAGCCAAGAAGGCGCTGACGTTCCCTTAGTTCACGTTCGTAGTCGGCAGCTGATTTTGGATCTTGTTCGTTCATGATAATTAGGCAAGGTCTCGCATCCAAAAATAATCAAATCATCGAGTCTTAAATGTTAACAACTAAGAAAGTTATTGACATAATTTGAAAACTATGTTTATTACGATAATATGCAGGTTTAATTGTTTAAAATTCAATCGGAGCTTTTTAAATCCATATAGTGCCGCATGAACGCACTCACCAGATTAATTATCTTCGGGTAATATATTAATGAAAACATCATCAGCTATTCAGTATCGAAAGATCATCCACATTGACATGGATGCTTTTTATGCATCCGTGGAGCAGCGGGATAACCCGGATTACAGGGGCAAGCCTATTGCTGTTGGCGGTTCGCCTGAGGGCCGCGGTGGGGTTGTAGCTACGGCCAGTTATGAAGCACGCAAGTTCGGAGTGAGGTCGGCTATGCCATCTAAGAAAGCTTTACAATTATGTCCCGAAGTAATTTTTGTGAGGCCACGGTTTGCAGTATATAAAGAAGTTTCACAAAAGATCAGGGAAATATTCAGGCGTTATACAGATTTGATAGAACCGTTGTCACTGGATGAAGCTTACCTGGATGTAACTCAGGATAAGCAAAACATCGGCTCGGCGATTGATATCGCGAAAATGATCAAGCAAGCTATTAAAGATGAATTGCAGCTGACCGCCTCGGCAGGTGTGTCTATCAATAAGTTTGTAGCTAAAATAGCTTCGGATATGAATAAACCGGACGGAATGACCTTTATCGGCCCTTCGTCCATTGAATCATTTATGGAAAAATTGCCTGTTGAGAAGTTTTTCGGTGTAGGTAAGGTAACTGCAGATAAAATGAGGGGCATGGATTTATTCACCGGTGCTGATTTGAAAAGGCTTCCGGAAGATGAAATGGTGAAACATTTTGGCAAGGCGGGGCGATTTTATTACCAGATTGCGCGTGGAATTGATAATCGCGAAGTACAACCCAACCGCGAAACAAAATCTATAGGTGCCGAGGATACATTTCCATACGACCTGACCGATATAGATGAAATGAATGCCGAATTAGATAAGCTGTCTCAAATCGTTGCTAACCGCCTGCAAACTTACCAAATGAAGGGACGCACTGTAACCCTGAAAATAAAGTACAGCGATTTTAAACAGATTACCCGTAATTATTCGGTGCCTGAACCTGTCGGAGATTTCGATATAATATCCGGCACAGCAAAGAAGTTACTGTTAGCTACAGAACCCGAAGGCAAAAAGATAAGGCTTTTAGGCGTAACATTATCTAATTTCGGAGAGGTCACCCCAAAGCAAAAAAAGACAGATCACCCGGACCAGTTGGCGTTATTTTGAAAGTACAATAATCCCAAAAACGAAGTTTTTTTTGCATTGTAACAAATCTTTTATATTTTCACTCGCTTAATAACCACGATTAAACCAACTTTTTTGAAAAAACTAGCCGCAATATTGCTTCTTAGTATTCACCTGTTCTACCTGGGTGGGTATATGCTGGTTTTTCAATATTACATCAATAAGTCTGATGATCAGATAGTTAAGCAATTGTACGATAGCAAGGCTAGCTCGGCTAAACTGATACAATTGAAAGTTCCGGTTCATATGCCAACTTTGGATGACTGGAGCGACTATGCAAACATCCAGGGGCAGATCCAATTAAATAATGCTTATTATAACTATGTCCGTCTGAAAATGACCAAGGATACGATGTATCTGATTTGCCTGCCGAACAAAGTAAAAGCTAACCTGGAAAAAGCCAATATCATTATGGCCAAAAATCTGAATGATGTACCTTTAAGTAAGAAAGGCGCCAATAATACTACAACTAATAAAAAAGCTGAATCGATATACGACCATGTTTACCAGGTTGCTAAATGTGACTATACACCCCTGGTGAAAATTGTTAAAGCGACTCATGATGCCTGTATATCTCATCTGAGCAATCCGTATATAGAATCTCCCGGCAAACCGCCGAATGCTGCCTGCTAAGCAGCTTGCTTGTTTATTCCCGGTATTTTAGTTTACTGTGTGTTGACGATATTCGTCATGCTTTTTAGTGTGATAAAATAGGTGTCGGTACTACTAAATTTCTTAAAACTTACTAACGGATATCAAAGCGGCCTGCTTTCCTTCTGAAAGCTGTTGTTCTGTGCGCACTGAAATCAGTGATCGCTAAATCAGGACAACTTGTTTCAGTCTCTTCAACCTTTTAATTTTTATTATTTATTAACCAGGATTATGATTAAATCTTTACTTAAGCATTTGTGTAAATGCACTTTAGTTTTTGCCGTATTGTTTGCATCGTTCCAGCATGCATCGGCACAAATGGAGAACGATGGGATAATGATCCCGAAAAACTATTTATGCCCGGGAGTAATGTACAGCAACTCCAGCTGGACAAATTATTGGGAGGGTACTTTTAAACGTAATAACGGTAATATCGGGAAGGTGAATACCAATATGTATGCTGTGATGGCTACTTATGGTATTGCTGACAACCTGATCATCACCGCTAACGTTCCTTATGTAACAACCCACGCTTCTGCCGGGACACTCAAGGGACAAAGCGGTATACAGGATCTTTCGGTTAATTTAAAATGGAGAGGGCTCAGGATCAAATCGGGAAGCAGCGTATTTTCTTTGATTGCCAGTGTAAGCGGATCAATTCCATTAACCAATTACGAAGCGGACTTCGATCCTCTGGCTCTTGGCTCACACAGCAAGAATTTTACCGCCCGTGGAATCGTTGACTATAGTTATGGGAAAGCTTTCGTAACGGCTTCAGGTGCCTACATTACAAGAAGCAATATTACTATTGACCGTAACTCATACTATACAACAGAACTGATCTACAGTAACCAGGTAAAGCTACCCAACATATCTGATTATAATTTCAGGGCAGGATACCGCAGCAAATATTTTATAGCTGAAGCAGTTGCAGACATAAGCACTTCATTAGGTGGTTTTGATATTCGCAAAAATGATATGCCTTTTCCGAGTAATCGCTTGAATATGACCAGCATTGGCGGAAACTTAAGATACAGGCTGAAATCTTTTTATGGCCTGGAATTTACAGCCGGGGATGATTACGTGGTTAGCGGCCGCAATGCAGGACAAAGCAATATGATACATGGTGGTCTGTCTTATATATTCGGCCTATCACCAAAGAAAGTTCAGGATAAAGACAGCTATAAAAACTAAAATGATGAAAAAACTTGTACACAATTCAATAACTATTCTTTCACTCGTGATGATGCTGTTTTTTTATTCATCATGTAAAAAGGATATCGTCAGCCGTACAGATCTGTACCCTTCGCTGGCGCCAACCACTCTTGATCTGAACGCCGATGCCTGGAAACCTGTTTTGATCACTGATCCGAGTGTATTCGTCGTAGCTGCACCTGCCGCTGTTACCTCTCCGGCTTATGTAGCTGATCTGAACGAAATAAAAGCTTATCAGCGCAGCCTTACCGACGATCAGAAAGCAATAATCAAATACTGGAGCGCAGGCGCTGTTTTAAGGTGGAACGAAATTATGCGCCAATTGGTTGCAAAACACAATGTAGCCCCATATCAAAATCCGGACGGAACATACCCTGCACCAAGTTCAACCAATCCGTTTGCTTACCCGCAGTTCCCATTTTCAAATCCACCATATGCTTCACGCGCTTATGCTTATGTGAGTGCAGCTGAATATGATGCATTAATTGCTGCCTATCATTTTAAAAATCAGTATAACAGAGCCGCACCTTATAAAAATGATACTACAATAAAGGCACTGATACCAAAATCTGATTTGCCTTCTTATCCAAGCGAAGACGCGGTAGTATCAGGCGCTGCGGTTGAAATGATGAAGTTATTATTCCCGACCGAAATCGCTTACATCGAACAAAAAGCCGAAGAGCAAAAACTTTACCGGATAATGGCCGGTGCCAACGTACGCAGTGAACTGGAGGCCGGTGAATCGTTAGGAAAACAGGTTGCTGATGTATTTACTGCCCGTGCCCGTGCAGACAGAGCCGGTAAAGCTATTGGTACACCTGCTTATTGGACACAATTGCAAACCCAAACCGCCGCAAAGGGTGAGTTGTACTGGATAAGCCTTGAAAGTCCTAAACGCCCACCGCAGCTTCCGTTATTTGGTAAGGTTATACCGTTTTTGTTTGACACCCTTACCGTAGTGGCCTTAAGACCAGGGCCTCCCCATTTAACTCATTCTGCAGAATTTGCGGCTGATGAAAAAGAGGTTTTATATTATAGCCAGCATGCAACACGTGATAATGAGGCGTTAGTTGCATTTTGGGCTGACGGCATAGGTACTTACACACCACCGGGACACTGGAATGCTATTGCAGCTGATGAATTTGTAAAACAAAATTATAGTGAGGTTCGCTGGGCCCGGAATTTTGCCCTACTGAATATGGCCGAGATGGACGCTGCAATTGTTTGTTGGGATACTAAATACGCCTATTTTAATCCGCGGCCATCACAGATGAATGATCAGATCAAAACTTTGACCGGTGTGCCTAACTTCCCTTCATATAGCTCAGGACATTCTAACTTCAGCGCAGCAGCAGCAACTGTTCTAACTTACCTGTTGCCTGATAGGGGGACTAAATTTACCGACCTGGCACAACAGGCTTCGCTTTCCCGTTTGTATGGAGCGATACATACCCGCCAGGATATAGAAGTTGGGCAGTCTACTGGTAAAGCAGTCGGACAATATGCTGTACAAAGAGGACAAACAGACGGAGCAGGTAACTAAGAAGGGAATTATATATCAAGATGAAGTATTTTAAAATATATCTTATTCTGTTATCAGCTTTTTGTATCACGTCGTGTGGCCACAAGTCATCAGGTTCGCTGGACGATGCCTCGATATTGCATGAGAACGAGGACCAACTGACGAATGTGATCATCTACGATGTATTCACACCACCTGTAGCAAGCCGTATTTATGGCTACACCGCGCTGGCATCCTACGAGGCGATGCGCTATGCCGATCCGAAGTATAACTCGATCACCGCCCAGCTGAAAGGCTTTGGCGCCCCGCCTGAACCGGAAAAGGGCAAGAAGTATAATTATACGCTGGCCGCTACCAAAGCTTTCTTTACGGTAGCGCATAAGGTGACCTTTTCGGTAGATACCCTAAAAAAGTATGAAGACCAGGTATATGCCCGTTTCAAAGACAACCTGGACGAGGAGACCTATACCCGCTCACTGGATTTTGGAGAAAAGATCGGTAAGATGATCCTGAAAAGAGCGAATGTAGACAACTACCCGCAAAGCCGGGGCAAGCCTAAATACCTGGGCACCAGCGACCCGGGCAAATGGCGTCCGACACCACCGGACTATATGGACGGGGTAGAATACTGCTGGGGACAAATGCACCCTCTATTGATCGACTCATCGGGCATGTTCCCGCCACCGACGCCACCTGCTTACAGCGACGATAAGAACAGTGCCTTCTTTAAACAGGCCATGGAAGTGTATCAGCAAAACAAAGCACTGACCAGTGAACAAAAAACAATAGCTACCTACTGGGATGATAATCCTTTTGTGGTAGTACATAATGGCCACCTGATGTTTGCAGATAAGAAGATCACGCCTGGAGGGCACTGGATAGGCATCACAACGATTGCCTGTAAGCAGAGCCATGCAGATGCGGTAAAAACGGCACAAGCCTATGCACTGACCTCGGTCGCTTTGTTTGAATCATTCATTACCTGCTGGGAAGTAAAATACAAATATGCCTACGAAAGGCCGGTATCTGTAATCAATGAGAAGATCGACCATAACTGGCTACCGCTGCTGCAGACACCACCGTTTCCGGAATACACGGCAGGGCACAGTACGATCAGTGCCGCATCAGCCACGGTGCTGACACACGAGTTTGGCGACAATTATGCGTTCCAGGATACAAGCGACCGTAAGTATATCGGCCTGCAGCGGCACTTTGATTCCTTCAACAAAGCAGCCGCAGAGACGGCACTGAGCAGGTTTTATGGCGGGATACATTTTAAGAACAGCTCGCTGATGGGAGCCGAACAAGGCAAACAGGTAGGCGAGTTCATCTGGCAAAAATTAAAATTGACTAGGTAATATCAATGGAAAATACATTACAATTAGACAAAAGAATACATTATACATTGCGCTTTGCAGCAGCTATGTGCTTTATCGGGCATGGCGCTTTTGGCATTATCACTAAGCCGATCTGGCTCAATTATTTTGCTGTGTTTGGTATTGGGCATGACATGGGTTATCACCTGATGCCAATAGTAGGCGTGTTAGATATTTTGATGGGTATATCCCTATTATTTTACCCAACCAGGGCTATCTTATTATGGCTTGTTGTATGGGGATTTATTACAGCCTTATGCCGTCCATTATCAGGTGAACATTTTGCAGAGACCATTGAACGTGCGGGTAATTATGGTGCTCCGTTAACCTTATTGATCTTATCCGGTTTTGGTGGCAAAAGCATCAAAACTTGGTTTGCCGGAATTAGTCCGGATACATTCACAAATGAAAAAACATTGGCAGCAGCCACTACCTGCTTAAAGATTGTAGTATTTCTGCTCCTGGCAGGCCATGGCTGGCTCAACCTGGTAGAAAAGAAAGGGTTGATGGGTCAATACACTTCTCTTGGGCTTTCGAATCCAGCACAGGTGGCGCATATCGCAGGCATATTTGAGATAGTTGCCGCTTTAAGCGTATTGATCCGTCCAATCAGACCTGTTCTTATTGCCTTGCTGGTGTGGAAAATGGGCACCGAATTATTTTACCCTCACTGGGAAGCATTTGAATGGATAGAGCGCGGGGGCAGTTATGGTGCTATCCTGGCCCTTTGGTTCATATTGCCACAACTATCTATGCAGTCACAAAAAACGTCAAACACAATATCAATAAACTAAATCATCAACAAACAAAATCAATCTTAATCTTTAAAAACAAATCATGAAATCTTTTTACAAATTATCATTATTAGCCGTATTCTTTCTTTTACTAAATCAAACCAATGTTTTTGCACAAGGTTGTGTGGCCATACGCAGTACTGGTGGTCTATGTACTATGGATGCACATCCCGACAGCTCAGTTAAGAACGGGGCATGGCTTTTTAACAGTAATACCCGTTATTTTAAATCTTTCAGGCACTTTGTGGGTAAGATGGAGCAATATCAGCGTATTGATGTTCAGCATAATAACGTTATTAATAAAGTTGTTACCCAGGATTTTACCTTTACACGAATATTTAATGACCGCTGGTCGATGGCATTAGATATTCCCTTTGCCGTCAATAGCCGTTCATCTGTAGCCAGAACGTTACCAGGTGGAACAAGATATAGCACACATTCATCCGGTTTAGGTGATATCCGGGCTACGGGCTATTATTGGTTATTTAATCCGGCAAAAGCTCGTAAAGGAAATGTACAAGTAGGATTAGGTATGAAATTTGCAACCGGATCATACAATTACCAGGATTACTTTTTACAGCCCGACGGTACAAAACTTTTGGGTCCTGTTGATCAGTCGATACAGTTAGGTGACGGTGGCACAGGTGTAAGCGCTGAAGTAAATGCCTATTATAACTTATCTCATAAGTTTGGCTTTTACGGTAATTTCTTTTACCTCGCTAACCCAAGAGACGTAAATGGTACTCCGCGTTCCTCATCAGCTGCATCGGCTGCTACTATAGCCACTACAGGCGACATCCAAAGTGTACCAGATCAAATGTTAGCAAGGGCAGGAGCAAGTTTAGCTGTTAAACGTTTTGACTTTTCCGTGGGTGGCCGTTATGATTTATTACCGGTTAAGGACTTGTTTGGTAGCAGCGACGGTTTCAGAAGGCCGGGCCGCATATTCTCAGCTGAACCTGGTGTTACTTATCGTTTTAAAAATATTGCCATATATGGATTTTTCCCGATTGCCATTATCCGTGACCGTACGCAAAGTGTACCTGATATAAGGGCTACTGCTGCCGCAGCTTCAACAACTGGCGCGGTGTCACACGGCGATGCTGCGTTTGCTGACTATGTAGTTAATATAGGACTTACAGTAAAATTTTAGTTGAACACATAATTTACTGATTATTTAGTTGGAAGCCGGGTGTGAGATACCCGGCTTTTTTATGCATTCAACTCCTCATAATTTAAATTTTAAGTTCTGTGTATCGTGAAAACTTTATAGTTTTATGCGATGAATACTCCCGAGCAAAACTTTGCAGCACTGGGCCTGAATCTGCCCCCTGCACCCCAGCCCTTAGGCGTTTATAAACCATATTTGATCGACGGAAAATATCTGTATGTATCAGGTCATGGAACTGTTAGAGATGATAAAAGCCTGATCATAGGCCGTATTGGTGAAACCATGAATGCAGAAGACGGTAAATTGGCCGCCCGCCAGGTTGGTTTGGCCATATTATCCACCATCAAAACTAATTTAGGCAGCCTGGACAAAGTAAAACGTGTGATTAAGGTATTAGGTATGGTCAACTGTACACCTGATTTTGAAAAGCACCCTTTTATTATCAATGGATGCAGCGAACTGTTTGCCAAAGTGTGGGGCGAGGATAATGGCATAGGTGTGCGCAGTGCGGTTGGAATGGGTTCGCTGCCCGACAATATCCCGGTGGAAATAGAGGCGTTATTTGAGTTAGTTTAAGGCAGTAAGACCGAAATAATGACCGATCCGAATTGGTATATAATCAACGATCCAGAAAAACTGG
>Ga0307510_10003891_pt1 | contig 17504 bp, 10 predicted proteins | sample 12_EM_MG_FD_207224 | JGI IMG/M metagenome (GOLD analysis project Ga0307510, IMG submission 207224) | Populus trichocarpa ectomycorrhiza microbial communities from riparian zone in the Pacific Northwest, United States - 12_EM | ecosystem: Host-associated > Plants > Roots > Unclassified | place...
TGAATTTAACACCTGGATTAAATGGAAAAAAGAAAAACATGGAGCAATGCAAACCAAGTTAAATAAACATGTAGGTTATTCATTTTCCTTCCTAATCAAACACAAAAACAAGAAAACATCAACATTCTAAAGATTTACAGGGGACAACCTTTCTCTACAAAATCTTGTTAGCATGCCAAAGAAGGATAAGATCATTGAGTTCTACACCTACACCAACAATAACAACAGCAGCAGCTACGTTTTTCAACCAAGAACAAGCATATTGAGTTTGTTCCCTCAACAATGCCATTTTCACCATGATCTCTCCTTCCATATAAAACCAAGTCTCATTTCTTCCCCAGTCTAGTTTCCCATTCCTAGAGTACACATAGCACTCCTGTCATCTAAATTCTTAACCCAAAACCAAAAACAAAAGTCACCATAAGCATTTAAAGTCAGTGTTCAAACATTATCTACACCTGTATGTCTCTTAGATTTCTAAGTTCAGCTATACAAAATCTTAAATTAAAACAACAAATTAACAATCAGTTACCTATCAAATGTATAAACATAAAAATTCATTTCATGTATCTTCACTTTTCCAAAATCAACTCATACACCAGAGATAGAGTTCGCTGAGGTGCAAAGGGCGGTCGAAATCGAATGAGACGAAGTCTTCAAGCCCATCAATGGTACAACTAAGGAAATTGATTCAGTAGCTTTTTTGAAAAAATATATATTTTCCTTGGTTAATTTTACTATTTCCTATTTTTATTTTCCTATTCAGTATCATTATACTTTCTAGTTTTTTCTTTATAATGGGTAGTAATAGCTTTTTAACCTTTTAACAAGTGAGACATAGATAATAAAAATTGAATATTTTAGATGTCTCCCAAAGTTATAGTGTCTCTTGGTCTTTGAGGGATTTGACTTGTAACAAAGTTTGTTATCCTTCACTCCCTTCTATGTCAAAAATGGAAGCCATGGCAAATGTTGGTGGATAGTGATTGGTGCAACGATTTGGGTCAACTGAAAAAGGTAAAAATGTTCAGCTTTAGGTTTAGTGGTAGAGAAGTTGAGCAGGAACTTTATCTGTGATGGGGATTCTAATCTCAAATGGGTTTGGTTAACTAATATGGTAGGGCATTTAATCTCAATTACCTTTACTGTTTCTTAATTTTAAAATTGTTTTGAAAACTGGATTTTTATGTTCATGTCAAAATTTCTTTTTTGAAAACGAATGTTGAATAAAAAGGGGGTATTATAACACCTCTGCCATTCCTAGGTAATGGCATCTTAAATGGAGGGCTCCAATAGTAAATGGAAAAGATAGTAGAGGGACTTAATGCATCAAATTAGTAGTGCAGGGACTTGCTTAATCAAACTAACATAGTATAGGGACCACGCGTGTAATTAACTCATAAATAATGAACACATTGACAGCACCTAGAAAGAAAATAGAGATCAACAATACAAGTATAATGCCAGAAGACAAACCTCCAAATCCGTTCTATAACTATTCCCTTCTCAATATGCTGATCCAATATTTCAGGCACATCTTCAGGAGTAACATAGCCATACCTGTAAGATTCGAGCATTTTAGATTTCCTTCAAACTGCACCATGACAAGTCAAGAAGAAACAACACAAAAAATTACCAATGACCCATGGTTTTTCCCTCTGAATTCGGACTATAGATTATCAGGTTCCCAGCATATTTATGCCCCCCAACATGAGAACAGGCACTAACAAAAACTTTGTCGTTCAACCCTCGAGACTCAATTCCCTCTTTGAGCTTTTCAATAAGAACCGGTCCACAAACACCACATCTCTTATCACGACTGCCATGAGCGCACACAAATACATGCGAACCTGTCAACACCTCCTGCACCCCGGAGGCCCATGGTTTGCCACTCACGAGTACATCATCAACAAAACCATCGACATCAGAGTCCTTCAAATCCCTTTGATATAAGAAATACAAAATCTTGGAATCAACAAATTAACATCTAAAGATATAGTAACTTATAATCTTTTCTTATATGATGTTACTTTTTAAGCAAGCATCAGAATCACACCAGGCTAAAAACAAAAACAAAATAAGGAAACATCATATCAAATACCATTGGTTGTTTGCTAAATTGAGAATATCAATAATAACTCACTTAAAGCAATAATTTCAGCAAACCAAAACTAGAGCATAACTCAGTAAAGCCTAATCAAATTCCCAGAATTCAAAATAAAAAATTAAGCCATCAAATCTTGTTGGTAAGCCAGCATGCACACAACACAGCTGGAACTCAAGTCTCCAACAAATAGACCAGCGAATCTTTGAAATGCACTGGCGATTCATCATTTCAGCTCATTCTCAGACTAAACACTGAAACATCATTGGATTTTCAAGACAAGTTCTTTCCCCACAATGGGAATATCAAGACATACCCTACTTCCTTAATTACCTATCATTTCTTTTGATCATTTAACAAGAAAACTAGTACCAATCATAGCTGTGATGGTCATAACTATCACATATCACATAAATCTGTCATAATCAGAATTAATCCTAAAAAAAGTCAACTCCAGAAGAAGCAGACTGCAAAGTCTTCTACAATAATAAACTTTAAAAAATCTTTAATAACATATCAATCTCAATCTCCATAAAAATTAAATTCTCAAGAAAAATAAAAAGAAAATTGACTTACTTGTATTTAATCATGTCAGGAAATATCAAAACATCTCCGTTCTCAAACTCGCTTCCTTCTCCTCCTTCGCAGATCGTCACCTTCGTCTATCAACCAAAATTATTAATAAATAATTTTTTAAAAACAAACTCTTTAAAAGAAGATGAACTGACCTTGACAGTGATGTCGTTTTTGCGAGTTTTCAAAGCGGTAGCGACGAGTTTCGGTAGATCATCTTCCTCAACATGAGGTAGCCACGCATCAGGGTTCTTGAAGCAAAGGAACACGTGTCTGTCATAAGGACCAACAGTTCCAGCGAGGTTGGACTTGTACATCTCCGATCGAGTGAACCCGTAATTGGCGGCGTCCTCGGTCGCCGTTGTGGAAACATTCTCCGTCTTCTCCATCGAAAATTGAAAGACACGTAGTCGTGGTCTCTCTGTTGTTTTTGAAGTCAGAGAGTGAAAAGAGAGAGGTTTGGTTGGTGGAGGGGAAGAGAAATTGAGGGTGAAGGATATGAGAGAGCGGGCAGGGTGCGCAATGCGCATATAGGAAGGGAGAGGGGGGTTAGTTTTGTTTTTAATTTTAATTTTAATTTGTTGTTGATGACTGGGTAGTGAAGACGAGATTTAGCCATTTAGGGCGTGGGAGGAGCATGGTGAGCACGCTCGAAGAGAGATAGAGGAAAGATTCAATGTGGAAAAATGTATGGGGTTCATTGTTACTTGGCTAATGATAATTGGCCAGTTACAAAAGCATAAGTGCTTACGTGCTCAAATGAGCTTATTATATTATAATTATAATTATACAATCGAAAGAAAACGGTGAAACAGTGCCGTGAACATATTCTCTGCTGTCATTTTTTTGTTTTCAATTTTATTTTTTTATATTATATTTACGTTATTTTAGGTTTGACTAGCATATTGATTTGTGATTCACATCGGGTTAATAATATTTTTTTTAAATATAAAAATACTTAAGTTGAGTTAAAAGCAAGAAGTATATTTGAACCATCATTATTTTTAAATAAAATATTTTTTACGATAACACTATAAATACGCATAATAAAGCAATGCTTAATACACCGACAACTAATTTCTTTTCTTATAATTTTTTTTTCCTTTTAAGATATTTCTAATTTTTTTTGCCTTGTTTCTTATTGATTTTTTTTTTTCATATTGTACAGAAATTGGGTGATGATAGTTTTTATTCATATCAGGTTGGTTGAATTTTCTTATTAACGCCTTTTGTTTTTATGTTTCAAAAATTCTTTTAAAAAAATTTAAAATTTTTTATTTTTTTATTTACTTCAAATTAATATTTTTTAATGTTTTTATATTATTTTAAAAAAATATTGAGACTAGGTTCAGCTGCGATTGGGTGTGGCTGCGTAGCCAGACTGAAAGAGCTAGACCTAAGGATTAGATGTGGCTCCGCAGTCAGACCCAAGAAGATTGTATAGAGGTTATTATGTCAGCAAGAGTGTCCCTACCCATGATAAACTAAAATTTTTGTTGCCTCATAATTTTGATATAACCAACATACTTTGTTTTCCTTTTTATGAATTAATTGTTTTATTTTTATTAATTTTTATTAATTATTCATTTTATTAAAGGTTTATGCGTGAAACACGATCTACTAATTAATTTTCTCAATGAAAAATTCGAGGAAGAATATATATTCTCATGATTTGTATTCATCTAGACCTAATCCCCTTAGGTCTGAATGTTAGGTCCTGTTGGCCAGCAGGACCCAAGAACGCTGGGTAGTAGGACCCAAAAATTTTGGGTCTGGCATTGGGTATGGCTGATTATGCCCTAATGGTCCTTCTTCAATCTCTCCAAACTCTAAAAGGAAACTCATTAGCTTTTACGAATCCAAATTTGCTCCCACGTTACTCAAATAACTCTTTCTCTGCGTATACTCTAAAACTGGTTGCTATGTTTGTGCAGCAGCAGCAGCAATTGGCCTAGAGGGTCTAGCACCGGACTGTGAAACCGGACCAGTAGACCTCAATCTCACCATAAGGCTTAAACGCATTAATCAAAGCCTCAGCATTTGTATCCCAACCATGCCCATGAACAAAAACCTTACGGCGAACCGAATCTTGGTCAGCCACCTGCCGGATTTTATCTGCAAAATCTCGGTGAACATCCGTTGCTTCATAAAGTAAATTAATCAACTGATCTTTTCCAAACAATTCAAGAAGTTTCTCAGTCGGTTTCTCATCTTTGTCATTATCGTCGTTTAGATTCTCAACAGCTGAGATCTGAGCATTTTGATTGGTTTCTTCATCTGGATCATCTTTATTGTCTTCCTCCTCCTCTTCCACTTCTTCATATGTTTTGATGATAATTTTTTCTTCATTTCAAGCTGGCTTGAATTTTCTTATTAAAGCATGTTTCTTTTTGCATTTCAAAAAAGGTTTTAAAAAAAATTGAATTTTTTTTAATTTTTTTTCCTTACTTCAAATTAATATTTTTTTTTATGTTTTTATATTATTTTGATGTGATGACAGACCCAAGAAGTCATGCCCAACAAAATTTGAATTTCCTACTGCCCAATAGGACCCAACGCTGATGGTCCTGCCCCAAGTAGGACCCAATGTTGATGGGTCCTGCTGGGGGCATGACTCAACACTGAAGGGTCCTGGTCGCAGCAGGACCCAAAACGGATGGGTCTGCTTCCAACAGCACCTAACTCAAATGGGTCCTGCTCTCAGTCAGACCCAAAGCTATGTTGGGTCCTGCTGGGGGCAGGACCTAACTTTAAGGGTCTGAACCCAAAACAATTGGGTCCTACATGGGGAAGAATCTAGCACTAACAGGTCTTATTGGGGGGGGGGAATTAAATAAGAGAAAAGGCAATAAATCTAAAGAGGACAACAAATAAAATTGGCAATATATGGACCCAATGCTATTAGAAAAGAAGAAAGATGTTTATGAGACTATAAAGATATATAGGTTGCTTGATATGTAGGGGAACTCGATGAACTTTTATAAGTGTAAGTCATAGGAGATAGTCCATCTAAACTATATACCCCCCTTCACTTAAGTTGTTGAAAGGCATTCTTCACGTCTCTCGGTGGTTATATAGGCCGAACTCCCTCCTTTATGCCCTACACATTTTACTAATTGGCCTGAGAGCTACGCCAAAATTAAATAAGAGAAAAGGGAAAAAAAATATAAAGAGAAAAACAAATAAAAGTGGACATATATGGACCCAAAGCTATTGGAACCTTTTGGAAGTGATTTGGGTCTTGCTCCAAACTACACCCAGCAGCTATTGGCAGAGAACACAGAAAAGGCAACGCCTCCAAATGCAATTCTTGATCGAAAACACAGCAAAGACAATGCCCCCCAGGGTGTTACAGTGTCATCCACAGTGCAAACAATCTATGACTACAGTGTCGTCCATAATGCAATGAGTTTGCATCCACAGTAAATCTATAGTGTTTTTCTCAAGCGTTTTAATATATAGCAACTGTGCAAGTCCACAGTTAATTGTCTCTTGGTCCACAGTTTATACATGTACAATAAGTCCACAGTGAACTGTTTCTTGGTCCACAATGCATTCATATACAGTAGAAATCCCACATGTTTTAGAGTTTTGTTAATGTTTGGCTTTGATTTATGAGTTTTATTGTATTTGTTGGGTACAAAACTGTCAAGGCATTACATTCATTTTTTATTTTGTAAAATAAAATTTGATTTTATTAATAAAAAAATTAAAACAATAAAGACCAAACTCAACACAAACAAAAACAAAAAAAATCAATTTCATCCTTCTGTACACATAGTTTTAAACCTGATGATTAGTTTCAATTCACATGCTAGATTGTATTCGCAATGTCTATAAATATTAGGCATTAAATTGATGTTTGATTTTACAAAATAAAATTTAATTTTATCAATTAAAAATATTAAAATTATAAGGGCCTAATTTAACACTTAAATAACATAGCCTTTTTTTATTATTATTATTATTGTTGTTCTTGGTTATGGAAAACTACAATTTAATTCCTAAAGTTTTTGCTTTTTTTTTTTGTTTTTTGATGCATGTGTCTTTAGGATCTCACATTTCAGTCCTAAACTTTATTTATTTTACGTTTCAGTTCTTAATATTTGAGAGAAGAGAAAAAGTCATTGAAAAAAAAAAACATTCAATCGATCATAATTTGACCACCAAAAGGGTAAATATTGTTGTTAATGAATTGGTCTTTGAGAGAAAAGTTCAATAAGATGGTGTATGCCCTTGAATACATTGTGAAAATTAAATCAAGACCGTAATTATTTTTTATATGGTTAGAGTAATTATTGGCTTTTTAGGGTTTAAAATGGGTTTTTTGAGGTTTTTATTATATTTTTAGGTAAAAATAAATTAAAATGTTGGGTTATTGGGATTTCAAAGCTCAGACCTCGACCAACCGGAAGATGGCACATCATTCGCCCAGCTACTCAATATGTTGTCTGCTTGATATAAAAATTAAATTAGGTTATCTATTCATTTTTTTTTAAAAAAAATGAGTATACCCTTGAAGGCCCCTTAAACCTTTTTTTTATAGGATAAGTGTGCGTGACCACTTAGATATTCCTTAAATGTTTTTCTTTTGTTTTTTTTTTTTATACAAGATCTCTTTAAATTAATTTATTAAAATAATATTTAAACATTTGTCCAATTATGTCATTGTTTTTAAGATGATTATAACCTTTTTTATGATGATACTATCATTTGTTTTATAGATAACCATGTATTAGCCTCATACAAAAATTTTAAAATAATTTGTTTATTAATACTAAATGAGAATAAAATATATATTTTTTTAATTTTGGTATTGTAAATGTTTTATATATATTTTTAAAAAAATTTATTGTTCTTGTATTTTTTTTATATATATAGATGCCTATAAATGATCAATTCATGATTTTTAAAATTTTCTAACTAAAACTTGTTTCACGATTATAATAAGTTCTTACTTAAGAAACAATGTTTATTATAAAAAAAAATATTTTTTTCAAAATAAAAAATAAATACATGAATATAAAAATTAAATTTTTTATTAAAAATTTAAGTTTTTTTTTCCTTTTTATTTCAAATCATTATAGTTTCTGTAAAAATTTATTTTCTTATTGTTGTTAGTTTTTATTTAATAAACTACATTGCTAATAAAAAAATTATTTTCAAAATAAAAAAAAAAGATAATTTTAACAAAAAAAAATACATTATTCTGTTTGAATGATTTATAATATTGTATAATTTAATAAAAATAGATTTCAATGGGCAGAGTTATAAAATCTGATGAAGCTTATAATCAGACTCTTTTATTAATTGAGGTTGACCTAAGATAATTTAAAATATAATCACTTAAATATTTTTTTAAAAAAAATTATAATGATTTTTTTTTAAAAAATAGATTTTAATTAAATCACATGTCAACCCACGAGGAATTATTCAGTGCACTGAAAAGTCATAATCGGTCGTCTTGCATGTAGAGATAGGGTTTGTAAATAATTGTTATGATGGATTATATTTTTATGTGAAAGAAAGGAGAATAGTTCGTGATATACATAATAATTTCTCATAAATGAGAACATTCATTGGGAGTATATGAACAATATATTCATTAACAAAGATAAAGGGGGTTTATAATAAGTTAAAAAAAATATTATAAATATGAGAAGATTATCAAAATACTTAATTTTATTTTTTTTATAGTCAAAAAGCTATTATAACTCTTTATATATATAAAAAAAAACTAGAAACCCTAATAATATTGAATAGAAAAAAACTAGAAAAGTATCATAATATTAAAGAATCGAAAAATAAAATTAGAAATAAATTAAATTAGTTAAGGAAAATATCTATTTTTTTTAAATAGCTCTTGCATATGTAAATGTATTTTTTTTGTATTTTTTTATCAAATATATTTATTTGATAATTAATTTTTTGCAACAAGTTCTTTTGTTTAATTCATCTTTATATTGTTTTTACTTTAGAATATATATCAAAATTACCATAAAATTCACTATGTATTTATTTATTTTTTGTTTGTTTATTTTTTAAAATAAACCATAAAATTGATTTTTTTTTAAACACGTATATTTATTGTTGAATGTATTTATCTTGTATTACTTATTTCTACCGTGCATCAAAATCATAATAAAACTCAACATATATATGGAGTTAATATTTATTTTTGCATAATTGTGTATTAAACTCCAAAACATATTTATGTAATTAGAAAGAAAAAAACATATATGCTTATTAACGGTTGATTTGGTGGCTTGGCTAGCAAAAGGATTAGTTCATCGATTGAAATTCCTTTTTAATTTTATTCTCAGATATGATTTTTATTTTTTGGATTTGATTTGAACTTGACCCTCTCATACAATTTTCTTCCATGTTTCCTTCAGCTAATTATAACTTTTTATAGTTTATTAAAATTAATTAATTAGTCCTTGCAGTATCATCAACTATATATTTAATCCCTATAAAAAAGAGAGGAGGAGGAGGAAGAAGAAACAGGTAAAAGCTGATAATGAGAGGGCATGATATCCCTTACTTCTCCTATAATGATTAGCTAAAAATGATGCTTTATTTATAAACATGACATAACCGAACAGATCTTATGAGTCCCATATGAATATACATACCGCACAAACAAAAGGGTATATTGATATGAAAACATGCTTGCCGAGTGATTTTCCAAAGTAAAACAGGAAAAAGGCCAATGGCTTCAAGAACACAGATAAAACAGTAACATCCTCCACAAAGTAGCTTTCTATACTGATTCACATTGATCATTCTCAAGAAAATGAAAAACGAAAGATTCACAATGGCCTGTTCTTTGGTTACAATTCCTTTCTTCTTCCATGCAACAATCCCAGGTATCCTAAGTTCAGAATGAAACAATGGAGAGACAATGCTCTGTCCAATATTTCTGGATATTGAACCAACTTCATAGTGACCGAGTAAAAGAAGCATAGGTTTGACAGAAGGGAAAGATAAAGCATTTTCATTCCTCATTCAACTGCACTTGCATTTCCTCAAGAGTTATTTACCGTGCCAGGACTCAAAGGGCAGTTACATGTGTCATCAAGGGAACAGTGGATTTGTATCCCCTTACAATGGAAAAGGGAACAATGGATTTGTATACCCTTACAATGGAAAATGAACCATCGAGGAAAAATACTAAGATGTGGTGATGGAAACTGGTCCGTTGAGAGAAACCAATCACAAAACCTAAAAGAAATCTATCTCTAAATAATTACCAGAAGGCTTCACATCAACACCTGGCACGTTCACATCTGTGGGGGCTTTTGGAGAATCAGCTCTCATTAGAAATTCCATTATTGCTTGTTTTGGCACCTCCGGAGGATTTGTACAACGAATGAGCGCCCAATTGATGCTCTGAAAGAATGGATGCTGTTTTATTTCAGTGGCTCCCCGTCTATAAGCAAGACGATGCTGTGGCTCCTTCACGAGTAAACCTCTGATCAAGTCCCTAGCTGCAAAGCTCACAGTAGGTGATTCTGGAAATCTTAATGGCTGGCCAACCACATTAAATAGTGTAGCTCGATTTCCTGCTCCCTTGAAAGGAGTTTTACCAAACAAAAGCTCATAGAGAAATATCCCAAATGTCCACCAATCTACAGCACTTCCATGGCCCTCACCTTTAATTATTTCAGGGGCCAAGTACTCATGCGTACCCACAAAAGACATTGAACGAGCATTTGTGGGTTCGGCCATGAGCTCAGGCAGAGGGTTTACTTGATGATTCATCTCATTCTTAGACTTGCTCTTTTTACCTTTCTTGGCCTTGGTTGAGAAGAAGCGTGGTCCAAAACATGCTGGCTGAATGCAATCTGGTTGTATTACACAAGTTGGCTCAATGCAGGCAGGCTGCACACAATACGCTGAATTCTTCGACTCTGAGCTGGTGTTCGATGATTTTACCAGAGTAGGGCAGACAGCACATCTTAGAGAGAGATCAAAATCTGAAAGCATTATATGCCCATCTTCCCTCACCAAAACATTCTCTGGTTTGAGGTCTCTGTAAATGATCCCAAGCATGTGCAAGTATTCCAAAGCAAGGAGCACTTCTGCAACATAAAACCTGCATAAAGTAATGGCATTCAAAGAATGGCATCACAATAATCAACACCAAAGTTTGTCAGCACGAATAGAATTGTAACAAATGGTATTGTAACTCATCACTTATTTGGGTGATGCATCTGCAGAAACTTCACACATACAAAATATCTCATGAAATTTCCTGGAAAATCCTTGTTTTCTTTTTGTTTGAATATTGGTCCGGGACACCTTCAAACCAGTATGAACTACACAATTCAGGATACAAAAACTCAACTTTTTCTGGAAAATACGTGCGTATAACATCCTTACTAAATTTAGTCAATTAAGACACCAGAAAAAATTAAGCGACATTATACATGAGATTACAAATACAAAACTTGATGCAGAAGGCAAGAGTCAAAAGGGGAAAAAAAAGGAAATAAGAAAATTCATGCTTGATTGAAATCATCACAATGGAGGTCTGGGAAAGCAGATTCCAAATTGGTGCCAAAGATGTCCCCGGGAATCAAAGCATGCAATCACAAACTCATGCGAACAACCAAACGAGTTCATAAAAAATCATTGCTCAATTTCACAGCATGGCAAGCTTACTCGATGCAGGTTTTGTCAAGTCCATGAAAAAGAGCCCTAACTAGAAATTTCACAGAGTTCTCAATGATCCCTCAAAGACACCAAAAACTTACAGTTATAAGCTATATAGATTTAATTTCAGTATTTATAAAGCATACAGATGGTTAAAGATTACCAATATATAAATACGAAAGCATGAAAAAATAAGACAAAATTCCAAACCTGGCAGCATGCTCTGGAAAGTACTTCCCAGGTTGGCGTTGCCTCAGTGCATGCAAGTCCCCACCAGGGCAGAACTCCATTAACAAGCAAGAGAACTTTTCTGTTTCAAAATGTGAATATAGCGTGGGTAGAAATGGATGATCCAGAGATTGAAGGATCTCTCGTTCAGTCTGAGCCCTTAAAAGCTTTTTCCGTGCAGCTAGAGCTGCTTTATCCATAACTTTCATTGCAAAACAAGTTCTAGTACCACTCAACTCTGATAGATAAACACTGCCTATATCTCCACATCCTAGTCTCTTCAACAATTTAAAGTGATTGAACCCCAATGCTCCCGCATGAGATCTGACAGCTTGAATTGCTTCCCATCTAATATCATTTGCCTTGTGGGGCTTGTATAATGCACTGCTTAAACTACTGGAACTGCTTTCATCACTAATATCACTATCAGTGCTGCCTCTATAGAGGCTCATTTTCCTGCTCTCGTTATCATAGGAGTTGCTTACCTCACCACTTTCAACAGACTTCTCAACAATGCTTGCTTCTTCACTTACTTCTGTGTTGGTGAAACTTTGTTTGGCCTCTGCATAGAGAGTGGCAGTATAGATGCTGTTTGAAGGACTTGGACAGAAGCTTAAAGCTGATTGAGATACTATGTGATTGTTAAGCTGCCCAGCATCTGCTTCGGATGGGCCTGAGACAATACTTCCAGATTCAAGTGAGCCACTGGAATTAGAGCTCTTTGGATCATCCATGGGAGGTTTGATGCAGGAATTGTTCTCCGCCATAGAAACCTTATTCTCAGGAGAAGATTCTGCTGATTGACTAACAACTTCAGTCGAGCTTGCAAACTCAGATTTGCCCTTATGAGGACTAAAGAAATATTTTGCCGTACTAAGAAATTCTTCATGCCGGATACCATCATGCGCTGTTTTGTAGGAATTCTTCGGATAGATTACAGAACCATTTGAATGGTGGACAGTCTTGATGCCATGATTGGATGAACTTGCATAGCATGCACCGGAAGAAGCCCCTTCATGTCTAGACTGTTTCAGAGTTGGAGGCCGAGAAGGGCGAGACATGACAGATGTGGAAAGCGGGTGGCTGCCTACTTTAGATGCTGAATTCTGAGTCTGTGATGAAGATTCAATCCCATTGACAAACGACTCCATGGAATATCTCGACAACAGCAATGTTCTGAGATGTAGCTATGAATGGTAAGCAAGCCATTAATCGACAGAATCTTGGAATTAAATTGCTTTTATATCTAAAATATGCTATGCTATGCTATTACAGGTGCTACAAAGACAAAAACAACATAGTATTGCAAATTCAAACAAGAAAATAACACAATTGATTCACACAATCTCCGCAGAAAATTACAATTAAAGAAACTCCAAATATAACGGGAAAAACAAGATACAATAAAGGTGGCCCGTGAATGAAGATATTTTACCGTTATCCACAGTCAAATGAATGTCAAAATCAACCCTTGTAAGCAGTAAGATACCTAAATCCCATTAAGAAAATAAAAGGAAAAGAAAAAAGACAAGAACTTTACATTGTTTTCTTCAATCAAAAACCGTCCTAAGCAATTTGCTCAAGAACCCAGATGGCAAAAATCAAGAAGCCAGATGTTTGACACCAACAGAAGCAAATTGGCTAGTTCAAGTAAAGTTAAGTTGTTTCTTTAAAAAGCAAAATAACATAACACAACATGAATTAAGGGACCAAAACAGTCAAGAAAAAGAAAGGGAAAGAGTAAACACCTGATTAAAGAAGAGAGAAGGCAATGCAGAGACAGCAATCTTGCATGACTGTTACAACCAAAACACACACACACAAGGACCCCAAAAGGCCAAAAACAGGTCACAAGGAAAGAAAGTAAATTAACTTTGTTATTTGTGAGTGTATATGTGTGTGAGTGAGTGCCTTTCTGTTTCACTGAAGAATACTTCAGAATTGAGATCCGATCCAAGCAAGAGAGAGAGAGAGAGATTGAACAATGATAAATGATTGCTTCCCTTTTTTTATTTTATTTTCTTTTTTGTTGTCGAGAGCTGTTTCTGTTATTGTTTTCGTCGTTTAATGGAGGAGTGAAAGGGGGAGGGAATGGATTAAAGGTTTCAAAGAGCCAAGAAAACAAAGCCTAAAAGAAAGATGTGCTTTGCGTATTGGTTAGTGTCTTTCTTTCAAGAAAGACTCTCTCTCTTTTATCTACGTACTTTATTGTTCTTGTTTTTTTGTAAATTGGAGGCCTCCTTCCTCTTGTTGACTGGAAGTGCGGTTATGATAAAATAAAAAATAAAATAAAAAAAGTGTATTTTACTTAAAAAAAGAATTAAAGGTTTTTTTTTTTATTTTTTTATGAGTTTAGTATTCTAATATCAAAAATAAAAAAAATTATAAGAAAATTATTTTAATATATTATTTTAAAAAAATACCACACACCATACACACACTAGCCAATTTATTTTTGCGTTTCAAAAGCGTTTTTGAAAAAATTCTAATTTTTTTTATTTACTTTAAATTAATATTTTTTTGGTGTTTTCTGATCATTTTGATATGCTGGTGTCAAAAATGATTTTTAAAAAATAAAAAAATATTATTTTAATGTATTTCCTAGTAAAAAACACTTTAAAAAACAACCACAACCATTAAGCTTATTTGATATTACCGTGCACGGTGTTTTTTATAAATATATTTTATATCAAGCATCAAAATAATTAAAAAATACTAAAAATATATTAATTTAAAATAAATATACTTTTAAAATATGCACAAATATAATTAAAAACTCACTCTCAAACATTACACCTAATGTGGATCCAAATTGGGACACATAACATCACTCATTATGCATGGGTGTCACTGTCACTTATTGATATTAACTATAATCTACCTTGTTGTTTTTCTTTTTTAATGATTAACATTATTGGTTTTTGTCGAGCGTCTGTTTGGGAGTATAGTTGTGGTTATTTTTTAAAATGTTTTTCGTGCCGAAATGCATTAAAATAATATTTTTTTTATTTTATAAAAAATTATTTTTGAGATCAGTATATCAAAACGATCCAAAACATATAAAAAAAAATTAATTTTTAATACAAAAAAATTAAATTTTTTAAAACATGATATATCTGCGTTTCCAAACAATATATATTGTTTGTTTGGCAGTGTGGTTGCGGTTGCTTTTCAAATAGCTTTTCGTGCCAAAATGCATGCCAATGATTTTTTTTATTTTTTAAAAATCATTTTTGACATCAGCACATCAAAATGATTTGAAAACACTAAAAACATATTAATTTCAAGTTAATACAAAAATAAAAAATTTTCAAATTTTATCAAAAACATTTTTGAAACGCAGAAACAAACAGGACCATAAAAGGATACGAAGAAATCTATGTTTACTTGTTTTTGTGTCTCTTAACTCATAACTCCATGTAATGATTATTAGGTGACATGACAAAGAGTAATTTCATTTTTTTAAGCATATAAGCTTTATTTTACTTTATTTTTTTCTCAATTTAATACAATTTTTTTTTCTCGTATAGCTATTAATTTCTCTCCATTATTAGGTGACTTTAACTTCTCCTTCTTCTTTTTTATTTATTTATTTAATCATGCATTTGATATTAACTTATTAGCATCATAAAACGTCTTTCTTTTATAGGAAAAGTTAGCTCCTAAAAACTATTCCAATTAATTTAATAATTTTTTTTTGATAAAGTTAAAATGTTCGACTCACTTATGATAAAAAAAAAAAAACTTTTACTCTCTCAAAAGAAAAATTTCTCAAAATATTTTTTTCATGGGGGATAATAATAATAATAATTAATATTTATTAATATTTTTTATAGAAAAAAATATATTTTGAGAACTTCCCCTTCTAACGAGTAGAGTATTTGATTGGCAATTTTCCACAATCGCGTAGAGTAGAGAAAATCTAAAGTTTATATACTTCCATGCTAAAAATTTAAAAATTAGGTTTTAAAAATGTTTTTGAAAAAATTTAAAATTTTTTTATTAATTTTAAATTAATATGTTTTTAGTGTTTTCAGATCGTTTTAATGTGTTGATATCAAAAATATTTTTTTAAAAAAAAAACATTATTTTGATGCATTTATAAGTGAAAAATACTTTAAAAAATAACCGCAACCACAGTTAAAAAACATTTTTTATGGTAGTTCACACTTTCTAAATTTCACCATTAAATGTAGGCATTGGTACATGCTATTATCATAAATTATTCAAATAATAATTTTTATATGTATTTTTTATCGTTTTAATATGTCAAAATAAAAAATAAATATTTTTAATACAACGCACCGTATTATGAAACAGTCACCACGGAGAGTATTTTTAGGTAAAAGGCTTCACTCCCTCCTATGTACTTTTTATTGGCAACATTAACATTTTGGTTTCGTATTTCTATGTGAAATGATTTATTGCTGACAGTAAAACAATTCCTTTTTTCTTTTAATTAACACTAATCACATGGGCTTGAGTAACCGCACCAATGTCATTAAAGAGGGAGGCCTCACATGCGCGCACGTGGACCCCCAACAAAAGCACGTGGCCGGCTGTCATGCCCCTGGCGCATGGCAATCCAATGCGCCCGCGGTTGAGGGCACAACCCCCTCCTAATCACTAATCTTCGGGGCCCATCTTCCTAACTACTAATCTCCTAAAGGATAAAACCGTCTTTCACCCGCGGTGCCCACCCCAACACCTACTAATTTTTAATCAGACAGGTGGGACCAGAACGCCACGCTGGCGGGTCCCACCACCAGCCATGAGGGTCTTTTTGGGGAATTGCGGGGCAGACGGAGGGCACCCGGTGGTTGAGTAGTCTTCTCTCGTACGAGTCCCTGCCGCGTGTTTAACACCAAAATATTATTTATTTATTATTTTGATATATTAATATTACAAATAAATTTTTAAAAATAAAAAATATTATTTAAATATATTTTTAAATAAAAAATATTTTGAAACAACTTAATTAAAGGTGAGATTAAGAGGTTTTTGTGCTCGGTGGTGTGATTGAGCAGTTTCCACCGTTGATGATAGGAGATAAATTTGAAAAAGGGTTTAGATTTAGACACGTATAAAAAATGATTAGATGGATACGGAGACAAGGTCTCAATAGTTGTGCGGGCCAATGTCATAAGCATGTTTGAAACAATGATTTTCAGAGTGCAATGCACCGCATCATTCTCCTTTTTTGAGCCATCAATCAAGCTGTAGCACACTAACGAATCCTTTCCTCATTTCCACACAAAACTTTCTGCCCTAAACCTCTCCTTTCCCATGTTCTGTGACCCTCTAACATCAGTAGTCAGTACTTTTTTATTTCATCCAGCAAAACCTAATAATATTTTTTTGAGGAAAAAAAATTAATTTCAATTAGCATGAACTGTTTAGCATGTTCTTCACCCTGGGTCAAATCTTAAAAAAATCAACCCCACAAACCAATTCATAACCTTGTTAAAATCAAAATTAAAATGGAATCATTCTGATTTTTTTAAATAATATATTCAATTTACCCGTGTTAATCAGCTTCCTTAAAAAAAAAAATGTTGATTAATTCGGGTTAATAAGCTTCCCTCTTGACTTGACTCGAGCCAACCAGGGTTGATTTTGATTTTGATGCAAGAAAGCAATATATATATATATATATATATATATATATATATATATATATATTGAGTTTGCTCAACAGCAAGTATGCAGATTGCATAGACTTCAAGATTTTAACAATGATGACCAGAGACAGGAGGACTCTATAAATCTGCTAGACGAGGACACTGAAGCGCTCAAGAATCTTCACGAGACAGATGATTGGGAAACAAGAACATGATGGAGGCATTACCGTGTTTAAGATTGAATTTAATTTGTTAAGAAAAAATTATCAAGATTGTTCTAGCAAGTTTTCTAAATACAAGTTCAAGATGTATCTCCCGGT
>Ga0307510_10003892_pt1 | contig 17498 bp, 31 predicted proteins | sample 12_EM_MG_FD_207224 | JGI IMG/M metagenome (GOLD analysis project Ga0307510, IMG submission 207224) | Populus trichocarpa ectomycorrhiza microbial communities from riparian zone in the Pacific Northwest, United States - 12_EM | ecosystem: Host-associated > Plants > Roots > Unclassified | place...
ATGATTTTACTTACCATATTATATTACGATCTTTCGCCCATCGCTTTGCACAAGGTATCACGCCTTTTTTCATCGCAACAGAAAACATAATTTTGCTGAAACTATACTATAGAAGATCAACCCTATGTGTGCCAAAAACAAAAAGCAGAAACACGATACAAGCCACATTACTTACCAAAGCCTGCTGGATGGTAATAAGAAGTTTATAAAAAGCGCCTTAAAATCAGATCCTGATTTTTTTAATAAACTGGCCGTACAAAACCCACCTGTTTTGTGGATAGGCTGTGCCGATAGCCGTGTGCCGGCTAACCAGATCACCGATACCAATCCGGGCGAGATATTTGTACACCGCAACATCGCCAATATGGTGATCCATACGGATATGAATATGCTTTCGGTATTAGACTATGCGGTGAATGTATTACATGTAAAGCATGTGATCGTAACAGGGCATTATGGCTGTGGTGGTGTCCTAGCCGCCATGAGCAATAAAGAGTTTGGATTGATCGATAACTGGCTGCGCCATATCAAAGATGTTTACCGCATTCATGCTGATGAGCTTGATGCGATAAATGACGAAAATGAGCGCGCCAGTCGCCTGGTTGAGTTGAATGTGATAGAGAACGTGTATAACCTTTGCAAAACCTCCATTGTACAAAACGCATGGAAGCACGGACAGGAGTTAAGCGTTCATGGCTGGGTATACAGCATCGCCACCGGAAAGATAACTGACATGAAGGTGAGCACCAGCAATAATGATAAGCTGGATGACGTGTTTAAGTTTAAGTAGTTAATGGTTAATAGATCATAGTTCATAGCAAAGTACTTGTTGGCTATGAACTATGAACCATCAACTATGATCTTAATATTATACTTCTTTATTCAAAAACGGGTACCTGTAATCCTTTGGCGGATCAAAAGTTTCCTTAATAGTACGTGGTGATACCCAGCGTAACAAATTGATCATTGAACCTGCTTTATCATTTGTCCCAGATCCCCTCGCACCACCAAACGGCTGCTGACCAACTACTGCACCTGTCGGTTTATCATTGATATAGAAGTTACCGGCAGCATTGCGTAAACGATGTGTAGCTTCTGCAATTGCATAGCGGTCCTGAGAGATAATAGAACCTGTAAGTGCATAGATCGAGGTTTTATCAACGATATCGATCACCTTACTGAAATCTTTATCATCATAAACGTAGATCGTCAGTACCGGGCCAAAAAGCTCCTCGCACATGGTTACATAGAACGGATCATCCACGCGGATCACGGTAGGCTCGATGAACCAGCCGCTACTCTTATCGTATTTACCGCCGGTTACCAGTTCAACACTGATATCATTTTTAGCGGCATCAATATATTTCGCCAGTTTATCAAATGACGCTTCAGTAATTACTGCGTTTATAAAATTCTCAAAATCCTCTATAGGGCCTATTTTAAAGCTTGCCACATCCCGTTGAACATTTTCTTTGACAGCAGGCCACAGCGATTTAGGGATATAAGCCCTTGAAGCTGCGGAACATTTCTGTCCCTGGTATTCAAATGCACCACGAACTAATGCAGTACTCACTACTTCGGCATCGGCACTTGGGTGTGCTAGCACAAAATCTTTACCACCAGTTTCACCAACTATGCGCGGGTACGTTTTGTATTTATGGATGTTAGTACCGATTGTTTGCCAAATATTCTGGAACACTTTGGTCGAACCCGTAAAGTGTATACCGGCAAAATCAGGGTGATTGAATATCACCTCACCTGCAACAGGGCCGTCAACATAGATCAGATTGATCACACCATCAGGTACACCGGCTTCTTTAAATACCTTCATGATCACGTTGGCTGCATATATCTGCGTATAGGCAGGTTTCCACACTACCACGTTACCCATCATTGCTGCAGACGAAGGCAAATTCCCTGCAATCGCCGTAAAGTTGAAAGGTGTCAAAGCAAATATAAAGCCTTCCAGCGGGCGCTGCTCTACACGGTTCCAAACACCTTTTCCTGAGATAGGCGGCTGTTGCTGGTAGATCTCGGTCATGTACAACACGTTGAATCGCAAAAAATCGATCAACTCACAGGCCGAATCGATCTCTGCCTGGTAAGCATTTTTTGACTGGCCCAGCATGGTAGCAGCATTAATTTCTGAACGGTAAGGGCCAGCGATTAGGTCAGCAGCTTTTAAAAATATAGCGGCACGTTGTTCCCATGCCAGTTCTTCCCACGCAGCTTTAGCAGCTAATGCCGCATCAATAGCAGCAGTAACGTGACTCGCATCACCCTCTGAAAAAGTAGCCAGTAAATGTTTATGATCATGCGGCGGGCGTATCTCCAGTTTCCTGTCGGTACGAACTTCCTTTCCGCCAATATACATCGGTATGTCGATCTGTTTTGAGCGCGCTTCGTCCAAAGCGGCTTTGAGGGCAGCACGTTCCACACTGCGCGGGCCATAGTTTAAAACAGGCTCATTTTGCGGTGGCGGAACGTTAAAAAATCCTTTTAGCATAGGTGTTAATTATTGAGTGCGCAAAGATAAGGGTAAATGTGCAGATGTGCGAATATGCGGATGGGCAAATTGATATTGTGACTTTTAGCTGAACCCAAACCAATTGTTTATTTTTATGCTATGACCATCGAAGACCTACAAAACATTTGTTATCAATTACCGGGTGTTACACAGGATATTAAACTGGGCGAGCATTTATGTTTTAATGTCGGTGGTAAATCATTCCTGTTTACTCATCCTGATGGTGTTCCGCCTTCAGCTTCGTTTAAAGTCCCCGATGAGGATTTTGAAGAAGTAAGTTCAAAAGAAGGCCTGGAACCACAACCCTATATTGCGAGATATAAATGGGTACTCGCGCGTGATATCAGCAGTCTTACATTAAAAGAATGGGAATTTTATATCAAACAATCCCATCAGCTTATCGCCGCAAAATTGCCTCTGAAAGTTAAAAAATCAATCGGGTTATAAAGCCTTATTCAGTTCACCAGATTTTTCATATCAACAGCCTAAGGAAGCCCAAGCTAAAACCTAATAATCTGCTTTAAATCTGCTTCAGGCCATTTTTTCGCAAATCTATTTTTTTGTGCATCTTTTTTATGCTTCTCCCGTATAACAGCAAAGGATGTAAATAAACGTCCTAACACGCACACTACTAACATATAAAAGAGCACAGTTATGCCAAAACCAGAAGATATTTACAAAGAGTACAGGGAACTGGTATTAAAAAAATCAGAAGAAGAGATCAATGGGCAAAAATTTTCATTTCTGTTCACTTCAGAAAAGGAAGGCACATTTACCCTTACCAACAATGAAACCAAGGACATGATTGGCGGCACATTTAAACTGAGCGTGAATAATGACGGCCTGAATATCCTGATGGATTACAAAGGCTTCTACATCACCCAAACTTTGAAGATCGATAAAAGCGAAAGTACCATTGTGCGCGAACCCAATAGTGGCAAAGTATTTTTGACCGGCCATAAACTGGATATAAAAGGGAAATAAACCTGTTTTACAACAGGTTTATTTCTTGTTTGTAGAGACAAATACACGATTTGCCGAAAAAAACTCCACAGAATATTTTCTTTTCCTAAAACATACAATTCCTTTCAGGATCATAAATAGCTGAAATAATAGCTATTATACAGATCAATTTAACAGAGACTAGCATGGTGCGGTTGTTGCTCTACCTTGAACATGAAGCGGTTACCTATACTTCTGCTACTATTCATCCTGTCTGTGCCTGCTTTTGCGCAGTTCCCGCTTGGCAGCAATATGCCTAAAATAAAGGCCTACTTTGCTGAGAACGTCCCTTATGCTTCTTTCCAGGAATTTAAGACAGAAAACGGTGATGCCATATGTTTTACCAAATCAAGGGTTATTGGTGACTATACTTTCTATTTCGATTTAAATGGCTTGTGCACCTCTTACGTGGTAACTTACGATAAACAGGAATTGAAGGACCTAATCAAACGCTTTGATGGTAAATTCTGTAAACTTCTTCCTACCAAATGGGAATCAGAGGACGAAACCTTTGATGTAACACTCCTGCCGCCCAAACCCGGTGACAACTATTTCAGTATACTTTACAAACCTCTGCCTGCAAATAGTTATCAGTCTAATTCTTTAACTGTGAATTGATCCCATTGTATTTCGGGTAATTCAGACAGAAGTAGCTAAAAATCTTCTTAAATTAGTAGATTACTAATTAAACGCATCATGAGAAAACTATTACTTCTAACGTGCCTTGGATTATTTTTTTGTACGATAAGTGTACAGGCACAGCAACAAACACCTGCTGATATTTCTAAAAAATTCTTTGAGCTGTATACCACCAAACCAATGGATGCCATTGACTATATTTTTGCTGATGTAAAAAAGAACAAGCAGATCAATGACGACATCACTGCCATAAAAAAGAACCTGAAGGTGACGATTGACCAGGATGGAGAATACTACGGCTATGAATTGATCACTGAGAAAGGTGTGGGCAGCAATTTCAAGCTATTAAGCTATATGGTGAAGTATGATAAACAGCCCGTACGCTTTATTTTTATCTACTACAGGCCAAAGGATGTCTGGAAGATCTATACTTTCCAGTTCAACACCAATATGGATGACGAATTGACCAATGCTGCTGATGTTGACCAGTTAAAGGAAAATAAGCAATAGGCTGACGATTGGTGAATGGTTACCCGTTATTTATTAAGCAGCACCTTCAGAATCAAGCAATCACCTGAATCAACGGTCCAAAACCAAAAACGCCCCACTCAAATGAGCGGGGCGTTTCTTTTACCCTTAAAAATTAATTTAATTATTCACCTTTTTCAGCGTTCTCTTCGTTAGCAGCCGGTGCTTCAGGAGTTTCATCAACTTCCGGTGCAGCTTCAACGGCCGGAGCGGCTTCAACAACCGGGGTTACTTCAGCTTTTGGCTCTTCAACTACTACTGCATCTTCAACAGGTGCAGTTTCAACAGCTTTAGCAGCTGGTGCAGTAGTTTTGCCTTTACCAGAACCACCACGACGACGAGTTGCTTTCTTTTCAGTTTTAGCAGCGTCTTTACCGTAAACAGTATTGTAATCTACCAGTTCGATCAATGCCATTTCCGCGTTGTCACCCAAACGATTTTCAAGTTTGATGATACGGGTGTAACCACCCGGACGGTTAGCGATCTTCTCCGCTATCTCACGGAACAATATGCTTACAGTTTCCTTATCCTGCAGGTAGCTGAATACGGTACGGCGTGAATGCGTAGTATCGTTTTTAGCCTTGGTCAGGATAGGTTCAACATACCCGCGTAAAGCTTTTGCTTTAGCCAGGGTAGTAGTAATACGCTTGTGTAAAATAAGCGATGAAGCCATGTTTGCCATCATCGCTTTGCGATGACTGTCAGTACGACCTAAATGGTTAACTTTTTTTCCGTGTCTCATTGTTTGTTAATTTTTGCACGTGCATACCGTTGGGCGGCGTAATCGTCAAGCCCGCGGAATTATGCCCTCGCCTATTTATTATTTATTTGTCAGTAGTGAGTAGTGAGTAGTGAATGGTGAGCTTAAAACCACTCACTATTCACCATTCACAAAATTATTCTTCGTCTAATTTGAATTTCGAAAGGTTCATACCAAAAGATAATCCTTTTGATTTAACCAGGTCCTGAATTTCAGTCAGTGACTTTTTACCAAAGTTTCTGAACTTAAGCATATCTGCTACGTCATAAGAAACAAGGTCGGCCAGGCTGCGGATATCTGCAGCTTTAAGGCAGTTCAAAGCACGTACTGAAAGATCAAGGTCAACCAGTTCAGTTTTCAAGATCTTGCGCATATGCAGGATCTCTTCATCAACCTCTTTGGTTTCTTCCTTAGCCTGAGCCTCAAGCATCATATTCTCATCGCTGAACAACATAAAGTGCTGTATAAGGATCTTAGCTGCTTCTTTCAAAGCATCTTCAGGATGTATAGAACCATCGGTAGCAATATCCAGGACTAATTTTTCATAGTCAGTTTTTTGCTCAACACGATAGTTTTCTATAGTGTATTTTACATTTTTGATAGGAGTGTAGATCGAGTCGATTGCGATCACGCCTACATTAGCATCAGGGTTTTTGTTTTCTTCACTTGCGATGTAGCCCCTGCCTTTATTGATAGTCAGCTCAATTTCAAGCGTTACTGATGAATCCATGTTACAGATAACAAGATCCGGGTTCAAAACAGTAAAGTTATTTGAGAACTTGGTAATGTCGCCGGCTGTAAAAGCGTCCTGACCATTTACGATCACGAATACTTTTTCAGAATCGCCGGATTCACCTGACTTTTTCAAACGAACTTGCTTTAAGTTCAGAATGATCTCGGTAACGTCCTCAACAACACCCTTAATGGTTGAAAATTCATGCGTTACTCCTGAAAAACGTACAGAAGTAATAGCATAACCTTCAAGAGATGAAAGTAAGATACGACGTAAAGCATTACCAATGGTTACACCAAAACCTGGTTCTAATGGACGAAACTCGAACGTACCATCAAAATCATTTGCCTTTTGCATGATAACCTTGTCTGGTTTTTGAAATGCTAAAATTGCCATTTATATCCTTTGTTTATTGTTTACTAATTGAATTGATTTAAACCACGAAAATGATTGACGAAAGGCCAACCATTTGCGTAGTAAAGTATCATTATTATTTTGAGTACAACTCGACGATCAGGTTTTCCTTGATATTCTCAGGGATCTCATCGCGGTTTGGATAGTTAAGGAACTTGCCTGTTAAATTAGCAGCGTCCCATTCTAACCAGCTGTATTTATTGATCTTTCTGCCTGCAACCGAATTTGTAATTGCTTCCAGTGATTTTGATTTCTCACGAACTGAGATCACGTCACCTGCTTTTAAGCTGTATGAAGCAATGTTCACAACTTCTCCGTTTACATTGATGTGTTTGTGGCCTACCAATTGGCGTGCTGCCGAACGGGTTGGAGCGATACCTAAACGGTAAACCGCATTATCCAAACGTGCTTCTAAAAATTTAAGCAGGTTTTCGCCGGTAATGCCTTCTTTAGCTGATGCACGGTGAAACAGGTTTTCGAATTGACGTTCTAATACACCGTAAGTGTATTTTACTTTTTGTTTCTCTTGCAGCTGAGTTGAATACTCTGACTGTTTGCCTCTTCTTTTAGAGACTCCATGCATACCCGGAGGGTAATTTTTTCTTTCTAACGCCTTATCCGGACCGAAGATCGGCTCGCGGAACCTACGCGCAATTTTTGATTTTGGACCTGTATATCTAGCCATTGTTGTTTGTTTTAAAGTATCATGCAGCCCACAGCTGATGAATCTTAGCTTTAAAAAATTGGTTAATTAAACTCTTCTTCTTTTTGAAGGACGGCAACCATTGTGCGGAAGCGGTGTAATGTCCTTAATGGTAGTAACTTCGATACCTGCAGTTTGCAAAGTACGGATAGCTGATTCACGACCAGCGCCGGGGCCTTTTACAAATACTTCAACCTTGCGTAGGCCCAGATCGTACGCTACTTTACCGCAATCGGCAGCAGCTTGTCCGGCAGCATAAGGGGTGTTCTTTTTTGAACCTTTGAAACCCATTTTACCTGCTGAAGACCATGATATAGCCTGACCGCTTTTGTTGGTAAGGGTAATGATGATATTGTTAAAAGTAGCGTTCACGTGTGCTTCGCCAACTGACTCAACAATTACAACGCGCTTTTTGGTAACTTTTTTAGTTTTAGCCATCTTTTTATTTATTGACTTATCGAATTATTGAGTTACTGATTAACCCGGACCCGATAACTGTTTTTTATAATTTTATTCCAAATGATCTATATCGATCACTCATCAATTATTACTTAGTCGCTTTTTTCTTGTTAGCAACAGTCTTACGTTTACCTTTACGGGTACGTGAGTTATTCTTAGTACGCTGACCACGCAAAGGCAATCCTTTACGGTGACGTGTACCGCGATAGCAACCTATATCCATTAAACGTTTGATGTTAAGCTGAACTTCTGAACGCAATGCGCCTTCAACTTTGATCTGATCGTTAATAATACCGCGGATAGCTGTTAATTGCTCATCGGTCCAATCTTGTACTTTAGTATTGAAATCGATGCCCGCCTGGGTCAAAATATCCTGGGCAGTTGAGCGGCCAATACCGTAAATGTAGGTTAAACCTATCTCGCCTCTTTTGTTTTTTGGTAAATCAATACCCGAAATTCTTGCCATATTTTTTGTTTGTTTTTAAGCAACGACCGAACGGCGGCTACCGTTGTACGAATCGTTACAATATCTTTTAATTACCCCTGACGCTGTTTGAACTTAGGATTCTTTTTGTTGATCACATAAAGTTTCCCGTTACGGCGGATGATCTTGCAATCAGCGCTGCGTTTTTTAATGGATGCTCTAACTTTCATCTCTTTGTTATTTATATCTATAGGTTATTCTTCCCTTTGTTAAATCGTATGGACTCATTTCCAGTTTTACTCTGTCGCCAGGTAAAATTTTGATGTAGTGCATACGCATTTTACCAGATATGTGTGCAATAATCTCATGACCATTTTCGAGTTCAACCCTGAACATGGCATTTGATAATGCCTCCCGAATTGTACCGTCTTGCTCAATCGAAGATTGTTTAGCCATATTTTACTGATTATTACTCTATTATCCGCTTTAAAACCGGGTTGCAAAATTAAATAATTTTTTTCTAATTATTAACTTTTTCTTTTAAAACTTCTTCAATCTCTTCAAAGCTCGAAAGTATGTCTGCTTTTCCCTTATTTACAGCTATTGTATGCTCATAATGTGCCGATGGTTTTTTATCAACGGTTGATACCGTCCAGCCATCATTCCAAAACTTCACTCCTGCCCTGCCTGCATTGATCATTGGCTCAATCGCGATCACCATTCCTTCTTCCAGTTTGATACCTGCGCCACGTTTGCCGTAGTTAGGTACTTCCGGTTTTTCGTGCAGGTGCAAACCAACACCATGACCTACCAATTCTTTCACCACACCAAAACCATGCTTTTCGGCATGTTCCTGTACTGCATAACCAATATCGCCAATGCGCTGACCCACGACTGCTTTTTCGATACCTAAATAAAGGCACTCTTTGGTAACACGCATCAGTGTTTTAACTGTCTCGTCTACTTCGCCGATAGCAAAGGTATAAGCCGAGTCGCCGTAATATTTGTTTAGTATTACACCACAGTCCACCGATACCAGGTCACCTTCAACCAAAACATGCTGGCCAGGAAAACCGTGTACGATCTGGTCATTCATCGAAATACACAACGAATAGGGGAATCCGTTATAGTTCAGGAATGCCGGTACCCCTCCGTTATCACGGATAAAGGTTTCAGCAAGCTTATTTAATTCAATAGTTTTTACACCGGGGCCAATAACCTTTGCTACTTCAGCCAGTGTTTGTGAAACAAGTAAAGAACTTTTTCTTATGAGTTCTATCTCTTCGACAGACTTATAATTGATCTTTGACATGTTATTAAATTAGATAACCGGCGGTGTCGATCCTGCCGACGTAGGTATGCTCGTGCGACCTGTAATACGCCCGGTTTTCATCAAACCGTCGTAATGACGCATCAGCAAATGGCTTTCTATCTGTTGTAAAGTATCTAAAACCACACCTACAAGAATGATCAGCGATGTACCACCGAAGAATCTCGAAAATAAATTGTTAACTCCTACCATCGAGGCAAAAGCAGGGATGATCGCAATGATCGCCAGGAAGATTGATCCGGGCAATGTGATCTTTGAGATTACACCGTCTATAAATTCAGCAGTGGCTTTACCTGGTTTAACACCCGGAACAAATCCACCATTCTTTTTCATATCCTCAGCCATCTGGTTTGGATTAACTGTGATAGCTGTATAGAAATAGGTAAATATAATGATCAGGAATGCAAACAGTAAATTATGCTCCCATGAATTGTAATTAGCCAGCGCCATTACCACAGCATTAGTTCCGGTTGATGGGAAAAACTGAGGAATGGTAGCAGGGATAAACATCAACGCCTGGGCAAATATGATAGGCATTACACCCGCCGCATTTACTTTTAACGGGATATATTGGCGAACGCCACCATATTGTTTATTGCCAACAATACGCTTAGCATATTGTACAGCAATTTTTCTTGTACCCTGAACGATCAGGATAGTAAACATCACTACACCGATAAGGGCTATAATTTCAACGATGAATGTGATCAAGCCACCTTTACCGCCATTACGTACTCCAAATTCAGTAATAAACGCACCTGGCAACTGAGCGATGATACCCACCATGATGATCAGTGAAATACCATTACCGATACCTTTATCCGTGATCTTCTCACCCAGCCACATTACAAATAATGTACCTGCAGTCAAAACAAAAATAGACAGCACATCGAAAGTAAGGATACTCATCGCCGGGCTTATCTGTTTATCAGTGATTTGTGAATGCACATAACCATAAGCCTGCAATGCAGTAATACCGATGGTCAGGTAGCGGGTCCACTGGTTTAGCTTGTTACGGCCGCTTTCACCTTCCTTTTGCAGTTTGGTGAAATAAGGCACAGCTATACCCAGCAGTTGCACAACGATAGACGCCGAAATGTAAGGCATCACACCTAAAGCAAAAATTGAGGCACGCGAAAACGAGCCTCCCGCAAACATATTCAGCAATCCTGCCAAACCTTCTTTCGATTGTTGGGTATTCAGGGTTGCATAGTTTACACCGGGCAGAACCACGTATGATCCTATACGGTATATTAAAAGAAATAAGAGTGTGTTAGTAATACGCACTCTTAAATCATCGATTTTCCAAATATTGGATAATGTAGTGAATAATTTCTTCATTGAAATTTACAACTTTACAATAGTACCACCGGCGGCTTCAATAGCTTTTTGTGCAGTAGCAGAAAATGCATGAGCCTTAACTTCCAACTTGGCTTTCAGTTCGCCACGGCCAAGGATCTTAACCAGGTCATTACGCGAAACTAAACCATGTTCTTTCAAAGTTGCAAAATCTATTGCAGAAACTTTATGCTCTTCAGCTAATTTTTGCAAAGCATCCAGGTTTACACTTACATATTCCACACGGTTAGGGTTTTTAAATCCTACTTTAGGAACACGACGTTGTAATGGCATCTGGCCACCTTCAAAACCGATCTTGGTACTTGTACCTGAACGTGAACCAGCACCTTTGTGACCACGGGTTGACGTGCCGCCACGGCCCGAACCTGTACCACGGCCAATTCTTTTACTATTCTTAGTAGAACCTTCTGCAGGTTTTAGATTACTTAAATTCATGATATTAAATATTTTCTACCGCTACCAAATGATTAACTTTACGTACCATACCGATGATAGCCGGGGTAGCTTCTACTTCAACACTGTGGTTGATCTTTTTCAAGCCCAAAGCTTCAACAGTTTTTTTCTGGCGCTCACTTCTATCGATCACGCTCTTAATCTGGGTTATTTTGATCTTTGCCATGATGATTATCCGTTAAATACCTTTCCTAATTCAATTCCACGGTGCTGAGCTACTGTAACAGCATCACGCATTTGTGATAATGCCGATACGGTTGCTTTAACCACGTTGTGCGGGTTTGATGAACCTTTTGATTTTGCCAATACGTTGTGTACACCTGCTGATTCCAGTACGGCACGCATCGCACCACCTGCAATTACACCTGTACCATTTGCAGCCGGTTTAATGAAAACAAAACCACCTGAAAATTTGCCATATTGTTCGTGTGGTACAGTACCATTAATGATAGGCACTTTTACCAGGTTCTTTTTAGCATCATCAATACCTTTGGCGATAGCCTCGGTAACTTCTTTCGCTTTACCTAAACCGTAACCTACAACACCATGCTCATCACCTACTACCACAATGGCAGAGAAGCTGAAAGTACGGCCACCTTTGGTTACTTTGGCAACACGTTGTATGCTCACCAGGCGATCTTTTAATTCGATCTCGCTGGTTTTTACTCTTTTTATGTTGATTGTTGACATTTCTCTTTCCGATTAAAAGTTTAAACCACCTTCACGTGCACCTTCAGCCAATGATTTAACACGGCCATGATATAAGTAACCATTTCTGTCGAAAACCACATCTTTAATCCCTGCAGCTACTGCTTTTGAAGCAACCAGTTTGCCTACGGCCACTGATTGTTCTGATTTGTTGCCTTTAGCTGAGAAATCTTTTGATAAAGATGAAGCTGATACGATAGTTTTTCCGGTTACATCGTCAATGATCTGGGCATAAATACCTTTGTTGCTCCTGTACACTGACAAGCGCGGACGCTCTGAAGATCCTGAAAGCCTCTTTCTGATCCCCTTTTTAATTCTGTCTCTTCTTGATAATTTACCTGTCATGACGATTATTTTTTAGATGCTGATTTACCTGCTTTTCTTCTCAATACTTCGCCAACAAACTTGATACCTTTACCTTTGTAAGGCTCTGGTGCACGTAACGAGCGTATTTTTGCTGCTACCTGGCCAATCAATTGTTTATCTATTGATTCTAAGATAATAGTAGGGTTTTTACCTTTTTCAGCAGTGGTTGAAACTTTAATTTCTTTTGGCAATTCAAACACATAATGGTGAGAGTAGCCCAAAACAAGGTCCAGCGTCTGGCCGGCATTGGTGGCACGGTAACCCACACCAACTAATTCCTGCTCTAATTTGTAACCCTGGGTTACGCCAACTACCATGTTATTTAAAAGCGCGCGGTATAAACCATGCAATGCTTTATGACGTTTTTGTTCAGTTGGACGTTGAACCAGTAAATGGCCGTCTTCCTGTGACACGGTGATATCGCTATCAACCGCCTGGTGCAATTCGCCTTTAGGTCCTTTTACTGTAACAACGTTTGCGTCAGATACGGTAATAGTAACTCCTGAAGGTATTGCTATAGGTGCTTTTCCTATTCTTGACATTAGTTAATTCCTCCTCTATTGATTAATAAACGTAGCACAATACCTCGCCGCCAATATTTTGTTGACGTGCCTCTTTGTCGGTCATTACACCTTTTGAGGTTGACAGGATAGCGATACCTAAACCATTTAATACTCTTGGCAAATTAGTAGAGCCTGCGTATTTTCTCAAACCTGGTTTACTGATGCGCGAGATGCTGCGGATAGCAGGAATTTTAGTTATCGGGTGGTATTTCAAAGCAACTTTGATAGTGCCTTGAGGACCATTGTCTTCAAACTTAAAATTAGCGATGTAACCTTTGTCGAAAAGCACTTTCGTGATTTCCTTCTTCAGATTTGATGCAGGAATTTCAACAACCCTATGGTTGGCCTTAATAGCATTCCTTACTCTTGTAAGATAATCTGCGATTGGATCTGTATTCATTATTTATTGTTTATGATGGTGGTATCCGTAGACCTGCCATCGATTAATATTTGTTGTTGTACGTATTACGTTATACGTCTTACGTTTAAAGGTCAAATACGTATCACGTAAAACGTTCAACGTATAACCTGTTAAAAATTACCAGCTAGCTTTCTTAACCCCCGGTATTTTGCCTTCCAGTGCCATTTCACGGAATGTTACACGTGAGATGCCAAACTGGCGCATATAACCACGCGGACGTCCGGTTAGTTTACAACGGTTATGTTGTTTTACCGGAGATGAAGCTTTAGGCAATTTGTCTAATGCTATGTAATCGCCAGCGGCTTTAAGGGCTGCTCTTTTTTCAGCGTATTTAGCTACTAATTTAGCACGTTTTACTTCGCGTGCTTTTACACCTTCTTTAGCCATTATTTATTCTGATTTTTAAATGGTAAACCAAATTCTTTCAGCAGTTCTAATGCTTCAACATCATTAGTTGCGGAGGTTACAAAGGTAATATCCATACCCTGTATCTTGTTGATCTTGTCAATGTTGATCTCAGGGAAGATGATCTGCTCTGTAATACCCAGTGTATAGTTTCCGCGTCCGTCAAAACCTTTGTCGTTGATGCCTTTAAAGTCACGGATACGTGGTAAAGCAACAGCAATTAAGCGGTCAAGGAACTCATACATTGTATTATCGCGTAAAGTTACACGTACGCCTACAGGCATATTTTTACGCAATTTAAAGTTAGATATATCCTTTTTTGATTTCGATGAAACCGCCTGCTGACCTGTAATAGTGGTTAGCTCAGTGATGGTGTTCTCTATCAATTTCTTGTCAGTAGTAGCACCGCCAACACCCTGGTTGATCGCAATTTTCTCAAGCTTAGGAACCTGCATTACGCTTTTGTACTGAAATTTTTCTTTCAGTGCAGTACGTATTTCGTCCTTATATTTCGATTTTAGTCTTGGAACGTATGTTGTAGTTGCCATTACTTAATTTCCTCCCCTGATTTTTTTGCTACTCTTACCAATTTACCTGCAGCATTTTTTACTCTGCCTACGCGGGTAGGTTTACCCGATTTAGGGTCAACCAGTGCCAGGTTTGAAATGTGTATAGCAGCTTCCTGTTTTACGATACCGCCGTTAGGGCTGGTAGCGTTCGGCTTAGTATGCTTTGATACCATATTGGCACCTTCAACAATAGCACGGTTTTTTTCTATTATTACTTCTAATACTTTCCCTTGTGATCCTTTTGAATCCCCTGCTATAACCTGTACCAGGTCGCCCTTGCGGATCTTTAATTTTGCAGGTTTTGCATTTTGTTTCTTTTCCATGTTACAATACCTCCGGTGCTAATGATACAATTTTCATAAATTGTTTCTCGCGCAACTCTCTTGCAACAGGGCCAAAGATACGTGTGCCTCTCGGCTCGTCCTGGTTATTTAACAAAACTGCTGCGTTATCGTCGAAACGGATATATGAACCATCTTTCCTGCGAATTTCTTTCTTGGTTCTAACCACTACGGCTTTTGATACAGTACCTTTTTTAATGTTGCCGGAAGGCAGAGCACTTTTTACTGTAACAACTATCTTATCGCCGATAGAGGCATATCTTTTGCCGGTACCGCCTAACACGCGGATCACTAAAACTTCTTTAGCGCCACTGTTGTCGGCTACGTTTAATCTTGATTCCTGTTGTACCATCGTTATTTAGCCCTTTCTACTATTTGAACTAATCTCCAGTTTTTGTTTTTGCTCAACGGACGGGTTTCCATAATCAATACGGTATCACCAATACCACAGGTATTAGCTTCGTCATGAGCCATAAATTTGGTAGTTTTCTTTACGAACTTACCATAGATCGGGTGCTTCACTTTCCGCTCAACAGCAACCACAATAGATTTATCCATCTTATTGCTGACTACCAGGCCGGTACGTGTTTTTCTTAAATTTCTTTCCATTTCGATGCTTAAAAAATTTATTTACTTTCAGAAGCAGGCGCATTGTTAATTCAGTATTTAAACGAGCAATATCCTTGCGTACTTTGCTGATACGGGTTGGATTCTCAATGGCCGAAACTGCATGTGCAAATTTCAGTTTGGTAAGGTTAGCCCTTTCCTCTCCGATCCTTGCTGTCAACTCTTCAGTCGTTAGCTCTAAAATTTCTGAGTTCTTCATTTTCTTATATTAGTTTTTGAGTTCTTAGTTCTAAGCCTGCTATATCAAACTGACAACTGCAAACTCAAAACTGCTAACTTATTTATGCTTCTACGTAATCTCTACGTGTTACAAACCGGGTCTGAACCGGTAATTTTTGAGCTGCGAGGCGCAATGCCTCTTTAGCAACTTCCAGTGGCACACCTTCGGCTTCAAAAATGATCCTTCCGGGGCGTACTACCGCAACCCAGTACTCAGGAGCACCTTTACCTTTACCCATACGTACCTCAGCTGGTTTCTTGGTTACAGGTTTGTCAGGGAATATCCTGATCCACACCTGGCCTTCACGTTTCATAAAACGTGTTACAGCGATACGTGCAGCCTCGATCTGACGGCTGGTGATCCAGGCCGGCTCGAGTGATTTTATACCGAAAGAACCAAATGATAGTTCAGCACCACGAGTGGCCATTCCTTTCATTCTGCCTTTTTGCATTTTTCTGAACTTCGTTCTTTTTGGCTGTAGCATTTTTTTAAGCTTTTGTATCTAAACGATGTCTGTCTCGACTTGATTTATTAAATATTATCTTCTGCCTGGTCCACCTGGACGATTACCGCCACCACGGTTTTGACCACCACCGCCACCACCCGGGCGATTTTGACCACCACCGCGACGATCACCGCCACCCTGGTTACCACCTCTTCTATCACCACCGCCACTTCTGCGTTCACCACCACGTTCGCCGCCTCTTTCGTTGCCACGACCGCCAAATGATGCCGAACCTTCCGGACGGCCACCTTTACCGCTCGCGCTGCTGGTACCACCAATGTTTGGTGATAAGTCGCGTTTGCCGTAAACTTCGCCTTTGCAGATCCATACTTTAACACCGATCTTACCATAAGTAGTAAGCGCTTCTGCCAAAGCATAGTCAATATCTGCGCGGAATGTATGCAGAGGGATTCTTCCTTCTTTATATTGTTCTGTACGTGCCATTTCAGCACCGCCTAAACGGCCTGATGTCATTACTTTTATTCCTTCAGCACCCATTCTCATGGTTGAAGCAATAGTAGTTTTCATTGCACGACGGAAAGAGATACGAGCCTCAAGTTGTTTAGCTATGCCTTCTGCAACTAATTGTGCATCCAGTTCAGGGCGTTTGATCTCGAAAATGTTGATCTGAACATCTTTTTTGGTCAGTTTCTTCAATTCTTCCTTGATCTTATCAACTTCCTGGCCGCCTTTACCGATCACAATACCCGGACGGGCAGTGTGAATAGTTACGGTAATACGTTTCAGGGTGCGCTCGATAACTACTTTAGATATACCGCCTTTTGCGATACGTACTGAAATATACTTGCGGATCTTTTCGTCTTCAACTAATTTATCGGAGTAGTTATTGCCACCGAACCAATTAGAATCCCAACCTCTGATGATTCCTAATCTGTTACCTATTGGATGTGCTTTTTGTCCCATCTTAAATTAATTGTTATCTGTTTTACTGTCCACAATAAGAGTTACATGGTTTGAGCGTTTGCGGATACGATATCCACGGCCCTGGGGAGCGGGACGCAGTCTTTTCAACTGGCGGCCACCACCTACTGATACCTCTTTTACAAATAAAGCGCTGTCTTCTACACGTTTGCCTTCATTTTTTGCTTCCCAGTTTTTAATAGCTGACAGCAATAATTTCTCAACACGAATAGCAGCTTCTTTATTAGTATATTTCAAAATATACAATGCCTTTTCAACGTTTTCTCCACGGATCAGGTCAACCACCAAACGCATTTTGCGCGGCGAAGTCGGGCAGTTTTGTAACTTGGCAGCAGAAGCTCCTCCTTGCTGAGCTTTTTCCTGCTCTTTACGCTGTCTGATCTTTACAGACTTTTTGATTTTTGTTGTTGCTTCCATTACCTGTTATTTTTTCTTTTCTGCGTGACCACGGAATGTGCGGGTCGGCGCAAATTCGCCCAACTTATGACCAACCATGTTTT
>Ga0307510_10003893_pt1 | contig 17496 bp, 25 predicted proteins | sample 12_EM_MG_FD_207224 | JGI IMG/M metagenome (GOLD analysis project Ga0307510, IMG submission 207224) | Populus trichocarpa ectomycorrhiza microbial communities from riparian zone in the Pacific Northwest, United States - 12_EM | ecosystem: Host-associated > Plants > Roots > Unclassified | place...
AGGGCTGTCGGGAGTTTGACACGCCGTAACTCAATGCCGATTCGGCGCGGGTTTAGCATTAGCTGAATTGTAGTAATGCAATACTGATAACCCTGTCTTGCACGAAAACATCTCCAATGGCACTTGTAACCAAGCAACCGATCACTTATTGCACGGTGACCCTCGAATCCAGAGCAGCGCCAACTTGTTGTCGTAGTTAACCGAATGTGTGTCCGCCTGATTCAGAGTGGTGCTGGCGGACCCACCTTTTTTTTTTTTGCTGCCCCCTTTGATTTCCTTCTGTGGGAATCCTTCAACCCTCCAAGCTCCCTTTTTCCCCCAAACAGAAAAACAAAATGCTGACAGATACTGGAGTATCGACAATTCCTGTGTGCTGTTCGCACCCACTTAACCCCATCCTTGTTCGACCCCTCACCCTTTTTTTTTCTTTTTCCACATCGCTCCTCTCCCCCGTTTTCCACTAAGCAAAAAGCAACATTACATCAATTTCGCTCTTTTTCGTTAAAATGCATGTGTACCGTGATTGATTTGTCACCGTCTTTTCCTCTCTCTTTTCTTCCCCTTCTCCCATCATGATACGGTAATTCCGGGGAACTTCGAACGAAGGAAAAAGAGCACAGAAGGAAAAAGGAAAGTGAGGGAAGAAAAAAGGAATACCGATGCAACATGAAGGGTGTGAAAAAAAAAGAAAGGAATGGGGTTTGCCCCCCAGAACAGATGCGGTCTCAGATAATAGGAGCGAACTGGTCTGCAAGAACTGGGGTAAGCGCGAATGGCGACCAAAAAATGTCAGCCAACGAGGCCGGTGCTGAGACCACCCAGGCAAAGAAACTGGCACACGACCCCTCTGGCCCTTTGTGCGTGCAACCCAACCAAGAAGAGAAGAAAAATCTTCCTTCTTCTCTATCACCAGAGAAAGGAAAGAAAAAAAAGGAAAAAAACCAGACCCTCCTGCCATACTTGCTGGTCACTCTAGCGCGAGCTGAGGGCCCGTGGGCAGAAACTCGTCCGGCTTGCGACTTGGCTTGTCTGCACGCTGCTCTTCCCCACAACCGCTACTTACAGCAGCTGCTGGCCCTGCTAAGCTTTCGTCGTCCTCGTCCGCAAGCTTTCTCTCACAGTATCCACTCCCATTCGTACGTTGCAGGCTGTAGTTCATCCCCAATCCCTCCTAAGTCCCGCCAGAAAACAACGAATGTGATAGAGACTTTCGAGAGGTATCAAGAAGGGCTAAAAGGGAAGGGAAAATATCCACCAAAAAAAAAGGCACCATCGAGGACAACGTGAGAGGAAAGGAAGGAAGGAAGGAAAGAAGAAAAAAAAAGGGCAAAGGGAAAAAGGCTACAAAAAACAAGGAAAAAACAGGAGAGATAACCACGACTACTACTACAACCAAACATCCGCGACTGCCACTGCTGATACCAATCCAATACAATACAATAACTGCAATGGCATCCCCGCCCCCTGCTCCTCCTCCTGACGAAACAATACTGTCAACATCGTCCATCTTCTTTTCGTTTTCACCCGCCCCGCTTCCTGGTATATTCTCCTTTACATCACCACTGCCCGCCGCAACCACAGTATCATCCTCGTATTCATCGTCGTCATATCCTCGAAAACGGGCACGACCACTGGCGGACATCGATGGGCTGGATGGTGACTTTCGTGACTACAACAAGAAACGTCGGCTACGACTGAAACTGATCACTTCGCGACTGAGCGAACCCTTCGCCGTTCCCCCAACAAACATACTCGATCGAGGAAATTGCTCTCGAGTAGCGTTATGGGCAAAGACGAGAGCGGCTTCACGCAACGTCCTGAGAAAGGCAGCCATACTGAACAAAATAAAAAGAGATGCTATGGCTGCGAGGGCTGCTCAGGAACGGCAGGTTGAGATAGCCAGGCAACAATTCAGGTAGAAGAAACCATCCAATATCCCTCCATCCCACATTACTTTACTACTTTGCCTTCTACTTGCTCGCCTTAAGAAAGGAAAGAAAAAGAACCTGACATCATCACACACTCTTTGATTTTTTGAACCTTTTTTATATTCTTTTTTGGATGGACGAGAATATATGAATCTGACATTTGTTGTTTTGTTACGATCCAGAGAAAGGATTGCAGCGGCTGCCCAATCGAGCCCCAAACGAAATCACGTAGCCCAGTTCCACCCGCCGCTAGATCAAGGGGCATATATAGTGAAGCCTCGAAAAGTGAAGGGCTCAAAGAGCTTGCAGCACTTAAAAAAAAGTCATAAATCAGACTTATCGAGTATACCAGACCCCTACGGCATCCCAAAACATCGGCGACCACCAACACCTCCCAGCGAATCGGAGTTGGATTGGCAGCGACAAGACATGGGTTTGGGCATATGAATGAATCGGGTATCAAACAAAGAAACATGGAAATCAAAAAAAAAAACCTTGATGAAAAGTTCTGGGAGGGTTTTTGTTAGATGTCTTTTTTTGTATTCTGTTTGTATTCTTCCTTTTTTCTTTTTCTTCGTGGTGTTGATATTTCGAGTGGGGTAACAGGAACTGGTCATTTGGGAGACGCGGAGTAATGGAGCCAACTTTTTTGGAGAAAGCAAAAACTGGTTTTTTTTTGGTTCCTTTCTAATTGCTGTTCAGTCCTTTTCTCTCGCTCGCTTTCCGGATATGTACAACGTTTTTTTTCTCTCTCTCTTCATTGCGCTTTATTGGGAGGGGATTCGTCAAATTCTGTATTCTGTCATTCTTATTTGTTCTCGTCATAACTCTTTCTGGTGGCTTTTGTACTTCATACGGTTTTTTGGGGGGTGAGTTTGTTGGCTCTATCCTTAGCAATGTCGCACATAGCCTGCATGTATTCCAATTTTTTGTATGTTAGTTACCCTCGCAGCAATACCCAGGGAGGTAGGGGGTTGTAGTGATAGTGGGGGATAAGGAGAGAAGGGGATACAGAGATAGGGAAGGGGGCAGCAGTCGATGGGAAGAAGGAAGGGAGGAGGAGGGTGTTAGGAAAGGGCGGAGGGCACTTGGATGGCTTCTTCTTTCTCAGCTTCGAAATCCCACCGAGAGATTCTCTTTTCCATATCTTTAATGATGATTTGCCTGCTACGACCGTTGACAAAGGTGCTTTTACCTCAAGGGTTAGTTTGTGCAAAACCTTTAACTCGTCTTTGGAGTGATCGTCGTAATGACCTGGGTTGAGCAGTTGGGCAGTGACCTACATATATCTCATTCCTATCGATCCGCAGAAACAACCTCACATTAGTCCAAAAACCACAAACTCAGAACTCAAGACTTCTTTCCCCTCCTCTCGCTCGAAACACAAGACGCGAAACGCAAAAACCCACGGCAGTCATCAAACCAGCCATGAATCAAGTGAAAAATAGGATGTAGAAAATCCAAAAGTCAAAAAAGGGCCAAAAATTTCAGGAAAACTCACCAGGAAACTTCCTCTCATACTCCTCATTCAACCTCTTGAGAGCCTCCTCCTCCTCAGCATCGGGCGCCGCAAGGCTAGCCTGCTCCTCCGCCGACGCCTCGCTCTCAATCTTCTTGGCCCCTAGCCCCGGATGCGCCGCGAGTATCTTCAGCAGCCATTCCGTATTCTTGGGCGTCTTGCTCCCATTCAGATCCGCCAGCAACCCATACACAATCCCAACGAGGTCGTCGTAGCTCTCGAATGGTCCGGCAGCGAGGTACTCGAGTGCGAGCGTGTTGAGCGCCGGGCAGGGCTCAAACAGGGCGCTGAGTATCTCTATGTGTTTTCTCGTCGAGAGGGTTGGGACCGTGTGTGCTGGGGGGAGTTTAAAGGGTGTGGGAGACATATGTGCCTTTTTGTTGTTGTTTTTTCTCTATTATTTTTTTCTTTCTATTTTTTTTTTTTTCGCAGGTTGTAATGGGGAATTCGTGTATGTGTAAAATAAAGTTTGGTGGATAGATAGATACGATAGATAGATAGTATTAGGCGATTCAATTAGACTTTTTTTTTGATGATTCTTCTCTCCTTCTGGTGAGGTTTTGTGGGATGTGGCGCAAACAGGGAAGGTGGATGATTGTTGGGGTTGTTGATAGTGAGATGTCGATAGTGGAAGGGGTGACAGTCGGTAGTCGATAGTGATAGCGGCTTTGGGTATGTAATGGAGTGCTTTTCTGGATGCCTTTTCGTACGGAGGGGGGAGGAAGGCAGTTTACAGTGATGAGTTTTGAGGAGATAATAGATGGATGTGATGGATTGGGGAGAGTTTGATCGGTCTTCCAAGAATACCGTGGAGGTACCTCAGTGGTAATATTCGTGGTGATAGAATAGGGAGAAAACCACACCACACCGCACAGCACAAGAGCACAAGGCCCAGCTCGTAGTCGCCGAATAGGATAACAAGGGAAGGGCTGTTGAGAGGAATTGTTGGGGGAGAGAGCAGGAGCAGGAGCAGGAGCAGGAGTACGGTGGCAGAGAGGTACGGTAGGTAGGTAAAGGTTAGGCTGGCTCGGTAGTGGATAAAATAAACTGGTGTAAGGAGCCACGCTCGCTGTACCCGTAGAGGAGCCCGTTTGCTTTTCTCCGCTCCACGGTACTATCTGCTCGATGCTCTGTTCTGTCTGACCTTCCCCTTTTTTTCCCCCCGTCACTCACTCAATTCCATTCTAACAACATTATTGGTCATTGGCTTTATCTCTGGACCGGGATATATGCCATACAGAGACCGTTAGGGTAGAGGAGGGAGTATTTATTTTGGTTCAAACCAATGAATGGATGAGGTGTACACTTTTTTCCCCTCTGCCCTTTATTTTGCCTTCCAGTCAATGGTTGTTGTTTTCTGGGTGCCGGGATGCAAGGACAGAAGGGGAGACAAACAAGCACCAACGGGGCGGGCCTCGGCTTGTCCCGCCTGACGGAAATAGCCTTCCCACGCGAGAACTCCCTTGCAGATCCGGCTCCGGCCTATCTACCCTGCCCCGCCCCCCCAATCTCATGGCCACACGTTTAAGGAGAATTAAAAAGAAGGGGAGAAAAAAAAAAGTGCCCAGAATCGTGTGTGTGTGTTTAAGGTACACTGCTGTGATAGCGTGGGAGAGGGCAGGTGAGATGCGTGGCACAAACGATGAATTGGGGCGTGGAAGCTCGTCTTGGTTTCTGTGAGGGCGGTGGGTGGTCCGGTCCGGTCCATAATACAGTGCATATGGACTCCGCTAATACCCTCTTTTTCAATGGTATCATACCATATTATTACGGAACAAGTATTCTATATACAGTACACCCACCTCAATACACTTTTAGGATATAACATGCGTCTTCTCCCCAACTGTCTACTGTTGATGACTAGGTGTTTATGACACACTGATATCACTCTTTGGGTTGGAGATTATCCGTTGCTTCAAAGGGGCACCTTAACTCCGGTGACTACTTCGTCTAGAACCCCTTGAACATCAGCGTGCTTCAAATACTTTGCAATTGCGGTTGGTCGGCTTCCCCAGAGTGTACTTCGTTCGCCATCGGGGTGTTGGACGAGCTCAATGCGGTGGCTGTAGACTTTATAGACTCCAAGGCTTGCCAGCGATGGGGTCACGAAATCTAGGCTATGTAGCGGTGCAAGGCATCTAAGTCGCGTCAGCAAAATATTTCCCCTAGTCTATAAAGGGTACTCAAGGGCTAACAGGTAAGAGTGCATATGTCGGGATGCCTACCTTACTAGTTCCTCAAAATCCTTCGTTGCTCTGGTAGAGATCCCACCGGCTACCGCTCTATGCATTCTCAGGAAAACGACTAGATCGAACATATACCTCCTGATCTCAACGCCAACTGTCACATCGTCCGCCATCGACTTTATAGTATCGACTATATCTTTGGGAACTAGGATATTTTTTCTGGCCTGTGGGAATCTCGGTCCTCCGAAAGGAGGTGGAGTTGTTGACACCTTTCGGATAACAACAGAGGCCAAGGAGTCGGCATCGGATTGCTCGGACCCAGCTTCCCGCTCGACCTCCTCTGGGAATCCCTCGTCAGAAGGATGATGATGGGAAATAAAAAAGTGATCACACTATACCACCATAAGCTTCCTCTTTGATTTAACTTTGGATTTGGAAATTACCAAGTGGCTGGAAAGGCTAGACTCGTCATTGGGTTTTCCGAGTAAAGCAATCAGGAGAAATCGATCGGGGGCGTAATGAAAGTTTTTCTTTCTTGTGTAGAATCGCTTGGTTCTGATAAGCTGTTAGACATTAGCTTGTTTCAGTGTCTTATCCTGGCATCTCCGGTTATTTAGCCTACCTCCAATGCTTGAGTCTGGACCTGATCACTTGCGAGATCGAGGTCCTGGGCGATAATAATGTTGGCAAGCTTACGGCTACCACTTGTGCTCTCATCGTGAGTACCTTGTGATGAGGTTCGTAGAAGGCTTGGGTGGTTTCGGGCGCCAAAGTGGGATTCTCCAGACTAAAAGCTATAAGCTAAAGTAAACGGGGGGCGAAGAGCTGGACTACCTCACGGTTATTCACAGGTGATATGCCATGCGAGGTGGGCGAAAGTCGAATATCATCAAGTAGCAATGGTTCTATAAAATCGTCAAGAGTGGTATCAGAGGCGCACCGAACAACCGTCACCGTAAGTCCAAACACTGCCGGCCCGAGCTGCCAAAACATTAGAGAAGCCCCCCAAGACTTCAAATGAACACTCACTAGCTCAATCTGCTGCCGCAAAAGATCTAAGCACTCTGGCTCTGTCGTGAGAATACAATGCTTTCTAGCAACCAGTGATAACAACACCGCAAGCTCGACATCATTAAGCTGGTGGACTAAATCCGCAATGTGTTCTCCGTCCATGCATGCCGTTTCGGGGTTATAGTTTGTAAGTGAGGAAGGTGAGAAGCAAGCTCGCGCGTGAAAAACGTCAGGCTCATTGGTAGCTCCCGTGAGGGCAGAAGTGTTGAGGCTCGAAGTTGAAATTAGGTCAGCGCACTGAAAATCCGTGGTTACCCGGCTTGGTGACGCAACCCTACGCAACCAGTTGATTCTTATCCCTCTGACACCCCGCCCATCCCCGGTCTCGCAACTAGCATCATGAAGTTGACTAAAACCCCCCAGGAATTTGTCGATGAGAGCCTGCTACTACTAAAAGCTCGGCCTTCAACGGTATGTTTAACTAGGGTTTAATTCGTGGTATGGAACTAATTTTCTTCCAGACTAGAATAACTACTTCGTACCGTGCGGCCCCAACTGGAAAAGGAAAGCTTACTCTTAAAACCTACGATCCTGTTTCCGGTGCTCTTGTGAAGTTTCGGACCTCTAAGATTGCGGTTGTGGGTCGGTTGGTCGCCGGATTGAGTAGGCTTGGAAGGCAGCAGGCTGGAGTTCCAGAGCCTGCAGTTGTGGGTAAGAATCTGTTCACTGCCCTCAGGGCCGCCTCTGGGTGGTTATAGTTTGCACAGTGTGACTGGCGGTTAACGGCCTGGGACAGAAACTCCAGTGGCAGAAGCTCCCTCTGCGCCGGGGACAAGCACACCAATTCCTAGACAGACAGCACCGGAGGCTTCAAAGCCGAAGAAGAAGAAGAAGAAGAAGGGAAAGTCATAGCGGCACCGTTTGTTTGGTGGGCTTGGCGTGGAGGTGGTATGCCTACTGTAATATAATGTCATGGAGGCCAGCCTCTCGGAGGTCTTCTATACAAGGGTGTCTCCGTTTGGACTTTAAAAACAGCTAGGGTATGATAGAATATGGTAACGAAATAGTCTTACCTCGATTTCCGGAACGTTTGCGATGAATTGGCGAGGGGATGCAAACCTCAGGAAATATCACTCGTATAGAAACTCTTTGCCGCACGGGTACGAGGGGTAAGGGCCTGTTTGGCAAAAACGGGGGGACAAACAACAGTTCCGTTTTGTGATTATTTTACCTATAGGAACTGTTGTTTTAGAATTTTGGAACGGAGGGGAAACGGTCATTTGTATGAGGCAGCGGAACGGAACTGTCGTATCCAAACAGGCTCAAGTAAGTCAGTAGAACTTCCTCTGACTGGCTCTAGGGTCTTCTCGACCACTCAGAGAACTGTGGTTCGAGAGACCCTCAGGCACACCCTAAGTACTTGTGCTCGTATCGGAATATCAATACTGGGTACTCGAGTATACGAAGCTTGTATGGTACACGTTTCTGGCGACATTGCCCTGTCTAGCACGCAACGAAAATACCATTTTTCTCACTGAGATGGCATTTTTCTTCTTATGATAATAATATTATGTTTATTGGGCATATAACCTATCTTAATCTTAGGAGATACCCTAACATTTCCATCAAAACTTGAAACTAAGCGTGAAAAAGCTGAGATTCATGCAGTATCACATGACCTACTTGTTCTAATTAATGTTGCGGGAATGGCGAGGTAGGATAATAGGGTGAGGGTCTAGCCATTGTCCCCTATCGGAGTAATAAGATTAAAGATGGCAGGAGCATGGTCGAGAGACTACCGTAGTCAAAGAAGTAAGACTGAGGGGATTACTCGAGTATGTAGTTTCACTTAACGTTCATTATTTCTCACTAGGCTACTCTAGCTTCAATACTAGTTTGACTTCTGGTACTAACCTTTTCCCACCTGTCTTGATGTAGTCCCAAAACATCTGTAACCATATGAGGCGCATTTCTTTCGTCCATTCAACGACCTCTTTAGGCGTTTCTAGTGAATAAATAGCGCCATGTTTGGCATGCCAATTACACCCCTATTTATAAACGGATGAGGAAAAAACCCCCATTTAACTGAGAAAAATAACATTTTTGTTGCGGCGCCGAACAGGGCCCCAATTTTCTTGAAAATGGGTCTTTTTATATGGTTCATGCCAGATATGGCTTTGATCATATATCTGTTGTAAACCCCCCTTCTTCTTCCCATCACAATCTGGGCTCCGGCCATACCAGCTGTTAAAGTTGTCTCTGCCTTTTACCTTATAACATTTTCTCAATGAAGCCCCGGTTGTCGGGGATCCTCGGCATCTTCATATTGGGCCGGCATGCCGCGGCCGCACCGTACAGTGGGACTTCGAATGCTCTGTCAAATGCGACAGCCAGAATTGGCCAGTCTCAATCATTGGGCACGAATCCTCGGGTTATGGTTACTCAGGTTAACACCGCCGAGGCAGTGGGAGAGCTCGTACCCGAGCTGGGGGCAAGCACAGCCGGTAGGTCTCAATTGTGGACTGGACTGCTCTCTCTCTACTCACTCATCCCTGCTCAATAGTAGCAACTTTGGAACTGGAACCTACACTAAAGATGGCAGCGGTTTGTAAGTTTCAATACCCCATCTAAGGACTTATCATCTGCTCACCAGTGTGATCCTCAGCACCAGCCCTAGAGTTTGGACCTGTCCTGAAAAGATCCATACCTAGTAAGTTTCCGCCCGGGGTAAGGCACACCCCTTCACTGATTAGTATTCCATAGCAACCTTTGCAATAGAAACCCGGACAATAGCCACAACTGCAATAGCCACTACGCTCGTGGCTACTGACCCATCTTTCCCACCTCACCACTTCTGGGAAGTCGACCACTGGCCATCGCCACTGCCCTATATTCATGCGCAGTTAACACCAGGCTCCTTAGGCTCTGGTGATGAGCGGCCCAATGTGGGTGTTCACTGTCTTGAAGAGTTTAGGTATGTATATAGATGGTTTAACGTGACTTGGGTTCCAGCGAAGGGTAATGATAAGATGTGTGGTAAGTTAAAGAGGGAGCTGCAGAAGGAGAATGTGGTAATTTTAGGGTATCGTTGTCAAGAGGTGTCTGGTTGGAGGAACTGGGAGGTCGGAGGAGGGAGGAAGATGGAGGCTACGGGGGGGAGACTGCTTCTCCCTAGGAGAGACCTGGGTGCTATGGTTTGGAAGGCGTTTGGCGATTATAATGTCTGGTATGAGGGGAGGGCTAGGGGGGAAAGGCTGTGTAGGGATAAGAATTGGGGTTCGGAGTACACGGGGGGTAGGCAGTATTAAGAAACTAGGTATGCTGAGCTTTAGACGGGAATCAGGGATGGAAATTGGCGGCATGGGTATTAAGCGATAAAGAGTTGTTTTGTCGGGAGAGGGTGCGAGTGAGTGCACTCGGAATGGATGGTGGCCGGTCTGGTGGCCGCATTTCCCGAGAACAAGAACCAACGTATAAAGGTGGCATCATACGAGCACATAGGGGACTGAATATGGATTTCGGGTACTGGACTCTCCCTCTTACGGTTGGAGGTCCTCTGCCCAATACATTCAAATCGGTGGTGATGGTGTATTAAGGAGGCATTGAAGAGTGATGATAGAGATAGCTTAGGAAATGGTTACTTGTGGTAACTGCTCTTCTGAAACCATCTCATCTTAGACCGGTGCTTTTTGGTTCTATGTTCGTTGTTGTGCGTGTGTGGTTGTACTTCCCTTGCCTGCTGGAAGGAAGGAGGGTCGGTCCTCAGGCTGAGTAAACACACCATTGTCATAATTAGAACGATAACTCGGTGATTGGTTCTCATACCTGTATCACTCTCAGCTATTTTATTCCAGAGCACTGGTGAGTCTCTAGCCTAGGGGTCGGGTTCTTCGTGGGAGACATAGCTGGACCTCGGAATGGTCGTGCTTGTGGTAGGGGTAGGTTTGTCTGCTTCCACCTGGCCTCATCGGGGAAGTAGACAGGCACTGCACGCATACTCCTGTGCGGTGCGGTGGCGAGTCTGAGGTAAATAGAGATAGGGTCTTTTGCGCTGGGAACTAGCCTTTGGCTGTGGGGGGCTCAATACAGGTGGGCGGGAGACACGAATGTCAGCCCGAGCTCTTGTTGTTATGATACTGGTGGGGGTTTGGCGTTGATTCTTCAACCTCTCCTGGATCCTGGAGCTGGAAATTTGCTAGGGAAATAGACTAATGGGTAACCTGGGTCAGCGGCTTAACTTGATGGGATCTCATCTTGCGGGAGATTTACAGGGAAACCTTGGGTAGGGTACTGTGCGAGTATAGTACAGTACTGTCTTGTAGTTTGAGATTTGTATTCACGGCCATCGGAAAGGCTGGGTTCGGATGAGATATGGATCAGTGGCCCCTGGACTCTTATTGCAAGTATGATAGCAAGACGGATGACGAGTTTGGAGGAAGTATGATAACTGAGTGCGGTGGTGACGCCACAAGCGAGGTTCAAACAATCCTGGTGGCTTACTGAACTGTGGCTAGGATATCCTGTGGCGCTGAGCCAAGGATTATTATTTGATGGCCCACAAGATGGGGTAAGACAGTCTCACATACAAGCGCTCGGGGTGCTGGACGGGCGCGGAGTGATGCCTTCTATGCGTCACTGTTTTTAGGATTTTGCTTTGAACAGGGCTGGCTGGCAGAGAAAGCGGTGACGTTCATAACTTTAATTTCCTTGTATCCCTGGTATTGTTATTATTATTATTTCGCTCGCTTGGGCAATTAATCCCAATTCTTGCTCAACTCGAGTGCGGGCACCAGTACTTGTACTCGAGTACGCTGGTATGATATGATAATATTATGAAAGCGAATACTCGTACGAGTACAGCGCTGTAAACCCCAGCGGCCGTGAGTGCCATGTTCGCGGTACTATCACCGGTAGACTACCTTGAACTGCGAGAACACGGAATTCCCAAAGCATCAGAGACCTCCCCCCGAAAACGAATCCTGAAACTCGCATTGGTAGTCTACTACCCTCTTAAGCTTTGGCTGGTCGATCACAACTAGGAACCATACATGATCAGGGGATTAATGGAAGTCGCTTCCATCCAAGCCAGAAACCCTAAGAGCGCCACGCCCATCATCGCTCTGATAGCCTTTGGTGGTGAATGCGCAATGATGACGGCATCCACTTGCGGATGCCTTTTCTTAAGCCCCTTGCTTTTTGTCTTGTCTTATCACTCGATGGCTCAATTGCACGGAGGGTGAACAGGGAATAACGGTGCCAGTTCCTTCTGCCTGCTGGTGAATAGACTATTCTAGTCCACACAGGTTCTGCTCATCCTCCAGTCCATGGTTTCATACGAAGCGTCTCCCCCTCGGTGCCCCCATCTTTGTTTGTCTTGCTGGTTTCCCCCTTCGCCCTCCGACTGCCGGTACTTAAGCCTATGACCCTCCTCAGGAATCCCTTTCTCACACACGAGCCCACGCAAACAGAAAAAATCTGCAGGTTTGTACTTTTAAACGACCCCCCCTACTATCATACGTTGTCCTCGAGTACTGCGGATCTGTTATAGCTCAATACTTCCCTATCTCTCACTCGCATTGCTACGCCACCAAACCTCACTCACAACAATTCAAGCATGAGTTCGAAAGTGAACAGACCCGTTGATCCTAAACAAAGGGACAGAGATGTCGACAACAAACTCCGGCTTTACGGAATCTACAGTGGTATGTTGTCTTTTTATTTGTAACCCTGGTTTTCAAATGTGCTAACCTCGCAGCAGGCTTCCAGAATGGCAGACTGCCGTCAAACGAACAAATCGACGTCGCACTCTCCTCCCTCACGGATCACACGAAACTGAGATCCCCTAACCAGAACCTGTCGGACGAGGGGAAGGTCATTCTCGAGGACTTTCGAGCCGTCGTTGAGGAGGCGAAGCGTCTCATCTTGGTGAAGAATCATGATCAAGTTTTTCAGGAATTCATTTGGAATACCACTCAGCTTGGTGCTAAGGGAGGGCCGCAGACGTCTGCACCCGGTGTCCCGGTATCGAGGGAATCGGCCAATAGGGACGCTGAGCAGGCGCGAGCTGGTTTTAGAACTTTGGGTCAATTGATTATCACCAATGGGTAAGTTCACGAGTGACATCCTATGACGACCCACTGATAATGGCTTCATTCTCCAGAGAGTTCCGCAAGCTTCTCAACGATACTGTTATCCTCCTCCGCGACATTGCCGGCGATGCTGCTACCAAGTCTGCCTCGCACATTAGTCCTAGTGAAGAGCAGCTGAGGCAGATGGACAACCCAGCCCCTGATCACCAATGGCACAATGCCCCAAGCCTATCCCGTGAAAACTTCAAGAATCAGGTCCGCGACCAGTTCAGCCAAAACAAGCCAGTGCCTCGCGGCGAAGCTCGGGAGGCCATTGGAAACGCCACCCAAGCTGCACGGTCGGCCAACGACCAGCATAACGGCACCGCCAGTGGCATAGATGCCAGCAGTGGCATTCATGCTGGTGCAGCGGAGCTGCGTCAGAGGGTTGACGAGGGCATCCTGGAAGAGCATAAACTAAGGACGCGCGAGTACAGGGAACGCGCCAGCAATTACGTGCAGAATAAGATGCCTCAGGAGCGCCGTGAGCATGTCATCTTCAGGTTGAAAAAGATGATTGTCGAGATCCAAAGCCACCAAGATTACCAGCAGGCTATCGACACATTGCTCGGGCTCGCAGAGACCTACACTGGCCACACCAAGGGCATTGCTAGGGACGGCACCGGAACTGTCAAGGGTGCCCACGAGGATAGCCACCTCCAAAGTGCCGAGAAGAGCTTGAAGGTTTGTTACATGTTCTAATGTTTCTGCATAACCCTGAAGCTAACCGGGTGCAGGTTATTCTTGAGCGTTTCGCGAATTACACTAGTACTGAGGACTTACTCGATTCCATCAACGATATCTACCGTGATGCTGATAATGACCCGGAGCTCAAGGATTGGTTCCGTGCCGTCAACAACTACATCCGCACCTGTCTCAAAGAGGAGGGCTATATCATGCGCCATGAGTCTACTGAGCAGTACAACCGCTTGTACGATCACGGTAACTTCTTGCTTCGCAACCGCTACCGTGATCACACCGATCGTGTTGCCAATGAATTCAGATTCTTGGGTGATCAATTCGCAGCAGACCCGGACAATCAGGGCTTCCGTCGGGCCATGCAGAAGCTGTTCAATGACCTTGGAAACGACGAAAACGGCAGGCCTGCATTCAAGAAACACCTTATCAAGGACGTCACTCAAATCATCATTCCCGAGCTGTTTGAGAGCGTTCGCTACATTCCTTTCCCTAGAATTGAGTATTCTGATCCGATGATTGATGCTGTTATCGAAAACCTCATCATTGAATCTGACAACATGATGCCTAATGTCGTTGAAATGGGCAATGACAATTACTTCAGATTCGGTCGTAAGACTGTTTCCAGCAAGCACAGCCACACCGCCATGATCTCTGCTTCACAAATCCAGTGTGATATTAAAGGTAGGTTGGATCGCGCCCTGCTCAGATGGATTGAACCTGTGCTCATAATAATTCGGGATAGACGTCAGCTACTATATCAAGAAGAAGCAGGGGTTTCCATCCATTACCGATACTGGTGTTGCCGATGTCTTCCTCGGAGGTGATGGGTTTAACTTCAAGCTTCAGCTGGCGACTTCCGACAAGCTCGACCGTGCCCGATTCTTCAAGGTTGAAAGGGTCGATGTCGGTATCAGCGCCCTCAGGATCAAGTTGAAGAAGTCGAACCACAGAGTTCTCTTCGCTCTATTCAAGCCCATATTGATGGGTATTATGAAGCCTGCTATCACGAAGATTCTTGAGAAGCAAATCCAGGATACTTTCGGTCGTCTTGATCGATTGGCATATGCCATCTACCAAGAGGAGCAGAAGATTGAACGTGACATCAGGGAAAACCCCGACCCAGAGCATGTTCAGAACATCTATAGCCGCTACTACCAGGCTGCCCAGAGGGAGCTCGCCAACCGTAAGAAGAAGGCCGAGGCTAAGGTTGCTGACAAGCACGCCAACGTCGCGGTCACCCAGCACGAGTCCATGTTCAAAAACATTTCCCTTCCCGGCGGCATCTCGACCAAGGCCACTGAGTACAAGGATCTATCTAAACGTGGAGATGGATGGGGCAGCGACGTTTTTACCATCGGCTCAGCTAGCCCAACATCAAACCTCCGAGAACCTCAGCCGATCACTCGCAAGTCGCCGTACGCTCAGCGTCGCACTACTCGAGGCCGTGAGACTGCTTCTGTTGGTGGCGCTTCCCGGGACAGTGGATACCATGCCAACGATTACCATGGGCATGGCACTGGCACTGGCACTGGTAATACTGGATTCGGCGATAAGTTGGCTGGTGGCCAGTACGATAGTGTTGGGAACCGCAAGATCGGCGAGTACACCCTCAACAGGCCCCTTGATGAGAATTATGCTGCCAATCACTCGCGAACCACCCCAGCTGTTTAAATTGTTTTTCTTCGTTTCCTTTTGTTTCGCGGTTATGAGTGGGGGGAAAGGGTGGGTTACAATGAAGAATAGTAAAGAGTCTGTCTGAGCTCGATTTGAGGCGGCTCAGTTACCTTTCAGTGCTTAATTTTTTTCTCTCCTCTTAGTTCTATTCTCCTTTATTTACCTTTTATGTCTTGGAACCAGCAGCTAGCTTTTGCATGGTACATGCCTGATCTCCCTTTTTGATTCTCATTGTACTGTCATTCACCAACTTCCGGTCGTGGTGGCAACGCAAGCATTAATATGTAGGTTTCGATCCTGGTTTCCTGTTTGTTCTGAGGTGTGTTGAAGTTGGTCGAATTTGAATTAAATGCTGGAGCAATCCCTCGGCTTGCATACCTCTAACATGGTGCCCCGTCGTGCTGGTAAAGGAGGAAAATTCCACAGTGAAGACGGCAGCCGTTGGACGCTCAAATATGTATTGTATCCCAGCTTGCCAACCTGGCATTCACCTGATGGAGTGCAGGGTGAGGGAACTCATTTTCTGCGAAATGCTTCCGATGACGTCGGTAATAAAGGACAGCAGATAACCTAGCGAGTTGCAAAGGGCAAATCATGCCCGGAGGTTGGACCGCCCTGCCACCACCGCCTAGCAAGCGAATGCGCACGTACGCCGACCAATCTATCTGAATCATCCCCATGTAAAGTACTAGTGTTGCTGTACCGGCTCCTACCTTCCAAAGTCTACTCGAGAACTCTGCTCGAGTACCGGTACTGTACTTGTATACTTGAGTACTCGTACAGGACCTATCCACACACCTACACTCAAGGATTCCACAACCAGCCAGCCAGCCAGCCAGCCGGCCAGAACCCCTCGCTCGGTCGATTTGTCAGACTGCATCGTAATCGCAATCGCACAACGTACTCGAGTATACACTCGAGCACTCTACACATGTTGCCTGACGTTGTCGTGCGTGCATTGGTAAGATGCATTTATGACAGGCTATTCCACTGGTTCAATAGTTCGGTTTAGTTTGCCAGTTGTTCTGGGAATTTTGATATGGGCGGGCTGTGCATGCTTGGTTGCTTGGCTCCGGCCGGGAGGTTGTTATCTCAGGATAACTACGATAGCGGGTTTAGACTGGACAAAGTTTTGCGTTGGGGAATGAATATATACCGGTATGTGGGGCAGCGTAGAGTATGAGCGTAAGTATCGTAGTCTCGCATCAGCGGGTGGGGGTTCCCGGGATCATAGAGCGTCACTTGCGTTTGAGGAGAGGTGGAGGAGGTGGTTGGACGGGTGGTGGTGCTGCCGCCGAATGTGCTATAATACTGCTTGTCCTCCAACGATGTCATTCCACTATGTTGTAGGGTATAGAGATGCACGGTTATCGATTCTGGTTCTGCACTTTGGGGGGTTTTTTATTTTTATCGATTCACTGGTATTCCCGTGGGGTCTTAATATCGTGCATGTATGATAGTAATGTGCTTGTACGGATCTTGTGTGGTACGATAGCACAAAGAGCACCGTAAAAAAAAACTTTCTTGCAACTCCCGTAGATCTCTAATCTTGGGACTTGGGGGGTAAAAAGTGAGAAGGGATAGTTCTTCCCTGGTATGTGATAGGCTGGGGTCCTCTGCCCATATGAGGTGGCTTTCGCAAATCGGTTAGCTTGCCAAACTAGAACCTACCTACAGAGGGGTACAGTAGATGCCGCAATGGACAGGAACGTCAGGAGATGGCGGATGGTGTGGGAAGGGTTTTTACGACAGAACATATAGTCTCACCTGCCTGCTGTATGATGAACGCCAAGAATCAATACCACAAAGTCTCGTTCAGTAATTTTTACTATGGGTGTTGACTTGGGCAAACTGTTCCTATGAAGTAAATTCATTAGCGTGTATGCAAAGCGCTGCTCGTTATTGTTAGGGATTCGTTATAAGAGGTCCATTATAAGAAGCCTGATGCGAGTAACCTTATTTAGAACTATTCTAATAGTTCAGCTAACGATAGTGATTGAGGTATGATATGGGATGCTCCGTCTAGCAATGGCCTAACACTATTTGGACCATCTTCTGATCTAACAAAAGAGAATCATGTCCTTCCTCTCTCTTCTAACCTCTCTACTAGTATATATTATAGCAGCCTGCAATAAAAAAAATGTTGAATCAACTTGGGAACTCTTCTAGTCTTAACAGTCGATACTTTAGGAGACTTACCAGTACCGTAAAAACTTGAATAATTGGACGGTGTGCTATGTCGTTGGACTTTCCTCTCCTAGTAAGGTCAAGAAATTTTGGTTTTTTTTCTGTCTCGGAGGGGGAAAGGGGCCGTGTTTTTGCTGTGTTTTTCGCCCCCTTTCCAGAGAAGG
>Ga0307510_10003894_pt1 | contig 17495 bp, 26 predicted proteins | sample 12_EM_MG_FD_207224 | JGI IMG/M metagenome (GOLD analysis project Ga0307510, IMG submission 207224) | Populus trichocarpa ectomycorrhiza microbial communities from riparian zone in the Pacific Northwest, United States - 12_EM | ecosystem: Host-associated > Plants > Roots > Unclassified | place...
ACCGGGCGTCATACGATGTGTCCAAACGACAAAGCTCGCGAACGTTCTGTAGAATGTCCTGCACTCCATGCTCTTGATTCCGCCCGAAGATTCTGCGGAACAGAAAATCGCGGTACTGAACCAGCGTTTACCCCATTGAACGCCAATTTTACAACGAGAAAGTGGGTATATGCGCACTCGGCTGTCCATACGGAACCCATTTACGATGGCGAGGGGGAGGAGGCGGGGCTCGATGGAAAGCGCCAGGGGAAACTGGCTAATGATCGGATCCTATCATCGTTGTGAATGCTGTGTGATTTGGCATGATTTGCAGGCACGCACCTTAGAGCAAAAGGGGATGAACTGTGGAGAGCGATGTTCGAGTGGTGGTACATCGAAACCTTTCAAAGGGGCTCACCTTGCCCTTCTCGAGCATCTCTACGATATTATCCGTCGCCAGATTACGCCTGTCTGACCCCCTTCTGCTCTCCCTGATGAAATTACGGAAGACGGTACCGTCATCCTCTCCTTTCGCTATGTTGATGGTCCCAAATCTCTCCGACGATAGCTTCATGAAATGCCCAAAACTCGACAAGGATAAAGTCCGAACCCAAGGAGTCTTGATGAAAGGGCAAGAGGAGCGAAAGTAATGCTGGATTGCGATCTGAACGAGGTAACGAGAAAGGTGCGCGCCGCTGCTCAACAAGACCTGGACTCGACGATAGGACCCGCATATAGGTAGGTAGATCGATAAATGAGCGGACTCACATCGAGGACTTGCTCGGTTATGAGTGGACCCCGACCAAGCGCCCAATAGAGGGCATGGACCGACCCATACCGCGAGATGAAGTAGTGAGCGTGGACATAGGGGTCTTTCGAGAACGAATTGAAGCGTCTGCATACGAGCACGAACGAAGAGGGGTGGTCGATTTCGTTGAAAATGACTTGGAGGACCTCATCTGCTCAGGGTTGAGCGCTACGCACGGGCTGTGGGGCTACGGCGGCGACACACCGGCAAGACGGTCCATTTCCAGTCAAATTGGGCTTGGCCAATGGGCCTCTCGATGCGATGTCTTCTGCCCGTGGAGGGGTCTGACAGCGGATATGGGGACGACAATAGGGGGGGACAGGGTTAGAAGCGTGGTAAGGGTAAAGTAAATATAATCGGCGGGCGGTCAGCCCTGTCAGGGGTTCTGCCAGCGGCACTGCTGTATAGTATCATTCCGAAATGCCAACGCACTGTATTGTGGGTGCTACCCTCCTCACAAATTCTGATCACCACAAGCCAATCATGTGTATAAAGCACGTCTAAAAGGTACGATCGTAATAGGTCCACCAGACTCGCCATGGCAACTTCCAACTTCGCACCTGCAGGGACGGATGGAAGGCATCAAAGTTCACCGCCTCCAACCTCTCCAGAAAATACGCGATAGGCACCTGCTGTCAAATTAGTTGCAATTCTGGTAACAGTCACAGTGCCATCACTTGCCCCAGCGCCGAATACAGGCATAGCATCCCGCGGGACTTTTCCCGTGCCTTCTTTGAACATCTCCCGAGCAGTAATCATGTTGTCATTTGCTATCGTCGCAAAGTCAAAGACGGCACCATCGATACCCTTAGTGGCTGGTCCTTTGCGAAACACGTCTTCTTGGCTGACTCCATACTTGGCCGTGATTTCTGCTGGAATGACCATCCGGCCCTTTGAGGCATGGTATGGTAGGGCCCGAAGGAGCGTTGAAATGCAATGCGCGATGCCAAGATGCGAGGCTGCATGCAACAGTGCGTCCGAGGACATACCTAGCAACGAAAGTAAAAGATAATAGTGAGTTGAAGCAGTGGCTTCTGCGTGGGCTGTCAGGGAGTCCAACGTCAGCTGGGATTGGCCTTTTAACTCCTCGGCCTATTGGGGGGGACAAACGTGGGTGTTAGTTCAGAGGTGTGGTGAGAGATACACACCCTGGCGTCTACGATCCTTCTCAGATGATACGGTTGGAGATGAGTCCTTTGTGATACATCATGTAGAGCTAGAGCAATGGGGTGATGTGGAGGTCTGCCCTAAGTCATGTTCATGACTGGTGAAGCCGTATACTGGGGGCCAACGCACCTCGACCAACGCCTTCACAACATCCTTCCAAAACTGCATCCTCATCTCTCCAAGGATAGAACTTGATACGTTGTCCTGAATCATCGCTAGTTCATCCTGTCCAAGGGTCATCAGAGAGGATACGTCACCAAGTCAACTCAAGAGACAAACGTAGAATGCTTTGATGGCAAAGTAACCGTTCCTCTTGCCAATAGGATAAAGTTGCGACACGAGGTAAGCCTCGTAGTCATGCCTCTGAATGAAATCCCTGCAATATGCATGATGTCCATCACCCCCAGTTCCCCCGGGTGGTGTTGAGGTGCTGGCAGTTCGGCAGTCGCTAAGGATTGGTAGCTTTCGGGATATGACGAAACGACATGGGTCTGTTACCCGCATGGATTTTTGCCATTGGGATAACCCCCGAATGTACATCTGAAAGGGTCGTCTCAGTAGCTTACAGAGGACTGACCCACTGACAGAAAATCCGTGTAACTTTGCGGTCCGATATTCCGAGACAGTTTGCTCTTGGCTATTGGCTATCTCAGACTACTGGCACTACGTATCGTACGGTCCCTCTCTACTCCCACACGCATTTCTCTGTGTTCGTAACACATGCCCGTCCAACATTCGGGCCTACAGAAAGAAGTTCTGGCGCTTTATCGTCGGTGTGTAACCTTCAGCCTCGGATCCTCGCCATGTTTGGTGATTTGGCAGCGCACTACGGATGGTTCGGACAAAGCCACCATCGACGAAAGATAAATTTCGCCTCTTCGTTCGCTACAATTTCAAGACCCAAGCGGCAGCAGTATCTCCAAGGAGTATAAGCACCATCGAACACCTCATACGGAAAGGTCAAAGACAACTAGAAACGTACGAAAACCCTGCCGTGAAGGACGGTTGGGTGTCACAGGAGATGCGTGAATGGGAGGCGCAAGAACGGGGTGGGATTCGTCATTGATCGGACCGCCCACATACCGTGACTCAGTCATGAGGGTTTCCCCACCGTGTCCTAACCCGGCAAGGCGAATTGCCCGCACTACAGTACCCAAGTATGCCCGCATATAATGCACCATTATATTAAGCTCATAGATCTAAGTGGCTGAACGTTGTAAAAGGCTGTCTACGGCAGCTTGCGTGGCCTCCGACACCGGTGGTGAGACCTTTTGCGCGTCGCGCTCCTGCTCCTCATGGATAGCGTCTGCGCTGTTCCCCTTCTCCTTCGCTGCCTGTTCCAATTTCTCCGTATGAATCTTCATCGCGCCTTCATATGCGAGCCTCCGCTCATTGATGACATACTTGATTCGTGCCATACTCTTGCGACACTTAGAAAGGAAAAAAATAAAATAAATAAAGTCAGCACAGGTTCCAAAAGGCCAGAATGAAAAAAAGTTGGCACCTGGTAAGCCCGCTTTTCGACGTTTCCCACTATACCACGGGCGACGTCGGCGCGCCTATAGCTCTCCATTTGCGACGCAATGAGGTTACGTTCTCTCAGGAGAACGTACCACAGCGTGTGGAGATCCCTGAAGCTTTTTCTCCGGAGCTCTGCTGCGCTCCATGCTCGGCCTGGGAAAGAGCCAGTCCTTTACAGTCAGGAAAAACTGCCCGTGTATGAAGGAAAGGAACGGAAGGGCGCCGGGACTCACCAAAGATGTCGCGTAGTCCGGCATCGTCCTCCAAGGGATCATGTGTCACTTTTCCATCCTTCTCTCTTTTCCGAAAGAACGCGTACAGGCCGTGGTTGGGGTTCACGGGGATGTTGAGGTGTGGACGAAGTGCGCCAGGTGGGCCCGATGTCTCGTCCGCCTTTAGGGTGGCCTCTATTGGTGTACTGTAGCGTCGGACACGACCGAGTACACGAACAGCATTCGAAGTGCGTGTACGAAGGGAGGACAACATGATGCGACGCAGGTGGTCAGTACGGTCAGTTGCTCAGCTTGTACAGTGACGGTCACGGTGTGACTACCCATCGGACTCAGGCGCTTCAGTGGCTCTTCAAAGTTGATATCCTAGTGCAAGTACAAATTATCACAACCATGCTATGGGATTATAAGTATAACCACAGAGATACAGTATCAGAACACGTAAACGAGTACAGTACATTCACCAGAGGAGTTGCAAATTAGACTATGCGACAGGACAAGAGGTATCATGCAAGATGCGGGACCGTGACCGTGACAGATAATAGAAGATATTAAATATGAGAGCATAATAACGAGAGAAACGAAGAAAAGGTATCAATGCTGGGGAGGGTGAGCCGGTGTGCCCATCTGGTATGCATAAGGTGCGACTTGAGATGACCTGGGCATCATCATGGAGTCACCTGTGACAACGGAGTCGCCTCTAACCATACTCTCTACGCCCATCCCGGGGAGGATGACCGCTGGTGGGAAGTACAGGGACTCTCCCACGCCATCCCCGAATGGATGATAGTTCGCTCCCAAGGCTCCAGCCAAGGACGACGTGAATTGGCTATTTGAGGGAGACATCGGGTATTGGGCGTCGGGATAACCGTCAAAGGGGGTGCCGATGAGCCCCATCCACGAAGAAGCCGCCATCGTGTTTGGACCTCCGCTCGGCCCAGCAACGTTGACCGTGGGCAGGTTGTTGGAGAATTGCCAAGAACCCATCGTGGGACTACGGCCCACAGCACCGGGCGATGCTCCGGGTGACCGGCGCGCTTTTCGTGTCTGAACCTGTTCGTGTATCAGGTTTTGCAGAATATCGGCGACGTTGGTCGCGGAGGCGAAGGACTCTCCGATTTCGCGGAGGTACTGGATCGCAAGTGCAGCATTGCTCTCTGCCAATTCCAGAGCGCCGTGGGCAATGCGCGGGCCAGATACGGCTTGGACAGCCGCTACGACGAAGATGGTGGCCGCGGCGGAGATCACCTGGATCATGGTAATGGGGACGTAACGTAGCTTGAACTTGTCGCGCCATATCTTCGCCAGTTCCATGATTTCTGCAGCAGACTTGTTGCAGGGCTGGGGATTTTCTGATAAGCGAACGAAGGCAGCGCGGACAAAGGACGTCACACCTTAATATGATCCGTGTAGTTATCGAGATCCTCACAAATCCGTCTTCGCCGATAGAAAGGGCGGTGGAGAAGGATGGTCAACCAGTGGTACGTCATGTGTAGCATTAGTTGATAGGGTTGGGGTGTGGAAGGGCTTGACTTGGAGATGTCAATTTCAGAAGGAAGATCATTCTTCCAACCACTGAGCTTGAGACTGAGCAACGTGTCAACAATCAATTGAGTGACGTCAAGAAATTGCCGTTCCACTCACTCCATCTGTGCTATGCGAAACTCGTTTGCTTCCTGGTCCCTGGGACGAGAAAAGTCACTGCTGTAGTATGCCATCAGAAATCCAATCAAGAAACACTTCGCGGTATGACATACACAGCGCTGGCAACTTCCCTGGCAATCTGCATCAAGGAGCACGTAGCGGCAAAGGTGCTGGAGATGTGGTTAGGGGACTCGTGTTCCTTGGGCGGCCAGTTGCCCAAATATAGATCCAAATCGGGGGAGACGAACGGCACCGGGATGGCCTGAGAGTCCACGGACGAGGTCGTGCAGAACTCGCGTCCAACATAAAGGGACCACGTCGTGTCCTGGTCTCGACATCAACAAACGAGGAGGCATGACAAAACATAGGACGCACTTGACAGAAAGTCGCCCACAGAATCCAGTTGCGGTCCAGCATTCCTGCCTCAGATATCAGGCCTGCTTCCACCCACGGTGAGCAATCGATGCCTAAGCCAACTGTCCAGCAGCAGAGAAGCAAAATTGATATCGGGAATTAAATCGCGAGGTGAACGGGGGCTTACGTGCTTGGGATATCCGGGCGCAGATACCTAGGGGGAAAGGGGAATGAAACTGGGTCAGAAATTTGGAATTCTAGTCACGCGAACCAAACATACCAAAGTACAGATAGCCAAGTGTACGATGGTTTGTTGAGGAGTAGTAATTTGACAGAATGGAAAGCGCCGAGATGGCGCTTAACTTGGGGAGTTCGCATTCGCTCTCGAGACACGACTTGGCCTTGTCGGCGAATTGGTGACGAGTATGGGGATCTTTGATGGCTGGATCGTCTGAGAATGCCGTGGCAACTGCTAGTAGGGCATTGTGTAGCATCGGCGAATAGTGCGCCGTTTTGAGGGGAGGATAGGACGCGGGGATCGTCAGGGAGCGATACATGTCACGATAGAACAATTTGGGGATAATTCGAAGTCCCCATGACGTGAAGAACCGAAACAGAAGGCCTAGAAGTCTACACCATGTGACAGGCTTTGTTATCAAGAGGGAGGACAGTGGTGGGAAGAACCCGTGATGGCGCACCGATCATGCTCCACCCGTGAGAGTCGAACGCCCTGGGGAAGATGACGATTCCAATCAATTTCGGAGTCAGGGGCCGGGTTGGTTTGGGTCAGTGACCGGTGTGCGTCAATGCTGCCATTCGCCACCTCATCGCTGAAAGTCTGGCGCTCGGGCGAACGCGGCGCTAGCCTAAAGATGGACGTGGGGCCGTAGAGCTGGAGCTCATTATCGCCGAGCTAGAAGTACGAAATTGGTCAAATTGTCAAAGCCGCTGGAATATGGGTGGGGATGGCGTACATGGAGGTGTCGAGTGGGAGCAATAATTTGATCGATATCGTCTTGTTCCTCCGTCTTGAGGAAGATTGGTTCTGACTGAGTGGACGCCGGTGAGGGCGGGCCGCCAAATAATGGTGGGGATCCACGGCTTGGGATTCTCAAACCGAGGACGGAACCAACCTCTCCAGCTCCAGCTGGACGAGACCCATACAACGTCGCGAGTTGCCGCTCGAGGAACTTGTTTCGTTGGTCCAGATGCCGATTCATCCTTTTCAGAGACTCGACGTACTGCCTCGTCGTAGGCTTCTTCGCGCTCTCGGGGCCCCAGGAGCACTAATCATAGTCGGTCAACACTACATCGATGCCATCCTGAAGAAGTGCGCATACTTCGTGGCCAGTTGCGCTACAGGATGCGCAGACCGGTTCCCGACCATCGCACTTTGATTTCCTGCGGGATCAGCGTCGGTGACGATCTGGCATCCTACGACATCGATACCACACGTACCTCCTCCTGCAATGATTGCAAGCACGACGGGCATAGCTTCCACGCTTCATTTTGACAATTGACATAGAGATAGTTGGGGAGGGATGAGTCGATGATGGGGATGTGGTAAGGTCAGTTCTTATATTTTGCCCATTTAAGTTCATACTTGGAATGGAAACTGCGTAAGGACATGCAATAGGCAGGGACAGCCACGACCACGAGTCCACGACGGGCGTGAGCCTGAGGGGTGCCCCTTACGTTTGATGAGATTTTTGCCGCCCTGACTTTACAAAAACGGTGGCGCTGAACGTTGCACGATTGACGGCTGTCAAACTTACATCCTTGGAAGCGCGCGGTCGCAGTAATGTCGCCGGCATGACATCCCCCCTTCGCGGGTCACATTATCCCCGCCCGTCACTGAACCTGATCGATTAAGAGGCAGCGCAGGCGAGTTTTGGGAATGTGGCTCAGGCCACACAGTGTGCTTTCTTTTCGAATTTGGTCCATCCTCCGCGGTGCGCGCACGTTTCACTTCCTTGCTGTGAATTCGAACCCTGCTCGAACCTCAGGAGGCTGTGCAACATCCCCCGCCCAAGTTCGAAGAACCTCGCAACGAATGGTCTCGTATTGCCAACAAACGAAATGTCTCGGTGTGCCGGTGATTTGCACCAGATATGGCCATCTAACCACGCCACCTCTCGTAAATGCATCTCCAAGGAGGTACAATTACCATCCCTGCGGCATCGATGGACCCGTGTCAAGTCAGCGCCAGTTCGGGCGAGGTAAAATTGTATAACTCTTAGCACATAAAATACGGCGTGTTACAACCTTTCGTACCTCGCTAGACATTGGGGAATATCAAGAGAAGGTTTAGCCCAGTCACGGTCCCGCGAGACAGCCCCGCTAGCCTGACAGTGCCAGGACTGGCTATTGCCGCACACACACCACACCCACGAGTCTTCCTCGCCGAGTCGGGTACTCGAGTTAAGCGGCCCCGGTCAGTGGACCAAAATCGATAACGCGTCTTTTAATCGTCACCTCGCGGGGTATTCGATCACAGCCAATCATCTTCCATTTTGCCATCTCGCCTTTTTAGAAGGCGACTTTAGTCTTCCAGCCCGGAGCCAGTGAAGAGGTTCCAATTTGGTGACTGAACTCGGCACTTAGGCGTCCACAGAATTATTATTCCCTTTCCAGGCAGTTGGCAGTGTGGCAGCCGTGAGAACGAGATCGCACACTAGAACCCGAGGTCAACGGGTGTGATTTGTGAATTGCACACAATACAATCAAGATAAAGAGACTCGGAGTGTGCATGAGGCGTCATGTATATGATCACTTCAATAATATGGAATATCTCACAAGAAAAGGTAGGGAAGATGGCTGTGTTTGGGAAGTGAGGAGGACGCGTGTGGACAACGAGGTGCGCAGGGCGGGATCGAGCGTACCTCAGGCTCAACAGCCATGTTGTACTATACTTAAACCAGCCCTCAGGCTTCCGCACATTCTCAGCACTGCAGAAGACAAAGCGCAGGGCACTGCCCGATCTGCACTGCCCGAGAAAGAAGAAGGCTGAAACGTTCCCCTAATCCAAACACAGTGACTGGGTTCATTCTACTATCTCCTCCACGTCCTGGTCCTCCTCCCTTCGCTGCGCTCGGCGTTGGTACGCCTTAACTCTGCGTTCCAACTCTTTGTTCGGCTTAAGGTCGTTAAGACAGATCATTTGATTACAGCCAGACGATGGGCATTTCTTTTTCGTGAACCGATTAGAGCCCAGCACTTGTCGTATAGCCTCTGCCGAGAAAGAGTGCTGACAAACCGTCCTAAATGAAATTGCTCAGCGGCCCCGTGAAAACATTGCAAAAAGGGATCCCACGAGGTGAGAGGATCCACGAGCGGGGTCAATGTTATGGGGCAGTTGAGATCCTGGAGAACGCCGCCGACTTGGATGTCATCATCATCATCATCACTACAGTCGCCCTCCTCTGATCCATGAGGTCAACACTTCAATTAATACAGATATCTGAGTAGGCCTGCGCACCTCGAGGTAAGAACTCAACTACAGGCGGCATCGCCTCGTTTGGGTGCTGTACCTCCTAAGGCACTGTCAGAGACACGAGTCTAAGATCCGATGATTCGTGGCCCACATAGATCGCCTGCCTGAATGCAACATACGCCTCGCTCTTCGCATATTTCTGCCTAGTAGTCCTGTTGTTGTAGTTGTCCAGCATCTCCTGTGCCTGCTCTTGGTATAGCTCTAACACATTGCTCTGGTGAAGTTGAAGCATGTCGAAGGAAGACGTAATGTCGAGAATTGGCTCACGATCTCTTCTCCAGCAACAACTTGCTGGTGTAAGTCTTTCAGAGTCCCTTCATGGGTCCGAATCTCCACGTCAATGTCGATGATATCTCTCATGAGAGCATCCAGCCTCTCTAGTTCCTACGTGTGTGAAAAGACTCAAAGTGAGCATGCGGGAACGCAGGGAGGGGCGAGAATCGATCACCTTTGTGGCAGTTTTGTCGTCCCCGTACTCCGCAACGGCGGTAGAAACCTCAGTAAGAAGCGAGAACGCACTCTCCTTCAAGTTGGTCTCGATCATGTTCCAGTCAGATGCCATCCCCTGCAGCTTCTGACCATCATGCCGCCCTAACGGCTTGTTCCCGAACGCGTCTTCATCAAAGACGTGCGTCGTCGCATCTTGCGCGTCGTCATCGCGTTCAAGTTCCGGGGAATTGCGTGCGGCGGCGGCGGCGGCGGCGGCTGCACTCCTAGAGGACTCTCCCTGCGCTGACCGGGTCAGGGTTCTTCGAGGTGGTGGGCGAGGCTGCTGCTCATCTTCTTCTTCGTCTTCTTCCGCGTCGACCGCATCAACGTCTGGGCGCTGGGAGGCATCATCATCCTCCTCGATATGGTCAGACATGGTATCAACGACGCGACCTCTGGTGCGTGGCATGATAAATGAAACGAGATACTGGGGGGATAAATTCGCGTTCGGGAAGTGATTGAAGCCGGTGATAGATTTCCCTTCGAATTAAGACCGCCAAGCGCGCGCTGAACTGAACAGGGCTTGAGAGCTTGAGATCTTGAGACACCGAAAGAGCGAAAGCAGACGTCCAGACGCGTCCGCCGGCAAACTCCGACGCGTCACCCACCCACACCACTGCCCGCCTTCGTTTTTCGAGTGACTTCAATTGAACCCAGAGCACACTGGACGGTATCGTACTGTGCAGTTATGCTATCGTTACTCAGAGCCATCGCTCGTCCAACTCCATTACGGACGCCTTTCCCGTCGCGTGCCACCTTCTCCGAGTTCCTCCCACGCACGACGTCAACACCAACACCAACACCCACCACAGCCTACCGTGGCAACACCAACGCCTTCCACTCCTCCGCGCCAGCACTCAGAACGCTCAACCAGGCGATGCGTTGCAAACGTCGGCCAAAAAAGGCCTTATCCAAGGCGCCGCTCCTGGACGACAACCCCCAGCGGAAAGGCATCGTCATGCAAGTGTTCACCGCGAAGCCCAAAAAGCCCAACTCGGCGAAACGCAAAGTCGCCCGCGTGAGGCTCACGTCGGGCAAGGTCCTCCAAGCGTACATACCCGGTGAGGGGCACAACCTCCAGGAGCACAGCGTGGTGCTCGTCAGGGGAGGTCGCGCACAGGACCTCCCTGGTGTACGGTGAGCTGTAATCCCCCCCCCCCCGCAAAAGTCATCGAGTCATCTCCCCGTCGTTAATGGGAACGTTTTGGGTATCTATCTGCCAGTTACAAGCTGGTCCGCGGTGCTTCGGACCTCGGAGGCGTCGCGAACAGAGTGACAGCAAGAAGCCGGTATGGAGGTAAGCGTCCGATTTTGGCTTTTCGTTTCGAGGGAGAGTCGAAAAAGTCTGATCATTATTGTCTCCCTCTAGCGAAGAGACCGAAGTCATGAAATTTTTTTTAGGGATGGCTCAGGTCCCGTCCCATCTCATCAACATCAAAACGCCAGCGGCGTGAGTTTACCAGCCATCCCCACGGACATCATACATTATTGTATCCATTGCCCCGGCTTCATATTTAGTATCGCTGGCCTTTTCAATACAAAAGTATATTTCGCAGTCTAGGCCATCATGGCTCTGTTGAGAACGTTGAACACATCCCCGCTGTCGCCCTTACAGGCACATTTTCTCAATTTCTTCCATGCAACGTTATTCAACGTGTCCATCCGCTGCTTCCCACGTTCCATTCGCAACTTCCTTTCCAAGTCAAATGCCTATCCCCATCGACGCCTATCATTCATCAGGCTCCGAACAACAAGTGTTCATCTCGTTATAGATACAGTACGGTAACCTTTTTGTATGCTGGATGATGTTGAACCGTGAAACTGCACGTTACATACCTTACGTACGTGGCCTAACCTATTCACCGCCCTTGATCGAGTGGGATCGCTGCTCCCACATTCCTCCACATTTCTTCCCTGTCCTTCCTGCCCCGTGCTAGCTTCTCAATCTCTGTATTCAGGGCCCAGCACCACACATCCCGTTCAACGCGACTCCGACAGCGAAAGACCATCATCTTCTTTGCCGCGTTCAGCGATGGGACTTTCCCAGACTGGGCCACCTTGTGCGGGACGTAGAAGACCACGAACAGCATATTTTCCTCGGTGTCGTTGCTCTCAAGTCCGTCCGCATATCTTCGAGGGGTGATCGGATTGTTTGGGTTATAGTGTCCCTTGGGCAGCGCTCGTGCTGCTAACACCCCTGACACAACATATGCATCAAGTAATGAAATTGTTTTCCCATGTCGGCGATAGTGCGTCGATTTCGGTTTGATGCGAAACTGCACCAACTGGTCCGTGACGAGGAACATTTGCACCAGCCTGGACAAGTCCTCCTAAGTAATCTCACTCGCAAATGCAGGGGATATGGTACCTACCTGTATCTCCCCTGAGGTCCTTGTCTCACGTATATTCGCGCCGATTTGGAGATAGGACGGCATCCGTCGTAAGCGCACCAGTTGTATATCGAGCTGAGGTACGGCAGGGCAAATGCAGGGTCCGACGGCGGGTCCGGTGGACGGAGTCTGTCGTCTGACTGGTCTCGTAATCGCTGGGGAGTGATTCGCGGCCGACCTGTGCCAAAATGAACGACATCCATTTCTTGTCGGGTGTCGACGAAGTGACGCATCTTCCAATAGCGGGTGAGATCACGAAGTCGTTTGATCCATTCTATGGCGACTCGGGCAGACCAGGTCTGCCACGCTCATCGTCAGCCAAACCCAACCAGGGGTGTTTGGTAAGGGCGCACCTCGAACCGAATAACAGATCCAGTCTTCGTGACAAGTTCAAAGCATCTCCGCATTCGCATCGTGGTCACGTCGCCCGAGAGTCCCTCATCTCCGCCGACATCGCGGGTATCGCTTTCTTCGTAGACAACTCTCTCCTCTTCCCCTGAATCAGGTCGAGTGGAATCATGTTCAAGCTGATTTGGGATAAAAACGGGTCTGAACGCGCGTCGCACCGCTATCACGGTTCGCAGATCCGTCACGCTACGTGCAGCCATAATTTGCTTAACGCCTCGACGGACTTCCTCTTCACGTAATGTTTCACGAGCATCTTGATTCGGATCGACAGGTACAGGAACTACACCAGGTGGATTTGGTGCGTGAGCATGTGCAGGTCCAAGGGTGAAAAGGAGGCCATTATGAACGGTGAGGTAAACTTCTTCCCGGGTGCCTGAGGCGGACCTTATGTGTGTAACGTAGCCCTCAATGCCCGGTGGCTCGGAAAGGTGATTGCCATCTTGTGTGAGCAGTGGTGGGGCCATGTGCAGGGCTAACCGTACCTCCAGGTACGCAGCCCTTCCTGCCTGGAGCCGACAGCGTCGATAAGATGAAGGGGAGTGGAATGAATGGAAATACCTGATTTAGTGCTAGTCCTGCGAGGACTGCCCAAGTGCGAGAATTGCCATTAATATCGTCGAGCCACCATACCCAGTCCAAGTTTGTGTCAAAGCGCCAGGCCAGTTCCATGTGAGCACCCTCCGCGAGGTGCTTCCTGATGATGACATCCCAATCCTCGACTGTGCTCATCGTCTTCAGGCACAACGCGACAAGATTATCGTGGCACAAAAAGTTATAATCAGCGCCTTCGGGGATGTCGATTTTCATCCGGGTATCAATGACAGGTGAGCGAACTTCGATGAATGGTGGAAGTTTGCCACCCATTTCTCGCCTAACAACCTAATATTGAGCCTAGGCGCCGAGCCTGACCGATTCACGCACCATAGGCGCCATATCCAATCTAATGCGCGAGAGCGGCAGCGAGACTTGAATATAAAAACGTTCGTGCCTGCCTTGCGCTGAAAAGGCAGGAGTATCTTCACACCTGCGCGCAGGGATGCTGGGGGACATGTGATACAGAAAGACAGGTCCGTGAAGGAATAAAGGGTTAGCTTCGTTCTGGCGCTCTCCAGGGGCACAACAAAAGCGAGGTTTTTGTGACCGGCAACCCATTCTCTACCAGGTAATCTCTAAGGGCCCTCCGTCAGAGCAGGGGGCAGAGAAATTTAGGGGAAAAACTCACATAGTCGTTATACAACTCTAGTCGACCATTGCGCCAGACAACCATGAACTCAGCCCAATCCTCGTATTGCATGTCCCTTGCAGAGCGATCCTGCATCTCGTCAAAACGGGGTCCAAGCGAGCCATTCTTGCAGTAAGCGACACGAACGACCATCCGGTCTGGATCAGGATCGTGTAGATGAGTCGCAGAAAGGTAGGAAATGCCGAGTCCGAAAAGGATGAGACATCCGCTGAACTAGATGAGAGTGAAGAAAAGATACACTTACCTTTCATCTTTGCATCGTCATATTCGTCCGGCGCGTCTATTGGCGCTGCGGATGGGGCTGCGGCGGCCTGAAAGTCCTCAGCCACTGCCGCACTCGTCTCTTGTATTTCGCTTCCACTCCGTTGTAAAACCGCGCCTGGAGGGGCAGGTGGAGAAGGTTCGCGTGGGAGACGAACGACCTTCTTCGCCTTGCCCTTTCGCCCGTCCGACGTGCGAGGAGTGTCGGTGGGACCATTGATCGCGCTGTCACTCTTTACTGAAGCAAGCGCACGTGCTCTTAATGCAGGTTTGACAGTGGGAGCCTCATCACTGGGTCCAGTGCGGATGCGGGACGTAACCCGAAGAAGGCTGGTAGTGGAAGTGGCGGCGTGTAAATCATCACCAGAATTAGGTGAGGCCTCCAGTAGAAAAGAGGATCCAGAAGGCATTGGGGCGAGTTCCGGTTCTGGACTTATGTGAGAGCGTGCGGTCACAAAGGTATCCCCTGTCTTTGTCGAAGGGTCGTGGAGGTGTGCTCGGTGAGATGTAGATGGGCCTGCTCGGGTGGGGGAACCGCCGGCGACACTGGTGGACAACTGTGGGCTTCGAGTTGCCAGTTCAGAATACGTGTTGAGGCCCAGGAAGTCTCCGATTTGAAAAGAGCCCGCGTCATTCGGCAGAACCCAACGCCCATGAGACACGTTTGAGCCATCCTCACTCCCCCGCCAGAGACGCCCCCATGGTGACTCCTGCCACCTTCGAGACATCTCGTCCTTCACGTTGTTCTCCCGTTCTTCGTTCCAGTCCTCCGCCGAGCCGCCAAACTTAAGGTGGAATGCATAGGCATATTGGTTGATGAGTTCCTCGACAGGTTCGTCGTTGCTCGAAGGGGATTGTCGGCCTCGGTTGAAAGTGAACAGGGTACGCCGCTTCTTGACAGGTTTGAGGACATGGTGTTGCGCGTCCAACAAGACACGCTCAGGTAACGGACCTATAAAGAGGCGGTGTAAAGTATTTCTATCGGAAGATTGGTCCAGTTGTGCATGTGGAGAGAGCATCTAGCTAATGGGAGGAGGATTCAAGAGTGGCGGATTCCACGATCCTCAAAGGTGGCGTTGAGGGCAATGACATCACGTCCCGTTGTGTTCTCAGGCTGAACTAATGTAATGCCATTACCATATATGCTTAGTCCCAATCATCGTGTTGTGTTGTGTTGTGTTTGTTATTTGTGCGAGCATGTCCGTTCTGACGTAACAGCAAGAAAAACATATGGTATGGTGTCCAATAATGCAACTTTCGTTATATATACACAGTACATTGACCTATGCTCAGAGACCGCGAAGCTCGAGCTCCTGCGTGAGGAGCGCCGAAGCCTCTGGAAAGCGTGGAGTGATGTCGCACTCATAAGGAATTGGGCGTCTGAGGAGGTCTTATCAGTTTTCGCCACGGGTTACACGGTCAGCCAATGCTTACACAACAAGACCATCTTCTACAAAGCCATCCACGTCCAGGGGGAGAGGTCGACCTGAACTATCTTTTTTGCGTTCGATCTTGCATGCCCAGAGCAAGATCGCGATGTCGATGAACAAGGAATTGTTTGCCACATGGCGACCAACACACAATCTGCGGCCGAAACCGTACGTAACATGACTTTCTTCCTTTGTATCTGGGGGTCCTGGCGCGATATCGCCATTCGCATCGAGATGCCTGGCGGGATTGAAGTGGCCTGCATCTTCGCCGTAGATCTCCGGGTCGCGGTTCAGATGCCAGACATTCGCGATGCAGACTGTACCCTTCGGAATGAACATGCCTTCATACCAATCGTCTTCGATAGATCGATGAGGGAGGCCAACTGGGTCGACTGGACGCCACCGCAGAGCCTCTTTGACCATGGCGCGGATATAGGGGAGATGGTTGTAGTCGGCGAAAGTCGGTAAACGTGTGCGGCCCACGACTGCGTCAAGCTCTGCTTGCGCGCGAGCTTGTGTCTCAGGATAAGCAAGTATCGCGAGGGAGAACCAAGCCATCACAGCTGAAGTCGTCTCGGCTCCTGCGGCACTGAAGGAAGGAACTCGATCAGATACAGCATATGTTAGGTTAGCGATGCATCAGAGCGATACATACTACATAGTTCCTGCGAGCCAGGAATTTTCTCGCATAGACAATTGGTGTCGATCAGCCTCACGAATTAATGTGGCACTCAGACTAGGTCGGTCGTCACCCTTTGCCTGTAATGTGCGGTAAGCGGGTTAGTAATGTGAGAAACAGAATGGGAGCGCGTTCGTACGAGATTGGTATGAACGGAGTTGAAAAGTTTCTCAAACATGGCAGAGTCTTGCTTATGCCAGTTCTCGGCGTCTCGCTTCCACTTTGCAAATCTGGTTTCGGTCAGACACCACATAACGAGGTGCGCATACTGTAGCTCGTACCTGCTGGGAATGTACCGCATCCATGGGAAGAACTCCACGAGATGAGCACCTGGATAAGCAGCCCGAGTGAGGCGCTGGACGAAGTCGTTGATGAGTCTGACGTTTTGATCTTGCTCAGATTTGATGATAGGTTGATCATATACGACAGATAGAACCATTGATGCTGCCGCGCGGCGAAGATGTTTGTCCCACTGCGCAGGTTCAGCGAGCCCGGCAGCAGCGAGGAGGAGAGCTTCCTTTGTCTGCGGCTCGTGGAAATCTTTAACAACACCCTTGTTGAGACCTTCATGGGCAGCCTTGCGCATCCGACGCCAACTGGATGATGCGATTGTCACGTCGTGCCAAACTCGAGTCAAACGAGATACGAACATATCGTTATACCGAGTGAAGACAACGAGGAGACCGCCGGTCATTATGTCGGATGCGACAATATTAGAAGGTCTATCCGAGTATATCCCAGCACGTCGGTCGAGCAGGTCGGCGGCGACCTTCTGAGAGTTGAGAATGACCATAGGCTGGCCAGCAGCATTGAGGTATATGACGTTACCTTACGGAGTAAACATTAGAGACGTAGGGCGCGACGATTGAAGGCGGGTCCCACCATACTGCTTTCGCCACTCTGTAAACTTGAGCCACTGCTGTGATCGAAGCTCGAGGACATTTCCTATAATTGGGTAACCACGAGGTCCTGGAGGCACCTTTCGGTACGGGCTTGTGACGTAGCGAGCTACGTAGAGGACAATGAAACCCAGGAGGATCCCAAGTGAGAGCGTTCTGTTCTCTTTCGCCCAATGGATGAGTTGGGACAAGGAAAAGGTTGTTGGTATAAGGCGAGGCAGAGAGATCAAAAAGGACATTGTTGGCTTCTGTTGGATGTCCGTGGCATGTCAAGCCTGGCAAGGCCCAGTATTTATACCCATCGACGACAATCATTATTCTGCTCCGAGTCGAAGTCGGTTGCTCGTTATAGAAACCCCGTGTGTCCTCATGCTTGAAATATGATTGGTCAGCTGTCAAAAAACTGAATTGGGTTGGATTGGAAGCGGCTAACCCCCACCAGACCCGAAACCATTTAATTGTTCTGTTCCGTTCCTTTCTCAGCTCGGCGGCCCACTCCG
>Ga0307510_10003895_pt1 | contig 17492 bp, 14 predicted proteins | sample 12_EM_MG_FD_207224 | JGI IMG/M metagenome (GOLD analysis project Ga0307510, IMG submission 207224) | Populus trichocarpa ectomycorrhiza microbial communities from riparian zone in the Pacific Northwest, United States - 12_EM | ecosystem: Host-associated > Plants > Roots > Unclassified | place...
CAGGCCCTTGTCGCGCATCCTGCGCGCATAGGCGACGTTGTCGATGTCGAAGCGGTGCATCACGTAGAAGTAGCCGTTCGCGGCCAGCCACTCGGTGATGGGCTCGTCGACCACGGTCTTCATGTTGGCCGGCACCACCGGCAGATTGAATCGGTGCTCGCCGAACTGCACGCTGGCATCGCACTCGCTGCGGCTCTCGACGCGGCATTTGCGCGGCAGCAGCAGGATGTTGTCGTAGTCGAAGATTTCCATGGTTCTCGCTCCTGTGGATGGGTGGCGAGCGCTTGACTTGGAAACCCGGCGCCGGTGGCGAAGAAGCACCAGCAAAAACCGGGCGCCAACATTTGGGCCCGGTGGCGAATTCTACGCGGCCCCTACACTCGAACCCCGCCGCTGCCCGAGAGACCCCGACGTGCTCGATCCCGCCACCAAACGCCTGCTGCCCTGGGTCGTCGCGATCGCGTTCTTCATGCAGACGCTGGACGGCACCATCCTCAACACCACGCTGCCGACGATGGCCAAGGACCTGGGCGAAAGCCCGCTGCGCATGCAGTCGGTCGTCATCGCCTACATGCTCACGGTGGCGCTGTTCATCCCCGCGTCGGGCTGGCTCGCCGACCGCTTCGGCACGCGGCGCGCGTTCCTCGCGGCGATCGTGCTGTTCAGCTTCGGCTCGCTGCTGTGCGCGCTGTCGCCGTCGCTGCCGTGGCTGGTGGCGGCGCGCGTGCTGCAGGGCGTGGGCGGTGCGTTGCTGCTGCCGGTCGGGCGGCTGTCCATCCTGCGCGCCTACCCGCGCGCCGAACTGCTCAAGGTGCTGTCCTTCGTCACGATCCCGGGGCTGGTGGGGCCGCTGCTCGGGCCGCCGCTGGGCGGCTGGCTGGTCGAGGTCGCGAGCTGGCACTGGGTGTTCCTGATCAACCTGCCTGTGGGCGTCGTCGGCGTGTTCGCGTCGCTGCGCTACATGCCCGATCTGCGCGGCGCGGCCGATCAGCGCTTCGACTGGCCCGGCTTCGTGCTGTTCTCGCTCGGGCTGGTCCTGGTCACCCTCGGCCTGCAAGGTTTGGGCGAACACGCGATCAGCGCGCCGCTGTCCATCCTGCTCGTGATCGGCGGGCTGGCCGCGATGGCGGCGTACTGGGTGCATGCGGCGCGCGCCGACAAGCCGCTGTTCAGCCTGTCGCTGTTCCAGATCCCGGCGTTCTCGGTCGGCATCCTCGGCAACCTGTTCGCGCGCCTGGGCAGCGGCGCGATGCCGTTTCTCACGCCGCTGTTCCTGCAGGTCGGCCTCGGCTATTCGCCGAGCCGCGCGGGTCTGACGATGGTGCCCACCGTGATCGGTGCGATGCTGATCAAGTTCGTGGCCGAGCGCGTGATCAACCGCTTCGGCTACCGCCGCGTGCTGGTCTTCAATACGCTCTTGCTCGGCTGCTTCATTGCCGGCTTCTCGCTGGTCGACCGCGACACGCCGCATGCCGCCATCCTGGTCTACCTGGGCCTGTTCGGCATCTGCAACTCGATGCAGTTCACCGCGATGAACACGCTCACGCTCGGCGACCTCGACGACGCGCGCGCCAGCGGCGGCAACAGCCTGCTGTCGGTCGTGATGCAGCTGTCGATGAGCCTGGGCGTGGCCGCGGCCGGCGCGCTGCTCGCGGCGTTCGCGATGCCGATCGTGATCCCGATCGCGAGCGACATCGGCCCGAGCAACCTCGTGCACACGTTTCACGCCACCTACATCTGCATGGGCGCGCTGTCGGCGCTGGCGGCCGGCATCTTCTTCCAGCTCGGCCGCGGCGAGGGCCCGAGCGGGCCGGCGACGGTGATCGACGAGTCCTGAGCGCCGCCTGCCACACAATGCGGGGATGGCTTTCGATTCCGATGATTCCGACACCGGCGGCGGCTCCACGCTGCTGCACAACCTCAACCCCGAACAACTCGCCGCGGTGACGCTGCCGGCGCGCCCGGCGCTGATCCTCGCCGGCGCCGGTTCGGGCAAGACCCGCGTGCTGACCACGCGCATCGCGTGGCTGATCCAGACCGGCCAGCTCGCGCCTGGCGGCGTGATGGCCGTGACCTTCACGAACAAGGCCGCGAAGGAAATGCTGACGCGGCTGGGTGCGATGCTGCCGATTCCGGTGCGCGGCATGTGGATAGGCACCTTCCACGGCTTGTGCAACCGCTTCCTGCGCGCGCACTGGAAGCTCGCGGCGCTACCACAGGGCTTTCAGATCCTCGATTCGAGCGACCAGCTGTCGGCCGTCAAGCGCGTCGTCAAGGCGATGAACCTCGACGAAGAGCGCTACGTGCCGAAGCAGCTCACCTGGTTCATCGCGTCGCAGAAGGAGAACGCGCTGCGGCCCAAGGATGTGGAGGTGAAGGACGAGCAGTCGCGCGTGCAGGTGGCGGTCTACCAGGCCTACGAAGAGCAGTGCCAGCGCGAAGGCGTGGTCGACTTCGCCGAGCTGATGTTGCGCACCTACGAGCTGATGCGCGACAACGCGCCGCTGCGCGAGCATTACCAGCGCCGCTTTCGCCACATCCTGGTCGACGAGTTCCAGGACACCAACGCGCTGCAGTACGCGTGGCTGAAGATCTTCTGCGGACCCGAGACGGCGGTGTTCGCGGTCGGCGACGACGACCAGAGCATCTACGCCTTCCGCGGCGCGCAGGTCGGCAACATGGCGTCGTTCGAGCGCGAGTTCCAGGTCGATCACGTGATCAAGCTGGAGCGCAACTACCGCTCGTTCGGCAACATCCTCGACGCGGCCAACGAGCTGATCGCGCGCAACACGAATCGCCTTGGCAAGAACCTGCGCACCGAGGCCGGCCCCGGCGAGCCGGTGCGCGTGCGCGAAGCGACCAGTGACTTTGCCGAGGCGCAGTGGTTCGTCGAGGAAGCGCAGCAGCTTCATCGCGAGGGCACGCCGCGCAAGGACATCGCGCTGCTCTACCGCAGCAATGCGCAGAGCCGCGTGATGGAGAGCGCGCTGTTCAACGCCGGCATTCCGTACAAGGTCTACGGGGGCTTGCGCTTCTTCGAGCGTGCCGAGGTGAAGCACGCGCTGAGCTACCTGCGGCTGATCGAGAACCCGAGCGACGACACCAGCTTTCTGCGCGTCGTGAACTTCCCGACGCGCGGCATCGGCGCGCGCACGGTGGAGCAACTGCAGGACGCGGCGCGCGCCAGCGGCCGCAGCCTGTACCAGAGCGTGGGCGCGCTCGCCGGCAAGGGCGGCGGCAACGTGCAGGCCTTCGTCGCGATGATCGATGCGATGCGCGAGAAGACGCGCGGCATGACGCTGCGCGACATCATGGAACACATGCTGCAGGCCTCCGGCCTGATCGAGTTCTACAAGACCGACAAGGAAGGCCGCGACCGGCTGGAAAACCTGGACGAACTCGTCAACGCAGCCGAGGCCTTCGTCACGCAGGAGGGCTTTGGCAAGGATGCGGTGGCGCTGCCGGTCGACGAGCATGGCGCGGCTGCCGATGCCGCTGGACGCGCGGAGTTCAACACGCCGGGCGCCGAATTGGCGAGTGGCGCGATCACGCCGCTGGTGCAGACACCCGATGCCGAGACCGGCGAGATCATGTCGCCGCTCGCGGCTTTCCTGACGCATGCGTCGCTGGAAGCCGGCGACAACCAGGCGCAGGCCGGACAGGACGCGATCCAGCTGATGACGGTGCACTCGGCCAAGGGGCTGGAGTTCGACTGCGTGTTCATCACCGGGCTCGAAGAAGGTTTGTTCCCGCACGAGAATTCGGCCTCCGATGCCGATGGGCTCGAGGAAGAACGCCGGCTGATGTACGTGGCGATCACGCGCGCACGCAAGCGCCTGTACCTGAGCTTCAGTCAGACGCGCATGCTGCACGGCCAGACGCGCTACAACGTCAAGAGCCGCTTCGTCGACGAGCTGCCGGAGGCCGCGCTGAAGTGGATCACGCCGCGCAATCAGGGCTTCGGCTCCGGCTTTGCGCGCGACTACCAGGCGGCGTGGGCGCGCGGTTCGGGCCTCAACTCCATCGTCGGCGCCGGCAACGTCAACGCGCCGCCGCCGCTTGCGCCGAAGGCGCCCAGCCACGGGCTGCGATCGGGCCAGAGCGTGTTCCACACCAAGTTCGGCGAAGGCGTGATCGTCACGCTCGAAGGCGCCGGCGAGGATGCGCGCGCGCAGGTGAACTTCGGCCGTCACGGCATGAAGTGGCTTGCGCTGTCGGTGGCCAAGCTCACGCCGGTGAACTGAGGTTGCTGCACGGGGGCTGCTGAACGAGGCTGAGGCAGGAGGCCGCAGCGCGTACGTCACGACGGCGTGAATGCCGACGCGCGAGCGCGTCTCGGCCGATGACGTGGGTATGCGGCGCTTGCTATGCTGCCAGCGTCCTGATGCCATGCGGAGGTCCCCCATGAATTCCAGCCTGTGCCGCACCGCGATCGCGGCTGCCCTGCCAGTGATGCTCGCGGCCTGCGCATCGACCGTCGTCGATGCGCAGTGGCGCAGCGTCGAGTTGCCCGCGAGCTACCTGCGCGGCGCGACCGTGATGGTGAACTGCGAGGCCGCCGACGTGGTGCTGCGGCGCATCTGCGAAGACCGCGTCACCGCCGACCTGAGCGCGCGCGGCGCCGTCGCGGTGCTTGCCGCGCCGGGCACGGTGGCCGCAGCGCAGCCGGGCGTGGTCGACATGCAGTACCTGCCGGCCGCGCGCGACAGCGGCGCGAAGGCGGTGCTGAGCATGACGGTCGGCGCGTCGACGGCGGCGGTCAGCCAAGGCATGCAGCTCAGCATCGGCGGCTTCGGGTTCGGCGGGCATTCGGCGGGTGGCGTGGGTGTGTCGGCACCGATAGGCGGTGGCCAGGTCACGAACGGCTACTCCGCGAACGGACGCGTCACCGATGTCGCCTCGGGCCGCCTGATGTGGACCGCGCGCGCCAGCACGCCGCCATCGAGCGATGTGAACGCGCAGCTGGCCGATTTGTCGAAGACGGTGCTGGATGCCGCGGCGAAGGCGGGGCTGTTCTAGACACCGGCGCTGCGCTCACTTGGGCGGGTTGGATTTCTCCAATGCCGCAGGCACGAACGCGTCCAGTTGCTTGAAGACGGCGAGGTAGGCATCCATCGGCTTGCCCCAGGCGTCCACGACCTCGGTGTAGGTGCCCGTGGCGTACTCCGACAGGGTGTGCAGCTTGTCCTTGGCTTCTGGATAGAGGGCAAGCACCTTGTCCTTGTGCTTCGCGCTCATGGTCAGGATCAGGTCCGCGTGCTTGATGTCGCCGGCGGTCAGCTGAACCGAGAGATGGTTGCTCACGTCGATGTTGCGGTCGCGAAGCAGCTTCACGGCGTTTGCTTCTGGGCTCACGTCGAACGGGTCCATGTCGACGGCGCGCGAGATGACGGCGATCTTCAACCCCTTCTGCTTGATGATCAGGTTCGCCAGGGCCTCCGCGCTCACACTGCGGCCAGTGTTCCCGGTGTCGACGAATGCAATCTTGCGCGGTTCCTCGGCGCGGGCGGCGCTCGCAAGACCGAAGATTGATGCGGTGACGACGAAAATCGCATTGAGAAGTGATCTTTTCATTTTGGATTTTTCCTTGGAAATTTGTTTGCCGATGGAGCAGAACGAGGCAATTTGAACTTGTCTGGGTTCTCGGTCTTGAGAGCGATCGATCTTCGCGGCAAGGTGGGCTTGCAGAAGACATTTGCGACGAACGACGTGTTCCTGCAACTCAGAAGCAGTCAAGGTGCCGAAAGCGTCGCGCTGATCGTGCGGGTCCGCTCGGTCGGAGACGACTGACGCGACACGTCGTCATGCGTCGCTCGTGTCTCGTTCCCAAAAGGTGCGGCTCCGATCCGCGCGGAGCCGCTTGGTCGGCTGTTCGCCGGCGTCGAACAATGATTCGGACAATCGCGGCGGCCGATCTGAAACGGCAGGCCGACTCTGCGTTCTGCCGTCTCAGTGGAGACCGTTGGAAATCCGTTGGATCACTTGGAGACAACCATGAAGCGCTGCGCAATCTTCCTGACCTTGGCAAGCTTGTTCGTCTTTCAGCTGCGGGCGGAACCCGTGGAGACGATCGAACGGCCTCAACTGAACGTGGGTGATCGGTGGGTTTTCAGAGTCGTCGATCTTTGGAATGGCCGTGAAACCAGACAACGGGAACTCGCGGTGGTCCAGGTCAACGAAACAGGCGTGCGAGTGGATGAGCGATCGACCGCCATCAACGGTGTGCCCATCACCCGCCCGCGGTCTGTCGTCGTCCGAACGGCTGCGTGGCCGAACGCGAATCCCAGGCCGATCGCTGGCACCTTCACCGCGATTGATTTTCCGCTGTATGTCGGAAAGACGTGGACGATGGCGTACACGCGGCCGAGCCGGAATGGAAACGCTTCTGACATCACCGAGCGGCGTGAAGTGACGGTCGAAGGATGGGAAACCATCAAGGTTCCCGCCGGAGAATTCCGAACCCTTCGCATCGTCCACGAAGGCCTGAGAATGCTGCACGTCAGCGACGGCATCTTCGGCTCACCCACCCGCGAGGTCTATTGGTACTCACCTGAGTTGAAGATCTACGTGAAGAGGGAGTACCGCAACCGGCGCGTATCGGGTTCGCTCTTCGATCAATATTCGGAAGAGCTGATGGAGGCGAGCGTGAGTGATCTCTCAAGACTGGCGTCGTACAGCGAGACTCGCTGACCGGCGCTCGCGTTCCGCCCATGTCAAGCGCCGGTGCGCTGACAAATGACTAGGAGTGACATGAAGCCTTCGAGAAAGTTGATCGCTTCCGTGGCCGCAGCCGGCCTGCTGCTGACCGGCTGCGTCTCCAGCAGGTCGTTTGTCGATCCGACCTTCCCGAAGCTGTCGTATGGCGACCTGACCAGGCGCGCCGAGCCGTTGCGGCTGAAGCTCACGGTCGAGTTTCTGCGCAACGGCCAGCCCTTGTCGAGAGCCGATGCCATGCTGCGCGACAACGCCGAGCGGGTGCTCCTCGACTCGGGGTTCATCACCCCGGTCGATGATGCCGGTGAAGGCGACATCAAGATCGTCATGAACAACATCGCCGACATGGACGACGCCGCGGCCAAGGGCCTGGGGAATGAGCTGACGCTCGGGCTGGCCGGAGCGACCGTGACCGATGCCTACGAAATGTCGGTGTCCATCCATGCGCGCGGGAAGACGATCGATCGCACGGCCTTCAAGCATGCGCTCCACACCGCGATCGGACGAGCCGGTACGCCGCCCGGGTTGGAGGTCGTCTCGCCCAGCGCGGCGTTTGGCCGCGTGACGGAGCAACTCCTGCTTCGCGTGCTGCGGGACATTCAGAACGCCGGCGAACTCGTGCGCCACGCGGCGCCGGGAGCAGCGTCGGATTTGTACCTTGCTGCGAGCTGATTCATCGAGACTTCCGACGCGCCGCAGACGCGGGCGCTGGCGCGCCAGCTCGTGGATCAAGCGGCCTGAGCACCAGGCTTCGCCGCGTCGACCACGAAGCGCGCCGCCGTCGTGATCCCGCTGGCCGGATCGAGCGCGTTGTCGACCACGCGCACCTGCATCTGCAACTGCTTCTCGCCGAGCGCGAAGCGCATGTAGCCGCGCTGGTCGCTGCGCGCGTAGCGGATGTGCGGGTTGAAGGCACGTGCCGCATCGACGCGCGCCTGCTGCTGGCCCAGGCTGGTGATGGACGTGCCGCAGAACTCGGTGGCGATCACCGGCGCGGTAGCGTCGTCGAAGTCGGCCTTCAGATCGGCCACGTAGTTGGCATGCACGTCGCCGCCGAGCACCACCACACCCGGCAACTTGCGCTGCGCGACCACGCCGAGCAGGCGATTGCGCGCGGCGGGGTAGCCGTCCCAGCCGTCGGTCCAGTAGGTGCCGCCGCCGCTCGCCGGATCGGACTGCGAGAAGCGCGCCATCAGCGTCTGCTGCGCGAGCAGATTCCACGGGCGCGCGCTGTCCCAGCCTTCGGCGAGCCAGCGCTCCTGCTCCGCGCCGAGCAGCGTGCGCTTCGCATCGAGCAGTTCCGGACACGCTTGCAGTTTGACGGTGTTCGAGCCACCGCGGCCGGGCTTGGGGCAGGCCTGCACGTCGCGGTACTGGCGATCGTCGATCAGGTGAATGCGCGCGAGGCGGCCCCAGTCGAGCCGGCCGGTGATGCGCATGTCGGCATCGACCGGACGCGCCGATTTGGGAAACGGCAGGTGCTCCCAGTACGCGCGGTAGGCGGCCGCGCGCTGGGCCTTGAAGTCGGGCTCGAGTTCCTGCCCCTGCAGGTTGGCGTAGTCGTTGCCGACCTCGTGGTCGTCCCACACCATCAGCCACGGGGCGGCGGCGTGTGCAGCCTGCAGCGCGGGGTCGCTCTTGTGCGTGGCGTAGCGCGCGCGGTACTGCGCCAGCGTGCGCACATGGCTGCCTTCGACCGGGCGGATCGACTTGGCGCTGCTCGCGTACTCGTAGATGTAGTCGCCGAGGAACATCACCGCGTCGAGTTGTTCGGCGGCCACGTGACGCCATGCGGCGTAGTGGCCCACGTCCCAGCGCTGGCAGCTCGTGATCACGAAGTCGAACGATGTGGCCGCGGCATCGGCCGCCGGCGCGGTGCGTGTGCGGCCCACCATGCTCTGCTGGCCGAGCGCCGAGAAGCGGTACCAGTACCAGCGCGCCGGCGCCAGGCCCGTTGGCTCGGCATGCACGCTGTGCGACCAGGCGAGTTCGGCGACCTCGTCGCCGCTCGCTGCGATCTGCGTGAAGCCCGCGTCGTGCGCCAGCTCCCAGCGCACAGTGACGCGCTCCGGCAGTCCGGCGCCGGTGAGCATGGTCCACAGCACCATGCCGCTGGCGTGCGGCTGGCCGGAGGCCACGCCGAGCGCGAAGCGCGGCAGATCGGCGGCGCGTGCGTGGCGCAGCCACGCCGGTGCGGCGATCAGGGCGCTGCTGCCGAGCAGCAGGTGGCGGCGCTTCATGGAGCGCGTCTCAGATGCCGATGTCGTCGATCTCGCGGTAGACATCGCGCAGCCACATCTTCACGCGCTGGCGATCCATCATGCCGAGCCCGCCGCCGCTCGGATCGCCCGGCGTCTTGGCCTTCCAGAAGCTGCTGCTGCCGGCGTCAATCTTCTGCATCACGCCGTCGTGAAGCTTGCGGATGGTGACGACCTTGGCGCCGAGTTCGATCGCGCGCTGCTGCTGGCCCGACTGCTCGAGCACCGAGAAATCGTTGCCGCGCACCTGGTTGCGCACCAGCACGTACTTGAGCCCGGTGCCGAAGCGGTCGAGCAGTCTTTGCAGCAGATCGACCGAGTCCTTGCCGGCGTCCATCACGTGCCAGTAGAAGATGTTCATGCCCATCTCGGCGGCCATGTTGACGACGCCGGTGTCGTCCATCCAGTTGACCAGCGGCTCGTGCGTCTGCGCGGCCAGGTCGACGAGGATGCGCCGGTTCGGCTGATCGGCTGCGGCTTCGACCACCACGTCGAGCGCTTCGTAGTGGTCCATCACCACCGGCGACGCATACCCCGCGTAGAAGCGCATCAGCGCGCCGTGCGAGCGGTCGGTGTCGAAGCCGAGGAAGGGGATGTCCTTGTCGATCATGTACTGCGCGAACACGCGCGCGGTGAGCGACTTGCCCACGCCGCCCTTTTCGCCGCCGATGAAATGGATGTTCGCCATCGTCAAACTTTCAGTCAATGAGGTTGGGGCCGCGCGCCCGGACATGCACGCCGCACTGTAACCGCGCGGCGGGCCGGGCTGCGTCACGCAACCGTCATGCCCGGGTCATGCCGGGTTCATGTCGTCGCTTCACACTGGGCGTGCTGAAGCGGATCAAAACGCAAAACAACCGGCCCGTGCGGGCGCGGTGTCCTCCCAGAGGAGTGGCCGCAGGCGAGACGCCTGCGGCTTTCTTTTTTATGAGGCGAGTCGGACGCGCTGGTCGCGGCCGCTCACCTCAGACGCGGCGGTCGCGGTCGCCCAGCGTGCTCGCGATCCACAGCAGCGTGAAGCTGGCGAACCAGCCGCAGGCGGCTTCGAGTCCCGTGAGTTTCGGCGTCAGGCCAAAGGTACATGCGAGCCAGACCAGGCCCGTCACGAACAGCAGGCGCAGCGGCCGATGGCCGTAGCCTGCGAGCAAGCCGTAGAGCGCGTGCCCGGCGCGCGCCAGCCAGCGCATGGCGCTAGGCAGGCCGAGGCCGATCAGGCCGGCGTGGCGCAAATAGTGTTCGCGACCGATCGCGACCTCGCTGGCGCTGCTGTCGCGTCCCATGCGGCGCAGCACCTTGATGACCTGGCGCCATGGCTCGGGGCGGTAGTCGTCGCCGAACGGGCTCGCGCGTTGCGTGGCGAGCCAGCCCAGGCGCATCGTCGCGTCGGTCGGCGCCTCGCCGCCGAAGCGCTTGAACGCGAAGCCGTCGAGCACATGGTGCGTGCCCCAGGTCATCGCGTCGTCGCGCAGCGTGCCGACGCGCGCGTCGACGAGCGAGGTGCCTTCGAGCGGCCGCAGCAATTGGGTGAGCACGAGCGCGCCGCCGATCTTCGCGCGGTCGAGCAGCACCGCGGCGGTGTCGCCCCAGCCGGCGTCGCCGACGGCATCGAAATCGGCACCGGTGGCATCGAGGTCGCCGCCGATGCGCGCGCGCTGCAGCCGCACCTGGCCCGCGGCCGAGAAGCCGGCGTCGAGCATCAGGTGACCGCCGATGCGCGCGCGATCGAGGTTGAGCGCCACGCCGCGTGCGCCGCTGGCGTCGAGCCCGGCGCTCAGGCGTGCGCTGCTGATGCGCAGATCGCCGCGCACGCGGATGTCCTGCAGGCGCAGCTCGCCGACGATGTCGGCGCCACCGCTCAGGATCACGTCGCCGCCGATCTGCGCGTTCTCGGCGATGAGCCGGCACGGCAGCGTGTTGGCGAACTTGTCGCTCGGCACCAGGTGCAGGCGTTCGCAGTTCAGGTCGCGCCCGATCACGGCGCGCGCGAGATCGAGTTCGCCGTGCACGCTGCAGCCGGCGTTGAGCGCGAGCTCGCCGTCGATGCGCGTGCCTTGCGCGTGCAGGCCGGGCAGGCCGGTGTCGGGCATGCTCAGGCTGCCGGCGATGTACGCGCCGTCGAAGATCGGCGCCGTGCCGAACACGCAGCGGTACAGCCACAGGCTGATCGGGACGCGGGTGCGGCTCAGATCGAGCCGCCCGACGATGCAGGCACCGAGCACCTGCAGGCGGCCGCCCACGACTGGCGCACCGGTGCCGCCGCCCTGCGCGAGAAACGCCAGGAACTCCGCGCGCAGGCGCACGTCGGGCGTGGCATTGCGGGGTCGCCGGTAGCCGACCTTGGCAATGCTCCCGTCGGCCGCTGCGCGCAACACGATCAGTTCGGCGAGCAGCAGGGGCTCGAAATCCTGCAGCGTCTGCGCCGTGGAGGAGGAGGGCGGAGGTGTCACCGGCGCATTCTGGAGCAGGCTTCGTGGGGTTGACAGCCCGTGGCTCCCCGTGGTCGCGGGGGAAAACAACACCCGCCGATCCCCCGGGTGCGGGGGATCGCAGGCACAGGCGGCGTCAGCCGCGGCCGACGAACGGCATCTTGGTCGCCATCACGGTCATGAACTGCACGTTGGCTTCGAGCGGCAGGCTGGCCATGTGCACGACGGCGTCGGCCACGTGCTTCAGGTCCATGCGCGGCTCGACCATCATCGTGCCGTTGGCCTGCGGCACGCCGGTCGTCATGCGCTGCGTCATCTCGCTGGCAGCGTTGCCGATGTCGATCTGGCTGCAGGCGATGTCGTGAGCGCGGCCGTCGAGCGAGGTCGCCTTGGTCATGCCGGTGATCGCGTGCTTGGTGGCGGTGTAGGGCGCGCTGAACGGGCGCGGCGCCACCGACGAGATCGAGCCGTTGTTGATGATGCGGCCGCCGCGCGGCTGCTGGGTCTTCATCAGCTTGAAGGCCTGCTGCGTGCAGAGAAACACCGCGGTCAGGTTGATGTCGACGACGGCCTTCCACTGCTCGAACGTGAGCTCGTCCATCGGGATGGCCGGTGCGCCGGTGCCGGCGTTGTTGAACAGCACGTCGAGGCGGCCGAACTTGGCGCGCGTGGTTTCGAACAGCGCGGCGACCGCAGCGGGATCGGTCGCGTCGGTGGGCACGGCCAGCGCGTTCGCGGCGAGATCGCCGGCGAGCCGGGCGGTCTCGTCCAGCGCGTCGGCGCGGCGGCCGGCGAGCACGACGTGGTAGCCCGCCTTCAGCAGGGCGAGCGAACAGGCGCGGCCGATGCCGCTGCCGGCGCCGGTGACCAGGGCAACTTTCATGAGCGTCTCCTCCGTGGGGTGGTGGCTGTCGTCAAACGGCAGCGTCGTTGGCGGTGCCGACATCGGCAGCGTCGTTCGCGCTGAACGAGTCGGCAAAGGTGAAATACAGCGATGCGTAGACCATCGTCATCAGGATCATTCCCGACAGCGGCACGACGATCACGCCCAGTGCCTGTGGACTGCCGACGAGGGCGAACAGCGCGCTTGCCAGCATCAGAAAGGTCATCGTCAGCGAAACCCATGTCAGCCCATAGACGGCGAACGCACCGCGATTTCGCCAGCAAGCGAGTGTGCTGGAAAACAGCGACTGCGCGCAGCGCTGGCCGTCCCAGTAGACGAGCGCAGGTGCATGCCAGAACGGCACCGAAATCAAGGTGCCCAGCACCACACGTAGGACCAAGCCAATGAACAGTCCGGGCGACGCCAGCCGGGCGGCCATGACATCGGCCGTACTATGCTCGGCGGGGATTGGAGCGCCCATCGCGTCGAGCGCGCCGTTGTCGACGATGCTGCTGACCCACAGCACTGCGAACGTTGCGACGGCGTACAGCGCGCCCAGCCACACCATCGATACGACGCGCGAACGCTCGGCGCGTAGCGGTGCCACGAACACGCTGGGCGTGGGCATGCCGCCGGCGATGACGATGCGCGTGGCAAGCATGAAGGCCAACGTAACGAGGGGCAGCAGCATTGGGGCGAGGAGCGCCCCGACCGCTGGCAGCAATGCGAGCAGAAACACCGAGAAGGTGAAGCTCGCGAACAGCGCCGCGTACGCCACCGGCCGGCTGAAGAACGCTCGCAATCCCTGCTGCACCCACACGAAGCCCTGGCGGGCGGGAACGGATTTCAATCGCATGGAGGTGGGCGGATCAGGCGTGCCACGGCGCGGCGATGCGCTGGCGCAGCACGCGCTCGAAGTGGGTGGGGTCGTGGGCCACGAGCAGGCTGGCGTCGCGCGGCAGGTGCAGGTCCCACAGGCGCGAGAGCCAGAAGCGGAACGCGCCCGCGCGCATCAGCGCCGGCAGCAGGCGGCGCTCGTTGTGCGTGAGCGGGCGCACGGTGTGGTACGCGGCGACGAGCACGGTCGCGCGAGTTTCGTCGAGGCGGCCCGATTCCAGATCGATGCACCAGTCGTTCAGGCACACGGCGATGTCGAACAGCAGCGCGTCGATGCCGGCGAAGTAGAAGTCGAACACGCCGCTGAGCTGGTCGCCGGACGCAGTGGTCTCGAACATCGCGTTGTCGCGGAACAGGTCGGCATGGATCGGGCCGCGCGGCAGCGTCGCGTACGCAGCCGACGCGGCGACCTGCTGCTGGAACGCGAGCTCCACATCGATCAGCTCGCGCTGCGTGTCGGTGAGAAACGGGCGCACCACCGGCACCGTGTCCTGCCACCACGGCAGGCCGCGCAGATTGGGCTGCTGCATGGTGAAGTCGGCGCCGGCCACATGCATGTGCGCGAGCAGCGTGCCCAGGCTGGCGCAATGGGCGGTGTCGGGCGCGAGGCGGTGGTCGCCGCGCAGCCGGTCGACGACCGCCGCGGGCTTGCCCTGCAGCGTGTGCAGGATCGCGCCGCTCGCGTCGGGCTTGGGGCCGGGCACCGGGATGCCGCGACCGGCCAGGTGCTTCATCAGCTCGAGGTAGAACGGCAGTTCCTCGAAACTCAGGCGCTCGAACACCGTGAGCACATAGCTGCCCTGCGTGGTGTCGGCGAAGTAGTTGCTGTTCTCGATGCCGCTGCGGATGCCGGTCAGCTTGTTCAGCGTGCCCAGGCCGAGGCGTGCCACGAGCGACGCGGCCTCGTCGAGCGAGACATCGGTGTAGACCGCCATCGCCGCTCAGAAGTTGAAGACGTTCCAGACCCGCTTGCCGGCCGAGGTGCGCGCACCCCCGGTGCCATCGAACGGGTCGTGGCCAGTCGGGCTGATGACGATTTCGTAGGGCTTGGTCAGGCCGACCTTGGGCGTGACGACCACGTGCTGGGTCTGGCCGCGCACCCTGAGCTCCTCGATCCTGGAGCCGCCGTCTTCGATCACGGTGTACTTGACGTTCGGCTCGCCGCGCTCGGTGAGCTCCGCCGGTGCGGCCGACGCTGCCGCAGCGACGGGTGCAGACGCGGGCGCGGGCGCCGGAGCCGTCTGCGCCCAGCACGGGCTGCAGCCCAGGGCCATCGCGAGCACGAGGTGGGAGTTCATGGCCTGATTCTAGGTGCGCCGGGTCGACACCCGAACGCTTGATTCACAATCGCACGCATGAGCGAAAAGACCCTGCTGCTGGTCGATGGTTCCAGCTATCTCTACCGTGCCTACCACGCGCTGCCCGATCTGCGCGGGCCGGGCAATGTGCCGACCGGCGCGCTGCGCGGTGTCGTCTCGATGCTCAAGCTGCTGCGCGAGCAGCATCCGGCGGCCCTAGGCGCCTGCGTGTTCGACGCCAAGGGGCCGACCTTCCGCGACGAGTGGTACGCCGACTACAAGGCCAACCGCGCCGCGATGCCGGTCGACCTCGCAGCGCAGATCGAGCCCATCCACGAGGCCGTGAAGCTGCTCGGCTGGCCGGTGCTTTCGGTGCCCGGCATCGAGGCCGACGATGCGATCGGCACGCTGTGCAAGGTGGCGGCGAAGGCCGGCTACCAGGTCATCGTGTCGACCGGCGACAAGGACCTGGCGCAGCTCGTCGACGAGAACGTCACGCTCGTCAACACGATGAGCCAGGAGCGGCTCGATCCGGCCGGCGTGGTCGAGAAGTTCGGCGTGCCGCCCGACCGCATCATCGACTACCTCACATTGATGGGCGACACGGTCGACAACGTGCCCGGCGTCGACAAGGTCGGCCCGAAGACGGCCGCGAAATGGATCGCCGAATACGGCTCGCTCGACGGCGTGATCGCCGCTGCGCCGGGCATGAAGGGCGCGGCCGGCGAGAACCTGCGCAAGGCGCTCGACTGGCTGCCGCAGGGCCGCCGCCTCGTCACCGTGGCGACGGATTGCGACCTGAGCGCGCATGTGCCGGGCTGGCCGGCGTTCGAGTCGCTCAAGTTCGCGCCGCTCGACATCCCGAGTGTCGTCGCGTTCTACGACCGCTACGACTTCAAATCCTTCAAGCGCGAGCTCGAGAATGCATCCGGCGCGACGGCGCCGGCGGAGGCACCCAAGCCCGCGGGCCCGGCCATCGAGAAGCACTACGACACCGTGCTGACCGAAGCCGCGCTGGCCACATGGCTCGCGAAGATCGACGCCGCGCCGCTGACCGCGATCGACACCGAGACCGATTCGCTCGACGCGATGCGCGCGCAGATCGTCGGCATCTCGCTGTCGGTGACCGTCGGCGAGGCGGCCTACATTCCGCTGCGCCACAGCTACGCTGGCGCGCCCGATCAGCTGGATGTGGACATGGTGCTCGCGCGTCTGAAGCCCTGGCTCGAAGACGCGAGCAAGGCCAAGCTCGGACAGAACATCAAGTACGACACGCATGTGTTCGAGAACGCCGGCATCGCGGTGCGCGGCTACGCGCACGACACCATGCTGCAAAGCTATGTGCTGGAAGCGCACAAGTCGCACAGCCTGGAAAGCCTGGCCGAGCGCCACCTCGGCCGCAAGGGCCTGAGCTACGAAGACGTGTGCGGCAAGGGCGTGCATCAGATCTCGTTCGCGCAGGTCGACATCGAGAAAGCCAGCGAGTATTCGAGCGAAGACAGCGACATGACGCTGCATGTGCACGAGGTGCTGTGGCCGCAGGTGCAGGCGCATGCCGGCCTGCTCGACGTGTATTCGCGCATCGAGATGCCCGCCGCGGCCATCCTCGGCCGCATCGAACGCAACGGCGTGCTGATCGACAGCGCCAAGCTCGCGGCGCAGAGCCAGCAGCTCGCCGAACGCATGATGGCGCTGGAGCGCGAGGCCTTCGAGATCGCCGGCCAGCCGTTCAACCTCGGCAGCCCGAAGCAGATCGGCGAGATCCTGTTCGGCAAGCTCGGCCTGCCGGTGAAGAAGAAGACCGCGAGCGGCGCGCCCAGCACCGACGAAGAGGTGCTGGCCGAACTCGCGGCCGACTACCCGCTGCCGGCCAAGCTGCTCGAGCACCGCGGCCTGTCCAAGCTCAAGGGCACCTACACCGACAAGCTGCCGCTGATGGTGAACCCGGCCACCGGCCGCGTGCACACCAACTACGCGCAGGCGGTGGCGGTGACCGGGCGGCTCGCGAGCAACGACCCGAACCTGCAGAACATCCCCATCCGCACGCCTGAAGGCCGGCGCGTGCGCGAGGCCTTCATCGCGCCGCAAGGCTGCTCCATTCTCAGCGCCGACTACTCGCAGATCGAGCTGCGCATCATGGCGCACATGAGCGGCGATCCGGGCCTGCTGAAGGCTTTTGCCGAAGGCATCGACGTGCACCGCGCGACCGCCAGCGAAGTCTTCGGCACCGCGGTGACCGATGTGAGCAGCGAGCAGCGCCGCTACGCCAAGACCATCAACTTCGGGCTGATCTATGGCATGGGTGCGTTCGGCCTGGCGCAAAGCCTGGGCATCGAGCGCAGCGCGGCCACGGCCTACATCGAACGCTACTTCGAGCGCTTCGCCGGTGTGCGACGCTACATGGACGAGACCAAGGCGTCGGCGCGCGTGCACGGCTATGTGGAAACGCTGTTCGGCCGGCGCGTCTACCTGCCCGAGATCAACGGCGGCAACGGCCCGCGCAAGAGCGGCGCCGAGCGCCAGGCCATCAATGCGCCGATGCAGGGCACGGCGGCCGACCTGATCAAGCTCGCGATGATCGCGGTGCAGGACACGCTGGACCGCGAGCAGCGCGCGACCCGCATGATCATGCAGGTGCACGATGAACTCGTGTTCGAGGTGCCCACCGCCGAGCTCGACTGGGCGCGCGTGGCGGTGCCGAAGATCATGGCGTCGGTGGCCGAGTTCAAAGTGCCGCTGCTCGCCGAAGTCGGCGTCGGCCTCAATTGGGACGAAGCACATTGACCTCGTAGGAGTATGGTCGGGCACAAGGTCTTTGAAAGCACCGATTGCCCGGCTACCAGGTCAAGACCGAAACATTCGCCGTCGGCGGTGTCGACACCATCATTCGCTCGCTGCTCGATCGGCAGCAATACGCCGACCCGTTCGGCGCCGCGCAGCGCATCGGCATCTCGTCGGCGAGCTGGCCGCTGTTCGGGCTGGTGTGGCCGTCGGCGCTGGTGCTGGCCGCGCACAT
>Ga0307510_10003896_pt1 | contig 17491 bp, 18 predicted proteins | sample 12_EM_MG_FD_207224 | JGI IMG/M metagenome (GOLD analysis project Ga0307510, IMG submission 207224) | Populus trichocarpa ectomycorrhiza microbial communities from riparian zone in the Pacific Northwest, United States - 12_EM | ecosystem: Host-associated > Plants > Roots > Unclassified | place...
TGACAGATACATCAAAGAGGGATTAAAATTGACATGACGAATCGTACGCGATCCACAATAGATCTCCCTGGCATGCGCCACATGCACTCATGAGAGAATACGTAACAGTGTTGCACTTGCACAAGTCACCGGCATCTTTAGGGTCACTACCAAGAGGGCCAACGTATGAGCCAAGCGGTGGGAGGGGAGGGATGGTGACGGCTGCCAGAGATGAGAGTGAGATGGGCAATGCTCGAACACGCAAGACGATCACCCACTATCATTGTCGCACGTGGTTGTCAAGTATGCCGCGACTTCACACGGATTTTGATTGAGAGTGTTAAATGACTACGATAGACAAGCCCGTCAGTTGTCGGAATTATAGGTCGAACGGGAGACATTCTGGTTTCATACCCAGTTCAGCGACGAGTCAGTACAATTCGGGAAAGAAATCTTGGCAGCCGCACTCGCTGAACCAAGGAAGAGTAACGAGGCCGTGAGTGCGGCGAGGACTGGCATTTGAGGGAGAGGGACGGTGGTGGGACGAAGGGAAAATCGGGCACATTAGTATCGGAGACATGTTGTAATGAAGTTATAAGAATCCTACCTCAGATGAATTCAGCACCCGCGTGGTTGACGTTCACCGGACGGACTTCACTGGGCGTCTAAAGTAACCCTAGGAACAATTGGTTGGTAGGCACCTCCCCTTTGGCCTTGTTGCCATGGAGTGAACAATCCCCGCGAAGGCACACAAATACAATTTCTCGTACTTGCATTTGGCCATTGAAAAGCGTCGTGAGCGTACCACATGAGAATCGAAAAATGGGACTTCGTAAGGAAAACCTGTCTCAGACTTTCAGTGCTTCGAGGATGAACCTGTTACGGTCGCGAGTAGATGAGTAGAGAGATAAACGCGTTGCGCATTTGGGTGGCATATGTCATGTGACTTAATGTTCCCGTGATCAACGGCATCAACTGCCTGCAAATGCCTCGTTGCCTCGTCCATTGCCCAGCTCCAGCTTGCGCCAGTCTATATCAGGTAATCACCATACGTCTCTGTCCGTGTGGCGTGCGTGCGATCAAATTGATCAGCGAGGCCATGGACCGATCTGTGCCACAACTCCCCACCCACGATTCCCACCCATCTCGCTGTTGTTCTCTCAGAACGAACCAACTCGCTTTCTTAAGGCCAAGGTTTCTTCCTCACTTGCTATATGGGTGACGACCCAGGATCCGAGCCCACTTGGTTTCAGGCGCGTCTCGAGGATGCCTTGCACGCCTACGAAAACACGGCGGGCGTAATATTGGCCGAGCATCCACTCGCCGTGGAACTCCAGAGTTGCAACTCCGTCGAGTCCTCTACTACACTTCTCAAATACGAGGCACAATCATTCGGTGACCCCTTAGGAACCGATAGAATCAGCGGACCGATAGAGAGGATCATATCAATGTTGTTTACTCTTTCTTCCACCAACCTTGGTGATACCGTCAGCTTAGTACGTCGGAAAGTGACGATGTGTTGTCAGCATCCCTGACGGCCTTTTGCAGCAATACACGGCCCCGAAAGCAATACTTTCCGGCCTCGCAATCCTGCTTGGGGTACGTCCAGTTCTCGGGTTCCTATGTGGCTATCCTTGTGACCAGATGTACCAGATGGCCAAAGGTGTCTCTTCCAGCCTCGACGCAATTGTCGACTTGCTCGAGAATTTTGGACGTTTTCTTGGTCACCTCGATATATATACAACGGCCGCCCATACGCCAGCCATGGACGAGACAATGATCAGGATAATGCTAGATCTACTCGCCACACTCGCTTTGGTGACCAAAGAGCTTAAGCAAGGACAATCGAGTCAGTCCGTTCTCGCTGACGCGTTACCTTACTGAGGGCGACGCAGGTGAACTCATGGAACATGTCCTTTCCGGGGATGTGGTCGAACTGGTCTTAGAGAGACTGGACCGACTCACGCAGGAAGAAGCTCTAAATACCGCAGCTCAGACCCTCGAGGTCATCTACAGCCTTGTCCAAATTACGACCGCAGTCATGAATGGTGAGCAAACACACTCAGATTGTAAACTACCATCTCCTAAGCAGAATTTTGTCTAGGTGGCGAGGCATCTCTTGACGGGTTGCGGGAAGCCCTCGGTACGTTTTGTTAGCGACAACGAACCTTCCACATCTCACTAAGTGCTAGAAATACTACATGAAGCTGCAAGCGACGTGAACAAGTCGAAATGTGAGTGGTTCTCCGATATTGCTATCGCTTCCTAGAACTATCGGGATTTTCTGACAGGTAACAAGCTCCAGCGAGATGTTCGCGATTGGCTCTCTCCACCCGATCCGTGGAAAATGTACAACATCGCACGTGGATCGCGGTACAGTGGAACCGGGGAATGGTTCGTCCAAGGTGGGATTTTCTCAGAATGGATAGCATCTGGGCCTTGTTCGCTCCTATGGGTGCATGGGAAACGCAAGTAGCTGTCCAACAGTTGCTCTTCACCGATGCTGATGTTTCCCTTTTTGTAGCGGGTTCTGGGAAGACGGTTCTTTGGTATGTTGACCGTTGAATCCCTCTGTCTTGAGAACTCATGGCGTCGGCCAGTTCTACGATCATCGATGTGATTGACAATCGGCGGAGATATGGGCTCGCATCACTCGCTATTTTCTTCTACGATTTCAGAGAGGACAGACAGAACGACCTGCATGGGCTAGTCTCATCTATGCTAGTCCAGCTTTGTTGTCAATCCGATTCCTACTCTAACGCTCTTTCCAAATTCTACTCGGAACACAACAATGGTTTGCGGCGTCCAAGCGATGAAGCACTTAGCCGGTGTTTGAAGGACCTATTAGAACTTCCTGGACAAGCCCCGATTTCCCTTGTTGTAGATGGATTGGACGAATGTCCGGTCACATCGGCGCTGTCTTCGCCCCGCGAGAAAGTTCTCATGCTGCTGGAGGATCTTGTCAACTCACAAGTCCCAAATTTGCTGATATGCGTTACTAGTCGGCCCCAGGTCGATATCAGGCGTGTCCTCGAGCCTTCAGCTTTCCGTTCCGTTTCCTTACACGACGAGAGTGGACATACGAAGGACATCGAGAACTATATCGAGTCTGTCGTTAACACGAACAAAAAGATGCGAAGATGGAAGCCAGAGCACAGGCAACTTGTGATCGATGTCCTGTCACAACGAGCGGATGGCATGTAAGACAGTAATATTTTGATTCATCTTGACTATCACATATCCATCCACCGCAGGTTCAGGTGGGCATACTGCCAGCTCGACTACCTCGCCGATTGCCTCCCAGGGCGTATCCGACATGCTTTGGATAATTTACCAGGGACACTCGATGGGACATATGAACGTACCTTGCGAAATATCAAAGTCACGGATAGGAAATTTGCCAGACGGCTCCTCCAATGCGTAGCTGGGGCTTGCCGTCCACTCCGAGTCGAGGAACTGGCAGAGGTCCTTGCATTTGATTTCGAGGGAGGACCGATTCCGAAATTTCATGAGGATTGGCGCGTTGAAGATCCCCTAGAAGCGGTGCTGTCGACATGCCCCACGTTGCTTTCCCTTGTCACCGCTGACTTTTCCTCTGTGATACATTTTTCACATTTTTCGGTGAAAGAGTTCGTGATATCTTCCCACATTGCCGAAAAAAGTGACACCATTTCACGCCGGTACCATGTTTCTATGACACCTGCTCATACCCTCGCCTCACAAGCATGTCTGGGCGTTTTGTTGCACCTCGACAAAAATGTCACCTCGTCCAGCCTGCGGAATTTTCCTCTCGCTGGTTACGCCGCCCATCACTGGCTTTCGCATGCCCGGTTTGAGGGTGTGTCGCAAAATGTGGAGGAAGGTATGAAACAGCTGTTTGACCCGGGGAAACATCACATCGCTGTTTGGCTCTGGATATCGAACCCAATCGATATATTCAAGTCAATTCTACTGAACGAACCTGAACGGCCGTTATCACCTGACAGAACCCCCATACAATATGCCGCCTTTTGTGGCCTACTCACCATCGTAAAATCTTTGGTCGTTGAACACTCACAGGATGTGCATTCCCGGGGCGGCTACGCGGACTCAACCCTATTGCATCTGGCATCACAAGAGGGTCATCTAGCAGTCGCATGCTTCCTTATCGAGCAAGGCGTGGACGTAATGGTCCGCGACCACTCCGGTAGGACTCCGTTGCATGAGGCATCTAAATCTGGACGTCTCGAAGCCGTACAATTCCTCATCGACCACGGCAGCCACGCAAATGCGCAGGCCAAGGACGGGTCAACTCCGTTGCATGAGGCATCAGAATCGGGAAATGTTGGAATTGCTCGCTTCCTCGTCGAGCGTGGTGCAGACCCAACAGCCCAGGACAAGAACGGGTCAACTCCGTTGCATAATGCGTCATATTCACTGCAGGGAAGCATGGGAGTTGCACGCTTCCTTGTGGAGCATGGCGCGGACTCAGCAGCCCTGAACAAAGACGATTCGACTCCTTTACATAACGTGTTGAAGGTATCGTATGGAAGTATTGAAGTCGTACGCTTCCTCGTCGAGCAGGGCGCGGATCCAACAGCCCAGGACAAGGACGGGTCAACTTCATTGCACCTAGCGTCGCGTGAGGGACAAATAGAAGCAGTACACTTCCTCATCGAGCATGGCGCAGATGCAACTGCCCGGGATAAAGATGGGTCAACCCCATTGCATAAGGCGTCGGCAGCACGCCATGGAAATGTAGAAGGTCTACGCCTCCTCATTGAGCACGGCGCAGAAATGACAGCACGGGACAAGGACGGGGTAACCCCGTTGCATCTAGCGTCGCAAAGCGAAGATATGGAATCCACTCGCTTCCTCGTTGAGCATGACGCGGACATAACAGCCGAGGACAAGAATGGGTCGACCCCATTGCATGTAGCATCGAAATGTGGAAGAGCGGCAATCGCCCGCTTCCTCGTCGAGCATGGCGCAAACCCAAGAGCACGGGACAGGGAGGGGTCGACGCCGTTGCATCTGGCATCGGCCTCACCAGGGGATCTTGACGAATTTTGTGAGCTCCTCAACGAACACAAGAACATGAAGGAAGCGGGGTTCGAGGTCAAGGATGGGGAGCTGCGTCAGGAGTTGGCGGCGCTCTCCGGAAATGTGGAAATCACACGCCTCCTTGTCGAGCATGGCGCGGATGTCACAGCGCAGACTAACGATGGATCAACTCCCTTGCATGTAGCGTCGCGACATGGATGTGTGGCAGTCGCACAATTCCTCATCGAGCATGGCGCAGACGTGACGGCTGAGGACAAGGATGGGTTGAGTCCGCTAGACCTGGCGTCACGAGAGGGATACATGGATGTTGAACGCCTCCTTCACGCCCGAGATTATTGGGGAAAAAAGACTTTGATAATTTCGGTCGGCTAGCATAATGTATCTCGGGGACTTCGCGAGAAGAATTTAGTAAAGAAACTTTTTACCTTCGCCAGCCTATGCCCCGTAATTTACCGGCCGCCTCACACATCATCATTCTGCACCTATCCAACTGTAGCACGTCCTCGTTGCCTTTCTCCCGTCTTATTAGATGCATGGGGAACGCATGACCTCAATTTCTCCGCAGACACTCAGTTGAATCGTCACGATGACTGGTGCCCCGCCATAGATTTGAAGGGCGCCGCCGCGTTTGAAAGGGAAAGGCCCTAGTTGATATTTGATGTAAACAAGCGACGCAAATAACGAGTACAACGCTGGATAGTGTGGACATCATGCGAAAATAATTGAAACTCCCCAAGATGACTTCAAATTCACGACCAATTGCTAATAAAAAGGCAATCCCTAGGCTCGAGACACAATCATTGGAAGTTTGGAGCGGTATGGATCGGGTGAGCCCTTGACTGTCGGGTTGGAAATACTACTGCCGCCTCTCCAAATAATCTCATGCTTTGAAGGTGTAAATCGGAACGCTGGGACGAGCAGGGACAACACGACCTCTGGGAACAAACAAACGTTGAACTTGGTGAAGTCCGTTTAGTAACACAGCATCCGACGTCACTCACTCATTTCTAACTGAGAAAACTTGAATCCGCTACAAGTCGTTACCAGTCAGCTCGGTTTATCACAGAGGACTTGCCTTTCACGTTCATGCATGCCCGTCCGCCACCAATGAATGTCATGCTAGTCATCTTTCTTAGTAACGATGCAATAAGGATTCCAAATCTGGGACTTCTCACGTGTTTGCATATACACCCTGGATCTTCGCCGCCTCAACAGTTTCGGGAAGCGGTGCCAACCAACGTTCTGGCTTCCACTCAGTTGCGTCATCTCCCCATATTGTTGGATCACAATTCAGGTTCCATATATGAAGGAAGACGTTCGTGTCCTTAGGAATGGCAATCTCATAGACCTTGTGTCCATTGACGTCGTGGATGGGCGTTGAAAGGGGAAGAACGACATCGCTTCGCGTACTGCTAGGCGTAAATATGGACGTCACAATACAGACGTAAGATTCCACGTACGTTCTCATTACTCCAGCCGCGGGCGGGTAGCTGAGTTGCCCTTGTGAATACAACAAGAATTTAAAGAGGGTTGCCTCACACTCGTAGAGTTTCGCGACAAACGGCCTTGAGGTATGGCAGAGAAACGAGTTGATCATAGGTGAGTTCCTCATTTTGTTCATGTGCTGTTTTCAGCTCTTCTCTGAGTTTATCTTGAACATGAGGATGATGAGAAAGGAGATGCATGATGCGAGAAAGCGCGGAGGACGTCGTCTCTGTCCCCGCAAAGATCAGAACCCTGAATTTATGGATACACCACTCGTCAGCATTTCTGTCAAAAAAAACCCAAATTTGGTGGCCTACATCATTTGTGCAAGCATTTCCTCTTCGCTTAATCGACCTTCGTCGGGTGCCGCTGTATTGGCTTGCACTTCAATAGAAGAAAATCAGGCCTGCGATGGAGATGTGGAGTTCTATCAACGCACTCAAGAGACTGATGATATCCTTGCCATCCCCAACTTGCTTGACGGTGGCGCCATCACCTGACTCCAATAGTCTCTTCTTTGTCTCATAAATTTCCCTTGCATTTGCATTCATAATATCCGTGAGTTCTATGGCACGATTCAACGACCTCTAAGGGGCAGCTTTTCCCATAAACTTTAGGACTTTCGGGTGGAAGACCTTCGTAAGGTAAGGAAGAAAGTTACGCGCCACCAAGAGAGATGGCAAAGTGGACCTATATTTTAGTTAGGTCAGTGCTATCATTTCGATTTCATACGCACGCGAACTCCTTGAGCATTTGGTTAAATTTGTCATTTCTGCCTTCAAGCATACCAAAAGAATATCCCAGCCCAGCTTGTCCAATGAGTTCCAGTGCAGTCTTGCGCATCCATTCAATGATGTCGACCTCTTGCGGACCATTCGCCACCATGGCCTCGAACTTTTCTTGAAGCTGTCAGCAAAGTCACTCAAGCACGGGCCCGTAGATATGTGGCTAGGACAATACCTGTCGTACAACTCCATAAAAAATGGGGATCATATATCGCATATGGTTGATGTTGAAGACGGGGTTTAAGATTTTTCGTTGCTTACAATGCTGGTCACCTGAAAGTAGCTCCTATTCAGTCACAGAAACACATGTGGGTTAGGAAGACGACTGCTCACCCAATGTTGAAATGAGCCCTGGTCCAAAGATTTTCTGATTTGTTCTACATTCAATGAATGGTGACGATGGCAGTGCCATTGGATGCAGGAGACCCACTCAATGAAAGCATTGGTTTCCTCGAAGATGGCTTGACTTTTGATGACAATGTTATTGCAGGCCTTGGGGTCAGAGACAATGAGTTGTATATCCTACGCAATTAATGTTATCCCTCGTGAGGTCCTAAAAAGGTCATTGCTCACCCCAAAGATGCCGTAGATGCGTGCCACCTTCCCATACATTTGGTATAACCCCTCATGAAAATTGTAGGCATAGGGTTGGAACATTTGATGCAAGTGGCCTGCGCCATCAATTAGTCCAAGTCTCGAGCCTTTTGGCACACAGAAAGCTTACCCCATAGAAGGGAGGGGTTAGATGGTCCTGGTATCTTCCAAAGGCACCACTGTCTCAGCTGATGCCTGAGAACGGTGAGAAAAACTGCGCTTGTGGCCGTAAAAAGAGAATAAACTGCGAGTTTGACGATTATATGCATGCGGGGGAGGTCGTTGCTTTGTGAGGCGCAGGGAACCAGCTTATATACTTCGCAAGGGTGGGATTATGATGGCCGAGAATATCATCTTGCCAAGTTTTCAATGACTCATTGGAGTTCGACGGCCAATTCTAGAACCATGTTAACGCGGGATTATGTTATTTTTAGGAGAAAAACAAAGTTGAGGGTCGGAGCCAAACCAATCAATGGTTCTACTGCTACCGTGCTGTTACTCAGGGTATGTGTCCAAGTCTCTGAGTCCGTGACGGAATGGTCCGCAGCAGATTGGGAATGGTGTGTCGACCACAGAATACGTGCATTCTGAAGTGGGAATCGCGAATCGGGATTGACATGTGACCTTTGATCTCTGCGGCTGAGTGAGTCTCGAAGCTTCGCGCTTGCGTAAAAATAACCGGGATATTTCCGCAGATACGCCGCAACTTGAAGGCATGCCGGTCGTAGAAGACGATTCTGCTCGTGACCACGGCAGTGATCTTTCGGGTAGGTCAAGTCCATACCAGGAAGACAGCTCTTCAATTGACTCTTCCCGCAAAAAGCAGTTGGGATCGTAATGTAAACAATATCACCAGTGTAACATATGTTGCTCATCCACATTTGTGAGTTCGGAATTAGGAAGGGAAAGAGAACAGAGGCCGTGATCCCGAGAATTCGAAAAGGTACGAAAGGGGGGTTGTAACAAGCATAGAAAAAGGTCCTGAGGCAAGAGAGAGAACAAGACCAGCAAGACCAGCGATGGTGTGGTAGCTTGGCTTTTTGTCAAGTGGTCAGTCGAGGACAAAAGTATGCAAAGGGAAGGAGACTAAGTGGTATCGATTGCCTGCCTTTTACGAGGCCGGGTGAAGGGTTTTATTTACAGGCATTCTGCGCACGAGTTGAGTAGAGGGGAAGGGGTGAAAGGAGAAGGCAAAGGCAGGACGGAGGACAGCGGTGTCTGAAAAGGAAGAGAAATGCACTAAATGGTATCTGAGCGTGCGACTGCGGGCGCATGGTTGAAAAGAGTGGACGAGGTGTGGAGACGTATGGTAGCAATAAGCTAAGGTAAAATGGGTAACTGTGGGATGGGGAGGGAAGTTCAAAGACGAAAGGAAACAGAAGGGAACATACAAGGGGAACTTAATCGATCCTACATACTAGTACCACTTCGCAACAAAGACATCATCCAGACCTGTGAGGGGCCGTGTGCGACGTGTGCGATGTGGTCTGACTGAAAATTTGAGGTGGTGCGCATTTGTGGCATTGGCCGATGAGGTTTGGGTGATCTACGTGTCTTTGGCCATAAAGATTGGGGCATGACAAGCAGTGGGGCTTCGACATGACTGGGGAAGGGTTAATCATGTGGCAACGAGGGTGGAAGGCGAAGGGGCAAAGCGTGTAAGACAAGGAGGATGGGAGGCTGAAACGCGTCGGGCTCGGGCTTGGCTGGCGCGGGGAACGTCACATGGTCAAGAGCCGCTTTCCGATTCGGATTCTCGATTTCCGGCCCGGAGGAACTCTGGGCCGTTCCAAGTGGCAAACCAGCTGAACATTGCTTGGCCAAGCGCTTGGTTACCTCTCCCTCAGCTGTACAACTCTCACTACCTCACTTTGGCAATGCCTTGCCCTCATAACAACCTAAAGACTACAGTACACCTCCGTTTTTGCGCACCAACCAGGACAGTCAATAATCACCCGCTCATGGCATGGATGTGGCGGCTGAGGACAAGGATGGGTTGACTCCGTTAGACCTGGCGTCACAAGAGGGATACATGGATGTTGAATGCCTCCTTCACGCCTGAGATCATTGGGGAAAAATGACTTTGGTAATTTCAGTGGGCTAGCACAATGTATCTCGCTGTACTTTGCTAGCCTATGCCCCATAATTTACCAGCCTGCTCACACATCATTGTCCCGCGCCTACCCCATTGCGGCATGTCCTCGTTGCCTTGCTCTTGTCTCATTAGATGTATGGGGAACGCATGGCCTCGGTTTCTCTGCAGACATTCAGATGAATCGTCATTATGACCTGTGCCACGCGACAAATTTGAATGACGCCACTGTGCTGGAAGGGAAAGGTAGTTGATATTGGATGTAAACAAGTGACACAGATAACGAGTACAACACTGGAGTAGAGTGGACATCATGCACAATAATTAATTGAAACTCCCCAAGATGACTTCAAATTCACGACCAATTGCTATTAAAAAGGCGATCCCTAGGCTCGAGAGACAATCATCAGAAGTTTGGGGCGGAATGGATTGGGTGAGCCCTTGACTGACAGGCTGGCAATACTACCGCCGCCTCTCCAAACTATCTCATGCTTTGAAGGTGTAAATCGGAATGCTGGGATGAGAAGGGACAGCACGATCTCTGGGAACAAACCAGTGTTGAACTTGGTGAGATCCGTTCAGTAACACAGCATCTGACGTTACTCACTCATTTCTAACTGAGAAAACTTGAATCCACTACAAGTCGCTATCAGTCAGCTTGGTTTGTCTCAGTAAACTTGCCTTGCATGTACATGCATGCCCATCCGCCACCAATGAATGTCATCCTAGTTATCTTTCTTAGTAATGAGACGATAATAATACAAAATCTGGGACTTCTCACATCACCGCACAGTGATAATGCACATTGGGGTTGACCTGTCTGAGGTGGAATTGCCACCGTGAAGGAGGACGTGGTGTGCTATCTGTTCGTTTTGGTCCCCAATTGTCACCTTATCACTCAAGTTTTGTTGTCAGCACAGACGCAGATCTAGCGCGTGCATAGGGGGGAAGTTGATGTTTGCTTTCATATTATAACATAGGCACTTGGTCTACGTGCAAGTTCGAGGTTGTTCTGAGATCTGGGGGGAAGAGGAGAGGAGAGAGAAAGGGAGAGAGAGAGAGAGAGAGAGTGTGTGTGTGAGACGTGACAGTGCAGACTGCAATGGGCACGCGTTGCTCCAACGGTGCAGCTGGGGATTCGTAACGGCGTAAGGCTTGAGGCGACAGGCACATGAATGAAAATGGAATGAGAGTGGGCTATATTCTTCTGATGCCGGCTCTAGGCCAGGCAGTGAGGGTTATATACAAGACAAGTATACTATGCACAAGGCAAAACTAGGACAAAAGTAGAATAAAAGAACATACAAAGATGGGAAAGAGAATATGACAGTGACAGGCATTCGCTGCCCTGTGGCGTCATCGGGTGTGTTGGCGAAGGGGAAAGCACTCACTCCGAGGCTACAGCGCATACTCGCTTTACAATATGTGGTCTCCTTATCGTGGGTAGTTTGGGAGTGGTGTGCCTAAATAGCCATCCTGTGGTACATTCAGGTCAACAATAAAATGGTCGCTTGTTGTACACGTTGTTGGAGCCTGGCGGTGCCGAGGACACAAGCAGTCACTTGAGCCAGCCCTGCAGTGAGATAGCAGTGCATTCAAGCCAGGGCAACGCTTTGTGCAAGCCTTCGGACAGACTCCTGTGGGTGCGCTCCAAAGGATCCAAAGGAGCACACACATCTCATTTCCATTTCTAACGGAAAGGATGTAGTTGGTCCAGACAGACTCTGACTTGGTCAGCGATTGACTGAAGGTCCTCAACCATGACTTTGAATTGCAAACACCTACGGCCATGTTAGATCGCAGCCCAATCTCAGCGTCAAATGAACCCATGACCCACGGCGCATCAGCCTCATTGGGCTTTGGCAGATATGCATAGATGCTGGTGTATTGCAGATGTCATGTCCATGCGCGGGTTCAAGAAGGAGGGGATGAAGTAAAAGGAGAAATAAGAACCAAGCTGCGCTCCCAAGAATCCGAGAACACGCTGTAGAGTAGATCGGGGAATGGACAGCGAGTAGCAATCACGCGACTGCTAGCAGTCGTAGTCAAGCGAAAGGGGAAGGAGAGGAAGGGGCTTGATCGCCCAGCACACACACAAGAACAAGGGGAGAACTTTGGGCCACAGTTGCCTGCTTTTCAGCAAGGCAGGTGCACAGATATTTATACGTTTGGGCTGACACAATTAGGAACAAGCACACTCCTGATGAGTGAGTAGGAAACAGGAGAAAAAGTAAAGTAAAAAGGGGTCAGTCTTGCCAGCGACAGACCCACGCGGCGATGTTCGATATTGAGGGGTAAGACAGTGGGCACAAGGTCAAATAAAAAGGGTTCTAAGGTACTGGGAGAAGCGAGCGAGTGTTCTGATAAGAAAAACAAACAATAAACATATGAAGGAATGTGGAATTCATAAACAAAGGTCCTATCCAACAAGGCCAGGGTGCTTAGGCCTACTCCGCCATCCCTGAGGCGACACACAACTACTGCGCTGGTGGTTCTGGGCGATCCAAGTCTTGTTGGTAGTGAGATTTGAGGCGAGAAGTGTTGGGAAATGGAAATGACAAGGAAAAGGGTGTTGAGTGTGAGGCAGGAGAGGCGAGAGGACAAGGTGTGTGTGCGAAGGTATCGTTGACGTGAGTTTGACATATTGAGGGGCAGTCACAGAAGCCGTCACGTGGTCGGAAATGGCCGAATCCGAGGCCAGCACGAGCTTGGGCGCGAGTCCACACCTTACACTCTGCTACACCTGGCGTCACGCGGGGGATTCATGGATATCGAACGCCTCCTTGTCAAAGAAATTGCTTTGATAATTTCTGTAGGCTAGCATAATTTATCTCATAGCACTTCGCTGGCTGAAGTTAATGAAGAGACACATTACTTTTGCTAGCCTATCCTCCATAATTTACTGGCCCACTCACACACCATTGTTCCACCTCTACCATAGCACACCCTCGTCGCCTTGCTCCCATCTCATTAGACCAATGAGGAACCCATGGCCTCAGCTTTTCTGCAGACATTCAGATGAATTGTCACTATGACCGGTGCCATGCCACAAACTCAAAGAGTGCCACTCCGCTGAAAGGGGAACCTCCTTGCTGATATTGGCTGTAAACAAGGGACACAAATAACAAGTACAACACTAGAGTGGAGTGGACTTCATGCACTAGCAGTCACATTCTCCCAGATGACTCCAAATTCACAAGTAGTTGCTGATAAAAAAAAGTCAATCCCTAGACTCAACTCACTTGAGACACCATCATTGGAAGTTTGGAGCGGAGTGGCTCAGGTGAGCCTTTGACTGTCAGGCTGGAAACACTGATGGATTTCCAAATTATTTCATGCCCTGAAGGTGTAAACCAGAATGCCGGGATGATCAGGGACAATACAACCTCTGGGAACAAACAAATGTTGAACTTGGTGAGATCTCTTTAGTAACACAGAACCTGGCACCACTCACTCATTTCTAACTGAGCAAACTTGAATCTGCTACAAGTTGCTATCAGTCAACCTGGTTTGTCTCAGTAACCTTGCCTTGCACGTACATGCATGCCCGTCCACCACCAATGAATGTCATGCTAGTTATCTTTCTTAGTAACAAGACGATGACGATCCAAGATCCGAGAATTCTCACGTGTTTGCATATACCCCCTGGATCTTCGCCGCCTCCACAGTTTTGGGGAGCAGTGCCAACCAACGTTCTGGCTTCCACTCAGCTGTGTCATCTCCCCATATTGTTGGATCACGATTCAGGTTCCATATATGAAGGAACACATTTGTATCCTTAGGAATAGCAATCTCATAAATCTTGTGTCCATTAACATTGTGGATGGGCATAGAAAGAGGAAGAATGACGTCGCTTCATGTCCTGCTAGGCGTAAATATGGGGATCACAATACAGACATAAAATCCACATACGTTCTTATTACTGCAGCCCCAGGCAGGTAACTGAGTTGCCCTTGAGAATCATAAAGAACACAAAGAGGATTGACTCACACCCACAAGGTTTCACAACAAATGGCCTCAAGGTATGGCAGAGAAACAAGTCGATCGTAGGTGAGCTCCTCATTTTGTTCATGTGCATTTTTCAGCTCTTCTCTGAGTTTATCTTGAACATGAGGATGAAGAGAAAGGAGACGTAGGATGCAAGAAAGTGCGGAGGACGTTGTCTCTGTCCCTGCAAAGATTAGAATCCTGAATGAATGGATACACCCTCATCAGCATTGGTCTTAAAAATAAATTTGGTTCCCTATGTCATTTGGGCAAGCACTTCCTCTTCGCTTAATTGATCTTTGTCAGATGCTGCTGCATTGGCTTGCACTTCAGTGGGAGAAAATCAGGCCTATGGTTATAAAGTGCAGTTCCATTGATGCACTCAGAAGACTGATAATATCCTTGCCATCCCCAACTTGCTTGATGGTGGCACTGTCACCTAATTCCAATAGCCTCTTCTTTGTCTCATAAAGTTCTCTTGCGTTTGCATGCATACTATCCATGAGTTCTATGATATGGTTCACTGCCCTCCAAGGGGCAGCCTTTCCCATACACTTTAGGATTTTCGGGTGGAAGACCTTCATGAAGTAAGGAAGAAAGATACAGGCCAACAAGATGGATGGAGGAGTGGACCTAAATTGTTATGATCCACCCCAATTTTTCTCATCCTTGTCAGACCCCCTCCTCGTCACCCTATCCATGCCTAAGCAACCACTACCATTGAACCCATCCTCCCTACCAGACCTGCCACCATTACCGCCCAGTGAACCATCCAAACCATCGTCACCCCTTGATCAGCCCCCAGTTGAGCCCCTCGTCCCCGTCCCATGGAATATCCATCGTCAGGAATACTCCTCAATGGAGATGTACCAAGAGCCACCCCCAGTAGAGAACCCACTGGAAGACCCAGACAGTCCCATGGAGGACGCACCACCCTTAGAACCAGAGCCATTCATTCCATATGAACCCGATGTCCCTGGAGGCAACACGCACGCCTTGTCCCCAGAAGAGTCCCCCGTCATACCATGGCAAGAGTACCTTGCCCTGGATAGTCCTGTGTCCCGCAAGCACTCCCTGTCACCCACAAGTCCCTCCTCAGCACCCATACGCCAACGCACCAGTAGAGAAGGCAGTTATCACTCAATCACGCCTACTGCCTTGTCACCCATAGCTGGCACCTTGCCCCAGAGTCAGGACTACCAGTCGACCTCTCCTGGAGGATCCGCAGACAATCCCTCATCCACGCAAAGCTCCACAGACGACGTGGATAGCAACATGGCCCTTAATTGGGTCACCATCAATATGGACTACCTTAAAGGGTAGTTGCTTACACTAGACACCCATTAGACCAGAATGGGCACACAGAGATCAGATCTCCTCAGATCAGCCTCAAACTTCGCAGTCGTCATCACATCATGACAACGCTTCTCTTCTTGGAATGACCCGCCGCCATTGTTCCCCAGTTAAGGATAGATTAGGCAATTCCCTGATCCTTCATTCGCTCTCGCTCATTCTCTATTGTTCGACTCATACAGACCACAGCACTTGTCTGCGGAGTACCATACGATACAGACAGCCCCCTCTTGACCAGAAGTACCTACCTTAGTGACCATGGCCTGTGTGCGGTCGTGCCTGTATATAAGCGCCCTGTATTTTGACAGTCAAGCCCTAAGCTTGACTTGATTCTCAATATCAACGTTCTTGAAAGCCTCCCTTGTGCCTCCCCTTTTGTCCACTTGTTACATAAACCACTCAGAGTTGTCTCTAGCAATACTAGAGACTTCTATCCCTTCAAGTACTTGCCACCAGTTCACTCTTAGTACAAGTTATACTATCAAGGCCCGTTGAAGCCTTAACATAAATTCTGGTTAGGTCAGTGCTATTGTTTTGGTTCATATGCACCCTAACTCATAGAGAGTTTCGTTAAATTTGTCTTTTCTGCCTTGAAGTGTACCAAAAGAATATCCCAGTCTGGCTTGTCCAATGAGCTCCAGCGAAGTCTTGTGCATCCACTCAACGATGTCAACCTCTTGTGGACCATTTGTTACACACAGACTCTGCATATTGTAAATACTTGCCTTGAGTACTTACAGGTAAGTGTTTAGAGTCTACCTTTAAAGATAAAGGTCGCACAGTTACTTTAGTGCAAAGCTAAGTTAAGACTAACTTAGATAGTATTGCAGACTCTAGGTGCTTGACTTAGAGTGCAAGGGAATTACTTAGAGACTGGGAAGTAAGGGATTGCTCTAAGGAGCTTATGGTCCTATATTGGTTCTACAAAGAGACCAAGTCTGGAGAGTTGGAGGCTCTTCAGGAGGTCTTATATACATGAGCTACCTAGTCATCTATCTAACAAGTCAAGGAATGCGTAGCAAGCCTTGGTAATGGATGAGTAAGTAGTTACTAAGGTAAACTATCATAGGCAAAAGAGATTACAGTCCACAGTAGAGAACTGCTTCACACGTTAGAGATATACCAGAGGATATGACTCTGAATGAGTTGAAGTGACTTGTACAGTATGGCTGATGTAATGCATGGGAGTAGTGGTTGGAATAGGAAGGTACTGTGGCTGTAAGGTAATTAGTATGTGTTAAGTGATAACTGCTATGTATCTAGATAACGGGTAAGTCTGAGAGTGTGGGAAAGTGGTAAAGCAGACCGGGTATCGTACTAATAAGGAAGGAGAGCTGATATAAGCGAATGCGCATCGTTAAGTGGTACTTAACTGCATAAATGCTTGATAAATCGAAGGAGCTGTAACATGAGTTACATGACTCCCCAATCAGGTCTGAAGTACCGTAAGCGATCGAAATCGGTTAAGGCGTCTTAAAATCTAAGATCTGAAGATTTATCTAAGCGAAATGAAATCAGCTTAAGTCAGAGATATTGTAACAAATCTGGTTTAAGTAAAAGCGATCAATGCTTAAGATTTGTAACTTGTGATAGTTTATCTAAGTCATTTGAAGGGAGATGAATGACACACGTTTATGAAATCAGAATAGAGACCAGACGATCAGGTAATCGAATGGAAAGCGACAAATACTTTGAGATGCGTAAGGTAACACAGAATGGAAAGTAAGTGGTGATGCCAAATTAAGTATGAAATGCGTCAATGATGGGAGTAGAGAAAAGAGAAGCAAAGGGTTACTCGAAAACTGAACCCTTATTGTAGTAGTACAGTTAAGACAGGAACTGGAAAAGTGGAAATCTTGTTACGCACGGACTCTGCGTATTTGTAAGGACTGCGACGAGTACTTACGGGTAAGCGTTTAGAGTCTACCTTTAGTTATAAAGGTCGCACAGTTACGTTTAGTGCAAAGCTAAGTTAAGACTAACTTAGATAGTATAGCAGACTCTAGGTGCTTGACTTAGAGCGCAAAGGGGATTGCTTAGAGTGAGGGGAACGGGAGTGAACGCTCTAAGGAGCTTTAGGTCCTGGGATTACTGCAGAGACCAAGTCTGGAGAGTTGGGGCTCTTCAGAAGGTCTTATATACATGAGCTACCTAGTCATCTATCTAACGAGTC
>Ga0307510_10003897_pt1 | contig 17490 bp, 19 predicted proteins | sample 12_EM_MG_FD_207224 | JGI IMG/M metagenome (GOLD analysis project Ga0307510, IMG submission 207224) | Populus trichocarpa ectomycorrhiza microbial communities from riparian zone in the Pacific Northwest, United States - 12_EM | ecosystem: Host-associated > Plants > Roots > Unclassified | place...
ACTGTAATCTCTTTTGCATATGATAGTTTACCTTAGTAACTACTTACTCATCCATTACCAAGGCTTGCTGCGCATTCCTTGACTCGTTAGATAGATGACTAGGTAGCTCATGTATATAAGACCTCCTAAAGAGCCCCAACTCTCCAGACTTGGTCTATTCTGCAATACAGGACCATAAGCTCCTTAGAGCGTTCACTCCCATTCCTATCACTCTAAGCAATTCCCGTGCGCTCTAAGTCAAGCACCTAGAGTCTGCGATACTATCTAAGTTAGTCTTAACTTAGCTTTGCACTAACGTAACTGTGCGACCTTTATACAAAGGTAGACTCTAAACGCTTACCCGTAAGTACTCAAGGCGAGTCCTTACAAATACGCAGAGTCCGTGCATAACAGAGGAGATGGAATGGTGCTGGACGCGCATGCGGACAACTCACAAGACAGGCATGTTGTCCAAGTCAAAAATAAGAAGAAATGCGTATGTCTGTCTTGCTCATAGGGCAGCATATACTAATGATTGGCATCATAACAGGCCGCGAAAGGGGATTTGAGAGCTGCGGTTGATGTCCTCCGTACTGTCCCCAATGGTTCATCATTGAATGGAAAACGCAAGGCCTCACCAGAGGTGTAAGTGTGGCTTCAAGCTTCAATGTCCAATGCGCTCAGACGGATCCAAGTTATTGATTACATGTGGCCTCCTTTGCCAGTGCGCCCAGTCCCCAAGGCGATCCCAAGCGCCTCAAACGAACCAATGCAATTGGAGGACTCAGTGCGAATTGGAAGGCAAGAGTGAGTTCCAGTAAGTCGTCCGATATTATCCGAGGTAACTGTTTCAGTTGCAATTGACTGATGGTTCGTCAATCATCAAGCACCAATGCATTCAGGCCAGAAAATAGTGAAGTCGATGTTACAGTCCAATACTCGTGGCACAGGTGGTCACAGTCAGGACAGCGAAGACAGAACCTCCCCTGGCAAGTTTGATTCCGATGAGAACGAGGATATGCTCGAAAGGGTGAAAGCAAGCAAGCGCACAACACCTGTGGCATCCACTGGCGGCCCAGCCAGGTACATCCGACTCACTCCAGCTGCGCCAACTGCTGGTGACGTCTCAGTGGCATGACACACAGCAAAGGTGCGCATTTTCCTCTTACTCCATGATTGCCAGCTAAAATGCCTCAAGATGTATGTCAAGCTCATGAAGATTATGTCCCAACCGACTCCGAGTCGGACTAGTAATCACCAGGTTACCAGTACCGTGACTACGGGCACCAGCGATCTTGATGATGAGATAGTGGAGATTCCCGCACCTTCTCACAAGCAGACCTACACACAGGCCGACCTCCCTTTTCCTCATAGAGGGAATCACCGCCGAGTCTGGGCGAAAACGTTTAGGCCTGCTCTCCTGAGTTGGGCAGGGTCTCAACATGATCCGTTTGGGGCCAAGAGTATAATGCACGATGAGATATCGCGCCTTTGGGGATGCCTGTACCCAGACATAGAGCTTAACAGTGAGAAGATGCCAATCGTGGTGTCTGTGGTACGTCACATGCATCACTATCCATTACCACAAGGAACAACTACTAAGTGTTGTCTAGTGCGACACTATGCTGACTAGCTGGAGGAGTGAGATTGGGAAGAATGGCGTAGCTGTAGTCGAAGACCTGTGGGGGTCGAACGTGATAAAGTACGGCGGGGATGAACAGCGCAAGAAATACGCCAAGAAATACCTAACTGGGTTGAACTATCTGTACGCATTCCCGTGTCAGGTGGTAAGTGCCAGTGCGATTTGCTTGCATACCACCACTGACATTACTTATGATCTTGGCTAGCCCAGCAAGCGTGGGGTATTCCGTTCTAAACTCGTATTGGAAGTGTTTTCCTGCCACCTCAAGAAGGTGGTATCTGGGATGAATTCGTATGGAAACCAAGTCGGTGCTCTGGCCCTAGCAGTGGTTGCAGTATGTCAATCGCCTTCTCTTTGCAAGTCCATATATAACTTATTTACTTAGGTCGAGTGGGGATTTACACTCTATGAGAAGACCAGACAAGATATCCGCAAGACAGAGGGCACATCCGAGTCCCAGAAAGACAAGAATCGACAGGGTAGCACACGCCAGGGCTCCATTCGGGCCTATGACTTCGCTGAGGACCCATGGGGAACCAGTGTACGCGACCTAACGGAAAGGTGTAAAGGACTCAACAAAAGAACCTGGGTGTCGATAATCGACTGCGCTTCGACATATCTTAGTCTGAAGGACAAAGAGGTTATGATTGTAAAAAAGAAACGTTCTGGCGACAATGGAGATGCCATGACCAAGAGTCTGCATGCGTGCATTGACCTTGAGTGGTGAGTACTACTAGTATCTGAGTCTTAAGACTCTTTGTAGTGCACATTCTCACACAATATATGTTCGAATCCAGATCAATCATTTCCGAATTCAACTTCATGCGTAAAACATGTTCAACACACGTAGGATGTGTTCATTTCGTTATGTGCCAGTGAGCTTGGTGTTGGAGAAATGCGTCCATGCGTCTGCAAATGCGGCGCGCGTGCCAGTATACTATATACCCTTCCGAGTCCGACTAGTATTGCCCGTTGGCACAAATATATTTTCGTTTTTGCCCCAAAATATGACGTGTGATTTCTGTGCAAAAACACCAACCGAATCTGCCAGTGGTCGTCCTGGAACTATGCACTCAGACTGGCACTGGCACTAGGTAGCTATTGTGGTCCCAGGTCGCTATTCTGGTCATACCTTGGTCTTCTGGACCTATCTCGCTGGCCTGGACCCATCTCACCTATCTCAATGTTCTTGCCCTATCTCACAAGTCTGGACCTATCTTGATAATCTGGCTCTATGTGCCAGCACTAGGACGGCTAGCACCAGTATGTCACTCTAAATCCAGGCAAGTCTTCTGGTGCCAGACGGGCTACTAGAATGCTGGATCTGCTAGGAGAGCTACACCTAGTACTTCTAGCAACGTGTCATCTTCCTGATGTATTTTGAACTCCAGTCTTGTGTAATGGAGTCTGGTTGATGTCAGTCTGGGAATTGATATCCGCCTTGCAGTCGAGTAAAGCCTGCATCACCTTGGGATCGCCATAATGAGCTGCCCAATGCAACAGTGACCACATGTTGCAAAGTCTCAGGGCTCCACAGATGAACCATTGTGAGAGAGTAGTTGTGCCAGTTGGAAGTATCCTGTTAATGCTACCATGGCTGGCATCAGATAGGGGCCACCAATCACGTTCACCTGCTGCGGATACCTGACGATCAGGTCTTATTGTGCAACTGGAGCCAACCAGAACTGTATGGTCACCCATCACCCATGTTGAACAAACATTCCATCACGTTTTGGAGGTGCAACGATTCGTGACCGAACCATGCATGTGTGACCCAGTGTTGAGCAGCATATTGAGCACATGATGCTTAAAATTCCTCTGGGCCAAGAACGTCAACGGGATGTATGTAAAACCTGATCAGATAAGGTAAGTCAGGATGTAAAGTAAAGCATGAGAAGGCGAAGACAGACTGCTCGCGGCGGTGACACGGAACATGCATCAGGAAGACCCCCCATTTGCTTTTTTGCAACTTTTAGTGCTTTTATTGCTTTTTTCAATTAAAAAAAGTAAAAATTATGAAAGTACAGACTACTTGTGAAAAGCCAACCCCTACACTTTCCATGTACTTTTTTACTTTTGCTCTACTTTTTTACACAGCTCTATATTTTTTCATGCAATATAACTGAGACTACTTCCATTTTATCACTACTTGTAATTTTTTGGCTGTACTTTTTTGACCTAAAATACTTTTGAAGGCAATATACTTTTTTGACTGCCTCAGAAAGCACTCTGGCAAGTGTAGCACTTGGCTTTTTTGTGCTTTTTCTACTTTTTTCATAAAAAAGTAGAAAAAGCATGAAAAAGCACAAAAAAGCAAAAGAGGGGTCTTCCTGATGTGGTTCATCACGGCCTTAAAAACGGGTAGGAAACCGTTTGAAGCTATTAGCAGGCCCTCGTGAAGATTGTGCCTTTCTTTCTGTGAGGAAACCATTAAAGAATGGTGCTATCGATGATCTTGGAAGCACACGGACCCATCGCTACCTTCAACGACGACCACGACATTTGGCTCCAGCTTGGCCATGTGATTTCCGCGCGGCGAGGGCCGCTTGCGCCCCGGTATCGTAACCTGCTCCTAATGTGTCCTACCGAGCGAGCAACTGAAGTCAAAGGTCCAGACGTCGTTCAGCACATGGATTTAGCTCTCGTAGAACACCGTGGTTTGCGTGCGGCGCGGCGGCAGAACATCTGGTCGTGAATGTCATGCGCGACCAACGGCGCGTCGGGATGTCGAAGCCGCCGACGCTGTTGCAGTATGATGCATCCTCGCCGCCGCCAACGATGATGATCTCGCGTCGTACGTGGGTCGTGGAGTGCGCGCGGCGGCACGGCGGTGGAAGGTCACTCTGCATATCAGGATGGGACCACTGCATCATCTCTGTGATGGCGGAATAAAAAAAATCATGAGCTGATTTGGCCCAATGAAAGACTAAAGAGGACCCACATACCGATACTGAAATACCACATTCCCTCTAAACACCCTCTGCCGTCGCAGCAACCGAAAATCCACACCACATTATCCGCGAACGTGATCGTGTGCGCGCGAAAGCTGTGAGTGGGAAGCCCACCCTAGTTGGGAGCCTTGTTCTAATACATCACGGGAGGAGGTGCCGGCTCGACGTCCACCGCATTCGGCAGGCGGGGGATGGTGCGAAAACGGGGGGTCGGCTTGTCCACCTCGTACGGGGCGACGACCTTGCGCAAGGCAGAGAGCGAGGCCGAACTTGCGTTCGCGTTTTTGTTGGGCGTGGGGAGGCAGCGCGGCGTTCCGTTCGTCGGGGAGTCAGCGGGAGTTGGGGGGCTGCGGGCGAGGGGCTCGCAAGGAGGAGCTTGTTGCGCGGAGCATCGAGGTTGACGCGGAGAGGGTTGCTGTTGGACCCGCTGGGGTATGGAGAGGTTAGGGACTTGGAGTGAGATGTGTGGGTTGGATTGCTCGCGGAGACCGAGGGCGTCAGGGGAGGGTCGTCGCCAGCTAGAGGGGATCGACTTGCTGCATTTTCAGAAGTCGGGGATTCGCCCGAAAGGGAGCGGGCACGTCGACGTTCGTCGGGTGTGAGGGGACTTGGCGATGACGAGGTGAATGTGGAGAGAGGGCTGTTGGACTTGCTGGGTAAGGAAGGACCTTGGCACATATAGAGAGAGGACTTGCGCCATACAGTATAAAAATTCGCTTCGACGAGGCGCAGAAGAGGCAATCTGGACTCATTCGCGGCTCGGCCGGTCCGGTGCCCCTTCCAACCACGAGGGTCAAGCAGATATGGGGACGCGAATCGCTGGTTTCCTTGAGTTGAGGCTCCAAGAAGTTGTAAAGGGTGTATGTCAATGGCTTGGAAAATTATTCGAACAACTCATCACTTGAAAGAATAGCGCCATCTCAAATCAAATGATCTAATTTGTAGGCTGGAACCAGAGGAGGCACAAAATATGGCCTTGAGTAGAACGTGTGGGGGAAATACTACGAAACAAAGCTATATTTTGTTGCAGGCGTACGGGACTGTGAACGTTAAGATGAGCCGTCCGTACCACGCGCCGACAACAATGTCGCAGTCTCGTCATGCCCGTTGGCCAAAGCAAGTTGGAATGCGCTCTGTCCCGACCCATCCACCGCATCTACATCCACGCCGTGATCAAGTAGTAGGCGTACTATCTCTGATTTGCCGGTTCTCGATGCTTGGTGTAATGGAGCTTCGCCGTCATACCCTGGAATATTGGGATCTGCACCATGCTCAAACAGTAATCGAACTACCTCATGTCCACCAAAATCCACTGCCTCCAATAGTGGAGTCCTACCGTTGTCATCCCGTGCGTTGATGTCTACCTTGTACCCGAGTAATGCCTGAATCATCTCGAGATCTCCGTAGAAGGCGACGGAATGCAGTGGAGTATTCCCACGATAGCCCCTGAGATCTTCAGAAGAGCCATGGCGATGGAGTAGCTGTGCCAGTTCGAAGTGTTTCCTTGCCAGTGCCGCCACAAATGGCGTCACATAGTAGCCACCATGAACGTTCACCTCCTGTGGATACTTGACAATGAGGTGTTCGGCAAGGTCTTGGAATCCGCACAGCGCCGCATAGTATAATGGACCTGCGGGTGATTTTGAAAAGCGCAGGGGCGTGAATTGGTAAAACGTTGACTCGAAGAAGTGGGGATCTATGTCGTGTAATTCGAGCCAAGCGACGAAATACGGTTTGTCAACGTCAAAAAGATATTCCATAGCCTGTCGTAGGTATGGCGACACGTTCTCGAATTGAGCATGGTTGGCCCAGTGTTCCGCAGCATATCCAGCGAGCGGAGAGTTATTCCTGACGTCGGCCCGTTCAACTTGATCGTCCGACCGCAATAAAACGCTCAAGCAAGCATGGGCCATGATCGTATGTGCATGCTCGAGATCAATGTGATAATATGAGACATCTCGATTTGGGGTAGCGAGGCGGGGCGAGGTCAGGAACTCTTTGACAGAGAAATGTGAGAACTGTACAGCCCGTGAACCATGACCACGGTCGTCGTCGTCACCGCTGTCGTCAACAATGGAAATCAGACTAGAGCACGACGAAAGAAGAGCTTGTTCTTGATCCTCCCATCGCCAGCTTGTATTCAACTTTGGCATCCCTTCGGCGTCCTCAAAGTCGACTGCGAGCACCTCTGCAAGCTCCTCAACCCGAAGTGGCCGGATAGCCACAACCAGACATTGTAACAGACGTAGTGCATGGTCTCTGTTCGGCTTCTTTATTTCGCGCAGTATGCGCTCGTACGTCCCATCCAAAGATTCCGGCAATTCGTCCAGAGTACGTCGAACACTTGCTGGAAGACAGTGTCGCAGGGTTTCCAATTGGCAATATACCCAACGAAACCTGTTTACCAGGTTAATATGCGACACTAGCATAGAAGGATTTGCTTACATGCCATCAGCCCTTTCAGAGAGCGTCTTGACCACGAGATCCTTGTCCTCCTTTCTCCATCTCTTCACGATTGGTTCCGAATCCGAGTAAACCACGGACCTGACATAGTCCACGATATCTTTCTTTTGTCCGCTTTGGTCATGAAGGGATACCGGGCGGGATGTAAGAGGATCGAGGACGTCTCGTATGTCAATCTCTGGGCGGCTGGTGACACAAATGTGAAGATTTGGGAGGTTAAGCCCGACGAGCTCCTTCACAAGTAGAAGGACGCGCTCGCGAGGAGATGGAATACCAGAGCTGTCGGGACATTCGTCAAGAGCGTCCATGATAAGGTAGATCGGACGTTGATCTGGGATAGAGAGCATCTGTTTCAGACATCGCGTCAAGGTATCATCGCTGGGTTGTTTTGTGCCACTTTTATGAGCTTTATGAAGGTGTGCTAGGATGTCGCAATGAGGATCCGAGCAAGTAAAAAGTTGTGCAAGAAGAGAGCGGACTAGGTCGTCCAAGTCTTGTTTGTTGGCGTCCCGAAAGTCAAAATAAAAGTAAATCAATGAGGCATTTCCGGCCTCAGACATGAGTTCGATATCGTGAATGATCGTCGAACTGAGTAATGGCGTCAGTAAACCTTTGCAGAAATAGTTGAGGGACCACGAACCACAGGATACTCTTGCCCGAGCCAGCTGAGAATATGAGATGTTGTCAGAGGATATCCGGCAGGGAATGGGACAGGTGCGCACGTTTTCCATGAATCCAAAGCAGCGAACCTGTATTCTTCCATTCCTCAAAGATGCTTCCTTGAAAGAACCAGGTTGCGGTTCTCTTGTGGTGAGTACGGCACGCAATGTTATGGTTGGTGGACGGGTCCGGTGGCGAGAGCCATCTGTGAAGGTTCTCCCACAACTGGTTTCCTACAAAGTACGTGTGAGACTCGAAACTCAGGACCGATGTAGCTAAAAGGTGACTGACGTTTGATGGCTTGCGCATCTGTGACGGCCCCGGTGACCTTGTCATCGACTGCCCTCACTCTGTCATTGACGGTGGCGACCGTATCGCTGACGTCCCTCAATCTGTTGTCGACACCGGCGACCCTATCATCGACGCCAACCACCTGATCTGCGACTCCCCTCACTCTCTCATCGACGGTGTGTGTGGCTCTCAGAGCCTCCGCAGTGGCCATCCGGACCTCCTCTTGTGTCAGTTTGTCCAACCTCCTCAGCGCATCCTCCAAATCCGTTCTCCCAACTAGTTTCTTGAAGTATTTCTCTGAGCGCCGCTAGTCAGCGGAGAGGCACAATTGTAGGAGAATCACGTACTCGTTCGCCCTTGCCTAATCTCCTTCGTCACGATCCCAAGGATAGATAGGACCTCGGCCATTATTTGAATGACTATATCCATCATTTCGGGCGTCGGTATTAGCTCAGTGTAGATTTCGATCCGTCGGAAAAAACTTTCGATGCGCTCGAAAACGTCGACAAGCGCTTCTTGGCTGGCGCGAACATCTCTAACTGCCTAAAGGATATGGGCGTTACAAGGGCAATACAAAGGAATAAAGAAAAATATGTACCAAAAGTAGAACACCAACACCAGCAAAAATTACTTTCGCCGGTGAGAAGACCTACCAGATACATATGAGGGTGCATGTCTTAGATCAGTGCATATCCTGAGGCATACCAAACCGACGCCCTCCCCAATCGTCGTGGAGAGGGAAAATAGTACATTGACGGTGGGATCAAGCCACTTTGTCCACTTGCGATCGGTGTTTCGAGACTGATTGAGCTCCTCGACTTGTTTCTGAAGGACAGCGAGAATTGCGCTGGGGGAATCGCAGGCTTGGAGCTGTGCGGCGAGTGGATGTGCAAGAAGGTCGTTTTTTGTACGCTTTTCATATGCTTTCAGGGTGTTATTGAAGATTTGTTGGAAGTTAGAAGAGGAAGACGCAGTATTCTGAGGGTGAGCGGGAGACATAGGTGGAAATGTGAGGAGTTTTTTTTTTTTTGCAATGAGAGACGATCGCACGTTGCTGGGGTAAAGGGGAATCAGACCGATGCGTATCATAGGCGCCCAAGACAAACAACGACAATTGACATGGCAGAAAGAGGCGCCGCTCACAACCCTTGACAGCAGAGCTCGAAGCTCGAATAGGTGAGAGACGGGATCATGCGACTGCTATGTAATTATTACCTGAGTTATTCGTGTCAACATGCGATGGACCGCACTAGAGCTAATAATTGCACCTGAACGTCACAGAACGTTCCGAAATTTGACCCTCGGTCACAGGGAAAATTAACAGTGCGTATTCACGGTTCGTCGAAGGCACGATACGTCGATACCTGTATTCCATCAATTGTTGTAGGGACCATGATGTGTATCTTCGATCCGCGGTTTAGCGGAAAATCACCTGCCTTAGAGTGAGTTTCGGCGTATCCGACAAGGGTTCTTCAAGTTATTTCGCTTTCTTCCAAAATGACAACTCATCTACGATCCTGCCTAGACACGACGACCAAATGGCCCAGCGCTCAGATTTGACCTGTTATCGCCGGCCTGCCGTACTACGAGTCAAAGATAAAGACTCTTGTAGCGCGTGGACGCCTTTCCCTTTGTCTGATCGTCGCTGTCTGACTGCTTTCTGTTCGCATCCCAAAGTATTTTCTTACTTAAATTCCCTGTTGCTCATTATGCATTATTACCTACACACTTAAGTCGAATGTTCCTCCACCGCAGAATCTCAGTCGTCTTTCCCGTCAGACTGAGGTTAGTAGCTCCCGCGTTTGTTTCTCCGTCCAATATGCTTACGCCGTCCTTACCAGTCTTGCTCCGCACACAGTCGCATTACATGGTGCCGTCCATCGGGTAGTCACCGTGGGTAGAGCGGTACGAAGCGGACCAGGTGCATGCGGGACGGGACCACTGCATCGCTCTGTGGTGGCGAAATGAAGAATAAATAAATAAATCATAAGCTGATTCGGCGCCATGAAAGACTAGAAGACGGCCCACGTACTGATATTAAAACACTACCTGTCCTTGAGACACCCTCTGTCGTCGCAGCCACTGAAAATCAATGCCACATTATCCGCGAGCGTGACCGTGCGTGCGCGCGAAATCTGTGAGTGGGAAGCCAACCCCACACGGAAGCCTTGTCCAATACATGACGGGCGGGGGCGCCGGCTCGACGTCTACTGCATTCGGTTAGAACACTGTGGTGTGCGCGCGGCGCAGCAGAGGAACGTCTGTGGTCGTGAGCGTCGGGCGCGACCAGCGGGGATATCGAAGACATAGACGCTGTTGTAATAAGACGCGCCCTTGCCGCCGCCGATGATGACGATCTTGCGTCCTACCAGAGTCGCAGAGTGCATGTGGCACGGTGGTGGCAGCTCTCCCTGCATCTCGGGATGGGACCACTGCATCGTCTCTGTGATGGCAGAATAAAAATATCATGAGCTGATTCGGCCCCATGAAAGACCAAAGGAAACACCACATGTCCTTGAAACACACTTTTCCGTCGCAGCCACCGAAAATCCATGCCACATTATCCGCGAGTGTGGCAGTGTGCGCGCGAAAGCCGTGGGTCGGGAGCCAACCCCAGACGGGAGCTTTGTTCCAATACATCACAGGCGGAGGTGCCGACTCGATGTCCACCGCGTTCGGCAGACGGGGTCATGCGAAAGCGAAGGGTCGGCTCAGTCGGCTGGTCGACCGCGGGTATACAGGGCGACTTGGTGACGGCTTCGCGCGAGACCAAGGGCGAAGCCGAACTGGCGTTCGCGTTCGCGTTGGGCATGGGGAGACGGTGAGCGGTTCCTCTCGTTGGGGAGGCACCGGGGAGTTGTGCGGCGCACACTCAACTGTGCGCGAGAGGTGCGCGAGAAGAAGCTTGTTACGCAGAACGCTGGGGTTGACGCGGAAAGAAAGCTGTTGGACCCGCTGGGGTATGGAGAGGGTAGGGTGCGTGGATGGGATTGCTCGTGGAGACGGGGGGCATTAGGCGGCGGTCATCAGTCTCCAGCTGGAAGTGATACGCTACGTGGCTGGGCAGGTGATCCGTGTGTGCTTGCCTGTGTGGAGACGGCGCGCCTGGTGCGACTTTTTGACGCGATGCGAGGGTGGGGATCCGCGGGAGTCATGCCTGGAATATTTTGTGTATGCTTTGGGTGTCCCGAATGGAGCCGCGGGAGGGATGGTGACGACCGTGGGATGAATTAGCCTTTTCTAGATGTTCCTGACTGCTATTTTTATGTCCACCTTTTTCCTACACCTACAGAAGCATGCGGCTCTACTGCGCCTCTCAGCGGAACAACAGAGAACTTTGGATAAGCCCATTATCGTCGTTGCTTCTGGGGGCTCAGCGCTCAGCACACACACCCTCCCAGCGGCTCATATGGCATGACATGTGATTTAATCCTCCCCAAACATCTCGTCGTTAGTCTAGTGGTTGAGACTTAGCATAAGGTGACGGTCACACACTTGGTGATGACTTAGTTTTCGTGACGGCGTTTCCCTAAGTTATCTCTGAGCGCATCTGACGGGCGTTACATTTGGTGCGTGAGCTCTGTGATGAGCGATATCATGTCCGCGGTGATCACACTGGTTGCACATCATCATCCATCAATGCTTTGGGGTCCAGAAGTGGGCGCTGCTAATAGTTGGCTGGAGACTTGACGGGCCCATATGGGGGCGAAAATCTAAAGGCACACACGGAGGGTCTTTGATGCAATGATGCTTAATGTCCACATATCGCCGGCGCCCCTTGCCAACACGAAGTCCCATCAGAGGAAGCTCGAGCAGAAATGGGATACAGTCCGCAACCCTTCCAACGGTAGATGCCACAAGCAGTGGTGAAGGATGCGCAAGAGTACGACAATGGGTGGGAGATCAATCAAACCCACCTAATTGAACGTCGGCAACATCCAAGTGCAAATTATTACCCACAAGTGCCAGTATTATCATTTCTCAAATATGTCGACGTACAGAGAACGGCGAATGAATGTCGTATTCTTACGAAGGCATACATGCCTAGTCGAGCTGAAACTTACGATGAAAGATCCACAGCGTGTGCCAATAACAGTGTCACGATCTCGTCGTATCCTCCCTCTCGGGCGTATCGCAATGCGGTCTTTCCCTTTTTGTTTACCACCTCTACATCTGCATCATGCTCGAGCAATAGGTGTACTATCGGAGTGGATCCCATCTCGACCGCACGGTGTAATGGGGTCGTGCCATCATCCATCGAAATATTCGGATCTGCACCTTGCTCAAGCAGTACACAAACGCTTTCGGGATTCCCCGAAGTCGTTGCCCAGCGTAGCGGAGTCGCACCATCATCATTCTGTGCATTGATGTCTGCCCCGTACTCGAGTAATGTCCGAATTATTTTGAGATCTCCGTCACCAGAAGCAGAATGCAGTGGTGAGTTTCCGTAAAGGCTCCCCCGGATATTTACGGATGAGCCATTGCAATGGAGGAGATGTGCCAGTTGAAAATGTCTTCCTGCTAGTGCCGCCACGCACGGTGTCACATAATAACCGCCACTTGACTTCACACCCTGCGGATTCTTGACAATGAGGTGTTCGGCGAGGTCTCGGAATCCACAGAGCGCTGCGCAGTATATGGGACCGGCGGGTGATTTCCCCAGGGAGATGTGAGAGAAAGGTGATCCGAAGGGGGGACGTGTATCGATGTCGTGCAGTTTGAGCCAAGATGCAAAGTATGGCATATCCATGTCGAAGAGACATTCCATCGGCTGTCGTAGGTACGATGACACGTTCTTGAACTGGGCATGAGTGGCCCAGTGTTCCGCAGCATATTTTGCGAGGGGAGAGTTATTACTGATGTCGTCTTGGTCTACGCGAACATCCGATCGCAGCAGGACGCTTAAGCATGCCTGGGCCATGATCGTATGCGCAGGCTCGAGATCAATGTGATAATACGACACATCTCGATTTGAGGTGGCGAGGCGGGGCGAGGTCAGAAACTCTTTGACAGAAAAATGTGAGAACTGTACGGATCGTAAATGATGATCGCGATCGTCGTCGTCGCTGCCGCCAACGATGGAAATCAGACTAGAGCATGAAGAAAGAAGAGCTTGTTCTTGATCCTCCCATCGCCAACTTGCATTCAACTTTGGCATCCCTTCCGCATCCTCAAAGTCGACCGCGAGCACTTCTGCAAGCTCCTCAACCCGAAGTGGCCGGATGGCCACAACCAGACATTGTAACAGACGAAACGCAAGACCTCGGCTCGGCTTCTTTATTTCTCGTAGTACACGCTCGTATGTCGCATCCAAAGATTCCGGCAATTCCATCAGGGTACTCCGAACACTTGGTGGAAGACAGTGTCGCAAGTTTTCCAATTGGCAATACACCCAACGAAACCTGTTTACCAATTGAATATGCGACATTAGCATAGAAGAATCGGCTTACATGCCATCGGCCCTTTCAGAGAGCGTCTTGATCACTAGATCCTTATCCTCCGTTCTCCATCTCTTCATGATTGGTTCCGATTCCGAGTAAACCACCGACCTAACATAGTCTACGATGTCTTTCTTTTGTCCACTTTGGTCATGAAGGGATACAGGACAGGATGTGAGAGGACCGAGGACGTCTCGTATGTCAATCTCTGGGCGGCTTGTGACACAGATGTGAAAATTTGGGAGGTTAAGCCCGACAAGCTCCTTCACAAGCAGAAGGACGCGTTCGCGAGGGGATGGAATCCCCGAACTATCGGGACATTCGTCAAGAGCATCCATGATAAGGTAGATTGGGGGTTGATTTGGGATTGAAAGCATCTGTTTCAGGCATCGTGTCAAGAGGTCATCGCTGGGCTGTTTTGTGCCACTGTCATGAGACTCATACAGGCGTGATAGAATGTCGCGACGAGAGTCGGAGCGAGCAGAAAGTTGAGTGAGAAGAGAGCGGACAAGGTCGTCTAAGTTCTGTTTGTTGGCGTCCCGAAAGTCAAAATAAAAGTAGCTCATCGAGGTACTTCCGGCCTCGCACATGGCTTCGATATCTTGAATGATCGTCGAACTGAGTGACGGCGTCAGTAAACTTTTGTAGAAATACTTTAGGGCTCACGAACCACAGGATACTCTTGCCCGAGCCAGCTATGAATATAATATGCTGTTAGGGTATATCCGACAGGGAATGGGACAGGTGCGCACGTTTTCCATGAATCCAAAGCAACGAACCTGTTTTCTTCCACTCGTCAAAGATGCTTCCTTGAAAGAACCAGGTTGCAGTTCTCTTGTGGTGAGTACGGCATGCAATGTTATGGTTGGTAGACGGGTCTGGTGGGGAGAGCCATCTGTGAAAGCTCTCCCACAACTGGCTTCCTGCAAGGACGCGTGAGACTCGAAGCTCAGGGCCGATGTAGTTAGAAGATGACAGACGTTTGATGGCTTGGGCATCCGTGACGGCCCCGGTGACCTTGTCATCGACTTCCCTCACTCTGTCATTGACGGTGGCGACCGTATCGTTGACGTCCTTCAATCTGTTGTCGACGCCGGCGACCCTATCATCGACGCCAACTACCTGATCTGCGACTCCCCTCACCCTCTCACCGACAGTGTGTGTGGCTCTCAGAGCCTCCGCAGTGGCCATCCGGACCTCCTCTTGTGTCAGTTTGTCCAACCTCCTCAGCGCATCCTCCAAATCCGTTCTCCCAACTAGTTTCTTGAAATATTTCTCTGAACGTCACCAGTTAGCGGGAGAGGCACAATTGTGAGAGAATCACGTACTCGTTCGCCCTTGCTTAATCTCCTTCGTCGCGATCCCGAGGATAGATAGCACCTCGGCCATTATTTGAATGATGATATCCATCATTTCGGGCGTCGGTGTCACCTGAGTGTAGATTTCGAGCCGTCGGAAAAAACTTTCGATACGCTCGAAAATGTCGATAAGAGCTTCTTGGCTTGCGCGAACATCTCTAACTGCCTAAAGGGTATAGTCATTACAACGAGCAATACAAATGAATGAAGAAAAATAAGTACCAAAAGCAGAACGCCGACACCAGCAAAGATCACTTTGGCCGGTGAGAAGACCTGCCAAATACATATGAGGGCCCATGTCTTAGATCGGTCCATATCCTGGTGCATACCAGACCGACACCCTCCCCAATCGTCGCCGAGAAGGAAAAGAGGACGTTGACGGTGGGATCAAGCCACTTTGTCCACCTTTCATCGGCATTTCGGGACCGATTGAGGTCCTCGACCTGTTTCTGAAGGACGGAGAGAATTGCGTCTGGGGAATCGCAGGCTTGGAGCTGTGCGGCGAGTGGATGTAAAAGAAGGTCGTTCTTTGTACGCTTTGCATATGCTTTTAGGGCGTCGTTGAAAATTTGTTGAAAGTTAGAGGACGAGGGGGTAGTAGTCTGGGGGTGATCGCAAGACATGTGTGATAGCGACGGATTGTGGAGTTGTTCGCAATGAGAGACGATCGTGCGTTGCTGGGATGATCGGGAGAATCAGACTGATGGGGACGATAGACGCTCAAGACAAACAACGACAAATTGACATGCCAGGCGGACATGACCGTGGCACTCTGACTGTGACAGCAGGGCTTGAGTAAGTGGGAGAAAGGTACAGAGTACCAGCGACTGCTGTGTAATAATTATAGACTGTTTTTCCAGCGATGCAATCGTTGCTCACATGGTGTCACCTCCAAACCTGTCTCGAATCAGAGCCTGGGTAGTGAAGAAGATGCGTCGAATAAACCATGGTGCATGGTGACCCATGCCCTCCCGTCGGATGTCTGTTACTCCCTTGTGCCTTTTCTTCTCTATGATTTAGAGCACACTGGCTCAGCATTTCCCTTGCGATGACCACCCTGGCTTATCAGGAGCTACAGTTCGCCCACATGCGTTCTTGCACAACTTTTTCAACGCTTGGGGTTATGCCCCTTTAATGCTGGTGCTACTATGATAGCAGTTGGTACATCCTACGTTTTCTCATTTCAACCCACCTTGGACCTTGGACCCCTTGTGGTCAGTCAATCGACGCTTACCAAGCGCACTGCGATCTCCGTTACAGTCAACAACCCCATTATCCTCTCAACTATCCACTCTCCGGATTTCCGAGATCAAGTTGGTGAGAAGCGAGCAGAGCGATGAGCCACCCGATGGCGTGGCCAAGAGGAAACTGGTTTCGATGTTGGTGTTCTTGACCGCCTGACAAGTCAACATGTGAAGTAACGTGTGAGAAGGCGAAAACGGACTGCATGTGGCGGTGACGCGGAACACAGTTCGTCGCATCCGTAAAAACGCGTAGGAAAGACTTTGAAGCTATTAGCAGGCCCTCGCTAGAAGTGTGCTTTTTTTTTCAGCGAGGAAACCATCAAGGGAATGACTCTATCGATGGCTTTGGAAGCACTCACGCCATCGCTACCTCCAACGACGGTCATGGCATTCTGCACAAAATTGGCCATATGATGATCCGCGCGGCGAGGGTCACTTGCACCCCGGTATCGTGACCTGTTCCAAACGCACCCTGCAAGCGACCAGACGTCGTTCAGCACCCGCAGCCCGTTTCCAACACCGATTACCGAGACTTTGTTCCGGAGATGACCGTGGTGTGCGCGCGACGCGGTGGGGGAGTATCAAATGGTCGTTAACGTTGGCGCGACCGCGCATGAGGATATCAAAGATGTAGACGCTGTTGTAGTAGGATACGCCTCACTACCGCCGATGATGACGATCTTGCGTCCTACGAGAGTCGCGGAGTGCGCGTGGCATGGAGGCGGTAGGTCTCCTCGAGATGGGACCACTGCATCGTCTCTGATAGCGGAATGAAAAAAGAGTTGATTCGGCCGTATGAAAGACCAAAAGACGACACGGACCGGCATTGAATCACCACATGTCCTTGAAACACCCTCAGTCGCTGCAGCCACCGAAAAACCACGCAACATTATCCGCGAGTGTGACCGTGTGCGCGCGAAAGCCATGAGCGGGGAGCAAGCCCCGGAAGGGAGCCTTGCCCCAATACATCACGGGCGGAGGCACCACCTCGATGTCCACCGCATTCGGCAGACGGGGAATGGTGCGAAGGCGGGGGGGTCAGCTGATCGACCGCGGGTGTGTGGGGCGACTTGGCGACAGGCTCGAGCGAGGCTGAGAGCGAGGTCGAACTCGCGCTCGTGTTTGCGTTCGGCTTGGGGAGGCGGTGCGCGGTTCCGCTCGTCGGGAGGTCACTGAGGGCGGAGCGCAGAAACCGAATGCGGTTACGACATGCGCGATGAGGAGCTTGTGGCGCGGAGCGTCGAGGTCGACGCGGGGAGGGGGCTGCTGGACCCGCTGGGGTATGGCGAGGGTAGGGATTCGGATCGGGATACGTGCGTTGGATTCCTCGCGGAGACGGGGGGCGTCAGGTGGCGGTCGTCGCCAGCGGGAAAGGATACGCTACGTGGTGGGGGCAGGTGATCCGTGTGAGCTTGCCTGTGTGGAGACGGCGTATCGGTTGCCATATTTTTGACGCGATGCGAG
>Ga0307510_10003898_pt1 | contig 17489 bp, 22 predicted proteins | sample 12_EM_MG_FD_207224 | JGI IMG/M metagenome (GOLD analysis project Ga0307510, IMG submission 207224) | Populus trichocarpa ectomycorrhiza microbial communities from riparian zone in the Pacific Northwest, United States - 12_EM | ecosystem: Host-associated > Plants > Roots > Unclassified | place...
CGCACGGCAGTGACTGCTGCCGCCAGAGGTTGCGGCCACTGTGGTACACGTCCCGGGGTATCGGCGTGAACCTTTGCAGGCCCGGCGTGTTCACGTCTGCAATAGAACCATAGTCGGCATTCATCCACGAGCTGGGTTTAACCTCGACTGCGTCCGGCATCGAGGTCTCGGGAAAGGCCATGGGCATTGCTATTTGATGCGTTGGATGCGTTGGCGGTTGGACCTGCTGCTTAGATGGAAGAGTTGGTACGCCAGATTGGGCGAAGCAGGGTTACATGTTGTGGTCCTCTTTGATGGAAGAATAAGTGATGGGTTTGTTGCGTCACAGCAGCAGATTGGGAGATAAGGACGGTGTTGGAGGCTCGTTTAACAGAAGGGAACGTCCTTTAGTCACTTCGCGAACCTGGACACTTGGCGCCCGTAAATTGGCGTCAAAGTTCCACTGGCCGCTGCCTCGTGACTCTTCATTTTTCTACTGCATCTAAGCGTATCGGGACCTCCGTGTCGAGTGCTTGAAAGGATCAAGAATTCTTTACGCGATCAAAACCAAGGCCTGCCGTAGCGGAGACTGTAGGGGCCAGTAATATCCAACAATTGTGAAGGGGCAAGTTCAGGCTTCACATTCAGAAAGCGGATCACCACTGGCCGGCGTACGTTGGGTAGTGAAGACGCTATCAGTCATGGTTGGGATGGTGCTAAGTTACCTCACTGTTACAGTAGTCCCTCGAGCCCATTCCACCCAAGGCAAAGCCGTTTGTGCGCCCACCCGTTTTCTACCATGTTTTTGATCGTCGACAATCAAGCTTCATATGTTCTTCTGGATAAGGCCCTTTGACAGATCGAATCGACATTGTCGTCATAGAAGTTGAAGTTGAACGGCGTAGAACATGAAAGCCGGGGAGCACCCGTTAAGGTAAATGCTACACGTCCCTTCAGTTAACTACAGTATACTAGTACACAGTTTTCGTGGCGCACGTCCCAAGACCCCTCCGTGGCATTGGTTCGCTATCACTCCCCGGGCCCATGCAAGGATAAAGTCCAGGATAGAGAGCTATCGGGCTATATTCTCACCACTGCCGGATTTCTGCTACTTATTTTTAGGATTGCATCATTCATACCTTGCACACCTACATGATTTCTAGTCGCACCGTTCCTCAAACAAAGCATTGGACCACCTTCTACTTGAAACCTCCAACGCTACTACTATAAATCGAACATATCCTCCTCCCCAGCCATCAGCTTGCTGCCGTCGCTACGAGCCCATCACTTAGTCCAGGTTGAAATTCCAGTAAGAAATGCTGCTCGTCCTGCTGAGCTTGTGGCTGCTGCAATGGGGCCATTGGGAGCTCAGGTATATCAGAGGTGAGGAATGCCGCACAAAGTAGAGCGTCATGGAGCGGCGCCAGAACAAGGCCGCGCTTGGGCGAGCCTTCTTCTCGCATCTCCCATCGCACAATCGCGACCTGCCAATCCGTGAGAGACAAATTTGATGAGTGCCACTACGACGTACGGATTTGCGCTCTCTAAGTGACATGACTAGTTCACCGAAGTCATGGTTGTCCATATCAGGTGCACATTGAATCCGCGCTACCGGGGCTCTGTGTTTGAGCAGCCATGCCTGGACATCGAGGGTGCGCATTCCGGTCGCAATTATCTCGAGTCGCAGATGCGTTGGCCACATCGAGAACCCTCTGTTCAGACGTACTAGTAAGTTCTCAACTAATAGGATTTCCACAAGAAATGTGCGCACGGATCGCGAACGCCGTCAGTGGCTTGAACAGACGCGTAGACATCTAATCCTCCGCGCGACCAAATTAGTATCCCGGACCACCGGTCGTCCATCTCCTCTTGTACCCTGTGGACGGGCAGTTGGGTTGGCAAGCCCAGCGTCTCGACATGGAAAACGGTAGGGGATGTATATGACATGGGACTACGACGGGTGGCACTTTGAAACGGGGTGCTAATGTAGATGTGAAGGTAGGAGATTTTTTTTTTTTCAGTCGATGGACAGAGAGGAGAGAGGGATGAGCAAGCAACGACGGTCTTTCAAAGATTTTAGGAGATCCATATGCAGGGTTACAGTATTGGGTTACCAAGTACAGGGCTATGGTATTGGGTTACCAAGCACAGGGTTACAGTATTGGGTTACCAAGTACAGGGAAAGCGTTACTGGGTATTAGGACACAACAATATGAAAGGGATTGAAGAGAAGCATAGCCACAAGGAAATCCGAGGTGAGGACACCGGCGCTCAGATAAGTCTCGTCCGATCATGATGCGCCACAGGGAGGCTCACAGGAGGCTCGCCTGATTCGCTCTGGAACGAGCAACTTTCATATCCTGCACAAAGTGGCAACTGGAATAGCAAAAGAAGAAGAATAGAAAGGGACCATGTACTAGTAGAGGTGTCTCAGGTCGCATCATTGTGGAGCGCATTACACAGCCGAAAGGCTGCGCATACAGAGGCGTTGCATGTACATACCTACATGAGGAGCTTCTCTACTCGGGGGCGCGCGAGATCTCGTTCAATGACTCACAGCAGGGACAGCACTCGCATTTCAAGGGTGCTTTGCGCCACTGAGAAACCAACGCCACCAAGTCTGGACACCCGCGCCTCTGCGCACATGCTTCCGTTTGCTCCAATAAGGTATCCGCCGGCGATCGTATCTTCGCGTGGCATTGGCCGCTGCCGCTGTCCGAGGCCGCTCCTATGGAGGAACATGTCCTAGGGTGTCGTGTTCAACAGCTGCGTGCAGGGCGCAGACATACCAATCGGTCTACATCACGGTTGGGCTCGATGCCTGTGGGCCTACGTTCATATCCGTGAAGGGGACGGTGCTTGAATCTGCCCCCAAGTTGGAATAATTCTCTGGTGGAGGGGCCATATCCTGCGTTGGGTCCTTGGCAAATTTGTGAGGGACGTCATGTTTAGGGAATGCAACAGAGTCTGAACCCCAGTCACCGTCCGCGTGTCTTCCGGGCCACCCAAAGCCAGTTCTCGCACCGGATGACTCGAGGCGTCATTTGTTGACATGATACCATAAGGTCTTGGTCGTGTCATCGGCGCACCCAGCTTGAGCGAAAGGCTCGGAATTATGCGCGTCTTCATTTCCTTGGGTTAATGAGTTTCACGTTTGGTTTCGCTTCCCTGTTGGCACATCAAAATCATCAAAAAGTGTTAAACTTGAAGGTCTCAATGAACACAGAGGATCTTGTTAACGTTAGTAAATGGTAGATAAGCTGGGCGCTCGCAGCGTCTGGCAAATGGAGAGGTGGAAGTTTCAGTTGGGGCCTCATGACCGGGAAGCGCTGCCAGGTTCCTCCCTCGGATTATGCTCTAATGATATGTGGCTCTTCTGCCAAGAATCTACTGGTACAGACGCCGGAGATTTAAGCGCCACATGAAACCTTGGCTGCGTCATAAATTAATCAACGTTCTTTGTTGTAAGAAGCAGACATGCGGGGGAAATGAAAGGTTCAGGCACGTGCGGAGTGTCGTACCTACAAAGGACCACTACAGTAGTTCCAATTTAGTCCACTCTACGAAATAATTCGGAGTTATGGCAAAGGCGTCAGGCAGCGCGGGTAGTCAAAAGCTCAGCGAGGTTACCGGGGGTAGGCAGACTGACGGTGTGGCCGAGGATGCACACGTATCTCGGAATCCGCACGAAAGGTCGCCGGGCGCCTGCAATATACCATGGTGGGATGGCGCTTCACGAGGATAATCTGAGGTGACATAATGAATCGTTCGGTCAGAAATGTCGTATGATAGGCACTTTCATTCGAATCCCCGTCCGGCTTCAGTATGTAGTCAGGTCATGTGTGAGAGACGCACGGATTCAAGTTGTAGGTTCATGACTTCCTATTTTCCTTCCACCACACAACACGGTTGATTCGAAAACTAGTGAAGGGTCTGAAAGAGTGATCCTTTCCCATGTTGTGATTACGGGGTGGTACTGTATGACTGAGCGTCCGATATGCGAGAGCAGGGCCACCATGCCGAACGACAGAACAGGAGAGCGGAGCCGGGTCAAACCCTCGCTTACTTTGAAGCCGAGGTCTCCAGCAGGTGCAACTGAGAGAGCGTCACAACTGTAATCCGGTTCGGAGTGGGTTAAGCTGCTTTAAATTCCAGAGGAAGAAGCAGAGGATTTCGCATCTCCATAAGGCAACAGCTGGTGAGAGAAGGAGAATACACTGGCTTTGCTGCAGGGCAGACCGGGCACGAAAAATACGTAGTCGATCATCAAACCTGTAAGAAAATATCTCCACGCGAACAAAAAATTGTCGGTCACGACTGTCAGCCAATAAAAAGTCATAACGCGTGCTTACTGTCCACAGCAGTATGACGTGGCCGAGAAATTCGACATGGATAGGACAATATCTCGGCGATTAAAATGGGACAGGCGATGCTTTGCAACCAGTTCAGTGTCTGGATCAGCCAGCCAAAACAAATGCCCTGGTCCCTATCAGTTGCAATCATGATCCCAGGCTCCACAGCTACGAAAGAGCCCAGAAGCCAGCGTGTGTTGCTAGTCCCAGTGTGGCACACTGCCCGATCTGTAAGCTTGCAACGTTATGTCTGTCCTTAGATATGGACGTGCCGTTGTTGCAATTGGAATTACTACGGCGGCGTCAGTTAGTCTGTTTTCCGGAGAGATCTACATGAAAACACTTGAACGCCACGTTTTTGATAAAAGCACACATATCCCAGGGGTGCCAGTGGGGAATGCCCCAATAACTGCGCCGGAAGAGGGTAAAGGCAACCCTTCTAGAAAACACATGCGTGATCATAGCAGGAAGGAAATTTATAACGAAAATATGATATTTTCAGAGCTGAAACCGAGATCGAGGCGAGGCAGCGGGCTTTCATGCAATTTCATGCATCACGAGGTTGATTACGCACAGATCACGTGATCAATCCTCACAATAATCAATCGAATCCAAAAAAAAAAACGTGATCAATCTTATGAGACCCGGTGCTGGACCCCTTGGACCCCTTGCTACTCAGCTTCTTTGTACACACAGCAACTGAGAGCGGTGGATCAGGATGCGATAGATACATGTCGATTTGAATACATCCAGGTAAACGTGGTAACCATAAAGGTACAACAATAGCAAGGAACAAGAAGGAAGAAATCTTTCTAGCGGGTCGAAAAGTAACGGTTCGGAAAGAGTCTCAAACTCAAGGATCGACGAAACGAGGAAATTTACAATGATGCTTTTGAAGACTGGATGTCGACGACCGCAAGAGTAGTCGGGATGGAGTTACGGCCACATCGACGTTGTCGCTACAGGCGCAGGGGGATTAGCGCCTGCCTAAATCCCGTTCCCGTTCCCTTGGCCGTCCCGGAACATGTGTTCATAGGAACACCTCCACACTCCCGAGTCGGCGGTAGGGCTAGGTGTTGTTTCCATCACAACTTCATTCATGGGTCCATCCTCTCCACCACCCAAGTTCAAACTTGCATACAACCCAATAGCCTGAGGGTTGCCACCGTGGGAGATGTAATCGGTGTAAGCGTAGTTCGTATTATTCTCGCCAACACCGACCCAGACGTCGCCGCTGCCCCACATACTAATGGGCGATGCGGAAACCGTGGGCATGGGTGAGTCAGAGGCGGAGTTCGGCGCGTCTGTATCCGTCCGCCAACCACCTAGTTCGTTGTCAGCGATGACCATGTCCTGCGACGCCACCTCCAGACCCTGCTGCGTTTGTGATGGCTGTGGCCCAAGTTGAAGATATGGCGTTGGCGGCGAGGCTGCACGAGCCGGCGTGACCGTAGTCACCTGGCACGGGGCGAGCAAGTTAGGGTCTCCCTGCGGGAGCTCCATGGTCTCCGGAAGTGGGTTATCCACTTGCGGTTGCGTCAATCGTTGTGGCTGAGGATTTTGCGTACCATCCATAGCGTCGAGGTATGGTCGTTCGGGGGATGATGGCATGGCCACAGAAACGGGCACAGGCGCTGGTCTGGACGACCTCTTCGACCTCTTCGACTTCTTCGACTTCTTGGTCACACGGGGCGTCATGGGGACTGGCCCACGCGAGTGAGGAGTCGGGAGTTCTGAGATACCCATAGGAAATGATGCACAGAACAGGTCCATGTGAAGCGGCGCGAAGAGAAGTTGTGTCTTGTCGTCGATGTCCCAACCTGCAGTCGCGAACTATCTCAAGGCGTAAGAGAGTGTGTAAGTCGGTAGTAACTCTCTGAGACTTACGCTGCCGCGATTCCTCAACGACTCGACGAGCTCAACAAAGTCGCGGTTATTCTCTCCAGGTACGTACTTGATGCGCGTCATCGAGGCATGCTTGCTATGAAGCCAAGACTGTATATTAACGGTGTGAATCCCGGCGCCACCAAACATCAGTTGTAAACCAGATGGCCATGTCCTTGTCATTCTGTAGACGTGTCTTCAATCGGTAAATGCTCCACGAAAAATCGTACGTACGGATCATAAACGGGGTCCGTTGCTTGAACCTGGACCTGGGCCTGTGTACCGTCGGCGCGCTTCCAATGAAGTGTCACAGTCCGACCCTCACTATTGGTATCTCCGGGCGTCCCCGGTATCATAGGGCCCGCGTTTCCGTTTGCTCCATCAGAATATCCATCAGCGATGAGCTCCTGCGTATTTTCGTGCGGCATTAACTGATGCTGGTGGAAGGTACTACTGCTGGGGTAAACGCCAGGTATCTGGGCGAGATTTTGTGCGCCAGACCAGGACAGATCGTTCGGGTTGGCAGATATTTGGATCTGCTCCGCGGCTAGATGAGATCCCTGCGAGGCTGGCATGTTCACGTCTGCAGCAGGGCCATATCCGGGATTTGTCGCCAAGTAAGTATTAGAGTTAGAGAACCTTTCCGGTATGGATTGTCCTGGCAAGGCGGTGAGTGGTGCCAGGCGTAGCGTTAAATGCATTGGCGGTTGTACCTGTTACTGAGGTGTGAGGCGGTACACCGAATTGTGTTAAGTAGGGGTCCATGTTGTTGCGCTTTTGCTTTTGAATGGGTGAGTGAGTGAGTTGGGGGAGGTCAGCGACGTCGGAGGAGAGAAGGGCTTTATCCTTCGTATGGCCCCGTTGGGGCTTGGGGATACATAACGGGTCTGGCACTATGGCACTCAAAAATTAGCTTGGGGATTCATTATCGAGACTTGAATTTTCACCACTCGTCCATATGAAGGCGATGGCACGTCGGCGCGCGTTGGCGCATCAACACGTGTCTGGCACATACCTCGGGGAATTCGGAAGATTTAATGCGATCGGAATGGCGATCTGGAATGGATTAGTGGGGATTGTCGTCATCATACGGGCTTGTAGCATCCGGAGAGTGATGAGGGCAAGTTCGGGTCATATCTGGAAGGCATCTCAGCGGGAGAAAATTAAGATTCCGCACAGTGAATATATGGATCAAATTCGATATTTCCTTCTGCGCCATGCGTTGCATCGTTGTTCAGTTATGACAGGCAGCGATACGTCTGAGGTATCAGCGGAACGGGGTCAAGATGAGGAATAATGCGTGGGAATAAAGCGCTTGTGCTGCGCATGTGAAACACGTGGTCGGCACCTCCGCGCGCTTGTCGGTTCGTTGTGCGGCGGGGTCGGGCGATCATCCTGATAACCTAATTCAGCCATCGCTCTCTGTTCATACATCGATTCGAAGGAAACAAATGGATTATAAGAGGGTGCGCTCATGGCCCTACGCAAAACTTCCTTCAGTGAAGGTTCACGAGGAACCACGGTATACGTCACTGTTGAGACGACCCATATTGACTGCATCGGATTCGTTGGATGATGCGAGACGAACCCTACGCGGTAGCGGTACCAAAACAACAGATTCTTGCGTGCGCTGAGTCACCGCAACCGAGACCGTTTAGGTGTTCACACAGCTGATCATGGGGCGTAGGGTGAGGAGGGTAGCCTTGGCCAGCGATCACTCTTCGTGTGACGGAAATTGGAACTCTCAAGCTATATTCTTACTTCTCGCCTAATGACTGCTCCTTATCTGTACGACTACATCCTTAGCCTCTTCATACATATATTGCTAGCAGCGCCATTCCTCAAATAGAGAGGTGAACCAGGACCTCAATCAAAAATTGCAGAATTGAAAGATTTCCTGCGCGTCCTGCGTCACCCCAACTGTTTGACCGGGTACCACATTCATCACACCCGCATTCATGTCCCTGTCATAGAAGTTGGGCACGTCCCACCTTGAATGCACCAGATTAAAGTCAACGTTCGCGTGGTCCTCTACCGTGGCCGCGAGCTCGCCATTTCCGGAAACGAGCCCACCTGCCAGCACATGCTGAGCGTCTAGAGAGGCACGCCGCTCGCCCTGCTGAGCTCGTGGTTGTTGTGGCGGTCCTTGCACGTAAGCTGGCGGCTGTGGGAGCGGTCCTTGGACGCAAACCTGTGGCTGTGGCTGTAGCCCTTGGACGCAAACCTGTGGCTGTGGCTGTGGTCCTTGTACGCGAGCTTGCGGTTGTGGGAGCGGTCCTCGTACGCAAATCTGCGGCTGTTGCGATAGGAATTGTTGCGGCAGCGCCGATTGAGCCAGCGGCTCAGCAACGAAGAGATTCGTCTGGTTATCGCGGGGATCTCCCTGCAAGTATTCCAGGTTGTCGAATGGAATATCGGCAGCATGGGTACAGTCCGCTTTCGGCTCCTTATCCTGTTGCGGCTGCTCCAATGGAGCGCTCGGAAGCTCGGGGATATCAGAAGTGAGGAACGCGGCACAGAGTAGGCCCCCATGAAGTGGTGCCAGAACAAGACCGCGCTTTGGAGAGCCTTCGATCTCCAACCGCACGATCGCGACCTGCCAATCTGTGAGAGACAAGCCTGGGGGGAACTATGGTGACTTACACGTCCGTCCTCTCTAAGTGACTTGACTAGCTTTCCAAAGTCTTGTTCGCCCATGTCAGCTGCGCACTGAATCCGCACTACTGAGGCCCGATGCCTCAAAATCCATGCCTGGAAATCCAAGGCGTGTATTCTGGTCCCATCGATCTCAAGTCGTAGATCCGACGGCCACACGGATAACTGTCTGCACAGACTTAAGTCCTCAACTAGTAACGGTCCTAGGATAAAATATACCCACGGATTACGAACTCCGTCAGTCGCCTGAACCGATGCGCAGACATCCGATTCCTCGCCTGAGCCTGACCAAGTAAGCGTCCCCGACCACTGATCATTTATCATATCTTGTCCTTCGCAGGGAGACAGTTCAATTGGCGAGTCAGGCGCTTTGACCCGGGCCTGGGAGATGGTCGGGGATGTATATGCCAGTTGTGGTGGAGAGAGGGCAGTGATTGGCTGCGATGAGTCCTCAGTTTTTAAACGGCGGGCACGGCGGTCAACAGGGGCATCCGTAGGACGCTTGGAAAGAACTGTGGACGGAGCAGCATCTGAGTTAAGGCCGTGAGCATTTTTCATAGACTAAAGGAATCAAGCAGCGGCACTTTACCTTCTAGTTTGGATGTCAATGGGCGCTCGAAGCCCGATAAGAGGATCGTGTGGTGGGGGCAGGTCTCAAACCATGGTTTTATGTCCTGAGGCGAGACCTATTGAACAACTGTAATGTAAGACGAGGGTGACGTGACGTTACAAGAGGCCTCGCACCTTAAAAAACAACTCAGAGTATCTCGGACAAGGCCCGAGGAGTATCGCCGAGAGGTTAATGTTGCGCTATCAGCGATTTTTTTTAGAATCATGACATACTGGTGACCGGCACAGCGCACTCACGCTTTGTAGTTGAGCGGGGATGGTTTCCCATGTAAGGTTCCAGAAGGATTGCGGAAAACTGAAAAATGAAGGGGCAGATTCGTCATCTTGACCGGCTGCGATGTGCCATAGGTGGTATGAAAATTCTTCTTCGGGGTCCTGCTGCGTGGCCCTCTGAAACTCGTCAATCAACTACGATTATAAGCATCTCCCGAATACGAATAGAACGTGAAGTGTACGTACGTTGATTGCTGCAAAGTAACCATCAAGAGCGGTCATGCCCGAAGGACTTTCGCTTATGTTGTGACCGGTAGGTAACTTCGCCGACTTGTTGTGCTGGTCATACGACAAGAAGGGGGTGATCTGGAGAGGGGTGCTGGTGCAGTGGACGGAGCCATACACGACGAAAGCTATACGGTAAGGCTATCGGGGTCAATGTCACATGGTGTTCGAAGGGGCTTCGAATAAAAATGCAGACTTGCCCGAGGTGTCTGCCTGAGGTGTTTGAGTAGAGGACTAATGTACCAGAGGATGATGTTTTCTGGTTGCAAGTAACGTGAGACCCTGGAGTCTTTAAGAATAACGATCACAGGCGTCTTTTGCGAGTCGCGAGTCGGCGAGGGCGATGTGTTGGCCATGGTGGTAGAAGAAAGCTACGAAGCGGGGGCTGTTGTCGAGACACAGCACAGAGCACTTGGGGTGCCAGCACCTCTCTTTTATCTGCGCGGCGTAAAATGAGAGCTACCCCTTCTGTCGACGCTGTGTGGTCATCGTTGGCACCGATCTCGGTACACCGTTTCTCATGAACCAGAGAGAGCGCGCACTTCGGCACTATAGACTGAGAATATGGTAGGTGTGTTGGGGGATAAAAGTGACAAAATGGCACTTGGAGGCACTGCCCCTTCGCCGCCCCCGCTTGTCAACCAAACCTGTGCCAGTGCCAATATAGCGTGCCAATCCCCTGTTTGTCAGTCCGTTCCAATGTATCTCAGCCTGAATCGGGCCCCCCAGACACCCTAACACCTGGCCTAGGATACCACCCGCATAAGTCGCGATACCCAATTAGCGGCGTAAAAAAGTAGGCTGACTGGGGGTCTGCCAACATGGGAACCATACGGCGGCGTTGGCACTCAGCATGTGAAGAGTCATACAGTCACTACCTTGACTTGGCTTAGACGCAACTTTGGTGTTAACTGGGCGCAAGGCGTACGAAATAACAACCCACCGGGGATAAGTTTTCCGATGAGAGGATCTGGCAGACATGGCCTTTACGATTACAAACGACGTTCCTCGCGCAACGCAATCGAGATATCATCGAGCGGGTATCACGAGAGGAGAGATCTCCGGCGCAGGTTGCCCCGGTCCACGCCCCACGTACGTGCCTCTTTCGTAGCAGAACGAATGACGAGTGTCTGGCGCGTGACAGTGGGCAAGGCTGTGGTGGGGCCGTCAGAGTCGGTCAGACACGTCTACAACTCACTGCTGGGATTGGAACTTTACTGCAGTACTTGTGACCCATCCGGACGGGCACAGCAAAACATCTCTCGCTAATGGGGTATTTGGAAAATATGGATAAACCGCCTCGGGCAGTGCAGGAGCCACTCACTTGTCACTGCACTGGTGTCATCTATCCCCTATTTTCTGCGTTTGCCAAGGTCCTTTTCCCTCCTAGATGAAGATATATTACGACACAATAGAGGATGAACAGAGTGCGAGAGTAATAAGTTAGTCAATGCAAAGATAACGGTTTGGATGTGGATGAGAGATGGAGAGATAAAGCCATGATCACGTGAAGATCCCTCATTGACTGCCCTCGCCGCTACGATGCATGAACGACTGGTACATGTCCAGCGTGACACCGCCAGTAGCACCAGGAGGCATTCCGCCCATCCCGACCCCACCCTCGCCGCCAGCCCCCGAACCTCCGCCGCCGTCCAGGCCCGTCCCGGTGCTCAACCCCCCAAAGCTGGCGCCCGTCACGGGCACACCGAGACCGAGACCACCACCGTTACGAAACCCGCTTACGCCAAGGCCGTTGTTCCCTCCCGCGACCCCCAACTGTCCCAGGCCGCCAGACATCCCGCCGAGCCCACCGCTCGGACGACCGGTGTTCATGAGCGCGCCGCCGAGACCCGCGCCGACGCCGGCACCGAGCCCACCACCCAGCGCAAGTTGCATAGCACGCTGCTGCGCTTGGTGTTGCTGTTGGGCGTGGGCGGCCTGCTGCTGCTGCTGCTGCTGCTGCTGTTGTTGTTGTTGTTGTTGTTGTTGTAGTTGTTGTTGTTGTAGTTGTTGCAACGACGTCGGCTGGACCAATAACCCACTTGCAATCGCATTCGCCTGGCTCCCAGGTACGAACGGGTTAAGTTCTTCCTGTTTAAGCCCCATATTCCCGAACATAGAGGCAGTAGATGGCATGTTAATACCAGGGTTTTGAGGGAAGCGGTCCATTGGCTGCTGCTGCTGCTGGTGTTGCGGTTGCTGGTGTTGTTGGTGTTGGTGTTGCGGTTGGTGCGGCTGTGGCGACTGTTGCTGTTGCTGGGAATTAGGAGCAGCGTTAGGTAAAGGGACGCCCACTCCCTGAAGCGCCTGTTGCCGTTGACGAAGGACTTGCATGATCGTTTGGCTGAGTTGAGGCTCAGAAAGGGACCGTAGTTGGGGTAGTGTGTTCATGATCTTTTGGCGGATTGCGGGGTCCAGCTGTGGCAATCGAGGCTTCGGGATATCAGGCATCCCAGTAGTCGGAAATACTGCACCGAGCAGGACACCATGCGCCAACGGCGCGATGAGAAGGTTCATCGTCGACCGACCAAGGCCTTCGATCTCCCACCCGGTAATGGCATACTATCCAAAAGGTCAGTGGACAACTTGGCGAGGAGACATTGGTGGCCTACATAGTTTTTCTCTCTGAGCAACTTGACCAGCTGCCCGTAGCTGTGGTCATCTGTCCCAGGAGCAGGCTGGATCCGTGTTAGCACTGGATCGGTCTTCTTGATCCAATCTTGAAGCTCGTCCATTGACACGGCTGGCCCAGCAGGCCCCAGCGATAAGGCGCTTGGCCACGTTGTTGCCAATCTAAGTGGGCGGGTGAATGTTAGGCTTCAATCGAGAGAAGTACCATGGGAAATCGCGCGCACGGGTTGCCCTTTGATGCGGTCGCTGTAACCTGCGCGTGCACCTCCTTCCTCTCATTCCGCGTGGTGTCTGTCCCCTGCCACTTTAGTATGCCTGTCCACTGGAGATTCATCCTTTCGCCAATGCCCCCCGCGGTGGTGGGACCTGTGCCTGCGTTCGTTCCTGCGCCAGCCCCGCCAGCGGTGAGACCCTGGTTGCCCTGAGCGAGACGATGCTGTTCAACCATCTTCTGCATTTGCGCCGCGACACCCAGAGTCAGCTGTGGTGGCTGCTGCTGCTGCTGCTGCTGACCGACATTGTTGTTGCGGGGGTGTCCGAGCTGTGGCCCGGGCGTTCCACTAAGCACGTGTGCATCAGGCACTGGCACACCTAAGCCAACTTGTGGTTGGATCTGCTGCGGGGTAGGATTGAACGCCGGTAGAAGCGCTGCATTTGGATTCACAGCCAAGCCAGGACCCGCACTTGGGACCGAGATGGGGTTAGAATTGGGTGACGATTGGCTCGCTGCCGACATCGGGTTCTGGTTCACTGGTATCCCTGGTTTCCGCGGTGTGGCGATTCGCGGTGTGGAATGTGAGGTCGTAGGGGTTGTCGCCACTGGGGTTGCAGCCACTGCGGGCGTTGGGTGCTGGCTTGTACCAGGATCCGGTGCAGGTTCATGGGGCTGCAATGACCCCTGCGCCTGCGCTGTCGCCATAGCTTTCTTCACCTGCATTACTCTCACCACGAATTCACGCCCCTTCTTGTATAGGGCCAATTGTTGAGAGAGAATGTGGTTTAATTTGCTCTCCTCTTCGGTACGCCCGGCCTGTGCTGCTTCAAGTTGCTTTTTACGCATCTCCATGATGCGTGTCTCCACCTGTTTGAGTTTGGCCTGCAAATCGGGGACATCGGCACTTGCTAATTGCCTTATATTCAGTGCGAAAGGAGATTGAGATGGGGGTTGCAGTTGAGATTGCATTGATGGCGGTAATTGGGGCTGTGATGGGGTTGGTGGTTGACTTTGGGTCGGAGGAGCCGTCGGAGGCTGAGCAGGCTGTGGTGGTGGCGCCGGATTAGGAAGCGTGGGAGGTGCCTGTGGTTGCGGGTTTAGTTTGGGGGGTTGGGAGCGATGCTGCACCGCTGCTGGCGCGAGTTCTGGAGTGGGGTGAGCAAGATCGATGACACCCGAGTCCTGCGGTTGGCGGGGAGGAGGTTTCGGTGGAGAGGAGTTAAGGGTCGGTGAGGTCTGCGAAAAGGATGGTGGCGGTGGCGCAGGGATGGCAGCAGGAGGGACCAGGGGGCTGGATTGAGAGACTGGCTTTTTTGCCGCCGCCAGGGCAGGTGACGCTGTCTGTGAAGGTGGCTTTGCGATTTTCGGGCCTGGCGAGCGCTGCTCAGCGGGGGTCTCTGCAGGACGCTTGGCGGGGATTGTGGATGGAACTGCAGCTGGGTATGTGATCGTGAGTCATCTTATAAAGTAAGGATGACGCGTCGAAGCAGTACCTTTGGGTTTAGGTGATGGCGCAAAGCCCGAGAGTAGAACTGTGTGATTGGAGCGGGTATGAAACCATGGTGTTACTGGCGCATCTGAGATCTATTAGAGGCTGTAAGGTGAGGGGAGGTGATGTGACGTTGAAAAGAAGTGACGCACGGCAGAGAACAGGTCCGAGAATTTGGGAGAAGGGTTGACGAGCAGCATTGAACAGTTAATATCGCGCTGTCAAGGTGAGATAGGTCCGTAAGGTTCCGCATGGTCAGGACAGTGCACTCACCCTCTTTAGCTCTGAGGGAACCGTTGCCCATGTGAGACTGTCGAGGGCAGGCGAAGAGTTCCAAAATGGGTGCTTGGCATCGTCAGGTTGCCCGGCCGCGAAGTGCCATAAGTGACAAGTAAACTCCTCCTTCGGTTTATCGCGAGGCTCGTTCAAATTTAGGGGGCGTAGAGGCTTCTGGTTGATGCCACTTTTGAGGGTGTCGAACATCTAACGATACTCAGGACGCTGTGTATGCATGCGAAGATCGGGTAGAATACAAGTACCTCTATGGCAGCCGCATAACCCTCAAGAGCAGCCATTCCAATGGAACCTCCGGTGACTGTGCGACCTATCGCGAGCTTGATCGGGTCTTCCTTCAGCTCGTTGATCGCGCCCAGTGTGAAGAAACGATTAACGAATAAGGGCGAGCCATCGCAATCCGGGGGTCCATACGTGACGAATCCTAGGCGGAGATGCTAGTAAGTGAAATGGGAGTATATAAACGATGTGCTCGAGAGCTGAAAAATAAAGGAAAGGTTACCGCGAGGGAGGCGGGCATGCCGCCGACGAGACGTCCGAGTAGTTGGAAGTAGACGTGAAGTATGTGATGCCATTCCGAGGCGAGTGTGATACTAGAGTCGATAACGATGGCGACGACCGGTATTGGAAGTGGGCTGTGCGAGGATAACGTACTCGCCATGGCGATCGAAGGTCCAGGGGAGCAGAGCGAGGGCGGGGCGCTGTGTCAAGTTGGGCAAGACAAGGTAGGTAGGTCAAGGCGTTGAGTGGGCTGGGTGATGTTCTCAGCTACCCGGACCGGGTCACAATACAAACAGTCATCCACATTGCATACGTCTCCATACTGTCCATCGCTAGTACTGCTGCGCTACATCCATTCTCTAAATAAGTAGTCCGAGGGATGGCGAAAAAAAAGACATATGTGTGATTTTTTACAGTAGAATAGCATTCGACTGGCCGACGACACCGACGATAGCTATTGATAGAGCACCTAATAATAGGCTGAGACTGATGCTCGCGCGTGACGCAGGGTTAGTTCCTTGGGAGGCAACAGGTTGTGTGCTGGAAGCGGTAAGCATGCTAAGCCATGCACTGTAATCGAGGACGGTACCACTACCCGTGGGGGTATATGGCGTCGTAGCAGGGAAAGTGGGTATGAAAGTGGCAGTAACGGTCAAGGTGTTGCCACTCGCATCAGTGGTTGTATATGTGTATGGGGTCGGCCCGCCAGGTGTTACAGGTGTTGTGCCTGGCTGGCCAACAGGTCCTTGCTGGTCCTGGGTGGTCGTGTCGGTAGTAGCTGGGGTTGTTGCTGCAGCGGCAGAAGCGGTAGAAGCGGCGGCTGGAGAGGTGGTCGCCCCTGCCGGCGCCAAAGTCTCCCTATAACCCGGGGGGCGTGAGAGGCAGGCCAGGAGACGGATCAAAACGCTCACAATGTTTGTGTTACTGTCTGGCCAAAGGCATTAGTGGTAATTTGCTCGACTATACTTTGGCCCGCCCTTGATGGGGGATTAACGGCAAGTAAGCTAGGTACGGTGGGGAAACGTACGCATCCGTCGTTGTAATTTGTTGACCTGAGACGAAGGACGCGAGGGAAAAGATTAAGATAATGGCACTAAAAGCCTTCATTGAGGGAACAAAGTAGGAGGTGGCGCCGTCGCTGCTGCAGGGGAGTAGGATAAGTTTGAGAGCGCAGCACGCGAAGCGAGCACGAAATGTGGAGCGCTGGAGCCAGGTGTTGGCGGGCGTGCGGGCGTGAGACCAGTCGGAGTCTCCCTCTTTTTTTGGGAATTTTGGAAATGAGAGATTATCGATTGGGCCTGCTCAGTCGGTGGGCCGCCAGCCCTAGCCTCTCATACCCCACCCGCCGATCCTTTTCTCTCTCTTTTGTAGCCCTCGCCTCCCGTAAAAAGAGGATGCCGCCAAAAAAGGCACCTCCTCAAGAGAAGAAAGTTCTCCTCGGTCGTCCCAGCAATAACCTCAAGATCGGTATCGTCGGTACGTTTCCTTCCCATGGCTTCTCCCTCTTCATTCAAAGTCATTTTCATCCTGTAGGGCTTCCAAACGTCGGAAAATCATCTTTTTTCAATGCCCTATCGCAGACAGGTAAACAAAACCCTTTCTTTTCGCTCTGCTCTACACGTATAACCATCGACTTGACTTTTTTAGACCTCGGCAAATCTGCCAACTTTCCTTACGCGACCATTGATCCAGAGGCAGGTCATCTTGTCCATTGTCACCGCTCAACAATTTAAACATATTCCCTAGGAAGCCCGTGTACCCGTTCCAGACCCCCGCTTTGATTGGTTATGCGAGCTTTACAAGCCCGCCTCTCGCGTCCCTGCGCACTTGACGTGCATAGATATCGCCGGTCTCACAGCTGTAAGTAACCTCATCACTGGTACACATGACGACACGCAAACTTATTGAGCCCTAGGGCGCGTCGACAGGTGCTGGGCTTGGAAATGCGTTCCTCTCTCATGTACGGGCGGTCGACGGAATCTTCCAAGTCGTTCGCGCTTTCGATGATGCCGAAGTCATCCATGTGGAGGGAGACGTCGACCCTATGCGCGACATGGAAATTATCCAAAACGAACTTCGTCTCAAAGACATCGAATGGGTACAGAAGCACTTAGACGGTCTCAAGAAGACTGGTCGGAGTCTCGGCAGCACGTCCCTTGCCGATAAGGCCAGGAAGGAGGAAATTGTACGTCCGTTACCGTGTGTATTGCGCGCACAGGAGGACAAACGACTTTCAGGCTACCGTCGAGAAAGTCCTCAAATGTCTCAGCGACGACAAGAAGGATGTTCGGAAAGGTGATTGGACCAACAAAGAGGTGAGTCCCTTTGTTTTACTTTCCCTGCCTCCTCGCCTCTTCCTTTC
>Ga0307510_10003900_pt1 | contig 17487 bp, 22 predicted proteins | sample 12_EM_MG_FD_207224 | JGI IMG/M metagenome (GOLD analysis project Ga0307510, IMG submission 207224) | Populus trichocarpa ectomycorrhiza microbial communities from riparian zone in the Pacific Northwest, United States - 12_EM | ecosystem: Host-associated > Plants > Roots > Unclassified | place...
GCGGCCTACGGTGGTATCATACCATTTGTCGGAACGTTCCTCAACTTCGTGTCCTATGCCGCTGGTGCGGTTCGCCTGGCTGCCCTTTCTAAGCATCAGGTTATCTGGGTCGGTGCGTATACGTTTTAGGGGGATGGTCATGTCAGTGCAGTGACCAATTTACACAGCGACTCACGATTCTATTGGTCTTGGTGAGGATGGCCCCACGCACCAGCCCATAGAAACGGCGATCCATTTCCGCGCGATTCCCAATCTTGCGTTCTGGCGTCCTGCAGATGGCAACGAGACCTCGGCCGCCTATCTCGTCGCGCTCCGGTCTCCCGAGACACCGTCGATCCTCTCCCTTTCGCGACAGAACCTGCCAAACCTCGAGGACTCGTCTATCGAGCGTGCTGCCAAGGGCGGCTACGTCGTGCATGAGGAGGCGTCCGAGCATCTGACCATCGTGGCTACAGGGTCAGAGGTTAGCATCGCTCTCGAGGCAGCGGGCAAGCTCAGGGCTCAGGGCATCAAAACTCGCGTCGTGTCGTTGCCATGCTGGCTCGTATTTGACCAGCAACCGCAGGACTATCGGCTCAGCGTGCTGCGCAGCGGCGCACCAATCCTATCTCTCGAAGCGCTCTCGGTGCGATATTGGTCTAGTGTTCCTGCGTAGGAAGCTTTCTGATGAGGAAATTTCAGACCGCCGGCTGGGCGAAGTACAGCCATGAACAATATGGTTTGCAGTCCTGGGGCGCGTCTGGTCCCTATAAGAAGGTATATGAAAAGTTTGGTATCACCGGCGACAGTACGTTTTCTTTCCACGCATGGTCGCTTGCCCGAGCCTCACCTTTTCATAGACATCGCAGCCGTCGGAAAGAAGGTGGTTGATTTCTACGCTGCAAAGGGCGGCGAGGTGGTATCTCCTTTGGTTAAGGCCTTTTAGACATTAGAATCCTTTCCGACCCCATGAAGAACAAAACAGAGAAAAGCAGTCAGGGTGTAGAATCTTGCTCCAGTGTTATTCTAAGTAGCCGACTTGAGCGTTGTAACTGAAAATGTACTCTTGACTTATCGTGACTATGGCTCGAAACGATGTCATTTATTGCATGTGTTGCTCGGTTTTGGGCGACAATCGGGGATAGCCTGAAAGGGTGTGTGATGTGATATCGAACGATTGGAATGTCAAGCATCCACCGTGATTATTGCGCAGTTTCCACGAACAGCGGTTCTACTTTCTAACGACATTGACAGTATCCCAAACGTGTCTTTCCTGATCCTCCTTCTCAACTTCGAGTACATGGGGCTTCAAATATCGGACATCCTGTGTGCGCAAACGGGGAATTAAGAAATGGTCATGCCACAAGGGTATCGCGAGAGCCTAACCTCCTCCGGGTTGATCCACTCAGACTTGGCGAGGTCCTTGTGTAGAACGCTGGCTTGGGATGCGCGTTTGAATCGGAATGCGCGATCGTAAGCCTCGCGATGCGTCAAGCGAGTGAGAGCCTATACGTGAACCAAGCTCTCAATAAAAAATCCGCTAGAGAAAACGCTTAAAGAAGCCAACACCCACCCGTTGGACGTCCGGACGCTCCTCGACGACTGGAAAAGAAAGTAATGAGAATTCAGTGCTGCTCAGGCCAGCATGATGGAAGCGGGTGGTGCGCGGAGTTTGGAGAGGGGAGGGAGAGATGGGATACGCACGGAGGTCATCGTAGACAAGGCCTACTCTGCGGTAGCCAGACAAGTTGGCATACCAATTTGCGACGGGCTTGAGCCATTTCGAGAGGGTGCGTGATGAGCGCACGTAGGGAGCGAGGGACGGACCAAGAGGACCGAAGAGCATCGTTGGGAAATTGTCGACAGTGCGAAACGAGTTTGTGTGTGGGAAGTGACGGAATTTGACGGAAGGAGACCGGCCGTGAAGCACGTGGGAATTGAGGGGCGTGACCGTGGGCGAAAAAAGATCGAGTTTGGGCGGCTATCTCCGAATTCGGAAGGTAGAAACGGATGATCAGCTTTCTGGTTAAAATCTGCGCGTTTGTTTTCGCATCTACCCATCTCTCTTTTCTTCCTTATTGTCAGGTGTACCAGCCAGAGCAGCAAAAAGTTTCATCAATCATGTCTCCCAACAATAACGAACGCACGTACATCATGGTCAAGGTGCGTTCCGTCTCTCCCGTCATCTACTCCTCCCGTGGGATGCATCTGATTGAAGAGGATCGATCGTATCGGCCATCCCGTGTAACAGCCTGACGGCGTCCACCGTGGTCTCGTCGGAAACATCATCGGCCGTTTCGAGCAACGTGGCTTCAAGCTCATCGCCCTCAAGCTCGTTCACGCCACCAAAGAGCACCTCGAGAAGCGTGAGCCCCCCCCCCCCCCGCTAATCCATATCTGATAACTGAGCCTATTTATTTCACTGTTGTGCAGACTACGAGGACTTGAAGGACAAGCCGTTCTTCCCTGGTCTTATCAAGTACATGGCTTCGGGCCCTGTTGTCGCCATGGTTTGGCAGGGCCTCGACGCCGTCAAAACGGGCCGTGCGATGCTCGGCGCAACGAACCCGCTCAATTCTCAACCCGGTATGTCCTGTGTTTTGCCGCTACTCCCAATCGTGTGTGCTAAACGGTGTCCTACATTGCGCGCCAAAACAAAAAAGGGACTATCCGTGGTGATTTTGCCCTTGCCACGGGCCGCAACATCTGCCACGGTTCTGACTCGGTTGAGAACGCTGAGAAGGAGATCAAACTGTCAGCCTTCATTTCGTTTTGGTCACGCGGTGTGCATAATGCTGATATCCTATTACGTCCAGCTGGTTCCCCGAGGGCATTATACAATATGAGCATAACCAGGCATCATGGGTCTTCGAGTAGACGATACCAGTTTATGGTAACGAGGAAAAGGCGTGTTTTCGCGCGATAGAAGATTGTATAAACAATAAATCGAGGAAATGTTGATTTCGCCACGTCAGTTCAGTATGAGTACGGCTGATCGGCCTGGTTAGGGACGTAAAGTCACGGTGCAAACACGCATGATCCTTGTGTCCATTGATGTAAAATCGCTTTTGGCTGGTACCGCGTACCTACAGGCACCACTTACACAAGGGATCGCGCGATCGCGAGCAGAGGCCAGGCCATTCTTTTCCGCTTCTCACAAAATGAACGTGTAATATGAAGTCCAGCATACGGACGCTGTAAGTCATACGTAACGTGAGTACATACTCTACGCACGTTCCTGTCCATGCCTGAGACTCAGGCGATCTGTTACATATCCCCAATGAGGCGGAAAAGCAAGCGGCGATCAGGGGTCTATTCGTCTCTCAGGTACCGCTAGTCTAGCGTGGTGTTGACACGCACGGGAAGAGTAAGAGGGGATGGACTAGACTGGAACAATACAGGTAAAAACGCTTTGATGGGCCCCAACATGTGCACGCACACGCGACACTGGCAGGAACCGCTGTTGACGGCAATGATTGAGTTAGAGATAGCACGGACAAACTGCTAATAATCCTAGGACGCGCGATGTGATCCGGTGATGCTGCATTTACCAATCTTACTGTGAAGAGAAGTGAAATCGCACATGACATAAGTGGTCGACTGCTACGTTCGATATGCCTCGTGGTACAGATTATCGAGGGAAGCAGATCAGTGTGCGAAACTAAGACTTTTTACGTTGCTTTACGCCGTCCGGTGGAGTGGGACGTATTTGCTCGCGAAATTTTGAAAAGGCCCTTTGATGTTGCAGTTCGTGGAACCACAAAAAACCAGATACCCGACCACCTTGTGACTGATTATGGGTGCCCTCAAAGGGCCATTACATTGTAAGGTATGGGAGTTGGTATGGATCGCTGCCGCCTCGGAGCGGAGCACTTTCGACCACGTGACGGCCTCCGCTAGTCCGACATGTTCAACCACTGCCTTGACCTCAGCCTTCTACGCCTCTCATTCCTCCTCGCCCTCTAGCCCTCCGAGTCAAAATCCCTCTTCGCATCACCTCAAGCTCACTTCCAACGACATGTGGATCGCCCCGATTCGCCCAATCTCGCAGGCTGATGCCGCAAGTGCGCGCCTCCCCGATAGCTGTCATACCAAACCGTCATGCAGGACATGCGCGACAGTCGCCTTGTTCGGGATTCATGTGTTGCCGGACTTGCATCTTACTGTGTATAGAATGATTCAGGACTCCTTTGTACGTTCCTTTATTTTCCTTCTGTTCTAGAACACCACCTTGCGTATAGCGTACATGTACACAACCCCCCTTGCCTGGCCCCGGCCAAGCAGGCAAGAATACAGCCCCGCTTTCCCTTCTCTCTCCGTTCGTGTGCTCCCACCTCAAGTCGCTCGTCACGTCCGTTACGAACCCCCAGCCTGGAATCACCATCCTCGCTACAAAATGGGGAGGATACCCCCATTTGTCCAAGCGAAGCGTGGTTGATGAGTAGGTTTTGCTAGGCCAGCGCCGGCAGTGCGACGCACAGTAACGACAACAAAGCAGATCAACCAAGTCGAGGAAGAAGGGTGCCGCAAGGCTCGTGGTACTGTAAGAGCACTGAAGTAATAGCATTAGCCCCCCGCAGTGCACGGGGCGTCGTCGCCTGTCAACCTCCATCACCTCACCCGGGCCAGTTGCGCGCCCCTTCCCCTTGTTTGCACAGGGCGGTCACCCTCGTCCGTACGACCCAGCAGTGCCGCTACTTCCACGTCTGGACCCCCGTACTCCATTCGGGAAGGCCGTGTGCCCCGCACGTGAGGCTCAAGTTCACACCCTCAGCTTGGGGCCCATCAAGCTGGCGAAGCCTATCCTCCACCATATCTTTTTTAATCTTGAATGAAAACGGCGACGAAAGATAAGAGTAATTGGGATGTCCACGCTAAAACTCTTGAAAGAACGAAAGTCACTGTGCCTGAGCGCGGCATCGAGCCGGACACCCGACCAGATGACGCCTAGGACTTGCCTACCCAGATAGAGACCACATCTACAAGTCACCGACATCTCTAGTATTTGTGGCCGAGGCAAGAACTCTGGAATAGTGGAAATTTACCATGATTCCGATGAGAGGAAGCTTATTGCGCTGCAGTCGGACATACGAGGGAAAATAAAGTACGTGTTGTTCACGAATGTAACGACAAATAGTGGTTACACGGACTAGGAATGTATTCGCTTGAATGACGGTAAACATGAGGGAGATTCTGGGGATCAGAGGACGACGACTTCTTAACCATAAGGTTGCAGGGCATATGATAGGTGGTTCGCAGATGAGCCATCTTCAGACAGGACTCGCATATCCTCCAGGTCTTCTAAAGTCTTGTCCATGTACTCGCCGGCGCCAGATAAATGGGCAACTCTACAACATGTGGCATGAATCCTGAGATAGGCGGGGTTTGGCAACGGAAGGCCTTGGCGTGCACTTCTGAACACGATTGGATTTTCCTTGGCCAGGTAAGTGAATGCTACATCCGTCGCACCAATAGTATAGGTGTTTTCCTTGCCATCCTGCAAACATTCAGCGTAAGGACTGAAATTTACAATCCACTCACCACGGCCTCAAACCAGAGTTTTAGCTCATCAAACCAGCCGTGAATAGTGGGATCTAATGTCATGATGTTATCGAGACTGTGGATACCAGCACCGTTCAGTTTCTCGGGGAGATCTTCGTAACCGAAAGATTTCATAATGGTCCACACAGTCGCGGCATACTCATGCTAGGAGGAAGAAGTTAGCGATGGTCGAGATGGAGGAGGAGCAAATGGATGCGTACCTTAGGACCGTCTTCGTTGGAGCCAGAAATGCTCACGTTTGTCGACTGAGGAAAAATGTGCGCGCACTCAGTGCCGCACATTTGCAAACGGTCTCTATGAACTTCTTGCATAATCTCGTCGTTATTCAGCACAGCAGAATCATATTTGCCAGAAACCATGCACCGAAAATCATCCCGGACGAGGGCCTTGGAGATTGTTTTTGGATGAGGAAATTTGTGGCCTGTAGCGTGCGGACGTGACTCACAATTTTCTTGGCTTGGTCATGATGCAGAGGAGGCTCACCACCCTGGCGAAGCATGTCCTTCATCATCTCCCTTTTGGTTTCAAAAGGAGGGCGTGAAGGATGAATGGGCGGTGCAGGTGTGGCACCTTTGTTTCTCCTGACTATCGAGAGGCTGTCAGACAGGTAAAAACAACGTAGCGACGGTGACTCACAGACACGGATGAAATGAAGATGATACATTTCACCAATCTTTTCCATCTGATCATTATCCTGACATGAGTTCACCTCCTTTGCTACATGCTCGCTGGCCCGTAGTGAAGGTCCTTCGCGGACAAGGTATCCAAGGATCCTTGCGTGGACAAGCCTTTGTTTAAGAATGTTGGGATTGGTCTCAGCGGCAGCATCTTGCTCTAGTAGCAAAATCTTAGAGTACGCAGAACGTATCTCTGAGACTACATCAGAGTGGTTTAGAGATTCTGGGAGCTGGGAAGGAAGCGACTGGGGCATAGATACTTGGTACTGTTTGACTTGGTCGAATGTGGCAGTAATGTGAACTGAGGGAAAAGGGGGACGGGCGTGCGTGAGTGATGAGTGATAAATACGACCAACTTCGCGCTATGTAATACAGCTCAGGTAAGCAGCATACGACGCGAAGGGGTCCCAAGTCACGTGTACACGAAGTGACGTATCGTGACCGGAAGTATCGTGACTGGCCAAGCTTCCGAACGAACTCCTTCCGACGAGTTCAGAATTCGAGCCACTCCTCTTCGTTGATCGCATTACTGATATAGCTCAAGTATTGTCGACTTCGCGCACCTCTCTCTAAATCTGCCTCCTGGGCATTCAGCATCATGTAATATGGCAAGCCCGGCTCGATCAAGCCCGAGAACGCATACGAACAAGAGAACATCAACGCGAACGATCTCCGCTACTCTAGGAGTCCGGAAAAGGGTTTCCTTGGAAGAGTAAATCCATTTTTATCTCCATTTTTATTTTGTTTTACCGGGGCTCGTCAACCACGCACGGCCAATTACCCACTATGTCCGACTCCACCGCGCCCCCTTTTCCGCTTTACACTATACTGTAAGGCGTGCATGTGCTGTAGCCTCGAAATCGACCATTTTCCTCATCGCCGACACATCCGACGACCTCGCCCGACACCTCCGACGCCACAGGACAGCGCGCGTGTGCGTTGCTGGCTGTCAACTCCCCATTTTCCACAACCCCTCACCCTCGTCGTTAAGATAAGTAGTCTAGACTGTAAGTAGATAGTCTGGGAAATATATAGAACCCCGCGCAGCACCGGAAGCGAGGGAGACGCCCCCTGCTCCCGTGCACCCGCATTCGCGCTGTGTTTCCCCCCCCTTTTCTTTCTATCTCGTGTCGTTTTGCTCAGCACTACCAAGCCTTGAAGCGGCTCACGCGGAGCCACCACATTCAAACACACACACACACACACACACACACACACCCCTTTCCCCTCTCTCACAACCTGGGACCAAAACCTCGAACTCACACGTAGACGACGTATCTACCTCAATACCTACCCAGTTCGAGATTTCGTGTTAATGGGCGCAGTATGCACGAACCTCCGGTCACTCCTCCGCGTTAACCGCACATGGCTGCGCACTCTCATTGATGCAAGACACTTTTACATTCTGCCACACAGTTGACATACAACGCTCCATACTTGTCGCCTTACGACATGATTTCGAGACGCTCCCATTGGACTCTGCATCCTACCAAGTCCACACAGGTCAACTCCAGAGGGCCATCGAAACTCTCGAGCAAGGAAGAGCTTTGGTCTGGCCCGAAATGTGTGGTCTTCGTTCCTCGATCGAACAATTTCACGCGTCTGGTTTCAACTCAGGAGACAAATTTTGCTGCCGTGAACCGGGACCTCGTGGCGTTGACCTTGACTCTCGCACTCGAGAACGGCAGCGGGTGTCGCCCTCGCGGAGATGAGGGTTTTCACCTGAGTGTTGACATACGACGTGCATCTCATCAAATACCTTCTCCATAGATGCATCTTGCTGTAAAATGAGTAATGAAGGGCTTCCTAATGTCTGTGAGGACGATTTTTTGGATCCGATAAGAGCGGAAGATTTGGCATGTACAAGGAAATGATTAAACGATGAACGCGTTCAACCTTGGATTAAATTGTGACTAGTTTTCTAGATACCAGAGTTTGGTTTATTGTTAGGCTCGTCGACTTTGACTGCGGGTATGGACTTCATACGAATAGCATCAGATAGGGATAGTATATTGTCGGCGCATGTTCACCAGCGAATGTGGTGCAGAGACAATGCGGGCTTTTAACCCAATAGAAGCCGACTCATGTCAGGGATCAGCGTAATTGAGAGTAGATCAGAAAGTGGATTCGGGGTGGACGCAGCCATCTTCACCAGTGGAGGCATCGAAAAGAGCGGTAAAATGAACGTGGAGATCGCGACTTTGCGAATGGGCTGAAAACAGTGGGAAGAGCTGAAAGGGTATAAGGGCTGAGACGCTTGTCCTGTGCCGGGCTTGGGCTTGTCCCTCTTCTCAACTGACCGCATCAATGGACAACCTCAAGCTCTTGGTTATATTGCCAGAATATAGCCACGACACAGTGTGCCCGATGCTGGGAGTGCTGACATGCTGGCGCGGTATTACCGCGCGACGAAAATGGTGGCAAACTCGGACCACTCGCCCTGTGAATAGGACAAATATTCATCGTCGCCGGTGGCCAAGAGCCAACGCGAGTGCGCATGATGGGATGACGGAGCGGTGCTTCCTGCCTCTTGCGGTGATCGCCACGCCCCACGTTCCGAGTGCGGCCACGTGTCGCTCCTTCTCTTCGAGATTCCATAGCCGTCCACCGCCCTGCGCGACTTCCTTTCTTTGGTGTCCACGTCCCTCAAGAGAATTGCGAGCACAGGCTTTCGCTCAAAAACCGCACCTCGCGCATCGATGTCCAGATTATTGTAAACGTGGCCATGTGCTGAACACGTTGTTCGCGTATGTGACTGTGGAACGGGCCTAGGATGCAGGGGATGAAGGTCCTCCGATGGTCATGACAGAATCTCTCACCACATGAGATGCCTCATTCCAATGGCAATTTTGCGGGAACAACTCCTTGACAGAAGGATAAGGGAGAGATTGATAATGTCTTTGAACGGGGCTCGTCGAACTCGAACAGCCATCACATGCCTGACAGCTACCATCAACAGGGCCGAAGATTTATCCTGGGGCATGTCGGAAGGGGTGTCTGTTAGAAGGCACAGGTCGTTCAAGTAAACAGTACGAACGTTGGCCAAACGAAACCCCGGTTTAAGTGCAGGAATCCGGGTGACAGATGGTGCGTGTGCAGGAGGGAATGAAGGCCTATGGACAACAAGAGGTGCATGATTTAAGTTCGACAGAGGCTGTAGCTCAAACGCGTGTGCTGCATCGAGGGGAGTAGACTGGGGCGTACCGACAACAAATTGTGGGCATAGAAAGTGATGCGATGCTCCGAAAGAATCGGATGGGCACCATTGGAGGCTAAGCTAAGACTCGACTTATATTACGTTATTGTTGACTAAGGTGATCTCGTGATTTTCATCTAGGTGCGCCTGTTTCTGGCAGTTCGTGATGTCCAAGAGAGTATGACCACGTTTCCGAGCAGACCCTGTTATAATCATGCTTCGGTACACGCGTCAACGGCGCGGGCTCAAATATAAATGCTCTTGCGCGGACATCCATTCCATTCCGACTCGTGTCTTTCTTCATCCGCAACACCCTAAATCACCAATTGTCCGAGGCCTGTAGTTTTCTGATTATTCGACTGGGCAATGAGTGACCCACAACGTAAGTTCGGTATTTTATCCCCAATGTTTTGGGCTATGCTACGGCCAGAAGTATCTTACTAATGATTCCATCTTTTCAGATCGTCTCCATGAACTTAATGGCGATATCGCTGTTTTTCGCCATGTTATCACGACATTGCCGAGAGCTAGTCCTATGCGCATCGGCTGTACGCAAGCCTTGGCAAGCGCACTGGATGAGCGTTACATGCTGTCAACACAAGAAGACGACCTCGAACAATCAATCCTTCACTACACAGAAGCGATATTCCTGCCGGGCCATTGGGATAGACACCACCCGAACATCGCCCAAAATTTTTGTTCCATTGCGAGCCTCCTTGTTCTCCGGGCAATGCACACTATACAACCCGAAGATGTTAAGCGCCCCATTATCTACTTAAGGTATCTCCGTGCACGGTCTCCCAAAGCATTCAATATCTCACCCGATGAGGTCAACGAACTCCTTGTGTCAGCATTGGTACTCCAAGTCGGGTTGGAGCTTGGAGATGTGGTGCAAGACATCGAGGAGATCGCGGGCCTTGTCCTCGAACTCCTTAACTCTGGCATCTGGACGATCTCGACTGCCACCGTCAATTCCTTTGCTGAAGTGGTTAAACTCCGACATGGAAGATGGGGAGAAGGGAAAGAACCTTCCGCAAAGGCCATAGATTGCCTACGAAAGGCGGGAATTCGCCTCCCAGATTCGGACGGACTCTCCATCGCACTCGCCTCCACCCTTCTCGACCGCTTCTGCTTAGCGTATTCGAACGATGATTACGAAGAAGGAACAGCCATCCTGGACAAGTTTCTCACTTCTCATGCCCCCGAGGATGGGCCAAGTCAATACCAAGAAGCTTTACAGCTCATTTCCACATTCGCCCAGGTCCGATTGAACGCGTCTTGGAAGCCGGAACATTTGGAGGAGACAATCCACCGGTTTCAGACCTGGCTCCCTTGGATTCCTCTTGAAGATCCCTTTCGTCCTTACGTCGTTGATTATCTCACGTACCTTCAGTCCATGCACTTCAGAGACTTCGGTGTTGGGGGCCTTCAAGAGGAGCATTCCTGCGACCCAGTGCTCTCAGTCCAGCCATCATTTTGGGATTTAGTTGCATCTCTTAAATCCCCCTCGATGGCGACTGAGCTTCAACGTCTCTACGCACTCTTCTCCGCCTTTCACATGACTGACATGGCTGAAATTGAAGAGGCGATCGAGCCTTGTCGACTTCTGCTTGCCTCATTCCACCCCGGCGATTTGTATAAATCACTTGCCGTCGGTGTATTAGGCATTCTCCTCCTCCGTACCTTTGAGTTTACAAATGACGTCGAATATGTCAACGAGGCGATTTCGATTCTTCGGGAGGGTCTCAACTTACCTAATGCGAATAGTTTTGGAGTGGTCCAATTATTCATCATCTTCCTTTCTATCCGTCTCGACCTACGCCACTCCAGAGAAGACCTCGGTGAAATTATGCAACTATACCAAAAGGTGGCAGACTACAGAGGTACCAAGATTCCTGACCGGTTCCTGCTTTCATGTAATTGGGCGCAACTTGGACGAATCCATGGCCACCCCTCCACCCCAACCGCATATGACTACGCTCTCTCATCGATGCAGGAATCTCTTACATTCGCCCCAACTGTTGACATACAGCACTCCCGACTTGTTGCAATGCGCAGCGATTACGAGATGCTTCCATTAGCCTGCGCATCCTACCAAATCCACACAGGTCAACTCAAGAGCGCCGTCGAAACCCTGGAACGAGGAAGAGCGTTGATCTGGTCCGAAATGCGCGGCCTTCGTTCCTCGGTCGACCAACTTCGCGCTTCTGACCCCGATTTAGCAGACAAGCTAGCTGTGATCAACCGGGACCTAGAGGTACTGACCTTGACCTTCGCACAGAACAACTATGGTGATGGTGGCGAAGAGGGCCTTGAAGGGATGGGTCCATTTGGCCGTCTCGTTGTGCGGCAACGGGGGTTGTTAGATGACCGTGACAAGCTCATTTCGCAGATCCGATCACGGAAAGGATTCGAGTCCTTCTTGAAATTAGCATCCTTTGACAACCTTCGTTCTGCTGCTGTGCGTGGACCTGTGGTCATGATCAATCACTGCAGATGGCGTTCGGACATCATCATTCTCCTTCGTGACTCTACTCCTTCCATCATTCCCACGACCAACGATTTCTATGACCGAGCGAACAAACTGCGCGATCGGTTGTTAGGCGCAAGGAAGCAAGGCCTCGATTCGGTCGAATACGAGGACGCTCTCCGTTCCGTACTCAAGGAACTCTATGAACTTGTAGGCCAGCCAGTGATCCAGAGGCTCAACGAATTACGTGTACCGGCACAATCTCGGGTTTGGTGGTGTCCAACATCTGCATTTTGCTCTCTTCCACTTCATGCTATGGGACCAATTCCACCTGACTCTGACCCCCCTCGATATTTCCTCGACCTGTACATCCCATCTTACACGCCAACGCTTTCCGCCCTGATCGAATCCAACAAATTGGGGTCACGAACGTCAGGCAAGCCCTCACTTCTCCTCGTCGTGCAGCAGGATGCATCTATGAAAGCGGCATCGGGCGAGATACGCATAGTAAAGTCTGTCAATACTCAGGTGAAAACCCTGATCTCGGCGAGGGCGACACCCCCTGCCGTGCTGAAACGCCTCCAGGATCACCGGTTTGTGCATATTGTATGTCACGGAATTCTCGAACCAGGGAAGCCGTTCGACTCTTCGTTCAAGTTCTACAGGGGCAATCGACTTACGCTGCTGGACATCATTCGATCTCGACTTCCCAATGCCGAATTTGCGTTCCTTGCTGCTTGTCACACGGCAGAGCTGACGGACGGGAGCCTCTCTGACGAGGCGCTGCATCTGACTGCTGCGATGCAGTACTGTGGATTCCATAGTGTTGTTGGGACGATGTGGGCGATGGCAGACAAGGATGGGCCACACCTGGCCCAGGACTTCTACAACTCGGTGTTCCCGCCAGGGGAGAGCCAAGGAGCATGTTATTATGAGAGAACGGCGGAAGCCCTTCGAGATGCTGTGATAAAACTGCGCGGAAGGACGGGGGGAGGGATGACTTTGGAGCGTTGGGTGAATTTCGTGCATTATGGTGCATGATTCGCCTTTGTCGGTTAGTAGTCATGTTCATCTTGGGGAGACATGGGCAATAACAATTGGTTTGCAATAGTGCAGTGAGGATGCGGTTATTGTACTATCGTATATCTGGCTCCTATGATAACTGGTTTTCCCTTGGATGCCGTTGTGAGTCACTGTGACTAGTTACCTAGTTACCCTCTTTTCAGCCTCGTCCATTTTGTCTGCGGGTATAAATGACATGGGATAGAGCATTATCGGTGCATATTTACTAGTGAATATGGTGCAGAGATAACGCAAGACTTAAACTTAGTCGCCAGCGCAGCGCCTTGCGTTATGAAACAGTGAATCAACATGAGACACATGACAGATCAGACGGTGGACATGTCCATAGCCATCTTCACCCGTAGAGCCATTAACGCAAGAGCGGAACAATCAATGAGGGTGCAGATAGTGACCTTGAAACATGGGCAGAAGAGCCGAGACGATACAGTCGACGGGCTTGCCCCGCACTGGGCTCGAGTTCGTCCCTCTTCTCAACCGAATTGGCATACCACTGCAGCTCCATGGTCGACCCTAAGATGCTGATCAGAGTATTGGAGCATCGGAACGACACAGGGCGCTCGGCGCAGGGCTTTCTCGAAGGCGGACACGGTACTGGCACGTAACGCGGCAGCAGACTCGGGCCAGTCACCCCTGAACAGAACAATATCAATTGTCGTCGCTGCGTTGGCTAAGAGCCACAGCGAACACGGGTACTAGGACAACAGAGCGCTGCTCCCTGTCTCTTACGGTGATCGCTACGTCCGGTTTTCCGAGCATGGCCATGCCGTCGCTTCCCTTCGAGATTCCGCAGCCGTACAACGCACAGCGCTACTTCCTCATACTTTGGCGCCCAGGGACTAAGTCACCTAGGCACTCGAGAGAACCGCGGGTCCGCGAGCCCACCTTTTCACTAAATCCCGCATCTCGTGCGTTGATGTCCTTCGCTGCTGTGAATACGGCCGTGCTCTCGACACATTGCGCACATATCTTCCTGTGGAACAGCGCTGGGATGCCAGCAAAAGGGAAGATCATGACGAAGACCCCGACTTGGACCTCGACTATCATGAGAGTATGGGTATCTCCCGCTACATGCGACGCTTCATTCCCGTTGCGACTTGCTGGGCATGGACCCTCGATGGGAGATTAAGGCCGATATCAATTACGGGCTCAGTTTTGAGGGCAAACTGTAGGCAAGGAAAGAACACAACAGTCACGGTATTACGGACACGTATGATACACGTGACCTTGTTGGATCCGCACGTGGTACTGTCAAATTCGTCTTCGACCTCTGCAGCACACTTCTTCTCGTCATGTCTTCCTCTCTCAAATGCGTGCGCAGAATCAATAGATTTTCATATATGAACGTGGAAAAGCCGGCATCACCCAGGCATCTGTCACATCGTCTATTGACAACTCCGACAGGGAAAAAAGCCTGCCAGGAATGGAGAACTACGCTCAGATAACGAGAACGAGACAGGCGCGTTCTTTTTTTTTTTTTGTCCTGCGTGTTCGTGGTTCTAAACACTCTCGTGTCAAATGCTGTGATAACCATCAGATTGCTCTCCCCAATATCTCCAAATTCCTTTTCAACGGTCACAAAGCCCAGCAGAGCATCATCCGGGCTATCTCCCATAATGTCCAACTCAACGCCAATGACCCAAATTTCGTCGATGAGATCACGGCGCTGCTCACCGGCGAAAGAATTAGGACACCCTCCGCATCGGGCGACATGCCTTCATGCAATACGAAACGGCCAGCGCCGAACTCGAGCACCTAGCGCCCGTATGAATGGATGGACTACCGCACCAAGGTCACACCCAAGGAAACCCAGAATGCCGAACGTGAACAACAAGTTGACCAGGCACATCGTGAGAAGGAACGCGCGACGAGGCTGGTGCCGCGGGATGAATCGGGTTGATGTGCATGTGCAACGCGATCGAGAGCTAAAGAAGGGTGAGAAGGTCGCGCGGATGGGAAGAGGAGGCCAAGGAACTCGAGAAGGTCGGACCAAGTTACGTACCGGAGCGGAGATCAAAGAGGGCGCCATCAAGGACGAGGAGGCTGCGGGGGAGGCTTCTGGACGTAAGCTCAGCGAGGTGTGCTCCTTTGTTCTCGTCATTTGATTCACGTTGGCTGATGTATCACCCAGCTCGAAGCTTTCCTAGTGGCGAAAAGGGAGCAAGGAGAGACGCTGTCACAGCTGAGTAAAATGTCGTTCAAGAAAAACACACCGTAACGCAGACGGCACTCGCCACTGCCGAAGACCTCCTCTAGACAACCCTTACAGGTCTCCCGGTTCCTCCTTGCGGTCTTCGGGTGGCCGTGGATGCATAGGCCAGATTGCGGACGCTCGTGCACACCTAGCCTAGGCGTGTGCAGAGGAAGAGTGGGCCCTCGTGAAGCTCGATATGAGCCTGGGGAGCTTGAGAAGTGGTAGAAGGCGGTGGAACGGGATGCCGATCAAAGCGAGCGTGGCATTAAGAAGATGCAGGCCAAGGTCGAGAGTCTAGCGAAGAACGCGAATGTAACGGAATGGAGTGCATAAAAAGAGCAGGCGAGTGAGGAGGGTTGCGCAGAGCAAGGGAGAATGCAATGCGCTGTACACATGTGCGTGTTTACCATCTCCTTCACATATAGTTTTTTTGCTCAACAACTGGTTGGCTACGTAGGATCGGTATGTGGCGCGTTCGCGGCTTTCCTAGCTTGGTTTTAACTACACGCCACCGCCCGGATTCGACACGCGGAAGGTCAAGGGCTGGTCAAGGGCCTCGTCGCGTCCCTCCTGGTGCTCAAGCCCGATGACCATGGCACCCGCGATCGCCGCAGGCGGTAAAGCTATTCAACGTTGTCGCTGAGGACGAAGGTGTAAGGAAGGACCTCCTGGAGCGGTGCGATTAGGAAATGCGTGACGCTCATCCCGCTATGCGCGTTCAAGATTGCTAGAGTGGGTACCGTAACCCCTATACTCCGGGGCACTGACGATCGTGTGCCAATCCCTACTTACTTACAGAGACTGAAAAACGCGAAGCACCTCGCCTCAGGCAAAGCGCAGCCTGCACTATCGCTCGTCGGCTATCCAGATGAAGCGGCCGAGGCGATCGCATTCGTGCTCAACGACACACCGACCTGCGATGTGAGTCGAATATGCACGGAGGATACTCGAGGCGCTTGAGCGCGAGGAGGCTGAGGGAAGTGTGACGAGGGAGGCGTGGAGAGCCCGCACGTACGAACTTGAGATTTTGGGGCATGAGCTGCGAATTTTGCCTGTGCAGGTTGGAAGCAGCAATGCTGCGCAGGTGCGTCGTCCTTCATCTCGTCTTTCTTTGGGTCTTCCATTGATGAAGGGGCCAACCGCAGTGTTTTAGGTTGGCGTGCCAGTAGTAGAGCACAAGTGGTCCATTGTAGAGATGGAGGCTGCCGTCAAGGCCGCGCAGGAGAATCAGACAGCGGCCAAGGCGGGAATCAAGAAGCTCGAGAAGGACATGGATGAGTTTAAGAGCTACTAGGAGGGCAAAACGGAGAGTTTAGAAGTAAAAGTCTTGCCCTTATTCAAAACGACATTCGTGGCGAAGCCTCAACAGAAAGAAATGCAGACGGCAGCCCTGGAGCTTGGTTCGTATATTTGTAACTGTCTTTGGGTCGCGTCTGTCGCTAAACCTGTTTATATAGAACTAATCGAGGCAGACGTCGCCTCGGCGCGTGAGGTGCTCGACAATGAATCGGCTGGGATCAGCAAGAGGCGCAAGGAACTAAAATCTCTAGTGGACAAAATTGCAAAGAGCGAAGTGCGTGATACATCCCGTGCTTACCGGTGGTACAAAATATTGACAACGCAGCTGATAGGCTGAACATGGCGAGGTTGAGCGTCGTGTTCAAGAAAGCGCAAGACGCTGACGCGGTTCGACACCAAGTTGCGCACACTGGTTGAGGTCATCAAGCCGAAGAAGCAAGCGGTTTCTGATGGGGAGATTGTGATCAAGAAGCTCGAGCACAAGATACAGGCCCTCGTGGAGGAACCGACTGGTCACGTCACCGCGGCGATAAACCTCAAGAAACAGTACGAGCGGATCGTGACGGATAGCCAGTGAGTGACAAGCACAACCACTGTGGATGTCTTTACTTTTACTGACTCGGCGGATGCGCGTGTGTCGCAGCGATTACAGTATGACTTCAGCACGCTTGATGTGGGCTGTGGGCCGGCTGAGGGATAGGGCACGTGAGCTCGAAGAACGACGACGAGGAACGAAGGTGGGCCCTAATGTCATGACCACGATTGACATGTACGTGCTGGCTCTCGGCCGACCCACCGGGTCTTGGGTCTCGGTCTGATTTGAACCATCTAATACAGCGTCGAGAAGCGAGAGGTGGGCCTGAACAGATGCTGGGAACGGTCTTGAAGGACAACGAAAAGATTAAGCAGTCAACCGAGGAGCCCGACCGGTGCAAGCGCGATACCTCGAAGGGGACATGGGAGAAAGTGAACAGTGAACGGGTGAGCTACGCATGATGAAATACCTGTACTGTATCTGACTTGGTGGCTA
>Ga0307510_10003901_pt1 | contig 17487 bp, 14 predicted proteins | sample 12_EM_MG_FD_207224 | JGI IMG/M metagenome (GOLD analysis project Ga0307510, IMG submission 207224) | Populus trichocarpa ectomycorrhiza microbial communities from riparian zone in the Pacific Northwest, United States - 12_EM | ecosystem: Host-associated > Plants > Roots > Unclassified | place...
TTTAGCACATGATCACAAGTGTTCGTGACATAGCTTACCATATTCCTCGGTGTAGGTATTGGAGGATTCCGCAAACTGGGATCGGCGTCCCGGTGCCTCCGACACCGAAGTGCGACTGTTGTCCCTAAACGTAATGCATTAGCTTGCGGACGATCAGAGAGAGGCAATGACGTGCCCGTTAACAAACCCTTCCCAGATTCTGACCACTTCGTCGGTAGTCGGTCGCTCGTTAGGGTCCTCAGACCAACACTTCTAAATGAACTTCCACATCTCCGCACTCAGCCCACGTTTTTTGGCGGCGTGTGGTTTGGTAGGTCTCTTCCCACTGGCGATCTTGATGACCACCAATTCCTTCTTCGTGTTCCCGAATGGAACTTTCCCGCTGAACACTTCCACAGCAAGCATCGCGAACGCAAAGACGTCGGCGGGCTTGGATACCATCATTGGTTTGGAGCAAGGTTTTGGTGGATTGGTGATCTCCGGGGCGAGCCACCGAGAAGATCCTGCGACTCCTGGTGTCGCCGCGATTGTGAAGATTGGGTTCAAGATGATGTGAATGAGGCCGTAATCGCAGACCTGAGCAGTTCCGGTCTTGGATATTACCACATTGGCCTAAATAGATCCCGTCATCAGTACGGCCTGGGTCTAGATAGGTGCGCAACTCACTCCTTTCAGACCCCCGTGAACAATCCCGAAAGAGTGAAGATATTGAAGCCCTTTGGCGACCTGTAGCAACTTGAGGGGATGATGAGGGGATGGATCGCGTACGAAGCAGAGATAAACATTTACCAGCTTCGCCCTCGAAGCATCGGGGTGAGATTCGAGGTATTGCATAATGTTTCCGTTATCGCCCCAGTCGTAGACGAGAGCGAGTTGGAATGTCGACATGTCAACGCCACGGAACGGGAGAACGTTCTCATGAATCAGTCTCTTCCACATAGGTACAAGTTTCCAGAGGACCTTCTTTGCCTCCTGAAGATCCTGTGGAGGGTAGACGAGAAAGGCTTTGAAGGCCACCGGCTCGTCGTTCAAAGTCCCCCGCCAAATATCGGTAGTTCCACCCGATGCTACGGCAATTTCTCCGCGTTTCTCGAGTCCCTGAAGTGTTCCGATGGAGTTGGGGAGCAGCCCGGTGTCGCTGGAGATATCCCCTAGCGCGGCTACGAGCCCCGGGTCTTTCATGAGGTCGGTGGATGCGGCCTGTTCGTGACAACGTCCGGAAGAACCAGCGTCGTGACAAATATGTGTTTTCAGCTTGAGCGGGGGACAAGTGAAAACGACAGCACTGACCTGATAAATGAGCTCCAATAACCTCGCTTGTTCTCCCACCTCCAACTGTGGTACCACTAGAATATAGCCCTCGAAATTCACGAATGTCTGAAGCAATGGTCTAGTGTCCTGCCCGGAGGAAGGGCTGTTCAACAACCTGCTGCGTACCCCATCCACATTCCAACTGGATGAGATGGAGGATCCTTCGGTGTTCATGGCGTTAGAGGACTGAGAGTGGCTGTGGTACCTACGTAACATGCCCTCACGAAGGTGGTGTTGGATTCATACGGCGGTTGTGTTCGCGGGCTTTAAAAATATCACTAGGCGTCAGTCGCCTCATCCAGGCCGCTGAGGTCATAACGAGGCTCATGGTCCCTGGAAGTACCCTCCAGCAGCTCGGAACCGTCGAATTCGCCTCCAGGCTGCACCACTATTTTCTTATCGGCGTGTAAAACATGCGGAATGGACCCGCACGTGGGACCATTCCCAGGTGAGGGTTAAGTTTTGGGCTTATTATATGTTAAGCTTATCAGGCGCCATGGGCTTTGAGTACTCACAGACTGAAATGGAGGATCTCGAGGACCGTGGGACTTGAGTTGGACGTGCCTTCAACGCACAATTAGCGCCGGATGGCCGTCGTACTTTCCTTGATCCCCGTCTAAGGGCAATGAGCCACGTTGCGCGCGACAGGTGACTTTCGATAGACGAATTACACGCTCCAGCAAGGCTGAAAGCTTGAAGCTTCAATGGTGCTCGAGTGATCGTCGATCACCAGGTAGAAATTTATCATCCTATGCACAGACGAAATTAGGCAGGTTACCGTGAAACGTGGTCCCTTCGTACGTCCAGCTCGGATACAGTTCTGCAGAGTTCCACGGGCATAGCCGAACTCCCGGATTGATATCTGCCGCTGCAGCTACGCTAAAATCTTCGTTCCGGAGTAATCTGGTGTCCATATTCATGGCGGGACCCGCGGATGCGGAAGTCGAAAATGCACCGGAAAGGCTATTCAGGTACGGCGAGATGTTCCCTAGAGCGAGAGTCAGGGGAGATAAATCAGGATAGGATATACGGACCTGCAGGGGACAGCGGCTTTAACGGTATTTATAGTCACGGGTTTTGGTTTGGTCACCAGCTTGTCGTCGGTCTGTTGAGTCGAGGTTTTCGCTGACGCTGACGGAATAAATGCCGGTGGCATTTTATGTGGGTTCTGTAAGGTGATGACATCCTCTTCGGGATAAAAATTGTCAGTCAAAGACCCGTGCACAACGTGCTCGTGCACGTACTTTTTAAACTTGACACCGTCTAACAGGTCCTTGCCTCCCTTTATACTCTCCACGAGGTATACATTCTCGGTCGTGGAAACAGCGACGATGGATAAAACTCGCTTTGAAGGATATCAGATCATGGTATTCTTCAGTTGTTTTACGTGAGTGGTTGTGCCACAGATGCCGGATGACGGGTTCTGGGCACGCACTTGAGCCAAGGGACGATGTTAAATAGATTGAAAGCAATCCCTGTACTGTCCCTGTTCCTCGCACATGCGGGATTTTCAAACGGCCGGAACGAAAGGGCGCCAGCATCCGGCTTCCTGCGGGAGTCTGGTCAGAGTGCCATCGTCAGCCCGTTTTCGGTGGAACGTACTGTACGTAGCCGGAAGGTGAGGCAGTATGGCAACCTCTGTAGACACCGTGTGTATTCTGAATGGGTCACGTAGAGTTTATCCATGTTCATGCCCATGGTGGCTGATCGTGTGCAAGAGGTGCCGGTGGATGTCGATCATCCTCGGAACATCGGCCCCTTCCAGGAGAGGACCGTGGTCTTACTCAACGTTTTCCAATGCCGTCAGGATGGTCGTCGAATCGCAGGTTCATGTTGTCTATCGAACAGTCGAGCATCACATCCATCCCTTTCCCAGTGCCTGTCGTCGAGAGTTACGTTCGACACCTCGAACTCGTCTACCTCCTTTCCCGCCCACCCGCTTTCTTCAAACTTGTAAATAGTTTGGTCGGGAAAGGGAAGTGGCATTCGGCAGAAATTTCAGAAAAGTATTCCTCGCAAACCCTATCAGTTCACAATATAGTCCTTCAAGCTTCACGGGCTGCTGACAAACCACAGACAGAGAGGCCCAGGCAATCGCGCTTTTCGAACGGATGAAGACCGACGGCTCCACACCTGAGACCCTATCTCATGAAACACGATCATGGGTTGCTATGGGAGGCGGGGGATATGACTTTGATGCTCCAGGGTCTCAAGGAGTCGGACATCAGATGCTTTCACCTATTCCATCATCCTCACCGCCCTGCTTAGGCTGGCCGGATGCTTATTCACGCGTCTTTGGAGAGTTCGAGTCGAGAGGGAGTGTGCCACGCATTGCACCGTTTAAAGATGATACGGCTTGAAATTGAGCCGGACTTTGATATGTGGTACATCGCATTAGATGGGGCGCTACGTAGGGACGAGATTTGGATTGCGAATGATTTGGTGGGGAAGGTGGCGAGGCGGAGTACGAACCAAGTGGTGTTCTGTCCGGGTTGATTAACAGGATACGAAGGGTGGGGTAGTCGAGGAGTTTGCGTGAATAGCAGGCCACGCTCAACCATTTCCAAGGAAGAGGGCCTGCCCTAGTCCCAGGCGTACTATGTTGCATGGTAAACAACTCACAAGTTGGTAATACGAACACAAAAACAGGGTAAGGAATAGATACAAAACGGATCCGGAGGTACGGTTGTATCGCCTTCATTCCCAGAAGCGTTTATCCTGCCCACACTCCCGTGCCATCTCGAACTGAGGGAAAATAATGTTAGTAGGACCACGATTGGCCTTCACGTAAGGCTGAACCATGGCGCATATCTCCTCGTTTGTCTTGATGAGCAGAACGTTTGGTCCCAACTTCGTCACAGCCTTATTACCGTTCGTACCTCCAAAGGCGTCGTCCAACTTGAACCCCAAGCATCCAACCTTACCGACCACCGCCTCCCTCGAGTCCCCGCTCTTCTCCCCAATCCCTCCGGAGAAAGTCAAAGCGTCAACCTTACCTTGGAGCTTCACAAAATAATTCCCAATGTATCCCACAACCCGATCCACGAACAGATCAAATACCAACTTCATCTTCTCGTCCCCGTCATGCATTCCCTGGACAACCTTTCCAAAGTCGGTGGTGCCAACCATGGAGTACCATCCTGCTTGCTTGTTCAAAATGTCCTCTGCGACGGAGATGTGAAGCTCTTTTGTGGACGATCGTGCGAGGGACGATGCGTCGGATGTGTAGTGGAAAACTAGAGAGGGGTCGATTGACCCGGAGCCCGTGGCTCCAGGAAGTCCTTCGAGAGGTGCGAGACCCATGGTTGTGTCGATAGATTTTTCGTTCTGAATTGCTGCCGCAGAGGCGCCAGACCCGAGATGAAGCGAAATCAACAATGTCTCCTCCACGGGCTATCGCATAGAATTACGAACATAGTGGACGCGTTGTCGGTTAGTGAGGACGACGAGCATTGGAGATGGAGAAAAAACGTACTTTCTGGAGGAATTCCGCGGCCTCCCTCAGGTGATTTATGGAATACATGGATTGAGTCTTCTATGCCATCTGGGACAAGGAGAAGAGAATTCAGAGAGGCCAGAGTGGTGTAGATATGAGGTGGTGCGTTGGAATCATCCAGGAGGTCTGAAAGGCTCCTCATCGAGAGGGGGTTGAAGGCTAGCAGCACTGCTCCAACCGCAGACCTGAAACGGCGATACGCTTCCTGGCTTTCCAGTTTCTGGTTGTCTGGGGTCATGTCATGGTATGCGTGCCTCGGGATATTGGTGTAGAGAGAGTCAATACCGTACTCCCCTTCATAGGCAGTATTTTGTGGGAGTGAGATGAGAATAGCGAGCCTCTCTGATGGCTGGTGATGTCGGGATGCCACGAATTTGATGACCGCCGATGCATAGATGAACAAACCAGCAGCCTTCTCGCAGAGGATATCAATATCAGATGAGAGCGGCCAGCCCTCTGTGACGTCGCAGTAGCTCCGGTTCTTGGCTGTTTCAGCTAAGCATGTTCGAAAGAACAGTTTGATGTCGACATCCACCAAAGGGCGCTGAACGTCATAGAGCTTGAATACCTCCGTGATGGGTCTGAGGGCCTGCAAACGAAACCCTGAGCGGATGCGCGGTTCGGGTCGCCCGGTGATGAAGAACTTGACGTAGGGTATCTGGTCCACGTAGCGGGAGAGTATCGATAGGATGGCGGAGGCGGGTTCCTCATCCTTGCATTCGTCGAGGGCATCGATGATGATCAGAGTCGGAGTCTGGGTGGTTTTGAGCGGGTCGACAATGAGTTTCTCCATTTGAGAGCAGAGGGATTCTCGTCCGACGTCAGGGCTCGCCATCAAAACCCGAAGTAACTCCTCTCGGAAGCGGGGATAGCGGTAAGCGAGCTGGAAAGCGAGTGTAGGGAAGATTTTCTGGATGTTTCTCCTGTCGTCGAAATCGCATGAACAGAAGAAGCTTGCTCCGAGTTTCCCGTCCGCGAAGCTCGTCTCTGCAAACGTTTGAGCGATGGTCGACTTTCCAGTTCCGGCGAGACCGTTGAGCCAGTACACGTGCTTGTCGTTTTCGCCATTTCGCCAGGATTCGAGCTGAGAGAGGACATCTCTTCTGGTACCCTTCATGCATCCTTGCCTATTCCCGCAGAGATACCCCGCGTCTGGAGTGTGATACATCCCCCTGAGAAGATTGAGATCCGCTCTGTTCTGTTTGCCGGTTATTACACATGGATTGATACTCGAGGGGCGGGACTCACGATGAGGCGACAACTCTTGTCGTAGATATCTTGTTGCAACGACGTCTGACACGGATATCAGGTAAGTTGCGAGCAAGTGCTCTGACGACGAACCTGATAATCCATCATAGCATCACGAATATCCTCGATTAGGCCCCCAAGTTTGTCCACATCCTGGGCGCTGTTCAGGAACCGTGTGACCTTGCCTCGTTGTGCCAGTGGAGTGAGGTCCCGATGGATATTATCGAGTTTCCTAGCAGGTTATGCACGTCAGTTGTGTATCGGCCCTGAAGAGGGTAAGTTACCGTTTGAGGACCGTCCTCCTCTCTTCCTCCTTAATCTCACCCTCGGAAACTGGCGCACTCAGGGATTTTGCTAGTCCTTCAACCCGGGGCATCAAAGATTCTATCGTTTGGCGGCAGGCGATCGTTTGCTAGAACCGTCGTAAGAACCGTAAATCGTTTCGTTTGAGATGGAACGTACGTCACAGTGATTCAGGATGGCCGAAAGACCTGCCGCAACAGCTTTGAGAGGGGGGAAAGCGTCCGAAGTTTCTTTCACCAGGTCGATGGCTAACTTGGTTGTGGCATACGCGGTGGACTTCCAGTCCGATCCGCTCTCGGGTTCTGCTTTGGGGTCAACAGTATGATCTGAGGATCTCTGGAGGCTGCTTCCAGGAACGGGTGGATTTTTGTTGGAAATAGTGTCAGGGTCTGTGTTGGGCGGGGGGTGTTCAGATGAGTCGCCCAAGATAGAGTCGTTCACATACCGTTTGATTCTTGGTTGTGAGGGGTCAAGGGACTGGGCGTTGGCAAAGTCGAGGTACCGATCCGAAGATTTGGAGTTGATTCCGTGCCAGGAGGTGGTATGGCCGGGTCAGCTCCGCTTTGGTCTTCGATGGGACCGATCTCGCTCCTGGTCTCGCTTTTTGCTCGACGATGAATTTTTGGTGGACGAAGGAACTTTGGTAGCTTCATGTCGTCGCTGGGTCGATGTAGATGGTGGTCTGATGACAGATGGCTGACCTCGTGGCATTCATCCCATTTGGGTCGACACTAAGCGCGGAGACGTCTCGCCCTTCTGCGAGCATCCAGAACAGTTTCTCTGGTTTCGCCCCTGCCGCGTGAGGGAACTCTTATCTTCTGCCAGTATCCTGTCTATGATTTCCTCGTATTCTGGTGTGATGGGTGGCACACTTCCCTTCGTTTCATCCAAGCTCTGATATCTTCTCGCGTTTGCAGTACGCTCGATGTCAACATTAGTGACGGCCAGCCTGCTGGTCCCACGCCATGCGCATGTTTCGTATCTTCATGGACTATTAAGTCTCCAGACCAACTAGCCGGCCCCAGCCTTATCGCGTTCGGCGTCAGACACTGCTGGTTTTGAGTGATTCCAACCGATATCCCCGAATCCCAACAACGCGGGGCCTTGCGACCACAGTTATGTCCTCCTTCCGCGCTCGAGACGTGCGTCGAGACCAACGACTTTGGGTTGAAATGTTCCGTCGAGGTCCTCCCGGTTTTTGGGAGACCAGAGCTCCGCGGATTCCTCAGGAGTGGGGAAATCCACGCCCGGATGCGTTGAGGGGGTAGCAGAAGGTCCGTAGTGAGGGAGATTTTCAAATTTCTCTGACTTGCTCGGCCTTCCACGCAACCAATACCGCGATGGGGTCATGGCCGGCCGGTGGGACTCCGTCCGAACCCAGGCTAGGGTAGGCGTGGAACACCGACCGCCACCATTTACGTGTAGGCGAAATAGTCATTTGACCAGAACTCTGGGGGTGGATGAATATTTTGGCTTGGGGAATAAAGTACGTATGGGTACATTCTAGGTAGTTCCGTGGGGAGGGGGAGGGATTCAGAAAGCTTTATGACCCTACACGAATACCACGTTAATCCATGCGAGGCTTACGTCCCCCCTGAAACCCAAGGGGATAAGTCACTCGCACCCAGGACCGAGATCCCGCGACAAGTCCCCTCGCACGGACGCTCAGGCTTCAAGCGGGGGCGTGATCGTCGTAATTCGTCAAATGGTCCCGTCCAGTGCGACGTCAGTTCCGTACTACAAATGTGTGCACTCTGGATTGGAACCCAACGAAATCCACAGATTTTTGTAAACGGAACTCGACGGCAATAGTTGAATAAGTGCTTGAGTGCGAGTGTCCGCACAACCTCGACCTATAACCTGACCAGCGGCGTCCAAGATTTTTGGGACAATGCGATCGCTAGAGTCGAGAAATAATTTATCGTGATTTGAAATTACTCTAACCGGTGTAGGAATATAAAGCATTAGGTTTCTTTCCGGCCTGGAACAAGAGAAAAAATCCAGAAGAGTGTTCATAAGCGTCTCTCATGTCGTGGAGAACCTGCGAAGACGGTGATAGACTTTCGGCCTTGTGAGTGCAGGGTTGTGCGACGTGTATGAGTGTGATGGGGGCGGTTGATACGCTCGAGGAAGTCCACCATACTGAGAATGATTATCGCCAGACGAGCGCAAGGGTTGTGAAGGGTGACGGTCGTAGTAACGGTGCCCATGAAACCCCGCGTTCCACCACCAGGGTGTAAGGGCCTCTCTAATTCGGTGTGGATCTGCAAACATAACAGGATTTGTAGGATCCTGAAAACCCAGCATCCTTATAAGGGACGTGAAAGGGGAGAAGAGAGGGAACCACGTACATATAGGGTTGGACGCTTCACGACAACAGCTTCCATTCCCGGACCAGGTCTCCCTTGTCCAACAAGGACATCGGTCCGGAAGCTTTGTGGATTTCAGGTATCTTGGTACCACTCGTTTGTGAAGGTAAACCTGTAGGGCGCAGCGTGGCAGAACCACCGATCGTTGAAAAATGTAATGCGAACGGGAACATCTTGTAGAGGGAAGGGTTTTCGAGAACGTGGATTTCGAATGTGGGGAAGGGAGAGAGCTATCGGCAGACCTCCGGATTTATCTTGCCGTAGATATTTCTCGAACGCTCGTTATTCCTTGGTGTCCACGATACCTTTGGAAGAAGACGGGTTGGTTTCTGCCAGTTCCAGAGGATGCGGTTGCCGTCCGTGTCGAGGATGATGAAGGCGGTTACGGCATGGAGAGGTGGATCTGTTTCCCCCTTTCTTTCAATTTTGTGATGAGACAGGTGTGAGTGAGGGCGGGGGAACAGACAAAGATGGGAGAAGTGAGGAACTGGAAGAGATCGAGCTCCAGAAGTTACAGATCATCTCTTCAGTGTTTGATCCGTCTGCTTAGCTGCTCGCCCCTGTCTCCAGCCCAACGCGAGCGGGTTACACATAGACCCAGACAAGACGCAGAGGTCCAGCTGCGAACACTCTCGTTCCAAAAAGCCGCCGAAACTCGAACCTCGTCTGAAAAGGCGTGCGCGGCGACATGCACGATAAAAGACCGGTTCCTTCAACGCTCCATGTTTCCCTTCAGCCGGACCCCCCACGAATCCACAAGCCTGCAACCCGGAAATCATGAATACTTATATCGAAACAGAAATCCGCCTCCGCATCCTTCCCCTCGACGACACCTCGTTGGAACTAAACCCTCAGATGAAGCGTTCTTCAAGTTGGAACCGGGTATCCAGGATATGAAGGAGTTGAGGAAGCATGCTATTGGGGCTCAGGAAGATGCCTACAAGGTAAGCCGTTGTTCTCGTGTTAATCGCCGGATAAGATCCACACGAAGCAATAACATGTTCAGGTCCACTCGCATCCTTGCATTTTCAGGTTCACGTCCACGAGACTCAAGATCTCCGGTATGCCTGAGTATCTACGGGTCCTCGAATTGGGGAAGAACCGACCAGATGCAATATTTCTGGACATTGAATGTTGCCACGAGGATTATTTCATTCTCCAGGTTTGCCTTGATAACTGACGGGTGATTTCGCTCGCTCTCATGTAGTGGATACTGGGGCGAGAAATGTTACCCACGACGGGTGACCGGTGACGCGTTCCATCGCGACGGGCCTCAGAGCAGGTATGCCTCTGGGTCGTCACCTGCATCCGTCGCGCGAGAATAACGTTCTGTTTCTCGGAACAGGATTCTGGGATCTGGGACACAGGTTGTTCAGGACCGCGCCCGAGACCTTCCCTGCAAAGTTCCTAGCCGGCGATGTGTTTGGCGATGCATACCTTTCCCTCACCTCTCCGACGATATCTAGTCTACCACCTCCCGTTGCATCGGTGAACACGCTCACCGAATTACAAGGTCGCATCTCTGTTATCCGCTCTTCCGCTCTCTTCCACCTCTTCAGCGACGAGAAGCAACTCTAACTCGGCAAACACCTGGCGGTACTACTTGATTCACGGCCTGGCTCCATCATCTTCGGTTCGCACTGCGGCATCCCAGTGAAATGGCAACGTCAACCATTTTTCGTGAAGATGTTCTGTCATTCCCCGGAGTCTCAGACCCAAATATAGGAAGAGCAGATCTTCGAGAAGGGCTAGGTCAATGTTAACGCTGTTCTCAGGGACGATCAGCCTGGTGTTACACCGTACGCGTGCTTCGTATCCTCGTGGATATGATCCTAATCAACAAACTGGTCCCAGTCTCACACCTAACGCTCTTGATCACGCTCAGCGTCAATGTTCTCCCGTCAATGCTCTACACCCAAGTGGGCGCGACGCGACCTGGTACGACGACAAACACCACGGAGTGACCTGCATCCAGCTGGAATCATTTGCGTCGTTCTCCTAGATCTCGCGCAAGCACACGTCGTCCACTACCCGGGAATCTATCAGGTATGCCGAACGTCGGCACTATCGGTTTGGGATGAGTGACTCCAACTAATCCCACAATTCAGAACTCTATCACCACAGCTACCTCCCTCCTCTGCGGACGAGACGACAGAGAAGGCGTCCACCAGGACCAGTGACTTTAGGCTGGAGTGATCCGTCGAGGTCTTCCCCGGTGTTTGGGAGAGATCGGAGTTCCACGGATTCCTCGGGAGTGCGGAAACTCATACCCGGATGCGTTTGGAAGGTGACAGAGGGTCCATATTGAGGGAAATGTTCAAACTTCTCTATGACTGGCTCGGCTCACCACGCAACCAATATCACGACGGGGTCATAGCCAGTGGGACCTCATTCGGACTCAGGTTAGGGTAGGCATCGTGGAACACCGACCTCTACCATGTAAGTACGGACAAAGGTCGTTGATGCGGTGATTTTCCCAGAACCCTGGAGGTGCATGAATTCCTTGGGTTGTGGAATAGAGCAGGTATGCGTACGTCCCAGGCTGTTTCATGGGGAAGGGAGGGACTCAGAAAGCTTCATGACCTTACACGAACACCACGTTAATCCATGCAAGGTTTATATCCTCCCTGGAACCCAAGGGAATGGGTCACTCGCGCAAGTCTGAGACCCCGTGATATCCCCGCACCCGGGCCCCCGGGCTTCAAGCGAGGGCAGGATTTTCGTAGCCCCCCAAATGGTCTCCTCCAGTGCGACATCAGTTCCATACTACACAGGTGTGCACTCTGGGTTGGAACCTAACGAGATCCACAGAACTTTGTAAACGGCACTCGACGGCAACAGTTGAATGAATGCTTGAGCGTGGGTTTCCGCGTAACCTCATCCCATAACCTGACCAAACGACACCCAACATTTCGAGGACAATACGATCTCTAGAACCGGGAAATAGTTATTTTAGAACACTATAACTGGTGTAGCAATACAAAGCATTAGGTTTCGTTCCACCTAGAGGCAGGAGAAAAGATTGAAAAACTCGGAATAGCGTGCATAAGCCTCCCTCACGTCATAGGGAATCGGCGAAGACGGTCGGATAGTTTTGATGAATAGGCTTTCGGTCTTGTGGGTAGAACATTGCGCGGCGTGTATGGGTGTGATGAGGAGGGGTCAGTGCGCTCGACGAAGTCCCCGAGAATCGTTGTCGCCCGATGAGCGTTGGGGTTTGGAAGGGTAACGATTGTAGTAGCGTCCCATGGATCCTCTGCGTTCCACCGTCGGGGCGTAATGACTTCTGATTCGGCATGGACCTGTGAACGTGACAGGGTTCGTAGGGTCCTGCAAACCCTGCCATCCTGTCAGAAGCGTGAAAGAGGAGAAGAAAGGGGGACATGTGGATACAAAAGTGGACAGTTCACGAAAGCAACTACCTCCATTCCCAGACCAGGTCTCCCTTGTTGAACAAGGACATTAGTCCGGACACTTTGCAGATTTCAGGTATTTTAGGAATACCCGTTTTTGAAGGTAAAGTCTGTGAGGCGCAGCGGAGACGGGGAACATCTTAGCGGAGGGAAGTATTTTCGATTGTGCACATAAAGTGCGTACATTAGCGGGAGCGATCAAAAATAGGGGAGAGCTATCGGCGAACCTCCATTCTTTTTTCGTCCCTTGCCATAGACCTTGTTCGAACGTTCGTTGTTCCTTGGTGTTCGCGAGGTCTTTGGAGGAAAACGGGTTGGTCACTGGACGGTAGTGTCCCGAGAGGACGCGGCCGTGTCGAGGATGATGGGGACGGTTACGGCGTAGAGAGGCAGGTTCATTTCTCCCGATTCCAAGATGAGACGAAGGTGAGTGAGGTAGGAGAAGAGAGAAAGATGAGAGAAGATAAAGAACTGGAAGCCGAGATCGAGCTTCGGAAGTTGTTACAGATCATCTTCGGTGTTTGATCTGTCTGCTCAGGCACTTGCCCCTGTCTTCACCCCAACGTTTTTTGGAGATAACTTTGGCTGGTTATTCTGAACTCTTGTATTCTGACGACCCTGTGCGATTGTGGGTTTCCCAGGTGGAACACGCCGCGAGCAGCTCGTTTGACTCTGGGTATGGTGCGGATGCGCCGGCCTGCGGCGCGGCGACGCAACTTGTGATGGGCTCATGGACGACCAGGAGACGAACAATGAACCGTCCTTCCCATTGACCGATTTCTCGTTTGCTTGACTCAACCTCACTGGCGCAGCCTCTGGGATGTTGGGAGTCTTCCAACTCGGAGGGGGGACCGACGAAGTTGAAGGTCTGTTCATTTTGATCAGAGGCGTATTCATCTCAATTGGGGAGTTGTACTGCCCTTTGGTCTTTCAGCCCCAGTGACGGTGTTCGAAGTGTTTGGTAAGAACAGTAGCATTTGGCTCATCCCCTTTGAAGTATAGAGCGTATCCAATGTTAAAGCTGATGATGACACCTTTCACACATTTTTCTTTTACTCAAAACATTAGATCTTGGTTGATGGTCAAGCAACCTGTGGATACAACCTTTGGAGACCTCCACAAGTGCAAGCTCTTAACTAAGCTTGGGCTCTGGGTCATGTAGATCACTCCTTCTCAAAGGATCTGCCAAGGGTCTCCGGTTAACAGTACTGTTAACCGTGATCTCCATCCTACCACGGCCTCTTCCGTTATCCCTGCCAATGAGGCCATCAAACCTTTGACCCCTCATCATATGTGTCATGACCCAACTGCATATCAAAAATTCCAAGAAGAATGACCTTCTCTGGAGTCAAGACTCCACTTTGGTAGTTCTTGTGGAAAACAGTGTGTGGTGGTACATTGCTCTAGAGTGTATGTATCAATTCCTCCCTTAAACCACCCTTGATTTTATTGGATAGCCTGTACATCAACTTCAGACCCCAGCGGTGTGGAAACCTGCAGATCTGTGGATTGTTGGGATGATTATTTCTGAGCAGAGCATCCCTCTTTGTACCCCCATGGGGGGCCTGCAAGAGGGGTCCTCGCTCCTGTCAGGGCAGGGTATTGGCTGTCCCATCAGTGATCTAAATGGTGCAGTTATAGTCTTCTGTCATGAATCTTAGGTACTGTGATGCTCCCTGAGGAGGAAATGGCAGAAGGTATCTTGAGGTAGTTTGGGTTGAGCATCTACCTACATTGGGTATATAGTGGTGGAGAGGGGTTTATGAGTATGCTATCAGTTTGCAAAAAGCAATGTGAGTCTTCAAAAAAGGGGAGAGAGTGACAGTTTGAGCTAGTCTCCCTCATTCCATTTTTGTTTCTCACTTCTCCATTTCATCTCTGGCAGTTTATTCCTGACTGTAACTGGTTCATAGTCAATCATGACCAATTTATGTCCAGTGACTAATTTCTACCATAACAAGTGTGCAAGTCAAAAGATATTATTCTGTTGAATTACTCACAACTGCTGACAAACAGAGTTCTGATATGAAATACCTAGCTAGTAGAACTTGAAGGGGCGGAGGTGTTACTCAGAGGTTCTCAAAATGGGTTAATAACCACCCATTGGTACATTGACAAAGACAACTACAGAATACAGCACACTACATATTCCTACTATGTACATCATCAAAATTCAAAATCAGAACCTCCCCAGACTCATAACCAGCAACTAGGTACTGGCCATCCCACTGCACATCAAGAGGTTTTGCATATTTTCCTCTCAATTGAAAAACCCCTTCTCCAGTAACAGTATCCTTGATCCAACATAGACCATCAGTCTTCCATGATGCACCACCAATGAAATCCAGGTATGGTCTTCCTGTGAATGGGTCAAAGGGGACAGGAGAAGAGCCCAAAGTCCCAAAGTCCCACCCCTCCTGGATTGATGACTTGCAAATTTGAGCCCGGACTTTTGAACTGTCTATACTGAGGGAGCCTAGATGTAGTATTCCATTCAACCCCAACTTCACCTTACACATAGGCTCCCATGTCCACATGGGCCATGCTTGAATGCTTCCATCATGCAGGCAAAAGACTCTGGATCCATCCTCTGATATCCTAACACCCCTACACCAAGGTGTATCCAGATCCAGTGTTTTGATGAGTTCCTCCTTCCCAGTATCCCATATGTGAATTTTGTAGTTTTCATACCAGACAAAGATCAACCTGCCATCAATTAGCTTGGCATCACTCCCACTGAAGCCTTCTTTAATATCTGGGATTTGGAAGGATTCCTTGCAGAGACCAGTTGAGATATCCCAGGTCTTCACCACCCCATTTTTATCACTTGAGACAGCAATCCCAGCCCTTGCTTGTAGACTAACTGAGATGATTGGAGGTGAAATAAATGGAGTGGGCTGTTGATCAGCTGTGACTGTGTCTGTTGACAAGGTGCAAATTTTCCAGAACTTGACTGATCCATCTCTGGATGCTGAGACAAGGGAGGAGGGGGAGGAAAACACAAGGGAGGTGATTTCACTGGTATGGCCAATAAGGGTCTCAATAGGGTCAGGGTCAGGGCTGATAATGTCCCAAACATAGGCAGTGTAACCAGCCACTACTGCAATGAGTCTGCTATCAGGGGAAAAACAGCAGTATTGAGCACTATCATTGGCTATATGGAATTCAGCCACAATTTCTCTGGAATCAGAGTGTTGAACTGTGACAACCTCCTCATTACACAAAGCAAATTGGGTATTGTCTGGGGAGAAAGCAATGTGGGTACCATCATATGTAGGTGGGATCTGGTGGCCATTGACATCCCACTTCCAGATTTTGTCATCAGATACAGAAATGATGTCTTGGGGATCTATGGGAGAGAACATAACATGAGACACCCCATCCACTTGCTCTATGGTGCAAAGGCATTCCCCTGTCTGGATGCTCCACAAATGGATTTTTTGATCTCTAGATCCTGAGGTAATCCTGGTATAGTCTGCTAAGATGGAAACAGACAGAACCCAGTGAGTGTGACCATGGAAGGTCTTGACCACCCCACCAGTCTGCATATCCCAGAGCTTTACAGTTGTGTCATTACTTCCAGATACAAGTGATCTCCCATCTGATGAAAAGGCTACAGACCTAACCCAATTAGTGTGACCAGAAAGGACAGCTGCCCTGCTTCCAGTGATTGCATCAAGGATGATAATGTTCCTATTCCCACACCCAACTGCAATAGCATTGTTCCAGTATGAGAGAGCTAGTGCCTTAGTACTTAATGAGACTGTACGGGAACATGTTCCCCATTCAGATTTGGCTCCCTTGACCACCTTGGGAATAGGTGGCAGTTCTGCAGCATAGTATTTGTGGAGCCAGGAGGAGGAGGGGGAAAAGAGGAGAGCATGATCATATATCTGGGAAGGGGAGTTGCAGATCACATCAAAGTGTTCCAAGATAAGACGCTGGCTATCATCTGCCCACTTCCAGACAAAACCCCCCTGAACAAGAGGTGAATATATATTTCAGTAAACAACATATCCACAACTCACCAGGATATACCACTGCTGGATATCATTGATAGAATGGACACCAACATCAAGCTTTCCCATGATGGCAAGGACCTCAATCCAGAATAGTAGATATTTTGTGAAGAACCTGTCAATTGCCTTCTGTACTCTCCCAGCATCAGGGCCACTGCTGGGACTCATCACAAGGTGCTTGGTCCAGAATTGGCAGGCATACTCCAATGCTTCTCCAATATGTTCCTTCCTGCAAGTGGGAAAGTCATCATTACTGAGAACAGTGCCATTGCCCAAGTTACAGATATTCCTCTTTAACCTCTCTTCCATCAGATAGAGACATGAGAGCAAGATTTCTGTGTGATGAACTGGAGGGTCCACATAGAATTGAGGGTCTTGGCATCTCTTTGGGTCCATGAGGAAGTCAGGGAATGATTTGTGGAAAGCACGAATTGAGTCTTCTATGCCATCTGGAACAAGGAGAAGAGAATGGAGAGAGCCTAGAGTGGTGGAGACATGGAATGGTGTGTCAAAATCGTGCAGAAGGTCTGAAAGGCTCCTCATTGAGAGGGGGTTGAAGGCTAGTAACACTGCTCCGACTGCAGACCTGAAATGGCGATACACTTCCTGACTTTCCAATCCCTGGTTGCCTGGGTGAATCATGTCATGGTATGCGTGCCTCAGGATCTCGGTGTAGAGAGAGTCAATGCCGGACTCCCCTTCATGGGTAGTGTTTTGGGGAAGGGAGATCAGAATAGCGAGCCTCTCTGATGGCTGGTGATATCGGGATGCCACAAATTTGATGGCTGTTGATGCGTAGATAAACAAGCCGGCTGCCTTCTCGCAGAGGATGTCAATATCGGGCGAGAGCGGCCAATCCTCTGTGACGTCGCAGTGGCTCCGGTTCTTGGCTGTTTCGGCTAAACGTGTTCGAAAGAATAGTTTAATGTCGACATCCACCAAAGGGCGTTCAACTTCGTGGAGCTTGAATACCTCCGTGATGGGTCGGAGGGCCTCCAAACGAAATCCGGAGCGGATGCGTGGTTCGGGTCGCCCGGTGATGAAGAACTTGACGTGAGGTATCTGCTCCACGTAGCGGGAGAGTATCGATAGGATGGCGGAGGCAGGTTCCTCGTCCTTGCATTCGTCGAGGGCATCGATGATGATCAGAGTCGGAGTCTGGGTGGTTTTGAATGGACCGACAATGAGTTTCTCCATTTGGGAGCAAAGAGTTTCTCGCCCGACGTCAGGACTCGCCGTCAACGCTGGAAGCAGCTCCTTTCGGAAGGGCGGATAGCGGTGAGCGAGCTGGAAGGCGAGGGTAGGGAAGATCTTCCGGAGGTTGCTCC
>Ga0307510_10003902_pt1 | contig 17486 bp, 6 predicted proteins | sample 12_EM_MG_FD_207224 | JGI IMG/M metagenome (GOLD analysis project Ga0307510, IMG submission 207224) | Populus trichocarpa ectomycorrhiza microbial communities from riparian zone in the Pacific Northwest, United States - 12_EM | ecosystem: Host-associated > Plants > Roots > Unclassified | place...
GGAGAAACCACTGGTGGTGGCTTTGAAACACTCGGAGGGGATAAAACACACTGTTTTATTTCAAGAACACAAGCTTACAATTAATTAACACAAAAGCTTAACAATACACGCCCTCTCTCTTTCTCTCTAGTGTTTCTCTCTACTCTCCCACATAGAATAACATAAGCTTAGCTTGTTATTTATACAGGAATTCAAAACAAGATAATTCAACCTTCAAGTGTGAAGGCGGCTGTGGACGGTGGTGTGAAGGCGGCATGCAGCTGGTGGCTGGCGGCTGGTCGGTGGCAGCTGGTGGTTGCCTTCCTTGACCATCTAGATTGAGTTTAATATTCAACATGTTGCTTGTATCAGAGGATGCAAATGGAGAAAACCCAGATGTCGTTCCCGTAGTTGGAATGGGCGGGGTTGGTAAAACCACACTTGCTCAGCTTGTATACAATCACAGAAGAGTACAGAAGCGGTTCGATCTCAAAGCTTGGGTTTGTGTTTCAGAAGATTTCAGTGTTTTGAAGTTAACCAAGGTTATCCTTGAGGGATTCGGTTCAAAGCCTGCTTCTGATAATCTGTTGAAGGAGAGATTGCACGGAAAGAAATTCTTGCTTGTTTTAGATGACGTTTGGAATGAGGATTATGCTGAGTGGGAAAAGTTGCTTACCCCCCTGAAGTGTGGAGCACAAGGGAGTAAGATTCTTGTTACAACTCGCAATGAAAGTGTAGCATCAGTCATGAGAACTGTTCCAACTCATCATCTAAAAGAATTGACGGAAGACAGCTGCTGGTCCTTGTTTGCCAAACATGCATTTCGTGGTGAAAATCCCACTGCTCATGAAGAGTTACTAGAAATTGGTAGAGCAATAGCGAGAAAGTGTAAAGGCCTTCCTCTAGCAGCAGTAACACTCGGAGGTCTGCTACGCACCAAAAGAGATGTCGAGGAGTGGGAGAAGATATTGGAAAGCAATCTATGGGATTTACCCAAAGACAATATCCTCCCAGCTTTGAGATTAAGTTATCTTTATCTCCTGCCACAACTGAAGCAATGTTTTGCTTATTGTGCCATATTTCCAAAAGACTATTTATTTGGAAAGGATGAATTAGTGCTCCTGTGGATTGCAGAGGGCTTCTTAGTCCGGCCCTTAGATGGTGAGATGGAAAGAGTAGGTGGTGAGTGCTTTGATGATCTCTTGGCAAGGTCTTTTTTCCAGCTATCAAGTGCCTCTCCCTCATCATTTGTGATGCACGATCTCATACATGACTTGGTGTGTCCGGTCAATTCAGCTTCAGGTTGGGGGAAAATAATTCTTCCATGGCCTCTAGAAGGACTCGACATCTATCGCTCGCAGTAAAGACGCGCGCAAGTTACGGACGGTGGTTTTTTCAGCCCAGAATTAGAAAACATCCGTGAAGCCCAACTTCTACGCACATTCCAAACTTTTCCACGCTATTTGAAGTCTCTTCCCGAAGTTTATACTGAGATCTTTCATATATATGTTGTCAACACTTGGGCGCCTACGAGTGCTATCCTTGTCTCGCTGTGCCAGTGCAGCTAAGATGCTTTGTTCAACTAGCAAGTTGAAGCATTTGCGGTATTTGGATCTCTCTCGGTCAGATTTAGTAACGTTGCCTGAAGAAGTGAGTTCTCTTCTCAATTTGCAAACGCTGATCTTGGTAAATTGCCACGAACTTTTTAGTCTCCCTGATCTTGGAAATTTGAAGCACTTACGACATCTGAATCTTGAAGGAACAAGAATCAAAAGGTTGCCTGAATCTCTGGATAGGTTAATCAACTTGCGGTATCTTAACATCAAGTACACGCCTTTGAAAGAGATGCCACCACATATAGGTCAACTGGCAAAGCTCCAAACGTTGACTGCCTTTCTCGTGGGAAGACAGGAGCCTACCATTAAAGAATTGGGAAAGCTACGACATCTACGGGGAGAACTTCATATTGGGAACCTTCAAAATGTGGTGGATGCTTGGGATGCTGTCAAAGCAAATTTAAAAGGTAAAAGGCACCTTGATGAGCTGAGGTTTACATGGGGTGGTGACACTCATGACCCACAACACGTAACAAGCACACTTGAGAAATTAGAGCCAAATAGAAATGTGAAGGATCTTCAGATTGATGGTTATGGAGGTGTAAGGTTTCCGGAGTGGGTAGGAAAGTCCTCTTTCTCAAACATAGTGTCCTTGAAGCTCAGTAGATGTACAAACTGCACCTCCTTACCACCGCTCGGGCAATTAGCTTCTTTGAAGCGTCTCTCAATTGAAGCATTCGATAGAGTTGAGACTGTGAGCTCTGAGTTCTATGGGAATTGTACAGCTATGAAGAAGCCATTTGAATCCCTCCAAACATTATCTTTTAGAAGGATGCCAGAGTGGCGTGAGTGGATTTCAGACGAAGGCAGCCGGGAAGCCTTCCCTCTTCTAGAGGTGCTTTTAATCAAAGAATGCCCCAAGCTTGCAATGGCCCTACCTAGTCACCACCTTCCACGTGTAACAAGACTTACAATTAGTGGATGTGAGCAGCTCGCGACTCCACTTCCTAGGTTTCCTAGGTTGCACTCTCTCTCTGTTTCTGGATTCCACTCCCTAGAGTCCCTACCCGAGGAAATTGAGCAAATGGGTTGGTCACTCTCTGATTTAGGGGAAATTACAATCAAGGGCTGGGCTGCTCTCAAATGCATCCCACTGGACTTGTTCCCCAACTTAAATACTCTTTCTGTCTCTAACTGTCCAGATCTCTAATCACTATGTGCACATGAAAGACCTCTCATTGATCTCAACTCTCTCCATTCTTTGATAATCTGGGGGTGCCCTAAATTAGTTTCATTTCCCAAAGGAGGGTTACCTGCTCCAGTCTTGACACGATTTGACTTAGCAGATTGCAGAAATTTGAAGCAGTTGCCTGAGAGTATGCATTCCCTCCTCCCATCCCTTAACCATTTGGAAATAAGAGGTTGTTTAGAAGTTGAGTTGTGTCCAGAAGGGGGTTTTCCCTCCACATTACATTCACTTGAGATTTGTAGATGCAACAAACTCATTGCAGGCCGCATGCAATGGGGCTTGCAAACGCTCCCTTCTCTTTCACGCTTTGCAATTGGTTTCGACGAAAATGTTGAATCCTTCCCTGAAGAGATGCTGCTGCCCTCAAGTCTTACATCTCTAAAAATCTATTCCCTAGAACACCTGAAATCTCTTGACTACAAGGGGCTTCAACACCTCACCTCTCTTAGAGAATTGACTATAAGTAACTGCCCTCTGATTGAGTCAATGCCAGAAGAAGGGTTGCCCTCCTCCCTTTCTTCTCTTGAAATTTTCTTTTGTCCTATGCTGGGTGAAAGTTGTGAAAGGGAGAAAGGTAAAGATTGGCCCAAGATTTCTCACATTCCTCACATAAGTATTAGGGGAGCAAAAAAGTAGTAGCTAAAAGGAGCTTTTCTTTCAATCGTTCAACATATTGAGGTATTGCTACTAAATAGTTTATTTTCTTTTCAGCAATCAAAGTCAGTTTCAGTTAAAATTTGGATGAATGAAATACAGATATTGTCTCTGTTGTATGTTTTTATTTGTTGTATGTTGAAATACAAATCTCTCATTCATCTTCACAAATAATCATCATTCTATTTCAATATATTTTTTTTCTATAATTAATTTTTTAAGTTGAATTGATTAGTATTTTACTTTTCTTATTCTAACATTTGTGGTTAGAACAAAGTAACTTTCACTGGGATGAGATGATTTTGGTTCAATGGGAGCGGTGAAACCTTTGGCTTCTTTCCTTTGAATCCAAATTCAAATCCTACTATTGTTCCTCTATCCTGTTCTGCTGCAAATAAACATCACAACATCCTTGTTTTCGATCTTGGAATTGCTGGTTCTACTATCTTGTTCTGCTGCTGGAGGATCATCACATACTTCAGATTTGAATTTAGTAATAGAAAATCCATTGCTAAAAAGGATTAAAAAAATATTGAATTATTTAAGTAATCTGCAACGGATTTTTCATTGTTGACGCGGCAAAATCAAATCTGCTACTGATTCAAAAAATAAATTAAACCCTTAATTATATAAAATCTCCCTTAGTTCTCTCCTTTTCTCCTTTTCTGCATCTTCAAAAATTCAATTTTTTTTCTCCATCTCTTTCTCTAGTCTATTCCCCTTCTCCAAATCCAAAAACTTTTGATTTATCCTTCTCTTTTATTATTTAATTTTGAATAAATTTTTTTTATTCCTTATAAAGCTGAAGTTAAAAAACAATTTTGGAGTGCAGGTAATGCCCTTCCCAGCAAAATTTATGGTGTTTGGGAACTAACAAGTAACATCTTATTAGTTGTTCTTCAAACATACTTTGATAAAAAAAAATTGATACTAAAAGAAGAGATAATAGATAATTCAGGATCTATAAAAAAATATAAGAATATCTTTATTTATAATTTTTTTTCTAGTTATTATATCTTTTTATTTTTTAAATAAAATTTATATAAATAACTAATAAGATTAAACTAATTATCCATGAACACCATAATTATATCTTCCCAAAGATGTAAGCCTTATATCACGGAGGAATGTACGAGGGATTAAAAAAACTCTTTCCTTTGTCTTTTTAATTCTTTTTTTTTTCATTAGTTTATTTATTAAGGCGCTTATTAGCTTGAAAGTTTTCCTCGCCTTGTCCAATCTTCGCTAGAAGGGCTTGTTCTCAGAACGAGGAATTTAAAAGAAGAAGTGGATGACCGAAGAGGGGAATTTAAATAAGAGCTTTGGCTTTCCATATCTTATACTATTTCGTTTGATTCCAGTTTTGCTTCAACTCTCAACAACACTCCCTTCTTTCGTTGCTCGACATCATTTAAATGAACATGGCTTAATTACCTTTTTCAAGCAATGATGGAGTAGTAGTGCAGTTAAAGAACACACCCTAGCTGTTTGACAAAATGCCGTTGAAGATGATAGTCATTTTAGTGCTGCTGCTAGTAACAACCCCGGTAAGAAAACTAACGACCTCTTGATGTGTTTTTTTAGGAAATACATTAAATGTTTTTATTTGTTCATGTGTTTTCTTCAGGAGGTGGTGCTAACCAGAGAAAGCTAAAGCAGAGGAGGATGGCCAAGAGGTTGCAAAGGGAAAGGATGAAGCCTTTTGTTAGAGGTCTAGGTGCTGGTGCACTAACAAAAGCACATTGCCTTGACGAAGCCGAAAATATTGGCTGCTCAATACAAACAAGGGCCGAAATCGGTAGGCAACGTGCGAGGACTTTCCCTGGCATTGGGTGTATCCTGGCATGAATGGTGGATGGATGATGAAATGCCCAGGACATTGGGCTGTCCAAGCCGAGGCAGAAACACAGCAACATTGGATGCATAGGTGCTTGTAGCTGGCCAGTTGGTTTGTGGGGGCTGACCCAAGTACAAGCAAATCTTAGGGTGGACTGCCCAACGAGTGCGGGTTGCTTAAGAAAAGCATGAGGGATGAACTGCCTAAGAGATGCATGGGGTAGAGTGCCAATGTGCTGCTGGAATATGTAACCTTGTATAAATAGGCTTGCTAAAGTCAGCTGTGTAGTATGCAAGACATATTTTGCATAACACACACAGAGATGGTGTATTCCTTTCTTATAGAATTAATAAAAGGTCGGGATACATACAGAGAGATCATTTTGGTAAAATTATTAAGCAAAGCAAATTCTCTCATCAGATATGGGATTTCGAAGGAAAAATAGGGATTCAAATCTTTACGGACCATTCGTAAACCATTGATCTGAGAGAGGGATATTTGGATTTCGTGCTTGTTTCATAAATAAATAAATTAAATTTTTTCTTGAGGATATGTAATAAATTATGTTCGTTTGGATCTACGAAGGAAAGAGGAAGAAGAAGTGGAATGGCTAATGGCTAAGTTCTTAAATTGGATGACCGGCTTAACAATTAAAGGGTTACTGGCTACTAAAAAAAATGATATGAATTATTAACAACAAAAAATTAAATAAAAAAGAAGCTGATAACTGAAAAATCAGCAACGAAAATCCAATGTTCTTTGGATTTACTTGGAATTGCTTCAACTGACGTGAGAAACCTACAACCCAAGCCTTCAGAAGCAAGTGAACAAAACCATAGTTCATAACAAGGAAGCATCCGCGTTTTGGAATCAAAATTCAGAAGCAAGTGAAAGTGGCCGATGTCACTCAAGAGAGCAGGCACTTAATGATTTTGCCCTGTTTATCTAAAGTTGTGCAAGTTCTCTGCATTGATGATTCCTGTGAATTTGTACAGATCTTGTTTTCTTTCTATTTGTCCTTGAATAAACTTATTGCACTTGTTGAACAATCTTTGTCTCTCTCTCTTAGTTAAATCTAGCAAAAATTTTCAGGTATGTTGTGACACTCATTTATTCTTGGATGTGTGTATTTAGCTCTCCTTTTCGGATTTTACCTTTTCAATTTCTTTTGTGCTTTTGTATTCAAGAGTCGAAGTTCAAGCAGGCAATTTACATAAATCAATGTAAAGCTGATCAGGAAATAGTTTACGGCAAATTTCAGAAAGATGGAAAGCTATGTAAGGTTGTGGCGACCTTCATATCCCTGGGTGAGAGTATAGGAAACAGTACAGGTGTGATGCCAGTATTACTGGTTTTTTTTTGGTTTTGCTGAGAAAACTACAAATCCTAAATGCAAAGAGGAATAAAACATAAACTTGCAATGTAGTTTAGTTTAACAAGGAGTTTGCATAAATAAGCAGCGCAACATACGAAATTTTGCTAGGTTTTAGCCACTAGAGAGAGAGATGTCTCAACAAGTGTGGAAGACAAATGTAAAAGGAAAACAAGATTTGCACCCAAATGAAAATCATTGTTAAATTTGCATAGCTTTTGTTAATCATGGAAAAATTAAATTTCCTTTTCTAATTAAATGAAAATCTCGACTAAATATTATGCTATTTGAGTTTTCACCTCATGACTGCTTGCTGCACTGCACTCATGGATGCTGCACCAGGGTAAAGCTACAAATGCCAACGCTGATGAAGAGTTACAAGAAATTGGTAGAGCAATAGTGAGGATTGTCTGATGTTCATCTATAATAGCAGCAGATAAATAATTGTAGCTGGAGAAAAGAATGGTATGCGAGAGCAATTTCATAGAAATGAAACTGCTTGTATTGGACGTGAAACTGCTTGCCTACAATATTTGTGTTTTGATCTTCTAGCCTTTTGGTGTTCTATGGCTTTGTTGCTGCCTTTTAGTCTTTTGGTGTTCCATGGTGCTGCTGCTTTTTGGCTCTTGATTTAATAGAAATGCTGTCCCCCCATCCCTTGTATCTTTTGGGTTTTGGCATCGTTGGTTCCTGCCGTTGTCCGTTCTCCGGTAGTCGAAGCTGACAGCAATCCTCCAACTCTGTTCTCATAGTCAGATGCTTCCTCTGTTTTATCCTTTGGTCATTAAAATTACAGCCTACCCTCAAATATACTAAGTTGATTTTGCAAATTTTGTTCCAAGAGAGTAGAAATTTAAAGAAAAATGTACATTCTCATTCGTCACCTTCCTTGCAAATTCAATAAGTACCTCATAATTGGTTTATATATGAAATATTTTTAGTTATTCAATAAGTGAATCTTCGATCAGAAGAGAAATTATTTTTAGTGAATAATGTAAAGAAGAAACTAAATTTTGGTTAATTTACAATAAGTTTATATAGCTTGAAAGTGAAGCTCATCTTCTATTTAGTTTTCTTAAATATATAATTTTAAATTAAATTACTTTTAAAATAATTTTGAGTATATCTTACATGTTTAAACATTAACTTTGTTGGATGAATTCCAAACCACATAATTTGAAACTCATATAGGTATCTTAAATAGTGCAGCCTGAGCTTTACGGTTACGTTTTCTTTGACGATGATTATTGTTAAATTATTTTTTATTTTAAAATATATTAAAATAATTTTATATTTTTAATAATTTTTAACATTAACACATTAAAATTATTAAAATATTAAAAAAAAAATAATTTAATATATTTTTAAATAAAATATATTAAAAAAAAGCATACATTACTACTATTCTCTCAAACATACAATCCTATTCATCTTAAGACCTGAGCTATTATTAAAATGGTTAACTCATTAAATTTACACTTGGTTATGGAGTTGGATAACTCATTAAAAACATAAATCTTATATTAAAATAAACAAATTTTAAAAATATTGATTAGAAGAACAACAAAACACTTATTCAAGTAGTTGTATAAAATATAATAATATAATGTATAATTTATAATTCATAATTTATTTATTTACTTTATCAATCTTCTGCTGCGTGATCACATCACGTGAAAAGCTTGGCATTTAGTGATGTTTTTCCAATCAAGCCCCCTTTTTTCAAAGATGGAATCTCGAGGTAAATAAATCAAAGACAAAACCGAGTAAAATGGAGTCCACTCAGTCCAGAGCATAACAAGGACCGAGAGAGAGAAGGCTTTAGCGAGTTGTGTGTTCTCTTGGCAAATAAAGCGAGGACAAACCGAGTAAAATGTGGGACCCAACTCAATTTTTCCTGGCACACGCAACTCACGCATACACTAACACTAATTTGAGATATTTTTTTTACTTGGGAGTTTACAGGCAAATAAAGTGATGGAAGAAGGTCTTCTTCTGCATCATCACATCACGTGAAAAGCTTGGCATTTAATGAAGTTTTTCCAATTAAAACTTATGGTATAATTTCTTGACAGCGAAATAAAGAAAAGTAGGAACCCTGTAATATCTAGGAAATTTCTCTGCTCTTTAAATTAGGTGTACAAACTGAGGCTGTAACGAGCCCTGAATCTACACAGAAGAAATTTTGTTGGAAATGGGTTGATGTTAGAGGCAGACAGGGAAACGTAATCTCAGAAGGCCAGGACTCAAATTAGCGGCTGAAATCCAATCACTCAAGGGATGGTGACACGTTGCCATGGGTGGGAGACAGCTGGTCTCCAGTTCGAAGAGAAACAACAGCGTTTTTTTTTTTTATTAAAAGTGAGTGTACGAGCTACATCCATATATTTTAATTAATTTTATTAATTTAAAAATTAAAAATTATATAAATTTTTAATGATTCTAAAAAGATTTAAATTCATAAAAAAATTTGAATTCATAAATATTAAAATACAAATATAAAATTAGATGACCCACAACAGTGTTTTCATTGTTTAAAATGGAGTGTTTGTTTTCCTGAGTTTCTTTGTTCTCGTGACAGCTCATGATGGTGGGGGCTTTAAAAAAAATAAAAAAATTATTTTTACTTGTGATTTATTTGATTTAAATAAGTATTTAATTAAAAATATTGTTTAATAAAAAAATATTTAATTAAAATTATAATTAAAGATATATTGTAACTAAAATTATTATAAAAAAAAGATCCGGTGGAGAGGATGAAAATAATGATTGGATATCTTAATAATTGTAAAAAAGAAAGTATCTTTTTATGGTGAAGTTATCGGTAGATGAGAAAATACTGAGTTTTGTAGCTCAGAAAAAAAACGCCATTCAACTAATAAAATGATCCATCTACATTAAAAAAAAAAAAAACGTCATGCCCACGTGTGGAAGATAAAATTAATCAACCTAATCTTTCTGGATTGCATTTTATTATTCATGTCAAACAATCAGTATCCTTAATACTGATTAAGGATATTTTTGTTTTTGTAATTCAACTATACTTTTTAATATAATAATTTTTTAATTTAATTTTTTTATTATTTTAATATCATTTTGTTATTTCTAATTGTTTGTGTTTATGAGGTTAGTCATAAATTCATGATTAGAATCATCGATTCTAAAAATTAATGTAAATTAATTTTTATTAATTTTTATTTTTTAAAATTAATTTATTTAAATTTTATCATTTAATTTTTTTTCATGATTTCTTTTTAAGAGACTAACCCTTCATCGACAAACACTAATGTACTCTGAAAAACATAATCCTACTGCATTTGATGCTTTAAATTTCAACAAGGAGTACCTACACAGTGAAATAAAGAAAAGTATGAACCTTGCATCTGGGAAATTTTTATTAGGCCTCCAATCCGAGGCTGTAACGAGCCCTGGATCTACACACAAGAAATTTCGTGGGAAATAGGTTGATGTCAGAGGGAGACAAGGAAGCGTACTTTCAGAAGACCATGACACAAATCAACGGCTGAAATCCGATCACTCAAGGGATGGTGACATGTTGCCATGAGTGAGAGACAGCTGGTCTCCATCTAAATGTTTAAAGATGATTGGGTATCTTAGTAATTGTATAACAATTGATTTTTGTTTTTTGATGAAGGTGTCGGTGTGGATGAGAAAATACTGAGTTTGTAGCTCAGTAAAAACATGTTGATGTTACTTTTTATTAGCTCATGGTTGGCTCGTAAATTGTAATGGGTCCCACAGTCACAAAACTATGATTCTTCACATGTAATTTATGTTTTATAACTTTTTTATTTTTAATTATTATTTTTTTATTTTTATGTTAAAAATTTAAAAATATTATTTTAATATATTTTTAAATAAAAAATAATAATATCAAACAGCGTGAATGTTTTATAAATTCTTTACAATCGCTTTTACATTTCTTTAGATCACATTTAAGAATACGGTACACCACAATAAAGTCTGTTGTTGCTACATGATTAAAGGTAATTGTCTTGCATTTACCTTTAAAACTGCTATCAAGAATTAATTAATTGCGTCAATTCAATTCTTTCTATTGACATTGATACCAAACATGCTAATTCATGATATAATTAAGCAATTCAATACAAATTTACTAATATAATTTATTTCGGCTTAAACCTTTGAATATAGCCAAATGCAGAGGCTATGCAAGTGAAATACCTTAATAATTTTTAGGCTTTACAACCCTAGGAGCCACTCAAAATATAATGTGTTTATACCTATTTATTTGTTAGAAAATAATTTTTTTATTAAAAAATGGTTTTTAAAAAAATAAATTGGTAAATATTTTTTAATATTTAATTATATTACAGAAAACAAGTAGAAAAATAACTTATTAATATTTTAATTTTTTTCTCAGGTTTATTAAAAGACATATAACAATATTGAAGGAGGATAAAATTAAAAAAAAATTATAAATTATTTCAAAATAAAATAAATAATAATTAAAAGAATAAGGACCAAATGTAACAGATAAAATTTTTTAATAAAAAATAAAACAAAAATAAATAAATAAAAATAATAATATTAAAATAATATTAAACCAAGAATTAAATTAAAAAGAAAGCAAAACAAAATGTATAAAATATAATAATATAATTTATGATTTATTTATTTAATTTATCAATGAAAAGTGATAGAATGAAGAAGAGAAAAGAAATAAAGTGAAGTCTGCTGCTGCATTATCATATCACGTGAAAAGCTTCGCATTTTGTGAAGTTTTTCCAATCAAACCCTGTTTTTTAAAAGATGTAATTTCTAGGAAAATAAATCAAAGACAAACCGAGTAAAATTCCAAAAGAAGAGAAAGATGGAGTAGCGTTTCAGTTCCGGCTTGTATCTGTGTTTTAAAAATATTTTAATTTTTTTTAAATTTTAAATTAATATATTTTTAATGTTTTTAAATATTTTAATTTATTAATATTAAAAATAATTTATAAAAAATAAAACAATTTATTTTAATATATTTTAAAATAAAAAACAATAGACACCCGTGACCACTTAAATGGACTCCTAAGCATAACAAGTTAAGAGTTAAAGAGCCGAGAAAGAAAAAGCTTTTGCCAGTTCTTTACCCAAATTCTTTCCCCTTCTGTCACCTGAACAAAATCCCCTCTTCGTCTTCTTGTTTGTTTACTCTTCCTTCGTTACTTTGCAAAGAGGAGAAACCATGGCCGGGGCTTTAGTAGGAGGAGCTTTTCTTTCTTCTTTCCTTAATGTTTTGTTCGACAGGATGGCCTCTCCCCAGGTGGTTGCCTTCTTGAGAGGCCAAAAAGTCAATGATAGGCTGCTAACGAGGTTGGAGACAGCAATGACATCTCTCAGGGTGGTGCTTGACGATGCCGAGGAGAAGCAGATAACAAACCGAGCTGTGCGGGATTGGCTGGACCTGCTTAAAGACGCTGTCTATAAAGCCGACGACTTCTTGGATGAGATTGCTTATGAAGCTCTACGGCAGGAGTTGGAAGCTGAAGATCAAACCTTCACAGGTCAGACGCAGAGGCTTCTTTCTTTCATTAACCCACTTGAAATATTGGGCTCGAGAGAGATCGAAGAAAAATTAGACTTCCTCTTGCAGGATCTAGATCCCTTAGTTGAACGAATGGATGCCCTTGGTTTGATCAACCGCAATGTAGAAAGACCATCATCGCCTAAAAGACCAACAACTTCTCTGGTGGATGAATCTAGTATTTATGGTAGAGATGATGACAGGGAAGCAATACTGAAGTTGCTTCAACCAGACGATGCCAGTGGAGAAAACCCAGGTGTGGTTCCCATATGGGGAATGGGCGGGGTTGGTAAAACCACGCTTGCTCAGCTTGTATACAATAGCAGCGAAGTACAAGAGTGGTTCGGTCTCAAAGCCTGGGTTTGTGTTTCAGAAGATTTCAGTGTTTTGAGGTTAACCAAGGTGATCCTTGAGGAGGTCGGTTCAAAGTCTGATTCTGATAGTCTGAATAATCTCCAGCTTCAGTTGAAGAAGAGATTGCAGGGAAAGAGATTTTTGGTTGTTTTAGATGACGTTTGGAATGAAGATTATGATGAATGGGATAGGTTTCTTACCCCCCTGAAGGACGGATCACGAGGGAGTAAGATTCTTGTCACAACACGCAATGAAAGTGTAGCATCAGTCATGAGAACTGTTCGAACTCATCATCTAGAAGAATTGACGGAAGAAAGCTGCTGGTCCGTGTTTGCCAAACATGCATTTCGTGGTAAAAATCCCAATGCTTATGAAGAGTTGCAAGAAATTGGAAGAGAAATAGTGAGAAAATGTAAAGGCCTTCCTCTAGCTGCAAAAACACTCGGAGGTCTGCTGCGCACCAAAAGAGATGTCGAGGAGTGGGAGAAGATATTGGAAAGCAATCTATGGGATTTACCCAAAGGCAATATCCTCCCAGCCTTGAGATTAAGTTATCATTATCTCCCGCCACATCTGAAGCAGTGTTTTGCTTATTGTGCCATATTTCCAAAAGACTATTTATTTGAAAAGGATGAATTAGTGCTCCTGTGGATGGCAGAGGGCTTCTTAATCTGCTCCGTAGATGATGAGATGGAAAGAGCAGGTGCTGAGTGCTTTGATGATCTCTTGTCAAGGTCGTTTTTCCAGCAATCAAGCTCATCATTTGTGATGCACGATCTCATGCATGACCTGGCTACCCATGTGTCCGGTCAATTTTGCTTCAGCTCCAGGTTGGGGGAAAATAATTCTTCCACGGCCACCAGAAGGACTCGACATTTATCACTCGTAGTAGATACGGGAGGCGGTTTTTCAAGCATAAAATTAGAAAACATCCGTGAAGCCCAACATCTACGCACATTCAGAACTTCTCCGCACAATTGGATGTGTCCTCCCGAATTTTATAAGGAGATCTTTCAGTCAACTCATTGTCGCCTACGAGTGCTATTCATGACTAATTGTAGAGATGCATCTGTGTTGTCATGTTCAACTAGCAAGTTGAAGCATTTGCGGTATTTGCATCTTTCCTGGTCAGATTTAGTAACGTTGCCTGAAGAAGCGAGTACTCTTCTCAATTTGCAAACTTTGATCTTGAGAAAGTGCCGACAACTTGCTAGTCTACCTGATCTTGGAAATTTGAAGCATTTACGACATCTGAATCTTGAAGGAACAGGAATCGAAAGGTTGCCTGCATCTCTGGAAAGGTTAATCAACTTGCGGTATCTTAACATCTCAGACACGCCTTTGAAAGAGATGCCACCACATATAGGTCAACTGACAAAGCTCCAAACGTTGACTGACTTTATGGTGGGAAGACAGAGTGAGACTAGCATTAAAGAATTGGGAAAGCTACGACATCTACGGGGAGAACTTCATATTAGGAACCTTCAAAATGTGGTGGATGCTCGGGATGCTGGTGAGGCAAATTTGAAAGGTAAAAAGCACCTTGATAAGCTGAGGTTTACATGGGATGGTGACACTCATGACCCGCAACACGTAACAAGCACACTTGAGAAATTAGAGCCAAATAGAAAGGTGAAGGATCTTCAGATTGATGGTTATGGAGGTGTAAGGTTTCCGGAGTGGGTAGGAGAGTCCTCTTTCTCAAATATAGTGTCTTTGAGGCTCGTTAGTTGTAAAAACTGCACCTCCTTACCACCGCTCGGGCAATTAGCTTCTTTAGAGTATCTCTCAATTGAAGCATTTGATAAAGTTGTGACTGTGGGATCTGAGTTCTATGGGAATTGTACTGCTATGAAGAAGCCATTTGAATCCCTCAAAAGTTTATATTTTAGAAGGATGCCAGAGTGGCGCGAGTGGATTTCAGACGAAGGCAGCCGGGAAGCCTTCCCTCTTCTAGAGGTGCTTTCAATCGAAGAATGCCCCAACCTTGCAAAAGCTCTACCTAGTCACCACCTTCCACGTGTAACAAGACTTAAAATTAAAGGATGTGAGCAGCTCGCGACTCCACTTCCTAGGATTCCTAGGCTGCACTCTCTCTCTGTTTCTGGATTCCACTCCCTAGAGTCCCTACCCGAGGAAATTGAGCAAATGGGTTGGTCACTCTCTGATTTAGGGGAAATTACAATCAAGGGCTGGGCTGCTCTCAAATGCGTCGCACTGGACTTGTTCCCCAACTTAAATTATCTTTCTATCTATAACTGTCCAGATCTCGAATCACTATGTGCACATGAAAGACCTCTCAATGATCTCACCTCTCTCCATTCTTTGTCTATCTCGCGGTGCCCTAAACTAGTTTCATTTCCCAAAGGAGGGTTACCTGCTCCAGTCTTGACACGACTTAAGTTAAAAGATTGCTGGAACTTGAAGCAGTTGCCTGAGAGTATGCATTCCCTCCTCCCATCCCTTGACCATTTGGAAATAAATGGTTGTTTAGAATTTGAGTTGTGTCCGGAAGGGGGTTTTCCCTCCAAATTACAATCACTTCGTATTTTCGATTGCAACAAACTAATTGCAGGCCGCATGCAATGGGGCTTGGAAACGCTCCCTTCTCTTTCACACTTTGGTATTGGTTGGGACGAAAATGTTGAATCCTTCCCTGAAGAGATGCTGCTGCCCTCAAGTCTTACATCTCTTAAAATCGATTCCCTAAAACACCTGAAATCTCTTGACTACAAGGGGCTTCAACACCTCACCTCTCTTAGAGCATTGACTATAAGTAACTGCCCTCTGCTTGAGTCCATGCCAGAAGAAGGGTTGCCCTCCTCCCTTTCTACTCTTGCAATTTACAGTTGTCCTATGCTGGGTGAAAGTTGTGAAAGGGAGAAAGGTAAAGATTGGCCCAAGATTTCTCACATTCCTTATATATTTCCCCCCCAACATCAGCGGAGCAAAGAAGAAGTTAAAATGAGGTTTTCTTTCAATCGTCCAACATATTGAGGTATTGCTACTAAATAGTTTGTTTTCTTTTCAGTAATCAAAGTCAGTTTCATTTAAAATTTGGATGAATGAAATACAGATATTGTCCATTTTGTATGTTTTTATTTGTTGCATGTTGAAATACAGATATTTTCTTCCTATTGTCTCTCATTCATCTTCATATATAATAATCATTCTATTGCAATATCTTTTTTGCTATAATTAATGCTATAATTAATGATAGGAGAATCATAATATCTTAAAAAAAATGCTACTATTGTTCCTCTATCAAATGCGGCAAATAAACATCACATGCTTCAGATTTTGAACTGCCAGCGCCACCCTTAAAAGACAACGGGCCTAGCAGAGCTGAAAAGGATTAAAAAATATTTAAGTAATCTGCAACAGATTTTTCATTGTTGACGCGGCAAAATTCAAAATTCAAAATTCAAAATTGAAGTAATCAAAAGGATTAAAATCTCCATTCTCTCCTTTTCCGCATCTCCAAAAATTCAAAATCCAAAAACTTTTGATTTTTCATTTTCTTGATTAAAAAAACTTTTCTTGAAGTTTACTTGAATAAAAGATCTTTTATAGATATAAAAAGAAGAGATAATATAAAATTCATCCGCGTATTGGAATCACAATTCAGAATCAAGTGAAAGCGGCCAATGGCACTTGCAAATCTGCTAATAATTATTGGAGCATCATCCTTTCGCACAATCAACAGAAAGGATTAAAGCACAGAAAGTCATCATCTTGAGAACTCACAGCAAAGAGTTCATTGTTTTGCAGTAGATACGTAGCTATATTAACAACAATACTTCCAGCATGCACAAATTCACTGGAATCAACATTGCAGAAAACTTGCATAGATATTGTTAATATTGGAAAAATTAAATTTCGTTTTCTAATTAAATGAAAATCTCTACTAAATATTATGCTATTTGAATTGTCACCTCATGACTACTTGCTGCACTGCACTCATGAATGCTGCACCTAGCTCGGCCTACAATACCAAAGCTCGGCCTACAATACCAAAGCTTCTCTCCTGCAAATGCCAGTTTAATATCTGCCTCTACCTAGGTTGGCCTACATACAATACCAAAGCTTCTCTCAACTAAACATGATGACCATGATGACCAGCACTCACAACCATAACAGAACCAGTGGAAGCGAACTACTACATATTTGATCAACAAGGTCAAATTCAGTCAAGTTTTTAAGGAAATCCAGTGAAAGAGGAACCTAAAATTTTCTGTTTAGATTTTCTTCTACTGCTAAGAACAAGCGCGGCCTTAAATTGAATTGTTTCAGTCACTATTCCTCCATTGTAAATAGAGGATACCGCTTTCAATATTTATTTCTAGAAGGAGAATGGAAAACAGAAAATGGCATTAAAAGATCCTAATTTAACATTTCCATAGAGCAAAAATGTTAAAAAAAGAGAGAGGATAGATTAAATTTGAAAACAGAAGCATGAGAAATGCATTGCCTTAACCAACCTTCTTTGACTGCTGGTTTCCTCTTTTGCAGCAACTTGTTCGTCCCTGCTACTGTTGTTTGTACTGCCAGTATCACTAGCATAATGCCTTTGCATTGCACTTTGAGCCAGCCGGAACAAGCTATCCCGAATACAAAAGTCTAATTCTGACATCCAACTGTTGTAAAACATTGGTTTGGAATCGTAACCAAGCACAAATTATTTAGCAGGGAAAGAATGCAATAGTACGTGAAGCATACCTTTGAAATAATATCTTGAAGCCTGTAGAGTACTGTGTCCTCCATTGAATAATCATTAACCGCCAGAGAGACTGTATTGGAATCGTCTTGCTCAATAGGTGAGTTTGGGTCAAATGAAGCAAGTGTACTTAGATCCTCTACTTCAAGGTCAGCTCCTTCAACATGCTGAATTTGATTTTCTTGGGAACACTTTTGATGAACAAGCTGCTGCT
>Ga0307510_10003904_pt1 | contig 17482 bp, 17 predicted proteins | sample 12_EM_MG_FD_207224 | JGI IMG/M metagenome (GOLD analysis project Ga0307510, IMG submission 207224) | Populus trichocarpa ectomycorrhiza microbial communities from riparian zone in the Pacific Northwest, United States - 12_EM | ecosystem: Host-associated > Plants > Roots > Unclassified | place...
GGCCAAGTCAACACCAAGGACGATACGAGCGGACACGAGGCTCAAAGATCATAAAAGAAATAAGATCGTACCTTGTTGTATTTACGAATCTCACGGACTAAATTGGAAAAAGCCTCATCCACATTGATCCTTTGCTTAGCCGAAGTCTCGATAAAGCGACATCCGAAATGCTTTGCCAGATCACGACCCTCTGTGCGTGTGATAGAGGAATGTAGTGATTAATTCCCGCGGTCGTGGGAGAGTGGCCGAGGAGGGGTGATACATACCGTTCATGCCGACCTGGCGCTCAAATTCGAGGTCGCATTTGTTTGCCACGACGATGACGGGGAACGAATCCTTGTCCTTCACGCGCAGGATCTGCTGGTGGAACGTGCTGATTTCCTCGAACGAGTTCCGCGAGGTGATCGAGTAGACGAGCAAAAACCCTTCACCGGTCCGCATGTATTGCTCGCGCATGGCACTAACAAACGGTCGAAAGATAAGAGAGTAAGACCGCCGTGTGCCTGGCTGATACGGTCAGAACGATGACGATACGTACCCGTATTCCTCTTGGCCGGCCGTGTCGAGAACATCAAGGAGGGCAACCTCGTCATCGATGACGCATTGCTTCCTGTACGAATCTGTTGTTGTCATGTGCCAGGACCGTGAGTCCGGGGAGAGAGAAGAGAAGATAGGACAAATTGTGATCACGCACCTTCGATGGTAGGGTCGTATTCGTCCACAAAGTGGCTTTGTATGAACTGGATGGTGAGGGCGGACTTTCCGACGCCTGGACGCGGAGATGAGTTGGAGACATCCCCAAAAAGAAAGAGGGTTTGGCGCACCACCACCGCCGACAACTACCAGCTTATATTCCCGCAGAAACTGAGCCTGTATGGTAAAAAAGGACGACAGAAACGGATGATGAGAAACTGCCCAGACGACAAGCGAAAAAAAAGAGCTGAGAACGAAAAAAGGGTTGGACTAACCCTGGACATTTGAGAGATTTGAGAAAAGGAGAAAGAAGAGGGAGTGTGAAAGGGAGAGAAGGAGGGAGGTGTTGTCTATAAAAGGGAGATGAGGAGAAGTACAAGAGAGGAAAGACCGAGATGGAGAGTCGAGGGACTGCGATGATCGCGGTGGGGTGCTGTCACAGGTTCTCCGCTACGCTGCTTTCCATTTACATACAATTCCATTCACATCAGTACACTACGACAATCTGCTCAGGGCCACCCATCCAACTCAACTCTTCCAATCTACTTGGCTCCGTGCCTATCGGTTTGACAAAACCTATCCTGTCCGTTTTTCGGTCCCCCCCCACATGACGTGCCGAATCCATCTCGGCAGCAAATCAATCAGTTCGATCGCTGGCACCGGGTCGCTGACCCCGCTCCGATATACATACATGCCAAGGACGACGAACAACGTGATCTAGCAGACATAATATGTACGAAATGAGAGTCGCCCCACCATCCAGGGTGTAAAATAAAGATAAGTGTATCCAGCTAGGGCGGTTACGTTCCTTGGCCAAATCATAACAGCACACGTATTCTGGCGCGGGAGCATTGACTCTGATGATGGATGCATCACGACCCCTAGAGCGCCCATCTTTTTGACAAGGTATCAGTCCATATAAAGGGGATTGCGGTGCCGAGCGTGACGTGCCTCCGATGTGCACATCCCAAATCGCGCGTGCACAGGGCGGGAATGTAGGGCCAGATAAAAACCGAGACCGGACGGACGATGTCGGAACGGGGTGTGAGTGGTGCACGGGTGCGAGTGGTGCATGCGCATGTGAGCGGTGGATGGATCAGAAAACGATGCAACCACTGTTCCAACAGCCTGCACCGGGCAACTTGATGGCACCGTCGGGTGTGATGGCGCGGAAGCTGCGGCGTATCTGTAATAGCTCCTGGAATATGGGCGGGTGCCAAATGCAAAGTGGGTCATCCGAACTGCGCCATCACCCAATGACAAAAAGGGGACAAAGAAGAGAAGAAAAAGGAGTGGGAAGATGGGAGAAAAGAACCAGTTCAGGACAACCTACTCTGTTACGATCGCGTATCTGACAGACGAGATTTATAAACGTCTCCGTCACGTTGATTCCCAACTTGGCAGAGGTTTCGACGAAACGACATCCGAACTCCTGCGCAATAAGTTGTCCCTCTGTCACGAGACGAGCGCACATATACATGTTTGTGGGGTTGCGCGAAAGAGAGTAGCCAAAGGCGCCAAGTTAAGAACCGAAGGAAGGGCGGAGAAATGAGAAAGCTAGACGCACCAAACATGTCCACCGTGCGGTCAGACTCGAGGTCACTTTTGTTCCCAACGAGGACGATGGGAACCGATTCGGTGTCTTTGACCCGCAGGATCTGTTCGTGGTAGGTACGAATCAAGTCAAACGAATCCCGTTCCGTGACTGAGTACACGAGGAGGAATCCTTCCCCATCGAGCATGTAGTGCCCTCGCATCGCACTGTTTCACAAACGTAAACGAACCAAATGGGGTGCGCCAACGAATAACCAACCAAGAAAACAAAACAGAAAAACAAGAAAAACAAACAGGGGAAGCAACGAAGATCAGCACGTGGGCTCAGACGATTGCAAATTCAAACAGAAAGCTTCGACCTGCCTAAACTCTTCTTGGCCAGCCGTGTCCAGCACGTCCACCAGGGTCTCCTCATCTTCGATAACACACATCTTCCGGTACAAATCTGGTCAGGGGAGATATGTGTTAGCGCTCGGTGACGCAAGCACGAACGTGCGCGGGTTTAACGGGGGTTTTCTGGTCATCAGCCACCACGTTCGTGTGTGGCGGGGGTCCTAACCTAACCTCCCGTCCGGATATCGCATTCGCATTTGTTGCGTGCGTGCGTGCGAGCCGTACCAACGTACCTTCAATCGTCGGATCGTAATCCTCCACAAAGCGGTTTTCCATAAACTGGATCGTCAACGCGGATTTACCGACGCCTGGTCGTCGTCCGTCCAAAAGTCAAGTTCCGCGCAAAAATGAATGATGAATGGAATGGGGAAAAGGAGAGCCAAGTCGTGAGAACCGGGAGGGAGGACCGGGTGCTGCGCCCCCGACGGAACTTTTTCTTCGCATAAACATAAATCAAATACTCACCACCGCTCCCGATGACGACGAGCCTGTACTCCCGCAAGAACTAGATAAAGCATGAGCGAGATTGCGTTGCGCAATCGTCAGTTCTCCCGAACACAACCGAAGCGACTGGTGCGCGAGCGTTGCTTACCCGGCCGGTAGCCATGCCGTGTCGAGTGAGGAGTTAGGGAGAAGACAAGGAATGCGGGGAGTGGCTTATTGCGCAGACACCCTTTATGAGTGAGAGAGAGCACGCCGATCGGGCTCGTGTGGGGAGCCGAGGAGGCTATGCTGGGGTCCCTAAAATATATACCTCCCGTTTAATGCCGTGTACACACAACGGCCTGGCCTAGCTTGTTTCTTTTTTTACTTCCATTTTTTCGATAAGATTTGCGTAAGTCGCTGCACGATGACCTGATCCACGTTCGCAATATGGTGGTGATTGCGCCTGTTACTGTAAGTGGGCATTGAGGAACGAACTAACTGACGGAACGCTTTGAGCCGTCGCCCCGAGTTGACATGATGTGAGGTCGGGGCCCTTGGCTAGTCAAATTCGTCCCCCTCATCACGGCGGGTCGATGATAGGTAGAATGGATATCTCATATTGACTTTATTGGGTCTAGACCTTCTCGGCTATGATGGTGACAATGATGGAGGGCAAGTGAATGTGGATACCAAACCGGAGGACACGTGTGTGATAATACATTCCGTTGGCTGAATTGGTACAATCAGGAGTGAAGATGGTGGTGGGACGAATGAAAAAAATGGATGAGTTATCAAGCAGTAGTGCCAAGACGACAGCTGGACCAAAAGATCAACTTTGAAACACGTCAACTCGGGGGAAAAACGAAATGCCGAGACTACCGAGAGTACACCCTGTTTTATAATGATGGAAACAAACAGCCAATAGACACCACCAAGCGCATCCCATACTCAGTCATTCTACAAATATGAGTACTGTGACGACGAGGTCGACCCGTTGCGCGAGACGGATGGTGCTAGTGTACTTGCAAATGACCGCACGCTTGAGGTACGTAGTGGCGCAGGCCGACCTGGTACTGGAGGCAGAGCCCGGGAGACGGTAAGTTTACGTGGAACATGAGATTGCTCCGTCGATTGCCGGTCTCGTGAGGTGGAAGTTTGCTTGTTCACGCTCGTTGTCCTACTTAAGCGCAGCGGCTGCGTCGGCCGCAACGTTGGACGCACCTGGGAAGGCAGTGGAGGAGGCGGACTGCCAGCCTCAGAGTCTGAGTACTGGCTCGGGTCAGTCGAGTCGGCTGGTGATGCAATCGGCACAGGCGGTAGCTCGGGATGGGAAGCAGACGAAGGTAAATGTCTCTTTTTTCCGCCAACGGCACCAATGGAAACAGCTGCCTTGAGGGGGAAACCAACGCTTTCGTGCGGAACGATCACAGGAAGATCGTCGACCGAGGAATCACTTTGAACAACGGGCGCTGGGAATGGCGGCAGCTCAAATGTGGAGGAATTGCGGGACAAGTACATGCTGATCAGCGAGCCAACACCATCTCCAGTGAGAGTGGTATGTGGAGAATGTAGGGTCACCTCAAGGAACGGTGCGGGGGACGAAGGCGTTGTGCTTTCTGACGTCGTAGATAGGTCACGTGAAACCCGAGACCGTTTAGACCGTGGGGAAGGAGTCAATCCTATGGAGTCGGGCCGGGGATGCAAGTCCGAATTCGAGATGTTTAATTGTGGGATCGTCTGCGAATGTTTCTGAATCGCTTGAGGAGGGAGGTCGACCTCGGCATTCAATACGGAGGTGGGTGCGATGGGTGTTTGGACAAGGAGTAACGAAGGGCGCTCGAGACTAGGAGAAGGTGAGTGACTACGTGCGAGTGGCTCAGATCTCAGCAGGCCGGTGGAGGAATTCGAACTCCCATTCTTCTTGTGTGACTGGAACAGCGACTTCGCGAGGAATGAGGGGCGTGAGACACTTCCACGGATGCTATCAGGCGGGTGCGCTGGAGGTGCCCTCTTGGCCACTGGTTCCTTTGTTAGGCACGAGAATGTTGCTGGCGTCCAGTGGTACTTGGGACGCGAGACCTTGCACCGCTCCAAGCGCCCTTTCTCCGAGTCTGTTGAGATGGTTGTTTTCATAGCTGATCCTAGCGCTCTCAGAACACCGAAGAGGATCAGGACGTTGACCACGCCTGCTTCACACGTCAGCTGAGCTACGAAAAAGCATAGGGATCACCACACCGTCCAAATGTTCAAGAATATACGAGAAGGCCATAACTCCGGGGGACACATAGATGCCAGAGATGTTCATCAATTGCATGACGGACGAGGGAAATAAGGCAAGAATGAAGGCTAAAATATGAACACGCGGTTAGGGTACTTGGACTGCGTTGAGCACCAGAATTGAGCTTACAGACAGGAAGCCTAAGCAACAAAGGTTCGAATTAGAGACAATATGAAAATGAGGGGGTGTAACTCACCAAAGCATCGTCTGCGCAACAGCGTAGACAAAGCGCTGGTACTCCTCAAATGTTCCCTTGTGTGGCCGCGACCGGCGCTCGGGACCAAGATGGATTTTCAGGCCTTTCAGGCCACCGTTGATAACGAGTGTGCCTCGGAGCATCAAAAAAATGAGCGAGTACACGATCGCTGAGAGGATTGACGCAAGAAATAACTATCTGGTCGTTAGGACGTAGTGGCTTATCAAGGCCGAGGGCACGTACCGGCAGGAAGTAGAGAAGCATGTGAGCAACCTGGTGCGATTTTGAGATCCCGCAAGTGAAACCGGTCACGTTGTACAGTGGCCCATTTCTCGAGATTGACAAAGGAGCGAGGCCTGGTGGGGATATTTTTAAACATAAAAAAAAAAATGCCGGCGTGAAAGTGGACAGACCGATGACAAGCGCAGATGCCCAGCCAATGAAGGTCACTACAATTCCACACAGTTGTGGCGGCCGATTACGGAGGACGAGGGTGTTGAAAGTGTGGATGCCCATCGTAACGATGAAGAAGAATGACCCGAATTGTCCAATTAACTTCAATGACCCTAGTGGGGAAAGGAGGAGGAGAGGTCAGCACGTGCAAACGGACGAGCGACCGAAGTGCTGCACCTTGAGCGGCGCAAGCCGATCCTACAAGACCATTCACGAGGGATGGATCAAACTGTGTCTCGATTCTTCACAGAGATGGGGGTTTTGACTAACCTGCACTGACCCCACCATCACGGATCCAATTAATGTCTATCCATTCGCTCACGCCCCTGATCCAATTGCTGAGCACCAAACAGGCGGCATATTGCCCGAGTTGGGAGCGGAAGAAGAACGCTTCTCGCGAAAGATTCTGGTAGGAGGTTCGTTTGAAGACGGCGGAGAATTCTACCGCGACGACGCAGAGAAGGACGAAGGAGAGGACGAGCGTGGAGAGAAGCGCGAAGACGAATACGGACTGTTTAACGTAATAAACGCCACCGCCCGTGATTAGCTCGAGCTCGGGCTGGAAGAAGTCTCGTGCGATGATAGACTCACGACGACAGCTGCCTTTTCGCCTGGTTGGAATGCGGAAAATTGAGGGATGGCTAGCGTTCCTTGAGACGCATTCATCACAAGGAGTGGACGTTAATAACTCGTGAAACGAAAGCTGGTCTACAGCGGGGACTGTTCCGGACAGATGGGGAATAAATAGACGGAGGCAGCCCTGCAGCCAGGTCTTCGAGAAAGAGAAGAAAGAAAGGAACCAGTCCCGTCGAACGAATAAGGATTAAAGGAGAGGAGGTCGTCGTCGAAAAGAGACGAGAAGATCGTTTGACACGAATCTGTCAGCTGTTGTCCACATCCGAGTCGGCCATGGTATGCCCTGCATCATAACTCATATTGGATCGCAACCTCATCAAACGCATAGCTTTGGCACTTCAAAATTTTGATGTTTCCATCGTAACGAGGGAAAATATCTGTCTAGTATACAAGTAAATGCCACTGTTAATATAGATAAAATCAATTGGCTACCGTCAATCAGTTGCAAACTGACTCCTACTGGACTCAACCTTGCTTGCGAACCAAAAACTTGGCTATTCCCTCCGCGTGCTTGTCCTTTCTTGCGTTGCTTTCCTTTTTTCGCTTCCTCTCCCTCTCCACCACTCGTAAGCCTGGTGATCCACCAAGGTTGCCATCATATGGCGCTTTCGATAGGTCCTCCGCGACGTGGAAGTCTCCGTGCTCCATGCGCAACAGAGTCAGCGCCTCTGCTCGTCTCTGCTCGGGCTCTCCCTCGACATCGTTCCTGAGCTCAAGCTCTATGCGTTTGCGACACCGTGGGCACACAAAAGACACCATGTCCTCCTGGTTGATGCCTAACATATCGAGAGAGGAGCCTTCTCCATCCTCTGACTCGAGTTGACGCTTCCCCTGATGAATACGTAGCACTTCGCCATCATGTCCATGTGAGGAGGACGGTGGCTTTGTGCTTGTCCCTGGTCGGAAGAAGCCCTCGATGCTCTGCTGACCTGCCTCGCCCGGTTCGACGCCCGAGAATCCGAGGGAAATGGTCGTCACGGAGAAGGGTAACGAACCATCTTGCTTACTGCCACTTCCCACCAAATCTTTCCACAGCCGTTCGGCAAAGCCTGCAATCAGGTCTACGGTGACATTTCGTGTGAACGGGAAGGGTGTCTGCTTTGATCGAGACGAATCGTACCCTAAATGATCACGCGACGTCAGATCATCAGACATGAAAGGTATCAACACAAGAGTCATACGGTGTCTTGCGTGTAGAACGATGGTTTTAGGCCAGACCGAGATGTCCGTTGCGCGAAGTTCATTCAATCGTAGCGCGAGCTCGGCAGCGAGGACACGTAGCCAATGTGGGCCCTCGGAAGTTTTGGTAACCGGCCGGGGGAGGTTTTTGGATGCCATCATGCTCTTAGTCAGGGCTTGCTTCTCTTTGACTGGATGGGACAACGATGTTCGCTACCGTGGGCATGACACCGTCTCTTGGAACGCACCTTCAGTCCTGTCGATCCCTCTGGAAAGGGTTACACGGTTATCTCCCTTCCAACCATAAGTGACATGAGCGTACCTCAGTATTTCATATACCCAGATGGAATCCTCTCCAAATTTCTGCTGCATTTCTTCTGCAGGGCTGTAAATCAGCGAGCGCTTCGAAGACGGCACTGATGGTGCGGCATGCACCTAGACTGATGGACCTGACCGCCATGTAAGCATGCCTCATTTTAGTATTACGGCACTAGCGTATGGCACGTAGACGCGTATCATACAAGAGATCACCAACTGTCGAAGCCTCGAACTTGTCTGCAATGGCTTGTCCGAGTTTGCCGCCCAAGAATCTAATCTAGCTCATGCCATGTGAGTACGCCTGGACAGCACACTCGGCAACCACAAGAGGTATCACCTTCTGGAAGGGCATCGGTATGAGATAATTTGGAATTGCTGCATTACGAAGGATGCTCTGGGAAGGGGAGGGATCAATCAGTTTCGTGATGCACGTGATGATGGGCACTGCGCCACCTGTAAGTCCCGCTTCTTGTACGACGCAGTGAGCTGTGCACCGCCATGCGTAAACGACGGACGTAAGAAGAATGGACGGATTGGACACCCGACGCACCTTGGCAAGGAATTTGTTCCTCGCAATACCCTGTGACATGCGGCAATGTGCGAGAGGTGGGAATCCATCAGCTGTATTCGAAAGGATGAAACACGGCGAAAGCTTACCGCAGATGTGGTGTACCCTAACTGCATGCGCACCTCCGCCCTGATCTTATCCATGAGCTCCGCCGCTATGGACAGTGCGACGTCATGCCATGTCCGCAGTGTGCCCTCCTCGCCGTCCGCAACTTCCGAATTAGTTCCTGTCGCGTGAGGGGGTTCGGCAGCTTCGTCTTCCGACGGGGGGTCGATGGGAATCAGATTCCCGCGGCCAACCCAGGATATCTCCGGAGCTGGTGGTAAGACCGTGTCGAGGCCGTCGGGCGCGTCGGGGGGTACTTCGGCGAGATAAGGGTAGCGCGCCAAGAGTTCCGCGCGGACGGGTTGCGTAAAGTCGATGAAAGCTTCGTCGATCGAGGCCTTTTCTGGAAGGGGTACAAAGGGTTTCCAGAGACGTTGACAGGTTGGGGCCCGACAGCGACACCCGCTCCACTTACCAATTTCGCCATCCAACAGGCTCTCCTTGAATATTGTAATGATCTTGGCGCTCTCACGCCGATAATAGTCTAGAGAGATCTGCACGTATCGTACACCGACACATGGTTCACCGACGGCCATCAATGAAGGGTAAAATATGAAGAGGCTGGGATCAAACGCGCCTGTCGTGTCGTGAAGGGTGTCAATCATGACGTTCAACATTCTACGTAGATCCCGCAGCTACTGTATATGCTGCGCAACAACACAGAGTGCCGACGTACCTTGTGAGTCGCCGTGTCCGGATTGTCCCAATATCCTGGTGCCTGCTCCCCCTCTTTGAACGTCGCGACGTGCACGACAATCAACTCGGGACATTTCTTCAGCGCTTCACGCCAGTTGCTCATCCGCGTGATACCGAACGCACGAGCGGGGTAGTTGACAGCGATGAGCGCATCCCATTGTCGCACGACAAGTGGGCGCGACGGGTCTATGCCAAGTCGCACCTGCTCGCACGCCGCGTAGAACGCGTCACTGTCGCAGAGCGCGATTACGCGCAGCGGGTCGCGCGCTCCTGGCGGTGGAGAGAGAAGGTGCCTGTATGTTATCTGAGGGTTGAGATCCGTGAATTCATCTTGCGGTGTGAACTTGGATTTCCCTTTGCACGAAGCAACCTTCTTTAGGGGTGATGTTGGGAACATCAGTAGTAGCTCAACGGTGGAACGTCCATTACAGCGATTGCGGGCCGCCAGACCGAAGCGGGAACTGACCGGTTCTCACTCCGCCCCAATTAAAGGTATCCGGATAGCTTGCTTCGAAAAGGCTCATACGTACGACTATCATACAAGATACATGTTAATACGACATCATACATGCATGTCCTGGCATACTTCCAAACCCGCAACTAACAGCGAGCACTTCACTTGAGCAGGGCGTTCGCAGCAGTCGACGATATGTCGACGTCAAGCAAGCTCTGCAGGTTCCCATGTGAGTTTGCTGACGTAGCAATGCTATTTAGTCGACTGACCTGCCCCGCTTTAATTAATTCCACGGAAGGCATCAAGCCTAAGCGAAGTAACTCGGAAGCTTTGGATACAACTGGGTCGTTTTGCATACTAGAGCCAACCGTGAGAACCGCCATAGCCATACAAACGCCCTAAGGGAAGCTGACCTTGCAACAGCTGTAATCCGACCTCCCTGGATGTAGTACGCGATAAACTTCATCTCTGCAGGTTCACCCTGGATATAGATGTCATCATAGCCAGCGCCGATGCCACAATAGCGCAGCTGCTGGCCCTCTGTGTTCCGTCCCGATTAGAACCCGATACGACGACGTGATAGGGAGAATCGTGAACCCACGGGCGCTCCAGAAAATCGGGACTTTCACGAAGGGCTGCGGAGACCCTGAGATCGTTTTGCCTACTGCACGGCCCATATTACCTGCGACCTAGCGACATCCTGATTACTTCGAAATGTGTGGCGAGATTACTTGCACCCACGTTCCAATGTTCAACGCGTCGATATGTGCCACCCGGAAGCTGCGGGTACGTGGCGATATCGCCAATAGCATATACATCAGCATGGCCTGGCACACGTAGCAGTTCGTCCACTTTGACGCTTCCGTCCTTTTCAAGTTCCCACCCGCTTTCTTTGAGATAGTCGGTCGCAGGCCGTACGCCGACTCCCATTATGACCACATCGGCAGAAAGTACCTCGCCGTTTGAGAGTTCGACCTTGGTTAGTGCCTCACCCGATTCCTTGCGAATGGCTTTGACAGACGTAGAACCACGGAAGGCGATGCCTTGGGTCTCGTGGTACTGCTTCAGGCCGGCACCAATTTCCTTTCCTAGGACAGCTTCGAATGGGTACTGTTCCATCCCAATGACGTGAATAGAGGCGAGTTTGCGCTTTGAGACAGCTACAACGAGCTCCATACTGATGAAGGAACTGCCAATCACGACAAGGTGCTTGCCCTCCTGGCAAGCTTCATCGTATGTTAGCCAGCGTGCTGCAGACGCAGGGAAACGTTTACCAGAGTCAATTTTCTGTGCATCTTGAACAGTCCGAAGCGTATAAACATTCTCGAGGTTTGCACCCTCAATCGGGAGGCGTCGAGGAACACCACCACTGGCAAGGATAAGGGTGTCATACGGGATTTTTTCCTTTCCATCCTCAAGAGTGACTGTTTTGTTGGAGCTGTCTACGGAAGTGACGGCCTGTTTCCGAGTAAGTATCAAGAGGCGCGAGATAGGGATGGATGAAAGACTCACCGTGCCAACGCGGAGTGTTGTACCGTACTTGATCTTGAGATCAGCAGGCGTGCGCCACTCCAGCTTAGATGCTTCAGTGATGAGTGCCTTGCTCAATTTTGTCCTGAAAGGGGCTGAACTCAGGCTACCAATCTTCAATAGTAAGACAAGGATCCGGTGACGCACCTGTCTATGGGTGCGTATGTTTCTTGCGAGATGATCGTGATCGGCGCTTTGAACCCGTGCTGGGAAAAGTAAGGATTCTGTTTTGTCCGGCGAGCAGTGACCCGTGACTTACCTCCCTCAGGCCTTCAGTGGCATGGAATGCTCCTGATCCACCACCTACGATCACGACGCCTGCCCCGCCAACTTCACTTCCGGATGAGAGAAGCTTCGGTGGTCGCGACTTCTTTTCTTTAGCAGTATTCGCGGGGTCGGCTGTCACGTAAATCTTGCCATCGGCGATGTGAGTTTGGAAGGAATGAAGGGCCGCGGGCGCAGGGGCATCTTCTGTATTGTGTATCAGCAAGAGGAAGTGGAGAGAGTATTGTATATGACGGACCAATGTCCCCAGTGCAAACGTTGAAACATGCTAAGGCGACGTGAGCATAGGGTGTGAACCGTCGATTACTAGTGAGCGTATACCTCCATGCCACGGGCTGCGTCCATGAGATTAGTGTCGATACATGAGAACGGGTGGCCAGAACTCTCACCAGACGATCCTGCCATCGGCTGCAAGAACCCCTTTGACGAGCGGGGCGCCATAGTGAGTGCAATGTGCACTGGTTGCATGGACCTTGTCACCCAGACGAGACAGTAGGACCGTTCCTGAATCAAACGAGACTTCCTTCCTGTGCAATGATTAATGGCAGATAATAGGTGGGGCGTCATGGATTAACGCATACATTTGACCATCCTCGAGGTCGCCGTGGTCGAGGACGGCAATAGTTTTGGTGGCCATTGTCCGCTTTAAGTATGTTGAGAGTGGGCGTTTGAATGTCGAGGAACAAGTCGTTCTCGTACGAGCCACGATGATCATCCCAAAGTCGTCACGCCTCGGATCACGTTCCGGCGATAAATGACGACACTACGCGTCACGATCGTAATCATAGATAACTGAGATCTATGTTCAGGGGCTCCTTGAACCGCGGCGACAACACCAGGCCGTTTTTTCCCACGACAAATTGGATTCAACAAAACAAAGGATACCCCACACATTGTCAGAATAGAGCAAACTGATGATGAGAACCTATCCCGTGAGACCCCTACCCACAACACAACAGAGGGCCCAACGGCCCTCTCACGGCCCCTGCGTTGAGAATCAACCTGATCCCCTCTGGCGGTCTTCTTAGGACTCCTAAGAAAACCGGGGCCCTGCCCAGCATGCCCACTCCCCATATTTCTGAACCACCATGGCCTACAATAAACTCATCCCAAGAAGCTGCCACCTAGACTGTGACTATCCGCCGGTCGCTCAGTATTGTCATCTTCCAGGGGGCTGCCACGACGTCAGCATACACAACTGGAGCCGCTGTTGCATGACCCATCACCCTGTGGAAATCCCCACCCACAAGTCATCCAATCCTGCAAGTACAACTCATCCATGGCAAGGCGCGAGATAAACTAGTAAAATTCATTACTGCGTTTTACAATGTACATCATGTAGACCTAATTCTTTTGGGGAGGAGACAATGGAATAGAGTATCCCAGCTCTACAATGGACCCGACGTTGGTGCGGCACTTGAGGTTAAGGGGTGCAAAGACAGCCTCCCGACTCCACCAACCTGCAAATGCAAGGCCTTGTCTGGGGGTAAGGATTCACTGATTCGTGAGCCTGTGAGGGCCAACGCCTGTGCAACCCCGGTGCAGAGGCCAGTCCACGACATGGGTGCCTGCATGAGCCTTGATCCATGACCAAGCCTGGCCCAGGCATCGTCACCACGATCTGAATTCCTGTCTTGGATCAACACCGCTGCTTGAGGGGGAGAAAAACTTACCAATTGCAGAACCAGGAATGTAGTCAGGACATCGTCACGAGAGTGTGGGGGAGAGATTGATGCACTGCCCAGAGGCCTGGCGCAAACCAAAGGCGCTGCCACGAAAGAGGGCGCGCGAATCGACGTGACACCGCAAGGGAGCCCGAACGAGGGCAAGAATGGAGTGAAACACAGATACTGTGACAGAGCAGGTGCACACCTGAGGCGCTGAAACGAGTGAACAGGATGGGGGAGGGGCTGTCCGCACCAAACCAGTCAGAAGGTGGCACCACCATCAACAAAACAACTACGCACCTCGGCCCAAACATCTGTCACCCAATCCCGTCGTCGAGGGGACAGTTGTCTTCATTTCGAGGCCAGTGCATAGTGTGTAGCGCCGTCCCGAGAGGTGTAGAAGTGCTGCACAAGGCAACATACATACTAGCACGAGGCATCTTGGTGGTCATCACGCCCATGCCACCCATCCTCACATGTGCCCCCGCGCTACACACAACGCAAGGCCCAATGCGTAACCCAATCGGGTGCCATGAGAGGCACCGCGAGGAGATGAAGGCATGCCTGAGATGCAACTGCAAAGCATGAGCGTGTACGCGGTGTGCCGCCACGAAGGGACCCAAATCAGGGAGCCATGGCCACCTGGGGTCCTGAGGGGGCTTGTTGGGGGAGAAAAGGTTAAAATCAGATGGGCCTGTTGAGGCCGACAAAACGTCGCAGCGGACATCGTCGCCAGGAACAAGAAAACCTGGATGCCAAACTCAGAAGGTGGCACCACCCAAAAACTGCTACGCACCTTAGGCCATACTGCCAGCCACCTGCTACCCACTTGGTATACAGCGCTGCGAGAGAGTGATCGAGGAGAAAATCGGGTCCAAAACGTCCCAATCACCGCGAACCAAGGGCAAAACCAAAGGGCTGCCACCACCGTGCCTCCCGTCTCCCCCAGATACTCCTCTCAGAGCCCGCCTTCTTGATATGATGGGTCCTGTGCTGCGAGAGAGTAACCCAGGATTCCGGCTGTATACCATATATGGGACAGTCACTGCGGGAACGAGTTTATTTTGACATCTGATTTATGTAAGATTATCCGTTGTAATGACAGTATTTTCTGAGGTTACACGACATGTCAATTTCTTGTCATTCAAGTCTGAAGAGATCACGTAATGACACAATAATCACAGTCTGATTAGCCTCTGCCCAAAGCTAAGCTTATGGTCAGAATATTCATGCACAAGATAATCAGACATCGGCTTATGGTCAGATTAAGACACACTTGAGATTCACTGAAGATCTGATTAAACACGGATTATGAAGTCATTATAGTTAGAAAATAAAACATAATTGAACTATGGCAATTATTATTAATCCTCATATATGCATGATATCACCCCTCATGCTCCCTCCCTCCTCTGCTAAAAAATGTGGCTGGTGAGGGGATGATATCCATATACCAGCGAGCTGTGATGTGCATGATAAGGTTCACAGGTGCAAGATTGCTCAGAACGGGAAACAGTTTTGGACAAGCTCAAGGATGGAAAGACCCACCAACCAGACGTCCACATAGATGGTGTATTCCCTTCCTGTGATGCGTATGGGCTGGGGAGGAAGTGGCAAGAACATCATGAGTGTGCAAATTGCATGAGATTTCTGGGCAATATATCACGCACTGCCATGTATTTGGTCATTCCTGTGAAAGTGCCCGCATGCAAGCCTATGAGCTCACCAGAAATGCCAAAAGTTGCAAAGCTTGACAACGCCCTGTTGCGAGAGGAGGATGTTCAAGGGCTTGATACCTCTGTGGATGACCTTCTTGGAACGCAAATATGCAAGACCTTGCAGGACCTAGGTTCCATAGAAGGATAAACCATGAAGGACATGAGTACGTAAAAGGGGGTGCAGTGGAGAGAAAAGAAGGGGGAAGGGGAGGAGGGAAAAAGTACAAGGTACACACTCCCTCAGCCAGAACGTGCGCAACTTCCTCTCCTACGCATACTGCACAACTGGAGCCCAAGTTGACACTTGGCATACTGTCTTTCCAACGGCTTTCCACCCAGACATGTCACACAACTTTGGTTCCTTTAATGTTGAGGACTCACATACCATTGGTAAAGGCGCCATTGACAAGTTCTTCCCCCTCTTGGTCTTGACCACTCAGCAATTTATCCGAATTATGGCTTGCGCCATCTTGGAGCTGACAGTAATATGCCAGTGATGTGACAACTTCCTTGGCAAGTACCAAGCCTGCAGGGAATGCCGATGGTTTGCACACAAAGCATGCACCCTCGGGCGGCTGCTTAGGGTTGATGCCCAAATACATCGCAGTGAAATTCTCTGCCATCGTCGCCACGCAATGCATGCATGTTAAAGTCCAGCACTTCAACTTGGCTTTCCCCTTATGGTTGCAGGACGGGACACACCACATGAGTTCCATGTACATACCTGCCAGGCCGCCGCAGAAACGAAACCTTTTGTTTGTCTGTCAGCATGTGCATACAAAGGGCATATGATGACGACTACCTACCGGAGCCACTGGAATCCTGTCATGAGCACAAAGGACCATGTTCCCTGCGGGCCCCAAGGCACGTCCACTGTGCCCACTTCTTCATGATAGCCATTGATGTCCTAAATCAGCATCCAATTGTGCACCATGAAGCATGCAGCTGCCATCGCCCTCATGCGTCACAGGGTCATGATGCAATGTAACAGGTGCTCGCGGGCGTTGTGTGCAGTAGCATGGTCTGCCGGTGGGCAGGTGAGGAACAGTCTATCGTCATCAACTCAAGGAGGACACAGTGGTTGTGAGGCAGAGTGAGGTGCAGCATTGTGCCAAAATGGGCCAATGCAATTGAGGACGACCTGGCTTGCCTGACAGCACCCTCAATATGTATGTAGGAGTAGTGGCAGAGGATGTGCTCAGCAGAGGGCAGGGAGGGTTGGCTGAGTATCACGAAAAGGTAGCCGTTTCTCGGCTGGGATGCATTGGACATCCTACATCCAGTCTCATCGAAGTGGCATGCACTTGTAGCAGAGGCCAGTGAAGGCGGGCGATCCATGTGACATTGATAGCAGGGCTTGAAGTGAGGTGAATGGGAAGTTGAAAGACGGTGAACCAGGAAAGGAACAAGAGGAACAGGGGGCAACAAAAGTGAAAAACAAGGAGGTAGAGGCAAGGTGGGTGATGCAAGGCTAAGCACTGATGTGTCAAGTTGGTGGCAATGGTATCACATGGGACAAGCAATAGTTAGAGGGAAAACAACTTAGAGAAAAAAAAAAGACGCATGTTGTTGACAAGCTAAGCAGACCATGAAAAGAGTAGGATTTACTATTTGGGAGTAAATCGTAGTCAGATTATAATGCAATTATAGAAGAAGACAAGAGGAAAAAGAGGGGGGGGGAAAGACACAGATTATCAATCAAGGCCAAAAAGACAACATCGGTTTTGTGTTGGAAAAGACATGGCGTTTGGTCCCAATTATGTCAGCCTGTCTCAAAGTCGGATTATGCTTGGATTTTCCGACAAGTCAGCTTAGTGTGTCATTATATCACAGTTTCCTCTTAGAATAACTACTGAAAATAAACTCATTCCTGCAGTGAGTATTCACGGCAGGTACGCCACACCTAAGGTAGGTTTCATCCAACGTCACGTGAGTGTGACCACTGTGTTACATGATGCATGGCCAAACTATTTCAATGTCTGTTGAATGCCTGAACCTTATGCTCAGTACTGTGGTTCTAATTGTTGATCTACCAAATATCAGATAGTTCCACCTAATACCAATAAAAGTTCCCTTTTTCCCTCTCCTTGCATTTCAAAAATTCACCTATCATCTGTGGCAGCTAGTCAAGTATCATTAAAGGACTAGCAATGTTAGAGCCCAATGGTGTAATGGTTATAGTATTTTGCTTACACCAGTGAGCAGGGGGGGCTTGTTGGTTTGATTCTGCACAGTGAAATATATTTTTCATCTCCCACATATCATGTGATACAAATTGAAGTCCATGCCATGCTGTCAGAACTCAAAATTTCAAATGGATCCACTGGCACCTG
>Ga0307510_10003905_pt1 | contig 17481 bp, 13 predicted proteins | sample 12_EM_MG_FD_207224 | JGI IMG/M metagenome (GOLD analysis project Ga0307510, IMG submission 207224) | Populus trichocarpa ectomycorrhiza microbial communities from riparian zone in the Pacific Northwest, United States - 12_EM | ecosystem: Host-associated > Plants > Roots > Unclassified | place...
TAATCTTTTTTGGCCGTATAACCACCAGCCTCCGCCAGGATCTCCTCCTCCTCCTCCAGCTCCATTATCTTTATATTAATTTGTAATCAACATTATTTACCTTTAAAACTTCATTTAATATTTTTCTTGAAACATATTCAGTTTGTAATGAATATTATTTAACTTTGTTTTTTTTATGTTTAATATAAATTTTATTTGCATAATTGGTTTGTATTACAATTAATTTATATAGTTTTATATTATATATCCTAAATAATTTTTTAAAAACAAATTAAAAAAAAAACTATTACCAAGGATTTTACCGACGGATGAATTCGGTCGGTATTTTAAACACTCACCGACCGACTTACCGACGGAATTAATCCGTTGGAATTTAACAGTAGCTTCCACCAGTACCGATGAATTTACAGACGGACAGATTTGGTCGGTATTTCATACACTCACCGACGTCATTACCGACTAATATTTTCCGTCGGTAATTACAATATCACCGACGGAATAAAAATCCGTCGGTATATTTCAAGCGGGAATCTTTTTTTTTTGGCGCGCAAATTCCGTCTGTAAAACCATCGGGAAATGGTTTTTTTGTTTTTCCGACCGATATACCGACGGAATGGGGAATCACCGACGAAGGTAAAGCCGACGGATGTAATCCGTCGGCGATGACGTCGGTAAAAAATTCACCGACGAACTTATAATCATACACCGACGGAATTGGTCCGTCAGTAAAACTGTGAAATCTTGTAGTGTTTAATAATTTCCCAGTGAAGATGAAAACAGACACTGGTATAGTTAGTTCCCATAGGTAACAACACCTAAGAAGGACAAATTGGAAATTAAAATGTAAAAGGTGTTCCCTAGTAACTTGCAAGGAAGGATTTCATGTAGTTTTCATGCATGACCTAATTAACAACAATTACGTTTTCAAAACGACAAGATGAGTATTGGTTTTGGACTTTTCGTGTTCAATTGCTCGTTAGAACCACAAGCTATAAAACAAGAAATAATTGGTAGACCTTTGAAAACTTCACAAGAATCCTAACCCCGGCTATACAATTTGAAAAATCCAGGATAAAAGAACTTGGCTTAGGATCCCAGTTCTAGAAGCTAATTAAAGAATGAGAGTATAATATTGCAAAAACATGAACTAAAAAGGAGAATTCATTGCATCAACCAATTGAGCTAGTGAATATGCAATTCTTGGAGATTGTGGTTTGACTTTGTTTTTTTCTTAGTTTCAGAATATAAAATTCTGACCTAGCGAAGTTTAGTAATGTGCTAACATGGACGGACTCAATTGAGAATAGCAATTGTTTCAGTAATTGAGTTCATATTCTAGCTAGCCAAATTTATTTTTATTAGTTTGGTCCCCACGTTCTAGCTAAATTACCCTATTAATTATGAGGTTTATGGATAATTTCAGCCGATTCAACCAAACTTACTATTTGTTACGTTCATTATCATATTTTCTATCTAGTATATTTCATATTTTAATGATGAGGCTAAGTACTTTCATGAAGGAACGTTCATATATATATATATATATATGAAAAATCCGTTGCTTGCAATTTCACTAGGATATAAGCAAAACTACTCACTGTCCAACCAAACCTCCAAGCTTGCACGGGTAATATTTTATTTGTTGGGTCACCATCAAACCTAAATAAAATCAAATAATACAAAATATTGGAAGGAAATTTCAAAGTGAGCAATTAAAAATGCTAGCCGCCTATAATACCTCCTCCACCTACTTAGTAGCATTTAATTCTTAATTATCATTCATTTACTTTACCCTTTCTTTTTTAATTAATATGGATGCTCGGATCAACTTACGTGCACCTTGACTAATCCTACAGACCATGAAGTTAATGACCATGTAAGCCTCCAGTGATCCTAAAATTTATAAGACTCGAACTAATAATTTCTAGAAAACAAATTTAAAACCTGACTATTAATTAAACTACACCCATCAGGATTACTTTACTCCTTACCCTCTTGTTGCTGGCACATGACCTCCTTTCTTCGCAAGCTGATATTAAGTAGCATAAAAGATTCAATGCAGATCAAGTTGCTTCCCGTTCAAACCTTCCCCAGGAAAGAGGGTCTCGTTTCAAGCACCAACATCTACTTATGTCTCCTTCCAAGACTTTATTTTGGATGATTTTGTGTTCAATATTGAAAGGGGCTCGTCTTGAAATGCGTACACATGAGCTTATGTTCATGCCTTGAAGAAACCAAAATTTAATTTATTCTACTATGTCTATAAGGGTTTTTTTTTTCCTTGATGGTTGTAATATATATATCTCAGAAAACGACCATTGTTATATATTGACACTTTACTCAATATATAATGCTATTAAAAGTTTGAATGAATTTCTCAAATGAAATGCTATTATAACAATATGGAGTGGTTTTATTGACATTAAAATATTAAAAAAAATACTTGTTCATCATAGAAAACAGAATGTGGCCAAAAATCATTTGATTCAAAAGAAAATCCAACTCATGCATTGCTTACTACTGTAGTGAGACTCTATTTTTTTATTATTATTAACGTGGGTGTCCGAACCAGCTTGCACGCACTTCGACTAATTTCACGAGTCCTGAAGTTAACGACCATGTAAGTCTCCAATGGCCCTGAGATTTGTGGGACTCGAATTGATAACCTCTAGAAATTAAATTTAAAATCTGACTAGTTAAGCTACAACTCTCATTCTTAAAGGTTGCATTGATTAATGTATTTGAAGATATTGGTTCAAAATTAAAATAGAAAAGGCAAGTATTTGAAAATTAAGAAAATTAATGGAAAGGGCCAAGGGGAAAGAGAAGTTATTCATGCTGTCTCATTTCTGTGCGCAACGTGGAAGGCAACCATGACTGTTTTTATGGGCTCTGACATCGGCAAGCACTCTTGTTCATACCTATTGCCCAACCTGTGGAGCCCTGACCTGTAAATAAATTTTCAGACAAAAAAAATAGTAATAAAGTCGTAGTGTCCGTAGTCGACTTGTACGGTTGGACAACCAACAAATTAATTTCTTAGCAATTATTATTTCCACTCGTTCAAACTTGGACCAATTAATTTTCCCTTTTATTTGACTAAATTTTTATATTCGAGCGGAAAGGTTGACAAAGACACTGAGATTGATAATTAAGCAATACTGACTTTATCCCTCTCGAGAGAAAATTACAGCATGCTAAGTGCTTTCCATTGGCTAATCTTCAGGCTTCTGACAAATCATATTGCCATCAACTCTGTTATTGCTTTTGGTTCCATGAAGAATCAAACTCTATCTACAAAATAAATAAGTATTACATTTAGGAAAATGTGGAACGAAGATAATTTTTTATTTTTTTATTTGAGGTCATTAAAGTTTAAATTCAATGAATTTATCCATGTTTAATGTTTCCAAAATATGAATAAAAAACTTAAAAATGAGTATTTTCAGTTTGGTTTGATTTTGATTAACAAAACTAAATGGATAAAAACTTTTATTTTTTAAAATTATTAATTAAATTATCTATTCAAACCGACAATCTATTCAAACGGGCATGTTTCTATCTTCTAGATTTTTTCTTTTTACCTTTGAATTTGAATTTTTTTTATAATTTTTAAGTTAAGGATTAAGATCTGAATTTTGCAATGACAGGTGGGAACTATTCTACTTGATAGGTACAAAAAAAAAAAAAATAGTGCCCACAAAGACATAAACTAGTGGGATTCCATATCATATAATAAAATTTAATCTGTCTGTTCACACAACACGCATTTTCTTTCAATTTTCTCAAGCTTTTTCCTAATGAATTGCCATTCTGTACGGCCAAAGATTGAAAAAAAGCATGGAAAGAAGCTGGTGGCTGGTGGGTCGGTGGCGTTTGGTCCCGCAGCACGATTGACTGTACGGGCATTATAGGCAGCTGACATACAAATTTCATGGCTCATAGGCATACCCTTGTTTAGGACCCTACACCCTCTGTTCTTCCCCTTAATCCACCATCATTTTGAGGTTAATTTTCTATTAAGCCCATCGAATGGGTGCCCTTGGAGTGCTAATTAAGAAAATATCATTCATAGTTTCCTGTTTTCTGCAGTTTCATTCACTAACACTATTAATTAATCACCCGACAAGCAAAATCATCGAATGGACCGACCCAATGCCACTAATCAATGGTATCTGTTTAGGGTGAGTTCTTTCGGCTTTCTGAAACTATATCCTTATTTTAAAGGAATGAATTCACGACTAGCTAAGGTTGTAAATAATAGTTTTCTTTTTTTATTTAATGACAAAATTGTGCTCGAAATAGCTTGCACTTCAATTCATATTAAGTTTCTTCTTGAATAATTTTCAAAACTCATTTTCACATCCATCTATTTTGATTTTTCTATTATTTTTAGATTTATTTTGTACAGAGAGGTAATTTAAATTGAGAGATTTGAAAGAAATTAATTAATGTTTCTTTATATTTAAGATTTGGGAGAGATTTGGCTTAAAGTGCTTAGGACGTTAATGTCAAATGTTTTTCAATTGGGGTTTCATTGATAATTATAGGGTGTGTTTATGGATATTCACAAACAATTAAGTGATTCAAGGATTTGAGAGCTAGTAGATAGTTGATGGATTCAAATAAAATAATTTTAAAAAATCTTCTAAAATAGGCTTAAAGAAATCCTCTAAAAAAAACTCTAAAAACACTAAAAGAACAAGGGCTCGAGTGCGATAGCCCAAGCCCAGCTCCTAAGGAACATGGACTCGAGTAAAGAGCCCGAGCCCACGCACCAAGAACAATGCATGAGCGTTTTGCAATGGATTCAGCGTACTCCGAGTGGACCACACTCACCATAGAATTTTTCTTGGACCCCGTGCAAGTCACTCAGTATTTTATATTAATCCAATCGTATTATTTTGAGTAGAATACAATTCAAAATATCACAAAGATAAAATTACACTCCAACCCCTCCTCTCCATAAAAGAACAAGATTCATGAGCTATAAATATACTATGAATCCTTCAAGTCAAAACTTCACAATCTCTTCATTTTTAATATTTTTAGCATAAATAGTTTTAGAGTTTATGCCTCTAAAATATAATTGCACTTTCTCTCTCTACAAAGTTATTGACTTTACCATTGGAGAGTCCTCACGTCCATCAAATGGAATCTTTTGCAGATACCAGCTACTAGTTACCTAGCTTACCAGGCATCACTTGTTACTACCATAGCTACCGATCACTTGGTTTACAAGACATCACCTGCTACCAATTACCAACCCTTTTAGATTTTCATATCAAGTTGCCAAATACCTTGACTATAGAGAATGAATCAGATTGCTTGAACTAAGAGATCAACTAATTATCCAACACATCAGCCTTATTCCTAAGCATCTTGAAATTTGGGACTCATCAATTGGCACTGTCCATGGAAAACTGATAAAAAGCCATCAGTTTCTAAAACTTGTTTTTGACATTTCCATGTCATTCCATGGAACACAACCAAAACACTTCTTGGTTTAGACACAGGACAAATCTATTTGTTATCATTAACACTTCTACTCAGCTAGACCTTCAACAACTCATATGTCAGGTGCAACTCCTTACCCAAACCGTGTTGGCAACCCAAGATCAAAATCAGACATTGTCACCCCAACAAGTCTTAGCAACTATGGTAACACACATGACCCCACCACTATTGCTATCAGCCTCTCCCAGCATCCATAGCTCGTTGCACTTCCCATAAGAGCTTTAGTAGAATGACCTCCAAGAGAGTATTTTGCCTTTATATTCGTTAAGTCCCTTTAGGGGTTGTTCACGCCATTGTGATACTCGTGCACATAGTTGGTACTCTAGACACGCTCCTGCAATTACTGTCAAATGGACCTCAGTTACCAACCTCATTGTTTCACGCCAAACATTTTAGGTTCCCTGAATCCCAACAAATCACCTCATGATATATCTAGTGGGGGCTTCCGGCCACTATCTTTGAAGGAAATTGACTTGGTCTCCCTATAACAATAGCCCCATAATCACAAAGGGTTTATCTAGGATCTCGTACTCTCCAATGCAGTTTTAAACTGACACATTCTCTAGGTGATGCCGAAGGACCTCTCACTAATTTATCAGGGGTTGATCTTGGATCCCCCAGTCTCCAGTGCAGTTTCGAACTGACACATTCTCTAGGTGATGCCAAAGGACCTCTCACCAATTCGTCAGGGGTTGATCTCGGATCCCTCACTCTCCAATGCAGTCTCAAATTGACATATTCTCTAGGTGATGTCAAAAGGCCTCTCACCAATTCACCAGGGGTTGATCTCGGATCCCTCACTCTCTAGTGTAGTCTCAAACTGACATATTTTTCATGTGATGTCAAAGAGCCTCTCACCAATTTTCCAAGAGTTGGTCTTAGATCCCCTACTCTCCAATGCAATATCGGGCTAACACATTCTCTAGTTGATGTCTAAAGGCCTCTCACCAATTAGCAAGGGGTTGACTCGAGATCCCCTATTTTCCAGGTGATGCCTAAGGGCCTCTCACCAATTTGTTAGGGGTTGATCTGGGATTCCCAATCTCCAAGTGATGCCTAGAGGCTTCTCACCAATTCACCAAGAGTTGATCTTGGATCTCCCACCTCTGCAATGCATTCTCAGACTAGCATCACTCTCTAGTGAGGGGATCTTATATCTTATATCATCCTAGAGATGTCACATATCTCTCACACACCATTGACCATCTTTAGTAAGGGGCTTCCAAGCCCCCACACCATCACAAAGAAGGTTATAGACCTTCTAGGGGCTTCTGAGCCCCCACGTCATCATCAAGGAGGCTACATACCTCCCACTTTTTAATGAGATCTTTTTTTAAATTAAGGGCTTTCATGCCTCATACCTTATGCCATCTAGAAAAGTCACATACCTATCACACTCTAGTGCGACTACTCTTCAAGGGATGGACTTGGTTTTTTTAGTGCAATAAAACCACCTTCTATGAATCTGTCCCCTTCACTATTTAAATTTTTTTTAAGTATGGGTATCATCAGGGGTCACTGTTCATAGGTTTCTGCCACCATCCTTGTGTTCCCCTCAGCTCTTTAAAAAAAAATTAAAGTATAGGTTTCAGCCTATATGGATTTCCACTAACCACTTAAAAGTTTTTCTAAATATGAAGTCTTTTATATCTCACTTCACCCTCTTAAAACATTTTCTAAGTATGGGTTCCTTCATGGTTCCCCTCTACATACTTAGAAATTTGTTTAAGCATGGTGCACATCCATACACATGTGCTCTCTGGTTTATTACCCAGGGTTTCAACCCCTCTTTCCATATGAAGAGAAAATTTGACAAAATCATCGTGGTAATCGAGTATTCTTATAAGTCTTTACGGATTAATACCACAAAGACTTGGGGGGTTACTCATGGATCCAAATAAAATGGACAAAAAAGTCCCTCAAAATAGACCCAAAGAAATCCTCTAAAAGAGAAAAAAAACCCAAAAAACATAAGCTCAAGTAAGGAGCCCAAGCCCACGCATTAGAAACATGGGCTCGGGCAAGTAGCCGGAGCCTATGCTCTCTGTATGGGCGCATGGACACTTAGTGCATAGACGTACGCCTATGCATGATGTATGGCCAGTTAGCGCTGGGCATACACCCCAGCACCCTCGTGTGCTCGGGCTGCCATGCTTGAGCCTAGTGAATTTGGATCCAGACAACGCGCTCAGACCCACTTTCACCTCTAATGGGCTCGGGCACCCTGCCCGAGCTCAACACTCGCCATGGAATTTTTCCCGAATCGCACACAGGTCCCTCAGTATTTTATATTGATCCAAAACATATTATTTTGTGTTACTAACTTTATCATCGGAGAGTCCCCAAGTCCATCAAAAGAGACTTTTTGCAGGTATCAGCTACCGGTCACTTGACTTACCATGCCTCACCTGCTACTACCACAACTACCGGTCACCTAGCTTACCAGACATCACATGCTATCAGTTACCAACCCTCTAGGCTTTTCGTAAGAAGTCACTAGATAGCTTGACTATGAAAAATAGATCATATTACTTAAACTAAGAGATCAGTTAATTATCTAATACATTAGTCTTGTTTCTAAACATTTTGAATTTTAGCACTCATCAACAATAAAGTAATTTTAGGTCCGATATTCAATGCAAACAAATTAAGCTTAACCATTGTATATTTTGGTAATTTTTTTAAGAAGTAAAATTTGAGTTTCAATCACCGTAATTTTTCTCTTTTTACCTCTATGTATCGTGTAATTTCAGCCTTATTGGACCTTTTAACAAATCTAACAGGGAAAAGAAAAGAAAAACCAAACTATTCAAGTATATATGCAGTACATTGGGAGGATCTTAGTTTCGTATATGAATTTCTTTCAGGACACTTATAAGATAAAAAAAGGAACGACTTAATTCCTTTGTGGATGAAACTTAAATTATTGGTCGGCATGAGATTTTGCAATTCTCTCAACTGGAAAACTCGTTTCCTTAATTCTCCATAAAAATTGGATCTGTTAATTGATGAAAGATTATTATAACTAATTAATAAAATGGAATCCAGAAAAATAGGTTATAGAAAAAAAGATTCTACATGGAATGTGTAAATGTTTATGCTAAGACTTAAGGATTAAGTTGCTTTCATGCTTGACCTCACCATATAATAATAATAATAATAATTCTTTTAAAATAATAAACTTCTCTTGATCATTGATTAACAAATAAAAAAAGAAAAAGAAATTATTGGGTTCTGCTGGGTGTACTTTCTTCGCATTTTAATCATTGATCGGATGGTCTAGATTAATAAATCAGGTGGTGACCCCTTCAACACTCAATTTGACAGCTGTAGGAGCAATCCTATGTGATTGAGTAACACAGCTATACCGTACGCGGTGTTGGTACTTAGTTAATGATTTATATGTGAACACACATACACACGATGTTTCGTATAAATATTGTAATAAAATGAACAAATATTCATACAATAAATTAAAAGAATAAATTATTTGATAACGAGTACAGTTGACAGTTAGTTTCACTTCACTTGTGGTGTCTTGGTGTGAACCCACAACCTAAAAGCCTTTATATATATATATATATATATATATATATATATTAGTGGTGCTGTCCTCTTAATCGAATATTCTTGTAAAATATGTAAATATAATTTTATTAATAATCATTATATGGATTAGTTGGATAATCAAAAAGTTTTGGATATATTATTATTAACTATAGACCAAAAAAGAGAGAAGTTTCATGTGATCTTCACGTTCATTTTAATATCACATAATTATTTCGCTGGTAATATAATGAGTTATATATGCTTCTTTTATTAATAAACATTTCGATGGCCAATGGTTATATGATATTTAAGAGATGTATGATTAGCCAATTTTATTGTTGCGGATTGTATTTACATTTGATTCACAAATAATTAAATGAATTGTTCGAAAAACGAGATTTTAAAGTAATTGAATAATATGATTCTAATGTCAGTAATTTTTTTAATCTAATTTTCGGTTTCATGTTAAAAAACCACCAGAAAAATTTATCTACACATGGTATAATTGTTAAATAATATATTTATGTTGCTTTATCTATTAAGGGTATAATAGTATTTTTAGCTTAATTTATATGTAAACTCTTTGTATTTAGGTTAAAGAAAAAACTTTTTTAGACAAATCAATTGAGAAGAATTCTAGCCTCCTTCTCTTTCATGTTCGTATTTATTTTTGTGTTAATTGAATTGCTTTAACATGGTATCAGATCTGGTTTTATGAAACGAGACTTAATATCAAACACAACTTTTTTTTTAGTGATATTTTGTCTTCCACTTCTGCAAAATCTAGTATTTCATCTTTCCTTCAGCTTCTGCAATTTGGTATTTCTATTCTATCTCTGCAATTATTTTGGTATTTCATCTTCTGCAATTTGATATTTGGTTTAGGTTCTGCAATTTGTGTTGTGTTTTGGAGTAATTGTATAATTTTGAGAATATATTTGTTGAGTATCTGTGATATCTGTTCAATTTCTGCAATCTGGTACTTTGTCGTTCACTGCTTTTGCGTTCTGGTTCTCCTTGTTTGTTAATTTTGGCTACTAAAAGAGATGATTCGTTTCAGTCTGTGAGTGTGAGGTTGGATGTAAAGAATTATTCGTATTGGAGTTATGTAATGAGAAATTTCCTTAAGGGTAAGAAGATGTGGGGGTATGTTAGTGGAACTTATGTGATACCTAAGAATACTGAAGAGGGGGATGTTGTTTTGATAGAAACATGGGAAGCAAACAATGCAAAGATCATTACTTGGATCCACAATTCTATTGAGCATTCCATAGGTACGTAGTTGGCGAAGTATGAGACAACAAAGAAGGTTTGGGATCATCTGCAAAGGTTAATCACGCAATCAAATTTTACAAAACAATATCAATTAGAGAATGACATACGAGCTCTTCATCAGAACATACGAGTATTCAAGAGTTTTATTCTGCTATGACAGATCTTTAAGATCAATTGGCTCTTACAGAATCGGCAAAATTAAAAGCATGTGGTGCCTATATTGAGCGTAGAGAGCAGCAACGATTGGTACAGTTTTTAACAGCACTTCATAGTGATTTCAAAGGACTTAGAGGTTCAATTTTGCATCGTTCTCCACTACCTTCTGTTGACTCTGTTGTCAGTGAGTTATTGGCTGAAGACATGTCTTCAGTCTTATTCTGAAAAGGGAATTCTTTCTACTTCAACTCCTTCTGTACTAGCAGTACCCTCTAAGCCATTTCTTAATCATCAGAATAAGCCTTACACAAGGGTTGGCTTCGATGAGTGCAGTTTTTATAAGCAGAAATGTCATTGGAAGGCTTAGTGTTTCAACTTGAGATAACAAAATCAAGCTTGGAAGCATGGCAGCCAGTCACAATCTAATACTCATAAACCACCTCAGGGTTATAAATCACTACACCATAATACTGCAGCAGTAGCTTCATCAAGCTCTATCACCAATCCTAGTACTCTGGCTGAGCAATTTCAAAAGTTTCTCTCCTCACAACCATAAGCAATGTCTGCCTTTTCTTTCATAGGTCAGTTGCCTCATAGCTCCTCAAGTATGTCACATTCTAAATGGGTTTTGGATTCTTGTGCTTCCCATCATATGTCTCCAGATTCTTTATATTTTACCTCTGTGTCCCCTTCGTCATCCATTCCTGTTATGACAGCTGATGGCACCCTCATGCCTTTAGCAGGTGTTGGTTCTGTTGTCACACCTCACTTGTCTCTCCCTAATGTTTATCTTATTCTGTAACTCAAATTAAATCTTACTTCTGTTTGTCAAATATGTGATTCTAGTGATTATCTAGTCATGTTTTCTAGCTTTTTTTTTAGTGTACAAGATCTGCAGTCTCAGAAGCTTATTGGGATAGGTCATAGGGAGAATAAACTATATATTTGGATGAGTTAAAAGTGCCTCTTGTCGCCGCTGTTGCTGCTACTACTGTTGATTTGTCTTCCTTTCGTTTGAGTCCTTCATCTTCTAGTTTTTATTTATGGTATTCTCGTTTAGGTCATGTTTCGTCTTCTTGTTTAAGATTTTTGGCATCCATAGAAGCTTTAGATAATTTAAAAACTTGTGTTATTTCTGATTGTAGTGGATGTAAACTGGAAAAATTTTCCGCTTTACCTTTTAATCAAAGTATTTCTATTTGTTTTTCACCATTCGATTGATTCATTCTAATGTATGATGACCTTTTCCTATTGCCATAAAAGGAGGGTCTCAATATTATGTTTTATTTATTGATGATCATACTCGTTATTGTTTGGTTTATTTAATGAAACATCGTTCTAAATTCTATGAGATATATACAGTCTTTCGAGCTCTTGTGAAAACTTAACATTCTACTGTAATCAAATGCTTTAGGTGTAATTTGGGTAGAGAATACACTTCTAATAATTTTTTTTCAGTTACTTGCCTTAGATAGAACCATTCACCAAACTCCATGTACAGATACTCCTGAGCAAAATGGTGTTGCTGAAAGAAAACATAGGCACATTATCGAAACTGCTCGTTCTATCTTATTGTCTGCTTCTGTTCCTAGTGATTTTTGGGGAGAAGTTGTCTTTAGTGCTGTAAGTTTGATTAATACAATCCCATCTTCTCATAATTCAGGTTTGTATCCTTTTAAAAAGTTTTATGACATGTCTCTGATTATTCATCCTTTAGAGTTTTTGGTTGTACTTGTTTTGTTCTTCGTTCTTATATGGAATGCAGTAATTTGTCCTCTCATTATGTTGTTTGTGTCTTTCTGGGTTATGTGAAGGTAAAAAGGGGTATCATTGTTTTCATCCAATAACTCAAAAACTTTATGTGTATCGTCATGTTTTCTTTCTCGAGCATATACCTTTCTTTTCTATTCCATCCACTACTCATAACTTGACTAAACCTGATATTATTCGTATAAATCTCTTTTTTGAGGATTCTAATAATATATCATCACATGTTCCTAGTACCTCGGATACCCTTTCCCATGTTCGACCAATTTGTACTCATTATCCTGCAGGGACTGACACTTTACTCTCTAGCACACCTGAAGCTCAATTCTCATCTATAGCCCCCCAAGCTTCATCTGAGATTGTGGGTCCACCTCTACGTCGATCCATATGCATTCGTAAGTCCACAAAACTACCAGATTTTGTTTATTCTTGTTATTCTACATCATTTACTTCCTTTTTAGCTTCTATTCATTGTCTCTCTAAGCCCTTTTTCTATAAAGAGGCAATTCTTGATTCTCTTTGGCAGCAAGCTATGGATGAGGAACTTTCTGCTTCACATAAGACAGATACTTGAGACTTGGTTCCTCTACCTCATGGTAAGAATGTTGTTGGTTGTCGTTGAGTGTATAAGATCAATACTAATTCTAATGGGTCTATTGAGCGATACAAAGCTAGGTTAGTTGCAAAAGAATACTCTCAATAGTATGGTATGGATTATGAGGGAGACATTTACCCCTATTGCAAAAATAACTACTATTACTCTTATTGCAGTAGCTTCAGTTCGTCAATGACATATCTCACAACTTGATGTTAAAAATGCCTTCTTGAATGGAGATCTTCAAGAAGAAGTTTATATTGCGCCTCCTCCTGGTGTTTCACATGACTCTGGGTATGTTTGTAAGCTCAAGAAAGCGTTATATGGTCTCAAACAAGCACCTCGTGCTTGGTTTGAGAAATTTTCTGTTGTAATCTCATCTCTTTGATTTGTTTCTAGTAGTCATGATTCTGCTTTTTTTATTAAAAGCATTAGTGCAGGTCGTATCATTTTATACTTATATGTTGATGACATGATTATTACTAGTTATGACATTGATGGTATCTCAGTTTTAAAGACAAAGCTGGCTAGATACTTTGAAATGAAGGATTTGGGTTCTCTTTGATATTTCTTGGGTATTGAGGTAGCTTACTCACCTAGAGGTTATCTTCTTTCTCAATCAAAATATGTTGCAGATATTCTTGAGCAGGCTAGACTTATTGATCACAAGATTGTAGACACTCTCATTGAAGTTAACGCAAGGTATTCTTCTTCTAATGGTTTGCCTTTGACAGATCCTACTTTATATTTTACTATTATTGGGAGCTTGATATATCTCACAATTACTCATTCAGATATTACATATGTTATTCATGTTGTTAGTCAGTTTGTTGCTTCTCCTACTACTGTTCACTAGGCAGCTGTTCTTCATATTTTACGATATTTCAGGGTACAATCTTTTAGAGTCTCTTACTTTCATCCACCTCTTTCTTGGAGCTGTGTGCATACTTTGATGCTGATCATGACAGTTATCCCACGGATCATAAATCGATTACTGATTTTTGTATCTTTTTAGGTGATTCTCTTATTTCTTGGAAGAGTAAGAAATAATCTATTGTTTCTCAATCCTCAACCGAAGCACATTAAAAGTTTGGTTACGTTGGTTACTTGCAGATATGAGAGTTTCACTTTCTCATCCTACTCTTATGTATTGTGACAACTAAAATCTATTCATATTGCTCACAACTCAGTTTTTCATGAACGAACTAAGCACATTGAGATCGATTGTCATCTTACTCGTCATCATCTCAAGCATGACACCATTACTTTGCCTTTTGTTTCTTCTTCCTTGCAGATTCTCGTTTTTGTTTTCTAGTTGGCAAATTCTCGATGCTTGTAGCTGCCGCATCGTGAGTTTGAGGGGAGATGTTAAATAATATATTTATGTTGTTTTATCTATTAAGGGTAGAATAATATTTTTGACTTAACCTATATATAAGCTCTTTGTATTTAGGTTAAAGGAAGAACGTTTTTAGACAAATCAATTGAGGAGACTTCTAGCCTCCTTCTCTTTCATGGTTGTATTTATTTTTATGTTAATTGAATTGCTTTAACACAAATATCATTGAAGGATGGATTTACCGAGGAAAATGTTTCATTCGCTAGTGTCTTATTAGGGGATTTTAGATTAGTATCGGTGATAAAATTAATCAATGATTTAAAATCCAACAACAGATAAAATATTAGTATCGATGATAAAAATAGGTCACAATCAATTTCTGTCGGTTTATCCATCAGTAAATATTGCCAACAGACTACCATCAGATAAATTGTTAGTCATATATCATATATAAATGAAAGATTCACAGACAATCATGTTATGTCGGTAAACCCGTTGATTTATATCAAAATAATTAATAACTCTTTGTAATTCTTTTAGGAAAATTGGTCTGTTGTATCAACGGACACACCAACAAAATTTTTATGTTCGTCAATGATTCCATGGATGTTTTAATAGTTTGCTTTTTTATAAAATTCCATCAAACAATTTGACACTATACAACACTAAACAAAAAAAAATGAAGAACACATTTAATATTATTAATTTAACTGTAAAAATCAATTACAAATATTTATATATATTAAAAAGAAGCTGCAGATGGAGGTGGAGGGGAAGGGGAAGGAAAATCTCGTGGAGGTTGGTAAGGGGAAGGATAATAATAGGACAAATATGTCATAATCTCCTCACATGGCTTCCTACTTTATTCTTCATACTTTGCCTCCATTTTGGCCTTTAGAGCATTAATTTATTATTCAAGCAACTCCTCAATGACTAATGATGGTTGTCTGAGACCAGATTATAGGGTGCCTACAATCTAAACACTATAACCCGACCTCGTATCTCGAGTTGTAGTCATAAAGATACCATGAACCTTATTTTGATCGGGTTCACTGGTTGCTTTAACCACCAACCACAACTCTGGATCGTGTTCTAGGTGGGTTAAAGGGTCCTCTTCGTGTTTGACACACATGTTGATGTTATATTGTTCCTATACAAAACAAAAGTCAAAGATATGGATAAAAAAACATTAGTCCAAAGAATATACAAAAGGTTTCAAAGTTTACTTACAATAAATGTCTTAGTTCGGTTGTCTATAAACTATTGCACCCTTTTCTATCTATCCTTCCTTCGTATATGTGTTTCATTGTATAACTCCATCAGAGTTGGCTCGCGCCCAAACTGTGTAGTCTGCAAAATATATTAGTTAAACGTTATAACAAATAATAACTACCAGTTTTAGAAAAATTCTTAAAAATAAAATAGGCTCTTACCAAGTGTTTTGCGTGGTTAGTAAAACGAAGCGACTCGTCAGCATGCTTGCTAATGAAACTATGAGTCTCCTTATTTCTGTTCAAGGACCCACTCCATGACCGCCTCTTAAAACCCTCCAACGTCAAGAACTCTTGATATCTCTTCCAATTACTTTTAGTGATGTCAGGAGATCTAAAATTCATCCATACCTCAAAAGTCATCTGATTGGACTCTTTTCTTAGCATAGGTGTACGCATTATACCAGAAATCACGCATTTTGTTTTAGGAATTCATTAAACTAAAAAAATATAACAATAAAAAAATTACAATTTTACCAAGAATTATAAACTTAACACATTAAAACTCACCTAATTGTATTATGATTATTCCATACTCGCTTGGCAACCCTAGAGTTTGCAACATCCCACCAAAAGTTTTCCTTGCAATCATTTGAATAAAATAATTAGTTTATAAATTTTTTTTACAAATATATATTAACTAAAAGTATAGATTATATAAGTACTAACATTAAACTTCCCCCTATTAAGCCTCAACTATAGGCATTTACAACTATGTCATCGTTTATCATTATTACCATCCTCATCGTCAATATTATTGCTATCACAATTATTAAACTCACAACTTTCTCCATTTTATTGTTATCAATTACAACCATTGATAAAAAAAAACTAATGATCTATATTTCTAAAAAAAGATAACTAGTTTTTCAACAATCTCTTTTTTTTTCTCAAAAAAATTACTAGTGTTTTCTTTCATCCATGGGAAAGGTGAGAGATAAATCCAATAACGATTACTTGGAAATAAAGGCAAATAACATTTTAAAGTCAATTAGTTTTCATTGTACAAAAAAAAACACAATTAAGAACAATTCTCCCAACATAGTTCTATCTTTTCTATTAGGAAAAGATATATCTCCTAACATCCATATCTAGCATATTACCTATAAGCTCTCGTAGCATAGGTGAACTTTATAAGTTCCCTTAGCATAGGTGAACTTGCTTCTCTCTTCATGGTCTAACCATCTAGGTGGTGGCCCAGTGGTAAGAGCTTGGGACCAAGAGGTTTGCTCCCTCTGTGGTCTCAGGTTTGAGCCCTGTGGTTGCTCATATGATGGTCACTGGAGGCTTACATGGTCGTTAACTTCAGGGCCCGTGGGATTAGTCGAGGTGCGCGCAAGCTGGCCCGGACACCCACGTTAAACTAAAAAAAAAAAATTATATTCATAACCCACTAACAAAAAAATTTATTGATATAAATGTAACTCATCCGTTATTATGTGGTATGTTTTTTACAAAAATATTTTGTCGCTATTATCATTATAAAGTACTAATGAAAAATATTTTATCAGTATTTCCGTTGCTATTTGATAATTTTTTAACGCCGAAATAGCCGGAAGCTATAATCTTTCCTCCCTTTCATTGATTTCATTATTTTTTTAACCCGAGGAAAGAAGATTTAATTACGTGGTTAAATTAAGTTGGCTGAAATAAATTATGTGATAATTAATTAACTATCAAATATTGCAGTAGCTCATAAGTAAAACTGAAGTTTGAGCGAGCCTATGAATCTTCTTGTTAATTTCCTTAGGGACTGTTTGGAAACGCGGTCCAACCCAAGTTTCTGGACCGCATTTTCAAAAAATTCAATTTTGTTTTTGCTAAAAATAATTTTTTTTATGTTTTCAGATCATTTTGATGTGCTGATCTCAAAAATAATTTTTTAAAAAAAAAAATCATTTTGATGTATTTCTAAGTGAAAAACACTTTGGACCGCAACCACAACCACAATCCCAAATAAGCTAGCATGTTCTCTCAGCTATTTTTTTCTCTTGTCTTTAGAAACCAATTTA
>Ga0307510_10003906_pt1 | contig 17480 bp, 12 predicted proteins | sample 12_EM_MG_FD_207224 | JGI IMG/M metagenome (GOLD analysis project Ga0307510, IMG submission 207224) | Populus trichocarpa ectomycorrhiza microbial communities from riparian zone in the Pacific Northwest, United States - 12_EM | ecosystem: Host-associated > Plants > Roots > Unclassified | place...
CAAACCACTAGAAAGAGCCCGCCAACTCGAGGTCCCTAATCAATTACACACTTACACGTGGGTTGGGAAATTCAAGTGGTGGGATTCAAACTAGGGATGTCATCTCCCCCTACTTGACTCTTTACCAATTGAGCTACTAGCTCACTTGCAGTTTGTAGTTTAATTGACATCCCTTTCTCCTTTCTATCATGAGAGACTTGGGGTTCAAGTGTGTAAGAAAACAATTAAGAAAAAAAAAAGGTTGGATAATTTGTATTTTCATCTCAACTCAACTCAAGTTATTAGATGAAGTTTTAAAATATTATCATCTAGCTCTCTTCATTTCTTCCTTCTTATTGTGACCTACACCCATTTACACAAAGAGATTTTCATTTTTAAGCTTTAGTTTAGTTCAAGAAAGGTTGAAGAAGCAAGTAAGTGGTTCCCTCTCATATTATTTTTTATTATGGTTTGTTTATGGAAGGATTAAAAAAAAGATTAGGGTTTTGTTATGATTTTGATGATGTGTTATGGGTTAAGAAATTTGTTTCAACTTTGGTGGAAAATATGGACATAATGTTCTGGAGGTTAAGGATTTAAAATTTAATTTTGGTCATTGATTTATGAAAATTTCTATTAGTCCCTAAACTTTGAAAAATTATAATTTGACCCTTGAAATGTATTTTGAAATTATAGGCAGTATTCTTATTAGGTTAACGGTTATGAATCTCATTTTGATAATTGATATGTGGAATTTATAGTTTAGTCCCTCAATTTTGGAAATTTATAGTTTAGTCCCTGAACTTCAAAAAATTTGCAATTTGGTAACTGGAATGTAAATTGAGATTCTGGACCGAGTTAAGGATGGATTATAGGTGAAATTTCAGTATGGTTATGTATTTACAATTTGGTCCTCCAATTCTGGCAAAATCACGTTTTGGTCCCTGTTTTTGGATATTTATCATTTTAGTCCCTAAAATTAGGAGACTAAACTTGATTTTCTTTTATGCATTTGAATCTTTTATTTGTGTTGTTTTTTAGTTTATTATGTATTTTTGTTGTAGGTTCTTCTAACGATTTCAATAGAATTTTCAGGTCTTTCATCTCATATTTCTTTTATTTCTATATTTTTTCAGGTGAGTAGGATAATATTTAATATACATGTAATATAAATAAATTATGTATGTTGATTATATGATGAGTACGGATGATATTCTTGAATATCTATATATATATTGATTTATTTTCCAAGTTCTCATTAGTTTCTTGAATATGTATTCGCATTAAATTATATTTGATATAACATTCAGTTGCTTTGATAATTATATGAATATCTGTTATGTTTGGATATCAAACTTGTCAGTAACTCTATACTAACAGAGTGTAGTTAGTCTGTGTGCACATCGTATCTGTATTCCTAACTGGTGAGAGAGGCACCAGCCTGTGCACGACTAATTATCCCAAAGTGGTCACCTTCAGTGTCATCTGATTATCTTCGGGTGTCATCTTATCTCTAACATGTATTCCACTACCATATGTTAATATGCTTAGTATATATATTTATATCAAGATATATACGACTTACAAATTATTAATATCTAGGATGTATATTAAATGTTATTTCCTCACTGAGTTGGTTGAACTCACCCCTCATTTTATATTATTTTCAGGTTCTTAGTTTATGTTAGCAGGTTGACCTTCTTGTTTGTTCCTGCTTCTTCGCTTTTGTTTGGCATGTTTTGCTTGTTTTCGCGAGGCTTACTTTTAATTTGTCTTAAAGTGCTCCACTATTACACTATTTTATTTAAAGTTTGGGTTTTATATAATGTAACACGTATTATGAACCCTCGTTTTGTTTTTATTTGATGAAGAGATATTTTGAAAGTTTATGAAATGCTGTGTATTTTATATAATTTGTTTTATGATATGTATGTTCTGAGGTTTGGCGTAGGTGTGGTGTCCTGTTGGCACCACTCTTGCGTTGCCAGTCATAGATCTAGGATTTGGGTCATGACAATTAGTTATGCCTAGTAAATTAGAGTGGTTAATTTATGATTAAATCCATGAATTTTCCTTTTGTGTTGAACCATTGAAATTACAGTCCCAACTATCGACTATTCTAAGGGAGATTTTAGGAAGGAATATACAATATAAAATATGCCAGTTTTTTTTTTTTACTTAAATTGAAATTAAGAATAAAAAAATTGAAAGTGATTGATGCCTAATCTCCAACTGACAATAGAGTTATTTTTCATAGACTCAAGTTTTTTGAAGCAAAACAAAAAATAGATGGCTATTAGATGATTGACATGCGCTACACTGCAGGTCAAGTAAAATTTTTGTTGAACGTAAAAACAAATATTCAAATGTTGCTAATGTTTTTTTCCTAGCAGAAAAAAATTAAATTGTGTAAGGGTTTACCCGATGTAACCCGATTGATTTTATTAGGCCAAAAACAACCCATACAACTCGTGAAAACAAATTTTGACTAAACAAAATTTTAAGATGATATCTTTTTTTAATATTAAAATAACAACATATTGGATTGACCTTGGACAACCTAGGTTAACGTGTTAAATTCGTGACCCAGGTTATGAGACTATGATAACTCTATAAAAAGCAAATCGAAATAAATTATTAAGCCTAATTTCCAATCAACCTAATATTGAAGGATGAAATTGGAAAAAACAATCAATTAAAAAAAGGACCTAAAAAACAACTCGGGTTAACATGTCAAACTTGCAACCCAGGTCATAAGACCGAGATAACCCCATGAAAAGCAAATAAAAAATTACAAATTTCAATCCCTAACCGACTCAATATTGAAGGATGAGATTAAAAAAAATCAATTAAAAAAAGAATATGAAAAACAACATGAGTCAATCTACCAAACTCATAACCTAGGTCATCAAACTAAGATAACCATATAGAAAAATATTAAAAACAAATGATCTAATTTAACCCGGATTAACCTGTTAAATCCGCGACTTTGATCTTGAACTAAGATAACACCATATAGAGAAATTCAAAACAACTTATAAAGCTCAATTCTCAATCGCCCTTATCAGATCTAATGTTGAACGATGAAATTTGTAAAAATCTTAATTAAAAAATTGACATAAAAAATAAGTCGAGTTAACCGTTAAGCACTATTATCGAGTCATGAGACCAGGATAACCTAAAGAAAAACAAACCAAAATAAACCATGAAGCCTAATTCCCAATTAAACACAAAATTAATTGAGGAAATTGAAAAAAAAAGTCAATTAAAAAAAAGAAAGAAAAAATGAGTCAATTGGGTTAAACCGCCAAACTCATGACCCGGGTAATGAGACGGGGACAACCTAATAAAAACCAAGTCCAATGTTGAAGAACTCATGACCTAGATAATGAGACCGATATAACCTCTTAGAAAGAAACAAAAAAATGACTTGATTTAATCTGGGTTAAAATCCCAAAACCTGTGACCTTGATCTTAAGACCAAGATATTCTCATAAAAGCAAATCAAAATGGATTATAAAGCTCAATTCCCAACTAACTTAATGTTGAATGATAAAATTGAAAAAAAAATTAATTAAATAAAAGACAAAAAACAATCTGAGTTAACTCGGGTTAATCTGTTAAGCATTATTCTCGTGTCATGAGACCAAGATAACCTAATGAAAAGTAAATAAAACAAATCATGAAATTTAATTCTCAATCAAATCAATATTAAAGAAAAAAATTAGAAGAAAAAAATTAATTATGAAAAAAAAAACTGAGTCAACCGAGTTAATCCGCCAAATCAGGTTAACCCATCAAACCTAAGATCAATGTTATGAGAGTGTGATAACTATATAGAAAAAAAATCTAATATTAAATGATGAAATTTAAAAATATATATATATATTAATTAAAAAAACAAAACAAAACAAAAAAGCAAAACAAAACACTAGTGATTTGTGAGGAGGGGTACACTAAAACCCCCTATTTTTTTAGTTTATAGTTAATTAATATATGGAATGAGAAAAGCCTTGAACCAGATGATAACAACGACTTGAAGGGGAGAATTTGTAGGAGGTTAAAACACCTGGAAATTGGTGCACAAAAAGGTTCTTATGGATCAAAATCGTCTGATTGGTTGGTGCATTTGACCTGTAATGGATGGCTAATGTGATTGGTTGGGTAATGAACCAGCTCCGTGCTATAATTTCTCACTGCTAGCTAGAACATAGAGAGGAAAAGGTCCATATGCACGTTATTGGGTGGTGACTCAAACTTCACCTTAGTTTACCAGCTCCTTCACCATACAGAAACATGCATTGCAAAATACTCTTGGTTGTTTTTCTTCTTTTTTTTTAATATCATGGACACATTTTTGGACATAATCCACTGGTAAATAGTTACTTTCAAGAGCCAAACCATGGGAAAGAGCACGCTAACTCAAGAATCTCAATCTATCACACACTTATATGTCGATTGAAAAATACAAGTGGTAAAATTCAAATCAGCAATATTCTCTTTTTCCTAGTTAATTCTTTACTACTTGACTATTGCTTGCGTAGCTACTAGCTCACTTACCAGTATTGGTTCATTACATTCACCCCACACTGCTCATTAAATTACAGAAAGGAATCAACATTAGATAAGCAAAATATGTATGTATAAGGTTAGTACTTGCATTTTCTCAAGCAAAAACTAGCTTGTTTACAGTGTTTAAATAAATGGTATTATAAATGTCATACAATCAAAGTGCTGATATACAAATCAATTGTTTCATGGTTTACTTCAGCAGCTTATAGTCATTTTGATAGTCATTTCCCTTTTCTTATTTTTCTTGTTATTCATGTCAAGATCGATGACATGTATTTAGATGAATTTCCCCCTGGCTGGTCTGAGTGGGCCTGTTTCTGATCAAATATGTTCCTTTGTCTCTCATTTCGCAATCGGTTAGACTTTTTGAAGTGTTGGCTTAAATGATAAATAGTTTTGTTTTCAGGATTATTACTTTAAATTCAAATCTAAATAAAATTGTAAGAACTTTTTTTTTTTTATGAATACATCAATCCGACTGTGAATAATTTATTTAAAACTCGATTGAGACGGAGAGCTGATAGAGAGAACCCTAATAATAATTACAACAACAAAACAAAGAAATAAAGAAAGAAAGAAAGGTATCTGATTCCTTATTGCAGCTACTTTTCTGGGAAAAATGCTAATTCAATAAATTAATTATCATCCCATGAAATCTTAATCCTATTATTTATGCTTAAAAACCTCTAATGTGTCATCTAGTGTACATTTTCTCCCTCACATAATCATATTTTTTGGAACTTTTCGATTTTTTTTCTTGGCAAAGTACAATCATCAAACAGTGCTCGCTTGATTTTCTTCGATTCAAGACAAGATTTGTATACTTTAGTCGTCTATTTCTCTTCCTAGTTAAGATAATGTAGAGCATCCTTTCGACGAAGCATCCTATGTTGAATGGCTACTGTGGAGCAATAGGTGCTGGAAATGACAATTGTCAGAAGATGGAAATGGGAAGGCACATATATCTATAGGAAGAAGCAAGATAGTTGAAGATAATACTAACAGTAACAACCATTTCTGTTTCTTTTGTTGCAGAAGCAACTTCAAGTACTTGTTGTTTTCCATTCTTTAACTTCGTTGACTTGAACTAGTTTGCAGTAGCAGTGGTTGTAGGAGTATAACCCAAGACCTAGACTAAAATCGATGAAATCTTATATTTTTAAGGATTAATGTCAATTTTTTTATTAAAAAGTCAAAATGGATGAAATCTCTTGTTTTTAAAACCAGATGAAATCTTCTATTTTTAGGAATTAATATCTAATTTGTTTTTGTTAAAAAACCTAAATCAATGAAATCTCTATAGCCTTGTGATTCCTGTAGTTCAGGAAAAAAAAATGGTAATATCCATTCAAATAATGGTTGTGAGAAACACAATAAATTTAAAGAAAACTAATAAAAGAAAAAATTGGAAACAAGTCCAATTACAGTATATCAGTAACATCAAATCTAAGCTTCATTCCTTGCACGCTTCTTGTCTATGTTTGTCCAGAGATAAATGCCTTTAGCACTTCAAATGAGGTCACTTCCTGTCTATGAAATCAGACTTGATAACCTTTATCCAACAAGACAGACAATGTAGAATCAAGCCTAAGACCGCATCCCAATCCACTGTTTTGACGTTAAAATTAACTTGATTACGTGTGAGCCAAATTCCACAAGCTACTCCAAAAGACAAGGCCTTCCAAAATGTTTTCTGCATCTTTCCAGTTGCAAGCGCCTGCCATTCATACAGTAGATTATCTATTTTCTTTGGGATACACCACACAGCTCCCCACCAGGACAGGTATCGTCACCATAGTTTCCATATGGATGGACATTGCAGCAGCAGATGGTCTGTGCTTTCCAGTTTTGTATCACAAAATGGGCATAAGACTGCTTCATACGAGAGTAAACAACGTTGCAACAAGAAGAATTTTGTGCATAAACAATTTTGAACAGCCAGCCAAATGAACATTTGAATTTTAGGAGGCGTTGCACTACACCAAATATTTGTCAGGTAATGCTTATTTCCATGGTAGGCACACAAGATTTAACAATATATTTCCCATCCTTATTGACAGTCCATAATCATTTGTCTTGCTTGTACATATTCAATTTGATACCTGACAAGTGATTAAGAAGAGAGTCTACTAATGACTCCTCATAACTCAACAAATTTCTTCGCCAAGTTAATTTCCACATCTAGGTACCATTTGTCCAGCAACCCATTGCACTAATTTGTAGGAGAGTAAAACTGCGGGAAATTATTACACAACTAGGTATTTATGGACCAAAATTGTCTGATTGGTTGGTGCATTTGACCTGTGATAGATGGCTAATGTGATTGATTGGGTAACGAACCAGGTCCGAGCTATAATTTCTCACTTGCTAGAACATAGAGAGGAAAAAGTCCATGTGCATGTTATTGGGTGGTGACTCAAACTTCTATTCTTCCTATCTTCACCCTGGTTTACCAGCTTCTTCACCATACAAAACATGTTTTGACTTGAAGCAGGATCCATCCCTTCTTATTGAATATCAGCAAAATACTCTTGGTGCTTTACATTCACCCCCACGGTACTGCTCATTAAATTACATAAAGGAATCACCATTAGATAAGAAAAATATGTATGTTAAGGTTAGTATTTGCATTCTCTCAAGCAAATACTAGCTTGTTTACAATGGTATTATAAATGTCATACAATCAATATGTTAATCTACAAGTCGCGGCTGTTGTTCTTGTTGAAAGTAAACCAGATTTTTGTTTTTTCTGAAAAACAGAGGAACCGGTCTACCGGTTGAGAACTGCTCAACCGCCTGAATTAAATGAATCAGTTGATCGGTTTAGAAACAGTGACTGGTTGAGGTGGTAGAAAACTTTTCTTTATCAATTTAGGTTTTCCTTTTGTTAAATTAATTCATTAACTATCTTGGACTTTGTTGCACATGGACACACGGAGTCAGGGGGTCAAAGGAGTCGCCACCTAGTTGTTTGGTTTAGTGTTGCTAGGAAACCCGAGTATACTAGTCTTATCAGAAATTCTAAAGGTAAAGGACTGGTTGTGGCTAGGAAAGGTATTAAAACCCCTAACACACCCTACCTGAGGTAAGCTGCATTGTGTGGTCTGAATGTGGTTTAAAGGTTTTGATGGGTTCCTAACTGGTGGTCTATCTATGGCTTAGGATGAAAATTTATTCGTGTGAATAAATCTAGCATTTCAAATTTATTATTGGCTCGTGTACCCAAATGAATTCTTATGAAAATGATCCATGTAAGTGCCCCGACAAGGTTCACCTATCGTGGAAGGCAGAAGGGTTTTCCACAACTCGTGTGTTGTGGTGAAAAATACTCCAAATTAAAATTGGTGAATATCCAGAGTAATTCTGAGAATTTTCTGGTCAACTCCTCATATTTAAATACCAGCCTACTTGTAGGTTCAATATTTATACTAGAATATTAACCATTAATTCTCATGAGTTAATGGAGGTATATTTAAATAATGGCCTAGTCCTTGTTGGTCAAATAATGCAATTGATCCTCTTATGGTGGTATCTTTCTTTGTATAGTGGCTTGTTCATATACCTCTAATGAAGCTTTCCCTCGACATACAGTGCTATAGTGCCCAAACTGATTGCAGTTATAACACTGGATATTCCTCTTCTCATGATTATTATAACCACCTCATCTTCCTTTAGGAGTAAATGCTTGTTGTCCTCGTTCTTCTCTAGTTGTGTTTCTACCACCTTTTCCTTTGAATCTTGTATTCCAAGATCCTCTTTCTTGAAATCGTTAAAATCCAGCTCATTGTCCTTGTTGATTTCTTCCTCAAGTGGTATATTCACATGTTGAAGTCCCCCTTGCTCATACATGTCTTTTTTTAGGGAAAATTTTGATTGCAAGGCATGCTCTATTACCTTATCTCCATTTTCTTTCACAATCTTTTGTTCATAAGCTTGTAAATAACCTATAAGCTCATCCACCGTCAACTTGTCAACTTCTTTGGACTCTTTAATAGCGATAACATAATCAAATCTTGGATCTAGACATCTCAAAATTTTCTCAGTAATCCAAGCATCTGTGAAGGCTTCTCCATTTCTTCTCATCTGATTGACTATCACCATAATTCTTGTGTGATAATCAAAAATAGTTTCCAAGGACTTCATTTGCAGTGATTCAAATTCACCTCGTAATGATTGGATATGAATTTTTTTTATTCTATCAGCACCTTTGTATTTTTATTGGAGAGCCTCCCATATTTCTTTTTACATTTCTTCGAAATTGATGGTCTCATATATGGTTTCATTAAGACCTTGATAAATGATGGTATTGGCTTTGTTGTCTTTCTTTCTATTGGCTTTCAGGACTTGCTTTTGCGCCTCTTGTAAAGAATCTTCTGCTTCTTTAGAATTTGTTTCATCATAACCATATTCCATAATCTTTACACACTCTTGTGAGCCAATAAATGCCTTTAATCTGATACACCAATTATCATAATTGTCTTTGTTCAGCTTCGAGATGAGTGTTTGTGCATTTTTTGTAGTCATTTTATTCTTTGAATGACTATATCACCTTCTGGGAGTTGAATTTTGAAAAATTAACACCATTAACGAATCCAAAATAGTCAAAATAGTAGGGAACTGGTCTGACCTGGTTGAATATAAACCAGAAATGACTATATCACCCCTTGCTCCGATGAGGCTGATTTTTACACCGTTGAGTTCGTATTGAAGAAACCTACACTATGGAATGATCAAAATGTGTTTTGACAACTTTGAAAATTTGGACGCATCTCAAAAAATCCTCTATTTTTTTTACGAACGAAGCTCTAGTACCAATTATTGGTGGGAGAGACCACTGGTGGTGGTTTTAAAACACTCAGGAAAGATAAAACAATATGTTTATATCATAAACAACAAGTTTACATAAACTACAAACTCTAAAACACTTACCTTCTCTTTCTCTCTATTGTTTCTCTCTTTTATTTCTCACACTCAATAGCATAAACTTAGTTGCTTATTTATACACAAAATAAAAGTATGAAAAATCATATTTCAAGTGTGAACACAAATGGTTGGTGGTAGTGTGAAGCCGGCTAGCGGCTGCGATTGGTGGCAGCCATCCTTGTCCTTCTAGAGTGGAGGTTGAGTTTACTGCAACATGCATTGATGGTTATTTCTTAAAAAATGGATTTGTAAATGTTCCCATGAATATGTCATCTATGTAAAGATAAAAGAGAGTGGTGATACTCTTATTGTATGCTTGTATATGGATGACATGATCTTTACAGGAAATAATCCAAAGATATTTGGAGACTTCAAGCAAGAAATGATCAAGGAGTTTGAGATGACGGATATTGGTCTTATGACATACTACTTAGGGATTGAGATCAAGTAAGGAGAAGATGGAATTTTTGTGATTAAGAGAAGTTTACAAAAGAGATTCTCAAGAAATTTAAAATGAAGGATTGTGTAAAAGTGAATACTCTAGTTGAGTGTGGAGTGAAGATGTCAAGCATGATAAATAAGAGAAGATAAACTCTACAATATTTAAGAGCTTAGTTGAGAGTTTGAGATACTTGATTTGCACTCATCCAGATATTCTCTTTGGCATAGGATTTGTGAGTAGATTCATGGAGAGACCAACTATAACACATTTCAAAGCATTGAAGCGAATCCTTTAGTATATTCAAACAACTTTGAACTTGTGGGTTATAGTGATAGTGATTGGGTTAGAGATATGTATGATAGAAAAAGCACTACAGGTTCTGTTTTCTACATAGAAGACACATCATTCACATAGAGTTCAAAGAAGCAACCTATAATCATATTATCAACTTGTAAAGCTGAATATATAGCTATTACAACATGTGTTTGACATTTTATATGGCTAAGAAAATTATTGAAAAAGTTGTGAATGCCATGAGAGAAACCTACGAAAATTTATGTGGACAACTCATCAGCCATTGCTTTAATAAAGAATCCTATGTTTCAAGACAAAAGTAAGCACATTGACACAAGATTACATTACCTACAAGATTGCATGACAAACAAGAAAGTTGAAGTCAAGTATGTGAAGACCCAAGATCAAGTCGCAAACATTTTCACTAAGCCTCTCAAACATGATGTTTTTGCCAAGACAAAAGATATGTTGGGAGTTATAAAGAAATCAAGTTTAAGAAGGGATGTTGAAAGTAAATCAAATTTTGGTTTTTCTAAAAAATAGAGGAACCGGTCGACCGGTTGAATTAAATAAATTGGTCAATCGGTTAGAAATGGTCAATCGGTTAAATTAATTCCTTATCATAATATTTTTCTTTATTAGTTTAGGTTTTCTTTTTGTTAAATTAATTCCTTGATTATCTAAGACTTTATGCCTATAAATAATTTTGTAATCAGAACACGAGAGATGTAATACAAAAGAGAAGAAGAATGTATCTTCAAGAAAACACTTAATGCAAAAACATCATTTCTCTCATATTTTTCTTGTTTTTTAGTTTTGCTTTTTTAAGATTATCTTCTATCGCTCCTAGAGTTTCTTCAAACAGATCTTTCTTGATTTTGGACGACAAGCTTAATTATTGATATTTTGTACTTCCTCTTGATCGGGTTGTTGTGCATTTGGATCTTGATCATCATCATTGTCCGCCGGTGGAAGATCTCCAGGTATAGCTATGTGGATCGGATTCAGTTCACTTCTACTGGATGTTAAGTCCATTTGAATGAAGATTCTGAACAAAACAAGAACTCTGCTCCATGCTGTTGCTCTTAAATCAGAGGGCTGCAAGAGTACTGCTCTGTGCTCGTAAACAAATATGGTTGTGAAGATCATGAGAGATGAAATTGAAGCAATGCCAGTAATAAGAAATAATCCCCAAAAACTCTTGAGACTAAGGCTATTAGATGAAACTAAGGTGCTGGATTCTTGACAACTGCTTTGTGTGCCAAGCCATGCATCCTCAATTTCCTTCATCTTATCTCCTTCGGTCACATTTAGAACAGCCCTTGATACATCAGCTACAAGAGGAGAACCTTTAGGGAAGACCTGAAACGCAAAAAAGAATGATCCCACATGAGAATTTTTGTGTGCTCATACACGAATGATATATCAGACAGAGACGAGAAGAGCAGGAGGAAGGAAGAGAAGTGATCTTACAAACCCGAAACCGCCTGTTTTAAATGTAGGTTCAATTATTGTATATTTCGAGCAATACATAGATAGAAAGAATTTCATATATGGCACTTCATCAAATGCGGCAGCAATACCACCATTTCCACTACCTCTGGAAAAAAGCTCGTCGCATTCTTCTGGAGTATTATAAGCCATAAGCCTGGAGTCATCAAAACCCAAGTTTTTCAGGATTCCCAACACAAAAGAGTTCTGCTGGTATCCCACAAACTCCCCCTTTTTAATGAGCTCATCAAAATTAGTAACTGTAGGCTGGAGCTGCTGAACGGTAAGCAAGCTACTTAGGCTGGCAGTGTAGCTTTGAGTAAGAATGAGTACAACAAAACACCATATGGTTACAACTATTCTAGCCAAGTTGCTAACCACCATCTCCCCTGTAACATAAAGAACATAGGAATCATAAACATCAAGTCAATGTTTGAGATTGAAATGCTTTGAGAACTAAAAACTCAAAAGGTGAAGTGAAATTACTATGAGCAAAAACCATGGTTGAGAAAGAAAACCAGAAGCTAGTGCCTATTTGATGCGAAGGAGGCCCTTGAAAATCTTCATTTATTCCGTGTTCAAGAACCCAGACCACAAATCCGATGAAAACAAAGAAACAAAAGCTTGTGACCCAAAGGTCCCAAGTCAAAGGCTTCAAGAAAACCCAAGCATTTTTGTTTCTGCTGTCTTTGATTGGAACAATCATGGAGACGCCACTTTCCGTGTAAGGCAATGTAAAATCGACGTACTTCGACCTGTTGGCTATGATAGTTGTATCTCCGACCACAGCGTCGTAATTCTGTTTACAGTAATGCGTTACCTATAGGAATGGTGCTGATGTGATGAAGCATAATATAGAAACATGAGAGGGGTTTTACCTTTAAATACACTTGATAGACCAGATCATTGTAAGTTCCAGCTGCCTTCCCATCAGGCTTGACAAAGGGGATGTACTCATAAGTTATGGCATAAGGTAATGCGTCAACTGCAGCTTCGAATATTGCTATGCTGTATCCTGTGACTGTTGTCATATTGGAATTGCGATCTGTTGTCTCCTTCACAAATTGACCGAAATTGCTTGAACTCGGTACTCCTATCCGCAACTTCTTCCCATTTATCGGAATCTCCCAGCCCTTGGGAATAGAAGTTGAATCCCCTGCCCATATAACAGGTGCAAGACTGGACTTGGAAGTGGAATAAGTATTAGGGGTATTTTCTATCGAGTTAAGGGTTTTTGCGAGTCCCTTTCTCGGCATCCAAAATCCTATCCCCCTTTCTCCATTTCTATTCATATTAACTATTTCAAAAGCCGATGGTTGTAACTGTCCATTAATGAAGAAGAAATCTCCAGTTAGACCTTTAAAACTAGTGTTTGATAATGCTCGGAGGAGGTTTGGACCATTTTGAGAGATTCCCAGATTTTCAAGATCAGTTACTGAAGTGTTAGAAACATTTGCCTCTCGAAAGCCTAAGTTTGTTGTACCAGCTTTCTCAATTGCCATGGCCAATGCTACAGTAGCATCGTAGGCTTGGAGTGCATAAATGTTTAACTCAGCATCAACCATGTCTGCATTATCTTGTTGGAATTTCCTTTTCCACCGTAACCGAAAATTTCCTAGCTCCGTTGTTTTTGGAATATAAGGTTTAATACCCAATACCCCATGCAAAGAATCAATGACAGAAGGATCTGGTGAGGTTGAGAGACCTACAGTCGGCCCATCAGTCATGATCCAAACGTAGCCTTTACTCATCATCCCAATCTCTTTAGCTTTGACAAAAATCCGAGCGCCAAGAGAGGCAAACATGTGCACAATGAAAACTCTTGTTTGCATTGTCATCAACTTGTAAAGCTCCTCAGCAATTTGATCATCAGTGGCCGATGGAGAAATGACACTCCGGTAGGGCACATGAGCCTCAACTGCTTGCAAAGCATCAGTTAAATAAGGTATAACTCCCTCTCCATATTCGTTGTCCATGTAGATAGGTACTGCTTCTTTCCATCCAAAGGCTTGAACTAATGCTCCAATGCCATTGACTTGACTTGAGTCATTTTGTGTAGCTCGAAAAAAATAGGGACTCCTGGTGGAAGTAAGAGAATCACTTGATGCAGAAAATGATATGATGGGCACTTGAGCTTTTTCTCCTAGACCAATAACAAAATTAGCTTGCATTGATGTTGTCGGCCCCAAGATTGCTTGCACTTCCACATTCTTTATCAAGTCCAAGGCTGCGATTCACAAAGGTGATCGAGAACGAAAGGATCGACTTAGCATTTTTCTTTAATGATTAAAGATTAATGGAATAGATTTATGCATACTCATATCAAGAATATGTTGGTAATCCAACCAATAAATCATATCTTTTATATGAAAAAGACTAGAGAAGAAATCAAAATCAAGGTTCTCTAAAGAAGTAACTCATCACTAACAAGTAGACAGATTGAGTACCCTACTAACAGTAAATCATAGCAAGCAATCATTAAGATTTCTCTTGTTACTAACTTCTTCTTTTTTTATCTCCAGCTGTTAGCTACATTTATGCAGTTGACTTGTAAAGATGGGCAGATCATGACTATATATTTTGCCTCTTTGCATGTGACACTAGGCGACATATTTTTTGAATTCTAGTTTTACGATAGCTTTAATGTGATAAACTAGTTCCATTAATAATATCTTGATTATTATAAAAAATAAAAATAAAAAGCTCGACTAGGTTAGATAAGCTAAATAACCTGATGATCTAATCAAAAACTCAATCTGGCTCAGGACTGGGAGTACTGGAGTTTTTGGCAAATCTGATGGGAGTCCTATTGGCCTAATTACTCTGTATATGTAAAAAGTAGCTCTCTCTCTAAATTCTTATATCTCTTTATCATCTGTCTTGGCTTTGAACAGCTTGGTCCATGTAGTAAATTTTTTTCTTCAACTTCAGACATTCCAGTGAAACTCTAATTTTATTTTATTTTTATTATCTATTTTATGCATGTAAGTTCATGTATATTAAAAAGTGCTACCTTTTTTCAGTTATAAAAAAATAGAAAAACAATTTCTTATGCTTCCAGAGAATACATATATTTGGCAGATGGCATACTCATTATAATACCGAGACTAATCATATATTATGCGTTCATGACCCCTAAGGACTACATTCCCAGCAGAATATAATAACACTGTCAATCATAATAGTTATAAAACATTGCCCCTCTAGAGAGGTCAACCTGGTGAGTCACTGATCCAAAATTCAGCTTAGACTTGGATTTTATTTTAAACTGGATTTTGTTTTACCAAAATTATATTATTTCATTTAAAAAAAATAAAACGACATCGTTTCTAAAAAAATAACACCTTGACATGTGGGTTGACTCGGCCGACTCACTACTCGAGCCTTGTATCAAGTCAAACCTTATGCCGAGTCTTATAACTATGTTGCATAATTTTTTTATCATGGTTTTTTTAATAATCAGTCCAAAGGAATTATAAGCAATATATGACCGAAAATAGAGCAAACAGATACTATGATATTGAAATTAAGGTCAGAGAGAAGAAATGGAGAGAACCTGCAGCAGCTGCAGCAACAACATCTTTCTTGGAGTCCCTGGTGGTCAAAACCATCCTGGTTTTGTAGTCTCCATGAGTGGCATAGAAGTCTGAGAGGGCCATGTTGATGCAACTCAATGCAATATTTGCTTCCAAATAATCCAAGTCAAGAACCACACCTACATTCACTGGAATAAACGTTGTGTTTTGAGCCATTGCCAATTCTAAGAAGAAAATATAGACAGAAAGGAAAGAAAGGAATGGGATCAGAACTTGATTTGAAGGTGGGTTTCCCCTCATATTTGTTTCCATTGAGATGTTGGTTAGTACTTCTTGATTTACGGGTTAACTAAGCATTTATAAGATCGTGGGATTTGACATTTTGACATTAAAAATTGAAGAATTTAGAACAGTGTTCATGGAGATCAGTGGCCAGCTGTATTGTTTGAAGTAGTGAAAAAAACAAATTGTGATAATCCAAACAATCACTTCTAAATTATGAGCTCGTTTAGTCAACAGTTGACACTCTTTATTTTATTTCTTTTTATTCTAATTACGATTTTTGACCATCTTTGTGTTACATTCCAGTTTACGAAAGATTACCCCGACGGAAGCCTGCCCGCAAGAAACCTGGTTTTAAGTGCCCCCACCACAACCGACATAAAGAAGAACCGATCCCAAAGATGGATAAAAGGCTGTTCTATTAGGGTCTACATGGAATTTTCTTTTTACAGTTGTATAATGGACTCAATTATCTCTAATTGATGCTTTTCCTTCTATTTATTTATTTATTTTTGAAAGATTTATCTATTTAAACCTTTGGATAACACAGTTATAAAAAGAAATGTTTGTCAAACCTATAAAAAGAAATGTTTGGTCAAGTGTTTTAATCTCAAAAACACTAAACAATGTTATAACATGTAAAAAAAAAAAAATGGGAGGGTGAAAAGAATGAAGATCGTTTGGTATTGTTCGGTTTCTGTTTCTGTTTCTAGTTTTTTTATTTTTATTTGCAATTTTCTTGTTTTTAAACTCATAAAACTTATTTGGTTGAGCATTTTTAAAAAGAAAAATATACTTACTCTCATTTGGATATTTAAATCAGTGAAAGTAATCTTCATGTAAAGTAGTAAATTACAGTACTATCTTATCTTTTACTCAGTGCCAACTCGATTCTTGATTGCTCCAGTCTTGAATTAGGATATTTTGAATATAAACTCGTTTGATTTTGTTATAAAATAATATAAATTATATCTTGAGATGTCACTGAGCAGTTTAAGTTATTGGATTAAAATGATTCTTTGATATAGTATTAGAACCATAATGACCAAGCGGTAACGAGTTCAAATCTCATCATCCCCATTCATATGATAAAAATTAAGCACAAGATAGTGTGAGTCAAGATTGTCAAAATCTCGTTTTGACTCGTAAAATCGTACGATTTTACGAGTCAAAACATGCATTACGGGTTGAATCGCTTGAAAAAATCGAAAATGGGTGAAAATCGCAAAAATCGGATGAAATCGCGCAAAATCGCGATTTTAGGACCGATTTTGCGATTGTGCCAAAATGATGCGCTGAAACAAAATTCCCCCCATGGTCCAGCTGTCAGGCGCCTATTGGCTGTGGAAATGCACAGTCACGACTCACGCGACTGTCTTCAGTCTTCACAAATCACAAAATACTCTTTCTTTTTTCCAACCGAACAAATCCCTAATCCCCTTATCTAATTAACCAACTGGGCACCGGCAACCACAAAAGCGGCGGCGACGATCTCCATTCTCCACAAAAGCAGTCAAGGTCCAGTCTTCACTCCTTCTCTTTCCTTAGTGCTCACGGTCGCGGCTTCCTTTTCTGTTTATCGTGATTTTAACAGCGACGACGATCTCCTTAACAGCTCACGGCTTCGGGCTTCCTCTTCAATCTTCATTAACAGCGGCACGCCGGCAACGATCTCCTCTCTTTCCCATCTTCAACAGCAGCAGGCGACATCGGGCCTCTTCACCAGCAGTCGTTCAGCCATCATCATCAACAGCTCTTCACCGTAAGTTCATTTTGCCTTCATCATCATCACTGCAGTAGTTGATTTTGTCCCTGTAATAGATTTTTATTTTGCCCTGTTAACTATTAGTCTGTTACCCTGTAATTATTAATTACAATTTTGATTTTGCCCGGTCCTGTAATTTGTATATGTATAATGTTGAATTGAATTGAATGGAATTGATCGGGTGAAAATTGGATGG
>Ga0307510_10003907_pt1 | contig 17479 bp, 13 predicted proteins | sample 12_EM_MG_FD_207224 | JGI IMG/M metagenome (GOLD analysis project Ga0307510, IMG submission 207224) | Populus trichocarpa ectomycorrhiza microbial communities from riparian zone in the Pacific Northwest, United States - 12_EM | ecosystem: Host-associated > Plants > Roots > Unclassified | place...
TGAGCCGCCGCACCGGTTCGCCGGCCAGGCGGATTTCGGCGACGCGCGGGATCAGCGCCTCCAGCACCAGTTCGGCCTCGATCCGCGCGACCATCTGGCCAAGGCATTGATGGATGCCATGGCCGAAGCCGACATGCCCGCTTGTCGCGCGGCCGAGGTCGAAGCGCTCCGGCTCGTCCCAGCGGCGCGGGTCGCGATTGGCGGCGGCGAGGAACAGCAACAGCTTGGCACCTTCGGGGATGGTCGTGCCGCCGACATCGACCGCGCGCGTCGTGGTGCGGAAAAAGGTCTGGACGGTCGAATCCCAGCGCAGGCTCTCGTCGAGCGCACGGCGCGCCAGCTTCGGCTCGGCGCGCAGTTTCGCCCATTGCTCGGGGAAGCTGGCAAAGGCGAGCATCATGATGCCGATGCCGTTGACGGTGGTGTCGACCCCGGCCGAGAGCAGCGAGCGAACCAGCCGCTCCGCCTCGGCTTCGCTGCACCCGGCGTCGGCGGCGGCATCGTGGATCGCGGCGCCCCAGCTGCCCTTGGCGAGCGATTCGCGGCGACAGGCATTTGCGACCCAGTCGACCGCATCGGCGGCGGCCGCTTCGCCCGCGTCGAAGATCGCGTTGCGCGGCCCGAAAGCGTTGAACACCGCCGCGGCGTAGCGCAGCAGGCAGTCGCGCCCCTTTTCGGGCACGCCGACCGTGTCGGGGAAGACCAGCATCGGATAGGCCTCGCCGAGATCGGTCACGGCGTCGAAGCGGCGCCGCGCCACCAGCCGATCGGCCAGTTCATGCGCGCGTGCGCTCCACACCGGGCGCAGCGCCTGCAAGGCCTTGAGCGACACGACCTTGTTCATCAGCCCGCGCGTCTGGTCATGCCGCGGCGGGTCGGTTTCAAGCAGCAGAGAGGGCGGTCGCCACGGCGTCTCGCGCGCGAAATCGGCCAGGCCCACGCCGCGCCCGGAGCAATAGGTCGCATGGTCGGCAAGCGCCGCCGATACCTCGGCGTGACGCGCCATCGCATAGCATTCGATCGGCGCCAGCCATACCACCGGCCCGGCGTCGCGCAGCGCGACATGGTGGGTGGCGGGATCGCGCAGGAAACCCTCGTCGAACGGATCCACGGCGAGGGCCGGCAGGCTCATGCGGTGCGCCCGCCCAGGGTCTCGGCGAACCAGTCGGCGATATGATCGCGGCCGAAGCTCATATTGTCGGCGCCGACATGCTCGACGCCGCCCTCGCGCGGCGTGAAGATCTTCAGCTCGCGGCGCGGGGAGTTGACCAGCTGATCATAGCTCTGATGCGCGTAATCGACCGAGATCTGGCGATCCTCGGCACCGTGGGTGACGAGGAAGGGCACGGTGATGCGATCCATCACGCCGTTGAGCGTCATGCCCTCGGCGCGGCGGAAGAAATCATCCATGTCGCTGGCGCCGAACACCCACATGACGTGCGCCCAGTAATGCGGCACCGGGTTTTCGCCTTCGCGGCGGAGGCGCTTCTGTTGCACTTCGGCCCAATTGTGATTGGCGCCCCATACCGCGCCGCTGGCGAAGCGCGGCTCGAATGCCACCGCGCGGGGCGCATAATGGCCGCCGAGCGAAATGCCGGTCATGCCGATGCGGGCCGGGTCGACATCGGGCTGCGTCTCCAGCCAGTCGACCGCTTTCGATGCCCAGCGCTCGCTCTCCGCGGTGGCGGGCAGGTTCTGCAGGCGCAGCGTCTCACCCGTGCCGGGCTGGTCGACGCACAGCGTCGAGATGCCGCGCGCGGCGAGGGCGTGCGGCAGGCGCGACCAGAATAACAGCTCCTTGCAGCTGTCGAGACCGTTGCAATAAACGACGACTGGCTTCGGGCCGTCGCCGGGCGCGCGGGTGTAAAGCGCCGGCATCGTGCCGCCCTCGATCGGGATTCCGACCCGCGTACAATTCTCGTGCGCGAAGGCCATGCCCTTGTCGAACGCGGCGCGTGCCTTGGCGAAGGTCTCTGCGCGTCCGGGATGACCATGGCCCTGCATGCGCTCGGCGGTGAAAAGGTAGAGCGCGGCGCGCTGCAGCTTGTCGCCGGCGGAGAGCGTACGGCCGCAGGCCTCGTCCTCGTCGGCAAGGCCGATCAGCTTGTCGGCCATTTTGACCCATTCGCGCATGAACGCCGGGGTCCCGGCATCTGCACCGCTCGCCGCCGCGTCCTTGATCGGCTGGCACATGTCGACGATCTCGCCGATCTTGCCCCCGCTTTCCAGCGCGATAGCGAGACTCAGGTTCCAGATATAATTCGGAAAATATTCGAACAATGCCATTGGATCAGGCCTCCACTGCCTGGAACAGGCCGGCATCGGGCGCAGGGTGCGGCATGGTTTGCGGACCGCCGGTGCCGATCCCCCATTGATCCATGACCAAGGGCGCGGGCGTGTGCACGGTCGGCTGCCACGTCGCCTCGTCAACCTCTTCCAGTTCCGAGGTGTATTCGACCGCGAAGCCGTTCGGCGTGACGAAATAGCTGAAGGTGTTGTTGCCGGCGGTGTGGCGGCCGGGCCCCCAGGCGATGTCGACCTGCTTCTGCTTCAGATTGTGGATGCCGCGCATCATGTCGTCGACGCCGAGCATGTCATAGGCGACATGATTGAGACAGGGCGGCCCGGGCAGGAAGGCGATGCGGTGATGCCATTCGTTGCAGCGCAGGAAGCTCATGAAATCGCCGAGCCAGTCGCTTAAGCGGAAGCCGAGCACGTCGATGAAGAATTGCGTCGCCGCCTTGTGGTCAGGCGAGTGGAAGACGATGTGGCTGATCTTCTGCGGCACCGCGTCCCAGCGCTGCATCTCGCGTGACGGGCCGCGCGCGACGTCGCTGGAAATCTCGAAGGTCAGGCCATCCGGGCTGAAAAAGCGGAAGCCATAGCCGCCGCCGAAGCCGCCCAGTTCCTTCGGCGCGAAGATGATGCGGCAGCCGGCGGCGGCCACCTTGTCGTGCAGCGCCTCGACATCGCCGCGCGTGTCGGCGGCAAACGCAACCACGTCGATGCGCTTGGTGTCGGACTGGCGCAGCCGGACGACGAACAATTCGTCATTTCCCTCGGTCGCGAAATAGACCAGCCCGTCGCGCTCCTCGACCTGCTTCAGGCCCCATTTCCCGGCATAGAAAGCGCGCTCCGCCTCGAGGTCGGGCACGCCATAGCCGACATAGCGGATCTCGGTGACACGGCTCATCGTCTCTCTTCCTTCAATGCTGGGTGGCGGCCGGGCGCTTGTGGAAGCGGCCGCCCTTCATGATCGCGGCGAGGTTCGCCTTGTCTTGCAGGATCGTCACGTCGGCGGTCGGGTCGCCGGTGACGAGCAATATATCGGCGAGGTACCCGGCGCGGATCGCACCGACCGGCAGGTCCATCAGCGCCGCGCCTTGGCCGGTCGCGGCGGCGAGTGCCTCGGCCGGCGAAAAGCAGAACAGCCGCACGAACAGGTCGAGGTCGCGCGCGTTGCGGCCGATCGGGTTGTAGGGGAAACCATAGTCGCCGCCGGGCAGCACACGGATGCCGCGCCTGCGCATCTCGGGGATGACCTGCTGCATCAGTGCGAGGCCGGAGGTGGCGCCCATCCGCTCGGCCTCGACCGGGCCGATGCCGAAATCTTCCGCCTCGTGGCAGCGCGCATAGAGCAAGCCCGGGGCAGGGGCGACGAACAGCGTGTCGCGCTTGCCCTCGAGCATGTCGAGCGCCTCGTCATCGGCATAGGTGCAATGGAAGATCGCGCGAAAGCCGGCGCGTACCGCGCGCTTGATCGCTTCCGAGGCCTGGGCGTGGCAGGCGAGCCAGATGCCGGCTTCGCGCGCCGCGCCGCCGATCGCCTGCGCTTCCTCTTCCGAATACATCAGCACCTGGCTGCCGCCGGGCGAGAAGCCCTCGTCGCTCGACATCAGGAATTTGATCGTGTCGCAGCCCAGCGCCTTCATCTCGGCGACGTAGCGGCGCAGGCCGTCGATGCTGCGGTCGTGCGTCGGGTCGTGGCCGGCGGGGACGCCCATCACGCCTTCCGCACCCTTTTCCAGCGCCGAGGCACGCAGCCGTGGCCCCGGCAGATGGCCGGCGTCGATCATGTCGCGCAGCGCCGGCTCGAAGCGCTCGCCGAGCGAGCCGGCCGAATAGGCGCTGGTGAAGCCGTGATCGAGCGTGATGCGGGCATTCTGGGCGGTGACCAGCAGATGCTCCTCGGCCGGAAGCTTCATGCTGTTGACGACACGCTCGACCGAGCTCGGCCAGGTGAGATGAGCATGCGCCTCGACCATCCCGGGCATGAGCGTCGCGCCACCGCCAGGGATAACCTCGGCGCCGTCGCGCGGCAGGCGTTCGTCACCGCGTGCCACGGCGACGATATGCTCGCCTTGCACCAGCACTTCGCCCGGGAAGCAGGCCGCGCCGCTGCCGTCGAAGATGCGCACATCGCTGAACAGGGTGGCGGTCATGCGCCGGTGTCCGCGACCAGGCCGGCGGCGGCGATGCCGGCCAGCGCGCAAATCTCGTCATTGTCGGACGTGTCGCCACTGACGCCGACCGCGCCGAGCAGCGCACCGCCGGCGTCGCGGATCAGCACGCCGCCGGCGACCGGGACGATGCCTTGTGGGAAAATACCGGTCAGCGCGGCGAAAAAGGCCGGCACGGCCTGCGCGCGGCGCGCCAGCTCGCGGCCGCCAAAGCCCATGCCGAGGCAGCCGGCCGCTTTGGCGGTGGCGATTTCCGGGCGCGAGATCGACGCGCGTTGGTCGCGCAGCAGCGCAAGTGCGTGGCCCCCCGCGTCGAGGATGACGACGCATAGCGGCGCGAAGCCGCGTGCCGTCCCTTCGACAAGGACCGCTTCCGCGATCGTGCGGGCATGGGCGAGCGCGAGCGTCATCAGATCGGCTTCGCCGTCATCTCGAACATCTCATGCGTCACCTTGCCCTGGTCGACCCGTGGGCCTTGTCCGGTCTGGCCGAAGCTGATCGCCTTGGATTGCTCGACGATATAGCGGCAGCGATCGATCCGACGCGCGCGAAAGGCGGTAAAGGCGCTTTCCGGGTCGTCATGCCGGGCCAGTTCCTCGGCCAGCACGATGCTGTCTTCGATCGCCATGCCCGCACCCTGGCCGAGATGCGGCGTGGTTGCGTGAACCGCATCGCCCATCAGCACGACGCGGCCGCGATGCCATGGCCCTTCGAGCATGATCCATTCGAGCGGCTTGTAGACCACCGCGTCATCGTCGCTGATCTGATCGGCCAGCGCGGCGATGCGCGGCGGCTGACCGCCCAGTTTGCTACGCAGTTCGGCGGCCAGGCCAGCGCGCGGATAGCGGCGATTCTCGGGCTCGGGCGTGGTGACGTACATGTACATCAGCGTGTCCGACAACGGCACCAGGCCCACGCCGATCGCGCCATCATAGGCGCACAGCGCGGTGACGTCGGCGGAGCGGGGGAAGTTGTAGCGCCACACACCCTGACCGACGAACGCCGGGGCCGGCGCGCCTGGCGCGACATGGCCGCGCATCTGCGAATAGAGGCCGTCGGCGCCGATCACGAGATCGTAGCGGCCGTGCGTGCCGTCGGAAAAGCCGACATCCACGCCGCTGCCGTCATCATCGAGCTTCGTTACCATCACCCCGAGCCGGATCGTCGCGCCGGCGGCGAGGGCGCGGTCGCCGAGCACCTGATGCAGCGCACGACGGCCGATGCCGACATTGGCCGGATATTCCGGCACGAGCCGCGTCGCCGGAATGGTCGCGACGCGCTGGCCGGTCGGGATATAGATTTCGACCTGGTCGAAGCCGAAGCCGGCGTCGAGATAGTCGTCGATCAGCCCGAGATCGCTCATCGCGCGGATGACATTGGCCTGCTGGATGATGCCGACCCCGTAAACCGACCAGTCCGGGTCCTTCTCGACGATCGCGACGCTGTGTCCGGCGCGCCGCAGTGCGATCGCCGAGGTCAATCCGCCGATGCCGCCCCCCACGACGAGGATATTCAGGTTGTTCACGCATCCGTCCCGTGTTCGCATCCCCGGCTGTCCCGCCGGTTCATCCACGTGACCTTATGTAAAGGCGTTGTTCTATCTGTAAAAATGAATGTTTTTATGCGTGAGCATAAATTCTATGGATGATTTGTCACCTGCTTGATCAGATCCATCAGCCAGCGCAGGCCGGCATCCTCGCTGCGCGTGCGGTTATATTGCAGCATCTCGCGCATGATCGGGAAGGCGAAGGGCATTTCGACGAAGCGGATCGCGATCCGCTCGGCATAAGCGCGTGCGAGGCGCTCGTGCATCACTGCGAGCCGGCGGGTGTTGACGAGCATTTCCGGCGCAAGGGCGAAGGACGAGACGAGTATTTCGATACGACGTTCCTTGCCCCGCTCGCGCAGGAACGTCTCGGCAAAGGAGGTCGGGCGCAGCCGGCCGATCTCGACCGCGACATGCCCGGCGGCGAGAAAATCCTCCTCGCTCAGCGGTGCCTGCACCAGCGGATTGCCGGCCCAGCCGGCAACGACATGGCGCTCCTCGAACAGCAATTCGGTCGGGTGATCGGCCGAGACATGTTCGGTCGGGGTGATGATCAGGTCCAGCTCGCCCTGGTCGAGCATTGCCATCATCGCGTCCGATGGGTGCACGAGTTCGAGCGTGATGCCTGGTGCGACGCGCTCGAGTTCCGGCACGAGGCGGGTGAACAGCACGATCGACAGATAATCCGACGTCCCAATGCGAAAGCGGCGCTGCGAGGTCGCCGGGTCGAACTGGGTCGATAGCGAGACCATGCGCTCGACATCGGTAAGCAGCGTCCGCAACGCGCCGCGCAGCCGCAGCGCGTGCGGCGTCGGGATCATCTTCTTGCCGTGCGCGGCAAGGATCGGGTCGTTGAAATAATCACGCAGGCGGCGCAGCGCCGCGCTCATCGCCGGCTGGCTGAGATGCAGCCGCTCGGCCGCGCGCGACACGCTGCGCTCCTCGATCAGGACATCGAGCGCGACGAGCAGATTCAGATCGAGTCCCTGAAAGCGCATGCCATCATACTATTCAGCGCGTGATTGATATTCAATCAAAACAAATGATTTTTATTATGCATCGTTCCGCCGCAGAAATGCTGCCGAAACGAGCGACCCGGCAACAGGGGCGCGATTGGGGAGGCTGCCATGAAAATCACTCGTCTGCTGGGACTATCGGTGGCGCCGGGTGCGCTGATCGCGGCGATGCCCGCTTTCGCCCAAACCGCGCCTGCCCCGGCCGCCGAGACGGCCGATGCGCCGCAGGGTATTCCGGACATCGTCGTCACGGCCCAGCGCCGCGAGGAGAATCTGCAAAAGGCCGCGATCGCGGTTAGCGCGGTGGCCGGCGATGCGCTGGTCAAGAACAGCATCAGCCAGGCGACCGACCTGACGCGGCTGGTCCCGTCATTGCAGATCGCCCCGGCATCGGCGCTGACGCAAATCTATCTGCGCGGCGTCGGCACCTTCGGCTCGAACGCCTTTGCCGAGCAGGGCGTCGCCTTCAACCTCGACGGTGTCTATCTGTCGCGCCCCGCGGCGCCGGCCGGCCTGTTCTACGATCTCGAACGGATCGAGGTGCTCAAGGGGCCGCAGGGCACGCTCTATGGCCGAAACGCCACCGGCGGCGCGCTCAACGTGATTACCGCCAAGCCCAAGCTTGGCGTGCTGGGCGGGAACCTCAACGCCGAATATGGCAATTACAATGCGATCAAGGCGTCGGGCGCGATCAACGTGCCGATCGGCGAGCATGTCGCGTTCCGCCTTGCGGGCCAATATGCCAAGCATGACGGCTATTACAGCGACGGTTATGACGACGAGGATACCCAGGCGGTGCGCGGCCAGTTGCGCGGCGACACCGGCACCGGCCTCGATGCGACACTGTCGATCGATTATGCGCATGTCGGCGGCAAGGGATCGGGCGGCACCATCATGCCGTTGCTCGATGGCAAGAACCGGCTCGGGCCGAGCGACCCGCGCGTCATCGCGGAATATCTCACCCGATCGCCGACCGCGCCGGTGCCGCAGATCACCGCGCGCGGGGACGGCTATCAGGACAATCGCTTCTTCGGCGCCGCGCTGACGCTCAACGCCGATCTCGGTTTCGCCAAGCTGACCGTCATTCCGGCCTATCGCAAGACCGATCTCGACTTTGTCAGCTATGCGTCGAGCTTCCTGATCGACGTCACCGAGAATTCCGACCAGATGTCGCTCGAGACGCGGCTGTCGAACAAGTCGGGCCTGCTCAACTGGGTCGTCGGCGGCTATTATTTCACCGAGCATATCGTTGCCGACCAGTTTTTCGACCAGGCGAGCAACGGCACGCGCATCAAATCGCGGCTGGGTACCGACAGCTATGCCTTTTTCGGCCAGGGGACGTGGTCGCTGACCGACACGTTCCGTGTGACCGGCGGCGTGCGCTACACCAGCGAAACCAAGATGCAGACGACCGAGGCGCACACGTTGCCGTTCGTCGGCTTCGTCCCGGGCGTGTTTCCGCTGGTGCCCATCATCCTCGACATCCCGTCCTTCCCGAAGACCGATGTGACGTTCAGCAAGGTAACGTGGAAGGCCGGCGTCGAGTTCGATCTCGGGCCGCGCTCGCTGCTCTATGCGTCGGTGTCGACCGGTTTCAAGTCGGGCGCGCTGTTCTCGGCGGAAGGGGTGAATTATTCACGGCCCGAAACGCTGCGCGCCTATACCATCGGTTCCAAGAATCGCTTCTTCGACAACAAGCTGCAATTCAACGTCGAGGCGTTCTACTGGGATTACAAGGACCAGCAGATCACCCATCTCGGCGCGGTGCAGGTCGCGACGACACCGGGCGGACCGATCTTCGGACCGGTCTTCGCGACCGAAAATGCCGGTGCGGCGACGATCTATGGCGCCGAGGCCGAGATCCAGTTCCAGCCGACGCAGGCCGACCTGTTCACCGCCAATGTGCAATATCTCCATGCGCGCTACGATTCGCTGCAATATCAATTCTACTCGACCAGCGGCGCCGCGCCGGTGGTCGGTTGCGCGACCGCACTCACCACCCAGACCGGCGCCAGCCCGACGGCACGGATCTACAATGTGAACTGCTCGGGCCGGCCGGTGGTCAATGCACCGACCTGGTCGATCAATGCCGGTTACCAGCACATTTTCTCGCTGGGTGACTCGGGGCGGGTGATCGCCGCGGCCGATACCCGGATCGAGTCGTCGCGCTATCTGTCGATCGATTATCTCGCGCTCGGCCAGCAGGGTTCGTACATGATGTCCAATGCGCGGCTGACCTATGAAACCGCCAATGGCCGCTATTCGCTGACCGGCTTCATCAACAATATCGAGAACAAGCTGGTCTTCTCCAACTCGCTGCAAAGCCCGGCCAAGGCCGGCACGATCTACAACCAGCTGCGTCCGCCGCGTACCTATGGTGTGCGTGCGAGCGTCAAATTCTGATGCGTCGTCTTGCGGCGGCGTGGCTGGCGGCGCTTGCGCTGCTCGCCGCGCCGGCGATGGCGGCAGACCCCGCGCCGGGTCAGGCGGTGTTCGTCACGCTCGGCACCGGCGGCGGGCCGCTGACGCGGGTCAAACGGTCGGAGCCCGCCAATGCGCTGGTCGTCAACGGCGCGGTCTATCTGTTCGATGCCGGCGACGGCGCGCAGCGCCAGCTCACCGCGGCGGGCCTGTCGGTGCATGCGGTCCGCGCGGTGTTCGTGTCGCATCACCATATCGATCACAATGGTGGGCTGGCGCCGCTGCTCGTCACGCGATGGCTGCTCAACGATCGCGCACCGCTGCCGGTGATCGGGCCGCCGGGGATGAACGCGATGGTCGACGGCATCGCCGCCGCCTATCGCGCGACCGAGCTCGCCCCCGTCACCATCGGTGGTCCGCCAATGCCGGCGATCCGCGCGACGCTGGCGCCGCAGGAACTGGCCGCGACGATCGATGCGCCGACCCTGGTCTATCAGGACGCCAATATCCGCGTGCTGGCGATCACCAACGACCATTATCATTTTCCGCCCGGCAGCGCCGCGGCGGCAACCGCGCGCTCCTATGCCTTCCGCATCGAAACGGCCGGGCGTACGATCGTCTATACCGGCGACAGCGGACCGTCGGCGCATCTCCAGACGCTGGCCGCCGGGTGCGACCTGCTGGTCAGCGAGGTGATCGACATGCAGGCGATGGCAGCCGCGCTGGCGCGGGCAAATGATATCCCGCCCGCCGCCCGTGCGCCGATGATGGCGCATATGGCGCAGGACCATCTGACGCCCGAAAACGTCGCCCGGCTCGCGGCGGCGGCCGGCGCGAAACGCGTCGTGCTGACCCATCTCGCGCCCGGTATGGACGACGAGACCGGGACCGCCGGCTACACGGCCGGCATGGCGGCGATCTATTCGGGGCCGGTGTCGGTCGCGAACGACCTCGATCGCTTCTAATATGATGACCGTGGCGCACCGACATTATATTGTGATCGAGACGCTGATCAGCATCGCCATCAACACCATGATAAGCGCCTGTATCGCTTGGCTCGTCTTTGGCGGCGCGGCCTCCGTCTCATCGCGATCGCTGGTTCTGGACGCTGCACCGCAGAGCTTCATGATCGTGTTGATGAGCGTCGTCGTTCCAGGCATTCTGACGCGACGGAGAATGGCGCGGGGGCAAGTCGCGCCGATCGCAGGGCCACGCCCGCGATATTCCCTGGCAGCACGCGCTATCGCGATGGCCATGATCTCGGCGGTCGCCGGGGTCGCGTTGCACGCGGTGCTCTTGGGCTTCCTGACCCCGGAAGTTTGGGGCCTTCGCCATGCGATTGCTCTGAAGGCCGCCTATGGCGCTGTCCTGGCTGCTGCCGTGACGCCGACCATGCTTCGATATGCGTTGCGGTCGGTGACCGAGCCCGTCTGAATGGCCTTGTCTTGCACTATCCGTCGGTTCCCGCGCGCTCGCAATCGCGCGCCGTCCAGGATTTCGATGCTTCGATACCGGCGCCCGGGGCGTTTACACCGGCGGCATCGGTTCTAGGAGGGAGGATCAGTCCGACAGGCAGCAGGCGAACTTCATCATGTCCTTCGATCAGGGCGCGCGCGATACAGCGGAACTCGGCGAGATCCGGCGCGCGGTGCGTCAGTTATGCGACGAATTCCCCGGCGAATATTGGCGCGCGAAGGACCGCGCGAGCGCCTATCCGAGCGAGTTCGTCGAGGCACTGACCCAGGCGGGTTTTCTCGCCGCGTTGATCCCGGAAAGCTATGGCGGCTCCGGCCTGACCTTGCAGGCGGCGGCAGTCATTATGGAGGAAATCCAGGCCTCCGGATGCAACGGCTCCGCCTGCCACGCACAGATGTATGTGATGAACACGCTGCTGCGCCATGGCAGCGAGGAGCAGAAATCGGCCTATCTGCCACGGATCGCGAGCGGCGAGCTTCGCCTTCAGGCGTTCGGCGTGACCGAGCCGACATCGGGCACCGACACCCTCGCGCTGCGCACCACGGCGGTGCGCGAGGGCGATCGCTACGTCGTCAACGGCCAGAAGATCTGGACGTCACGCGCCGAACATTCCGACCTGATGCTGCTGCTTGCCCGCACGACGCCGCGCGACCGGGTCGAGAAAAAGGTCGACGGCCTGTCGGTGTTCCTCGTCGATATGCGCGAGGCGGTCGGCAACGGCATGGAGATCCGACCGATCCGGACAATGATGAACCATGCCACGACCGAAATCTTCTTCGACCAGCTGTCGATCCCGGCATCGAGCCTGATCGGCGAGGAGGGCAAGGGTTTCCGCTACATCCTGTCGGGGATGAACGCCGAGCGTATCCTGATCGGCGCGGAGTGCATCGGCGATGCCAGATGGTTCATCGAGAAGGCGTCGACCTATGCCGGCGAGCGCGCCGTGTTCGGCCGGCCGATCGGCCAGAACCAGGGCATCCAGTTCCCGATCGCCCGCGCTTACGCGCAGATGCGTGCGGCCGAGTTGATGGTGCATGAGGCCGCGTCACTCTATCAGTCTGGCGTTAATCCCGGCGCCGAGGCGAACATGGCCAAGATGCTGGCAGCCGAGGCAAGCTGGGCCGCGGCCGAGGCCTGCGTGCAGACGTTCGGCGGTTTCGCCTTTGCCGAGGAATATGACATCGAGCGCAAATTTCGCGAGACGAGGCTCTATCAGGTCGCACCGATCTCGACCAACCTGATCCTGTCTTACCTCTCGGAACATGTGCTTGGAATGCCGCGATCCTATTGATACCCGGACTGGCGGGCGGATGGTCGACCGGCGCGATTGACATTCGCGCCGCTGCTGCCCGATCTGCCCCGTCCCGACGATCGAGCACGCCCCAGCATGAACGACCCTTCATCCCATACGTCCCATGTCGGCCGCACCCAGGTTCACACCGATCGCGTCGATGGCGCGCGCGTGAACGCCCTGATGGCTGCGCTCGGTCAGGAGGCGAGGTTTGCTGAAGGTGACGCAGCGCCGCCACTGTCGCACTGGCTGCATTTCTGGGACGTTCGCCCGCCGGCCGGGCTTGGCGCCGACGGCCACCCCGCGCGCGGCGACTTCCTGCCGCCGATCGCCTTGCCGCGCCGGATGTGGGCGGGCGGGCGACTGCGCTTCGAGCGGCCGCTACTGGTCGGCTCGACGATCACGCGCCGTTCCACGATCCGCTCGGTGACGGAAAAAAACGGGCGCAGCGGGACGATGATATTCGTCACCGTCGAGCACATCCTGTCCGACGCGCGAGGCGAGTTGATCGTCGAGGAGCAGGACATCGTCTATCGCGACGCGCCCATACCGGGGGCCGCCGTCGGCTCGGCGCGTCAGGACAGCACCGATCGCGCCGACTGGCGGGAGGAGGTCCGTGTCGATCCCGTCCTGCTGTTCCGCTATTCGGCGCTCACCATGAACGGGCACCGCATCCATTATGATCGCGATTACGCGGTCGGCCAGGAGGGCTATGCCGGGCTGGTTGTGCACGGGCCGTTGCAAGCGACCTTGCTCGCGACACTGGCCGGGCAATATGGCGGCACGCTCGTCTCCTTCGCGTTCCGCGGGACATCTCCCGCCATCGACCTCCAGCCAATTAACGTGTGCGGCAAGCGGGACCGGGACGAAATGACGCTGTGGATCGAGCAAGGCGGTGTCCAGACGATGACCGCGACAGCCCAACTCACGCCCTGAGAAGCGGCCAAAGCTTGGGACATGCGGCTCAAGCTACGCGAAAAAAGGGCGCCCGCCGCGGGGCGATGGAGGGCGCTGCAGTGGATTCCGACTTAGGCGACCTATCTGCAAATGAAGGAGCCGGCCGTCTCGCTGTCGGCACCGACACGGCGGGGCTGCTGCGGATACGGACATAGCAAGCGCGTGCGTCCGGGCCATGGCGTGTCTTCCGCCGCGCTGGCGACGATCGCGGTCGGGGCGATACCCTTTTCGCGCCATGCCACCAGTTGCGAGAAGATGTCGAAGCGGTCGGTGGCCGGCCCGCCGCGACCATGGTTCATGCCCGGCACGGCGTAGAATTTGACGAAGCGCCCGGCTCTGCCCTTTTCGCGCTTATTCACCGCATCGAGCCAGCGCAGCGTGTCGTTGACCGAGAACACCGGGTCGCTCACGCCGTGGAACATGACGATCTTGCCGCCCCGCGCAGTGAAGGCGGACAGGTCGGTGGCATCGGCGTGGATGAAGTCGACCGCGGCTTCGTTCAGCCTGCCCCATTTTACATGGGCGGCGGCATAGGCCTCATCGATATCGGCGTTCAGGGCGTAGCGCGTCAGCGCGGTGACATCGTCGGCCACATCCAGCGGCGGCGAGCGGAACACCGCCGAATTGCTCGGTGCGCCGAGGCGGAGCAGCGCGCCATTATTGATCGGCGAGGCATAGCCGCCCATTTTCCACATGCGCCAGCCCTGCGTCACGCCGTGCGCCGTGCGCGCGCCGATCCCCGCATCCCACGCCCAGTCGGAATAGATCGCCTTGCTATCGCTGGTGCGCGGCCCGCCCATCACCTTGCGTAGCGCCGCAACCTGCATCGGCAACAGGCATTGGGCGGTCTTGTCGGCGACGACATCGCTCTTGCACGTCACCTTCGCCAGCTCCGGCAGCACGCGCGCGGCGGTGCAGGCGGTGAAATTCTCGATCATGCCGTCTTTCGTGCCGTCGAGCGTGTCGCAGGCCGCGAGAATGGCCTGTTGCGCCAGCACGATGTCGTCGTCGCTCATCGCCTTGTTGACCAGTGGCAGGCCGTCGCTGCCGATTTGGCCCATCGCCCTCGCCACCGCGCCGAACGCCTGTCCGTGCCACAATTGCGCGATCGAGGCATGGGCGAGATGGAACCCCGGATAGCCGATCAACGCTGCGTCGAATTCCCGCGGGAAGCGCTGGACGGCCATCATCGCCTCCTCCCCGCCTTTCGAGCCGCCGACGAAATAGGTCAGCGCCTGGGCGCGACCATAATAAGCGCGGATCAGCGCCTTGCCCGCCTGCGCCACCGGGCCGATATAGCCGAAGCCGTAATTGTGCCGCGCCACGGCATCATGGCCGAAGGTGACCACGCCTTGCCGCGCGGGATCGTTGTTGACCGCATTGTCATGGCCCGAATCCGACGACACCACCGCATAGCCCTTGCCCAGCGCGGTCACGCCTGTCTGGCTGGAGAAGGCGCCGGCGGCGTCGCCCAGCATGCCGTTCGAACCGCCGCCGCCCTGAAACAGGAAGCGGCCGTTCCACGCCGTCGGCAGGCGCAGGTGGAACTTGATGGCATAGGTCTGGCCGTTGGCGCCTTGCCGCTCCTGCATCTTGCCGGCGATCTCGCAGTGCGCGGGCATGGCGGCGGCGGGCGGGAACGGGCGCATGTCGCCCGCGGCGCGCACCTCGCCCGGTGTTGCGTCGCGCAGCGCGGCCATGGTGATGACGGTGGACTTGTCCGGCATCGCGGCCGTGGCAAGCGCGGCACAGCCTGATGCGGTCGGGACGGGCGGGACGGGCGGCTTGCCTGCGCTGGAGGCAGCGGCGCTGCCGACGGCGATCATGCTCGCCAGCACAAGGGCACAACGCATCGATTTCACTTTCATGGCCAGTCCTTTTCGCGTGCGTTTCGTCGCTATGAAATTATGGAAGATAATATGACTTGCGGCGCAGGGATCGCATCGGTGCTTTCTCCCGCTCCAGGCGTTTGGATATTCGATGGACAATCCGCTTCTCAATTACCCGGGCTATTTGCTCCGGCGTGCGGCCAAGAGCCGTCACGCCCAGCTCGGACGATATCTCGAGCCGCTTGGTGTCGGCGTTTTCGAAGCCTCGGTTCTCGCGCTTATCGGGCGCAACCCCGGCATTTCGCAAACAGAATGCGGTCGCATGTTGTCGATCCAGACCCCCAATCTCAACCCGATCATCCGTCGATCCATCGCGCGCAAACTGGTCGAGAGCACAAAGGGCCGAGGGCGCACGCTGTGCCTGAGGTTGTCCGGCGCGGGAGAGGAGTTGGTGCAAAGGATCGTCGCCGAATTCGAAGCGCAGGAAGCCAGGATCTACAACGCCGTACCAGAGCATCTGCGGCACGATCTCGTCCCTCTTCTGCGCGCCTTGTGGTGCCCATCCTGATGCGCTCCGGCGGGCACCACGACCCGCCGGAATGCACGTCACATCAGAACTTCGTGGTCAGGCGCACGCCATATTCGCGCGGTGCGCCATAGAGCTCGTTCTTGCCGCTCTGGCCGGCGACATAGAATTTGTCGGCCAGATTGGTACCGTAGAGCTCGGCTTTCCAGGTGCCCGTGTCGACGGTGACGCTGGCCTGCAACAGGCCGCGCGACGCGATCAGGTCGGTCGATGGCTGAAAGGTCGGATAGGCCCATTGCGAACCGATATAGGCATAACCCACACGCGGCGTGATGCTGACCCCACCGCCGGCCTCGATGCGGTAAGAGGCCGAGAGGTTCCAGGTCCATTTCGGGCTGTACAGGTTCGAGCCGCCCGAGGTGGAGGTATAGCCATAGTTGAAGCAGCCGGCGCCCGACGTGCCGGTTACCCCGGCGGGCACGCATTGCGGCGAGGTGACGCCGGCCGGGATCAGCCATTTGTTGACCAAAGTCAGCGCGCTCATATTGCTGTCGACATAGGACAGGCCGCCGTCGATCGAGAGGCCACCGAACCGGCTCTGGAAACTGGCTTCGAAGCCCTTGATCGTCGAATTGGCAAGATTGACCACACCGCCCTGGCCCGACAGCGGATTGATCACGTCCATCTGGAAATTGTTGTAGCGCATGTAGAAGGCGCCGATCTGCGTGCGCACATGGCGGTCGAACAGCGTCGACTTCCAGCCAATCTCATAATCCCACACCGTCTCCGGCGCGAAGGTGCCGCCCGGCGGGTTGATGCCGCCATTCTTGTAGCCGCGCGAGGCGAAGACGTAGAACAGGTTATCGGCATTGGGCGTGAAGTTCAGCGCCAGCTTGCCGGTCAGCCGGCCATCGCCCTCGGTGCCGGTCTGCGGCACCAGCACCGTCGCGCCGACCGGCGGCGTGGCGAGCACCTGGTCGATCGTCGAGCCGGCCGCCGCACGGTAGACCGCGCCCGAACCCTCGACATGGAAGTGCGAGTAGCGCAGCCCCGCATCGACGGTGAACTGGTCGCTCAGCTTGTAGCTGGCCTGACCGAACACGCCGAGCAGCAGCTTGCTGGTGACCGGCTGTGGCAGCGTGGTGAAGGCGCCGTTGGTCGAGCTCCAATTGTGCAGGTCGATCTTGTTGCGCTGGGCATAGCCGCCAAGGACATATTTGAACGCGCCCGTATCGGGCGAGATGATGTTGATTTCCTGGCTATAGACGCGCTCGCGCACATTGTTGGCGCCGGCGGTCTGGTTGAGCGTCGAATTGCTCGGGTTGAGTGCGGTGGAATCCGACTCGTTGAGGGTCGAAAGACGCTTGTTCTGATAGGCCGACAGCGAGCGCAGCGTGAGGCCGCCGTCGAACTGGTACTTCATCTCCAGCACGGTGGCGAAGGCGCGCTCGAAATTGGCCACCGGCGAGTCGTACTTCACCACCCACGGCGTATTGGTGCGACCCACGACATAGGGGTTGTTGGCGGTGGTCGTGTTGATCGGCTGCAGCGCATAGCCGCCGGTCCTGCGCTGGATGGTCTCGACCTTGAGATTGGCCTGGAAACCGCCGACCTTCCACAGCGCCTGCACGCGCGCGTCGATCTCGGCGAGACGCTCGGGCTTGTTGGCGGCGGGGCCGATATCGGTGAACCAGGCGTCATGCTGGTTGTACAGCCCCGAGGCGCGCAGGGCGAAATTCTCGCCCAGGGCCAGGTTGAGCGCGCCGTTCAGACCGGCATTGTTGTAATTGCCGTAATTGGCGCTGGCATAACCACCGGTCTTGCCGAGCTGCGGCCGCTGGGTGGTGAGATAGACCGCACCACCGGTCGAGTTCGCGCCCGACAGCGTGCCTTGCGGACCGCGCAGCACTTCGGCCCCGGCCATGTCGTAGAACTGGCCGTTCGAGACGATCGGCGG